>Ga0193958_1000084_pt1 | contig 43844 bp, 39 predicted proteins | sample FB_1_MG_FD_140320 | JGI IMG/M metagenome (GOLD analysis project Ga0193958, IMG submission 140320) | Microbial mat bacterial communities from the Broadkill River, Lewes, Delaware, United States - FB_1_MG | ecosystem: Environmental > Aquatic > Freshwater > River > Microbial mats | place: USA... | reverse complement strand
TTTTATTTAATTCGAAATGTATTCATTTATGATATCTACCTCTATACCAGAGTATTCTGAAAATTCATTAATGGTTACAAACTGGTGTGGCTCTTTTCCAAAATGCTCTTTTATTACATTAAGAAGTTTACGTCCATAGCGTTCACTTCTGCCAGTGATGCACTGAATGTCTTTTGGGTATATGCAAGCTCTTATTATTTTCATTTGATACACTATCCATACTTTATCCTACCAGTATCTATACTTTATCTATATGCGATAATTCGGAACAAAAAGTTTGTTTCGGAATGGTTGGATGTTGATTTTTTAAATTCCATTTAAAGATACTTTCATTTGTTGAGAATTAAAAATTATAAATAATTATGGCTAGACAAAATGGTATTATTAAACTAAAAGGAACTATTGGAGGTATTTCTTTTTACAAAACTTCAGATGGACATCTTGCTCGTGAAAAAGGCGGTGTAGACAAATCCAGAATTGCAAACGACCCTGCGTTTCAAAGAACGCGTGAAAACGGTGCTGAATTTGGAACTGCTGGTAAAGGTGGAAAATTAGTTAGAAATGCAATTCGTATTCTTTTGCAGAATGCAAAAGATAAAAGAGTGGTTAGCAGATTAACTACTGATCTTTTGAAAATTGTAAAAACTGACACCACAAATGAACGTGGTTTAAGAACTGTTCAAGATGGAAATTTAGAACTGTTAAAAGGTTTTGAATTCAATCTTAATGGAAAATTAGGAGCTACATTATTTACTCCTTTTACAGAAGTGTTTGCAAGACCTACTGGAGAAGCTGTATTGAGTATTGCCCCTTTTGCTCCAACGATTCGAGTTGCTGCTCCAGCTGGGACTACTCATTTTAAAATTGTTATGGGTGCAGCTGAGATTGATTTTGCAGCTGAGAATTCTGTTTTTGAAAGTGATGAAACTGCTGTATTACCTTATGACAGTGCAGACACTGCTCAAATTGATTTAATGGCAGCCTTATCTGCAAACTCAGTATTACCTGTAATTCAGGTATTAGGTATTGAGTTTTATCAGGAAGTGAATGGTACAATGTATCCGTTGAAAAATGGTTCGTACAATGCCTTATCTGTGATTGATGTAGATATTCTTTAATGAATTTACTGTTACATAGAACTTATTTAAAAGAGGGCACCAATGGGGTCCTCTTTTATAAAGGGGCATTTTTAGGATTTACAATTGAATTGCCTTGGCTAGAAAACAAGAGATCTATTTCTTGCATTCCAGAAGGTGTTTATGAATTAAAACCTCGCTTTTCTGAAAAGTTTAAACATCACTTATTACTTACAAATGTACCTGGAAGAAGTTTGATTTTGATGCACCCAGCAAATGATGCAAAAAAAGAGTTAAGAGGTTGTTTAGCTCCTGTAAGTTCACTTACAGGAATTGGAAAAGGGCTTTCTTCAAAATTAATTTTTCAAAAAACTCTTTCAATATGCCATCAGGCATTTGAAAGAAAAGAAACAATCACATTAACTATTAAATCTTAAAATAAACATTATGAAAATTACTGAACGTTATAAAAGAAAAACACCTTCATTTTTTAGAAAATTACGCAATATTGGTATTGCTTTGGCAACTGCTGGAGGAGTTATTATTGCAACTCCTATAAGTTTGCCTGCAATTGTAGTTGCCGTGGCTACATATTTGACAGTTGCCGGAACTGTTGCTACTGCTGTAAGCCAAGCGGTGGTATCTGACAATGAAAAGGATACGGAAAACGAAACTAATGGAGACAAATAATCTTCAAATAAAGTCTGGAGTATTTGGGGGGACACTGCTTTCAACGCTTTTCAATATTAGCTTAAACGACGTGTTATTTACTGTTGTAATGGCTTTTATTGGAGCAGTTGTTAGTTTTGTTGTTTCTTGCTTGTTGCGCAAGTTGTTTTTAAAAAAATAAAAGCCTAGCTATTTTTAGCCAGGCTTTGTTTTAACGGTCTTGTACAAGATTTAGTTGTGTGTTTTAAGCTATAAATTTAATAAATAATTCCGGAGCAAAGAAAGTCCGTGAAGACTTTCGTAAATAGGCTCTAACCAAGCAATTAATTTTGTACGTTGTTCTACGCAGTTAATTCTGAAATTTTTAATAACTTTTCGTTATATTCATCCTCTGACAAAATCCCTTTTGCTTTCAAGTTATTCAATTCAGTTAATAATTTTTCATATTCTTTTTTTCTTCTCTTTATATCTTTATTAGCAATTTTTAATCTCTCTGTTTCTTCTATTTTATCTTTGTATTCTGATTCAGATATTATATTATTTTTTCGCAGAGAGTCAAGGTTTTTTTTCGGGTTTGTTTTATTTTCATATAAGAGAACAATAATAAATAAAACAAAAAATATTGTCGAGATCACTCCTCCAGTAGTCAATATCTCTTTTCTTTTTCTTTCTTGATATATCTTTATCACAGCTTCGTGATTTACCATTTCGTTAAATATGTATGTTCCTCTATTTACAACATTAGTATATTTTTTATATTCTTCAATCGGGCGTTGTCCATTTTTTAACCTTTCAATTAATGATTTTGCTTTCGAATCATTTTGTATCAATTGAAATGAAGAGATTCCGAGAGCGATTATGAATATAATTAGAAATATGTTGCTTACTTTCATTTAATTTGTTTTAGAGTTTAATTTATCAGTCAAAATTGCGTAGAACGTGTTATATGCGAACTATTTCAACTGTTTATCATCTTCAAATGATAGATAAATGTTATTTTTTAATTTTTTTTGAATTGATAGCGCAATTTTTTCAATGTACTAATTTAACAAAAAATGGAATAGCATTTATTAGGAACAACTATTTAGAATGATTTTAAATATTGTTTGATGTTATTTGAGATATATTAATTTTTAAACCTCTATTTTCAGCTAATTCAATCATATTTTTAGTCCCTCTACTTTTCCCATCCCAAAAAGCGATTAATGCGTCAGCATAATTTGCCATTTGTTCATTTCGTTTTGGTCCTGCAGCTCTTCCAAGTTTATTCCAGTCTGCAAGGAATTTTGTGAGTTTAAATCCTTTTTCAGCAGCATATTTTTCGCCAAGTTTGTCGGCACCTTTGTAATAGGCTCCGCTTACGATTTCAACATCAGTTTGATCCTGGAGAATTTGGTCACAAGTTTTACATAGTTTTTTGTAGTCAGTGAAGTTTCTTCCACCTGCGATGATAATTTTCATTTTTTGGTTGTTGGGTTTTTGTTATTGGTTTGGATCCCTGCTTTCGCAGGGATGACAAAGCTTATTTATGACCTCAGCAATGCAATTTTTAATTGTGAAATTGCTGAAAGCTGCTGTTTTAAATTGGCTTCAAGAGCATTGACTTTTTTCAATTTTTCAACTTTGATTTTCCATTGCTGCTCCTGGTTGTTTTGAAGTGCTGTATTAATCACTTTTTTAGCATCTGAAATACATATAAATGGAATAACACTCCCTTTTAGATAATAGCTAAAATATTGACCTATTTTAAGTGATAAGCACAAATAAAACAGTGATTCTCGGGTAGGCTCTGCAGCTGTTGTAATTACAAAACAGTTTGGACAGGGGTGCTCTAAAGGCTTACCACTGTTTAGACCTTTATTTAAAATAAAAAAGTGCGGTTTGTTGTAGGTTCTTCCAGACTGGTGCGTCTTGATTTCAAAATTTGACATAGTAAGGCATTTAAAATTTATGCTTTGCTGCGCTTCGCACATAAATTTTGAAACAAAAAGAAAAAAGAAAGCACGAGTGTTGGTTGTGAGGGAGAAGCTGTCAAGGTTTTTGAGAAAAATACAACCTGTAATATACTATTGAATCGAAACCGAACAGTTTGTGAGGTGGAGATTTTTTTCAAAACCCGTAGGGTTTAACCTTTATAGCTTATGTGTGGCTGGTGAAGGGAACAACCGATATTTGCTATATTTTTTATTTTTCACCTTGGATGGAACTTGTTATTTTCTAAAGTATTCAATAATTCAATCTTCTTGTAATAAACTCTAGCACCAAAACCATAGGCTATTAATTTTCCTCTTTTTGTCCAATTGTGAATTGTAGATAAATCTACTTTGAAAAATTTGGCTGTTTCTATTCTGGTCAAAAATATTTCATCATCTTTAGCAGCATATTCTTTGAGATATATTTCAATTTTGTGTAGCAATTTTTCCGCAACTTTGTCTGTTAATTCATCGACTGAAATTTCTTGAATTTGAATTGTTTTAGTAATCATAATACATAGTTTAAAGTTGAAAACTAAAATACGGATGTTTCTATTAGCAGGTAATCGCGAAGCGTTAAAGCGAGCCGCCAGCGAGTAGGAACAAGGGTGTTGGGGCTAAAGTACGTTGCTTTCAGCATAAGTACGTGCAACAACTACGTGGTACACGCAAGGTAGGCGGAGTTTTTGATGCTAAGGGAAAGGCAAGGGCAATTTATGGAGTGAAGATTGATGAGTGTTGTGTACTTTGTTTTGGTTGTTGGTTGCTGGTTTTTAGTTGTCGGTTTGATTGTAAACTAATTATGAGATGATTTGAATTTAACAAAGCGCCAAAACGAGGAATGATGAACGAAATACATTGCTCTTGTGTGCGTTTGCAATATGTGATAAACCGCTGTACTATTTGGAGTTTATATGATGGTTAAATTGTAGTATTTTTTTTACTTATTAAATTTTGAGTATTTAATTGCAGCCGGTTATTTCATATGCAAAATGGGTGCTTTCAAAAACTGTGACAACCTGATTAGCCCGAAGTGACCAAGCAGGCGAGCCAAATTGTGTAATAGCGGTTTGCCCTTAATAAATTTCTTGCGAAGCAAAACCTTAAAAGATTTTAAGGGCAAAAGAGAGCTATGCGTGAGTGATACGTGGAATGTGTGTAGTAAAATAAATAAATTGTGCTAAATGAGGACTGTGGACGAATTAGTGCTATTTATGGTAAGTACAAGGGATTATACAACCCCACCGCCGTTGGCACAACCCCTTTTTAGGTGAGGAGTTCTAATTTTACTTGTTCACTAAATGCCCTTGTAATTATATTTTATGGAACAAAATGGAGCGTATTGCGAACACCTTATTACCTGCACGAATGTTTGTAGTTTGTTCTAATGCTAATTATGGAAACGATTTTCAAAGCGCAAAGGCAAAAAGTAAATACCACTTTTTCGTGGTTTTTACTGTGGGGAATTGGAAGCTTTATGGAATGGCGTTTTTACGGAATGGAATAAGGCTGGAGATCTGGGGTATAATTGTGTATTGAACAACCGAGTATTTTATATTTAGCTGCAACAGCATCAGTATTAACATCAAATATTTTTAAGATTTGTACTTCCATTAATTAGTATTGGATAAATAGTTCTCTAGTTTTTTTTTCCATAACCCAAAACAATCCTTTTTATTTGAATTCTGTTTGGAATGATTAATTAAATAAAAATTCAAATCTTCATCAATATCTTTTCTCTTGTTAGCTGAACGATAGTTCTGACGACCATTTACTTGTATCGTTTTAATAGTTCTCTCCATACGCTCATTAATATCATCGAACTTTACTTCTTTATTAAATGACCAAAGGTAAGTAGCATTAGAGTGCAATAATTCCCAGCAAATAACTATTTTATATTGATTTTTAATGCTAAATAAATATCCAAAATTTTTATCTACTGTAAATTTTATTTTTATATTTTCATCTTGTAAACCTGATAAATACAATAATTGCTCTTTGTTTCGAACTGAATTAGATTCTGTGATGAGGTTTATAATTTCCTCTTCAGTTTGTTGAAATAAGTTTTCAGTTTCGTCAAGCTTTGCTAATAATTCATCAATAGTATATATATTGATATCTTCATCGATTTCACTTTTGATATTGGTAATATTCAAAGCTCTTGCATCTTTTACTTTTAAAATAAAATCTTCATTTATTGCTTCAATTTCTTTTGACGTTGCAGATACTTCTGTTATGAAATTATCTTCTACCATTAGAGTAAGTTCAACATTAAATTTAGAACTTCCATTGATTTTAGTGAAGTAGTTTTTAATGTAATTGTAGTTTTCAATTAAATACTCATTCTTAATTTCTATGTAAATTTCTGAAGTTATATCAGGAAAACTTCTTTTGAAATGAACATATCCTTTTTTAAAAGCTATATTGGCAAAATCTTCCAAAAAAGATTTTTGAATTTCATATTTTTCTGTAGTATTTGTCTCTTGGTTTAATTCTTCTTCTTTAGTTTCAGAATCATACTCTTCATCAAAAAAGCCTTCCTCCAAAGCATCATCTTCTTGGTTTTCATTTATTATGAAATTATCATCTGTTGAAGTATCTTCAAAATCTTCTCTTATTACTTCATATGAATTTTTAGAATAATGCGTTAAGCAAGTTTTTAATCTAGCCCAAGATAAATTTGAAAATTTAAAACCGTTAAGATTTGATTTCTTCTCTTGTGAATCAAATTCTTCTATTTGGTCATAGTCATAAACCAATACTTTAGCTTCAATAATGCAATTTTCGTTATCAAAATTTAATACTTCGATTCTCCAATATCTAGGTCTACCACTACTAAATCCAAATTTTTCAGGTGGAAAATTGGTATTAGAAATATGAATAAAATCGCTAGGTGTATAGTAAAATTTATTTTCTTGTATTTTTAAAATCTTGTATTTTTTTTCATCATCTAATGCCATAGCTTAGCAATTTTTGAATTTTATTTGAACGATTTATTTCGTTCTTTAGTCATATCTTCTTTTAGTCCAATTTTTCTTTTGACACTATATTTTTTTACTGTATTGGGACCAATGATGTCCCTATTACGACCCAACGATGTCCCAATTGACCCAATTGTCACAATTATGGTGCAATTGATGCAATTATGATGCAATTCAAATTTCATAATAAGAACCAGCCTCTTTTACCTCAGATGATTTTAATAATCCTTTGGTAATCAACCCTTTCAAATCTCTGGTTGCAGTATTTCGAGATACTTCAAAATTATCTTGATACTGTTTATTCGTAATTTTAGAATTCTCTTTTACAAATTCAATTGCTTTAATTGGACCACCTTTAATAACTTCAGTTTTTATAATTTATCAGGATTTTTTAAGTTTTTCTTATCCTCACTTATTAATTTTCTTTCAATTTTACTAATATCTTCTTCAGGCTTTAAATTTTCAGGAGTAATTCCCCTAGATATTAGAGTTTTTCTTACTGATTTATTATTGGTTATGTGCTCTTTGGAAATTTGAGATTCAGTTCTCATCTTATTTTCTTTAGCATTGAAGATAGTTATTTCAGTCGCGAAATCTTTTGCTTTTAATAAGATTGTTGGCATAAAATCTGCTAATGGTTTATTTTTAACACCCCATTTGTTTTTCATTTGTTGTGTTGTTTTCCCAAATAAAGCGGTATCACCTTTACTTCTGATTACTGCGAAATTTTGATTGCTACCTGTTTGCTCATAAATAACTTGAGATAGCTCTTTTTCTGTTGCTTTCAATTTATTTCGTGCCTGAACCCTTTCAAATTCCAACATTTTTTGTTCAATCAATTCGGCTTTTCTAGTTTGAATTGCAAAATAGCGTTGTGCAAAAGCAATTTTTTCTTTTCTAGAATCTCCATTTTGTGCTATAAGATAACAAGCGTATCTTGTAAGCATAGTATCAGGTATTTCTTTTTCTGTTCCTGATCCAATTATGACCATTTTCCCGACGTCGGCAAAATGGTTTGAAATTTCCTCTCCAGATACTTCACAGGCTGTTTTTGCTTTATTAATTACATTCTGAAAATTATCCCATTTTGTATAGTCTAATAAATGTTGTACATCTCTTGCCAACCAAAATTCAACACCATCAGATGTTTTATGTGCGTGTGCTTCAAAATTATTTGTGAGTGTTGCTATATTGTTGTTTTTCATACTAATTATTTTTATTTGTCTTTAATTTTTTAACACCAAAGAAATTGGCAAAACCGCATATCCATTTTAGATAAACATTGTGCCAACTTTGTTTCCATTCTATGTTTTGGTTTTCTTTCATTAGACTATTTTATTCCCTTTTGATTGGTTATGATATGAGCAAAGTAATTCACCATTTTCTATAATAGTTTTACCTCCTTTTGAATGCGGTAAAACGTGATCAGCTTGATAGTCTGACCAACTAACTTTCGCTTCCTTTTCAGGTTTATCCTCTCTTAAACACTGTTGACATAGACCTTTTCCTTTTCTATAAATCAATATTCGTTCTAATTCTGAAAATGCTCTTTTCTCGTCCTTTTCATTAATTTCAATTTGATTTTTCTTTAAGTATTCAAAGAAAATTTGACGCATAATTCTATCTCTTTCTTCTAAATCATTTTCTCCTTGTTGTCTTCTATTACTAAAGGTAAGCATATCTGTATCTGATGATTCATCATAGGTTTTCCAACGTTTATGAAAATCATAAACAAATTCTCTAACTTTTAATTTCATTTCATCATCTAGCACATAATTCATTCGTAGATGTCTAATTAGCATATAAATAGAAATTATAAAATATTCAACCGAAAATTCTTTAATACCATTCTTAGCATCCAACATTGGATCTTCTTTGAAAATTTCATAGAATGTTTTTAAGTTTTTTTTAACCTCTGTTGCAGTTGAAGTATCTTCATAGCTATAATCACCAATACCATTTTCTGTTTTTTCATTATCAATAAATTCTGCTATTTTCTTATCACTTAAATCTGCATAGCCCCCTGCCTTTTCAATTAGAATAAATCTTGCCATAAACTGTAAATGTTTCATTCTAATATTATCAACATTTAATAATTTAAAGAAAGGCATTTTGTCCGGGTTAGTATCAATAGGCTCATATTTATCATAATCAAAAGTCAAGTCATCTGAATATTTTACAATAAAATTTCTACTCAAACTAGATAATTGAGCGTGTGCAATTTCCATATAATTAAGGGTTTCACCTTGTTGGAGTCTCCAGAATATTTCAGTTGCAATTATTTGATGTTCAACGTTAGATGGTTCATCAATATTTTTAATTACATCTGCCTGATATTTTAAAGATTTATCTATAAATTTTCTAATATCAGTATTTAGGTCGCTATAATATTTTCCTGGTAATTCTGTATCAACATCTTTTAAACTTTTAGGTAATGGGTATTGATCATCGAAAAAATCTTGTACAGTTGATATTCTTTGTTGACCATCTACAATTTCATTAACAGCTCTATCATCAGATAAACGTACTTCTCTTATCACTAATTTAGGAATGTAATAACGTCTAAAAAGACTGTCCATTAAAGCTTGCTTTTTCTTTTTACTCCACACTGCTTTTCGCTGATATGGAGGACGTGTTACATAGTCTTCTTTGTATTCAAAGAAATCTTTTATACTGAATTCAGTAGGTACAATTGTGTATGCAGTTTTTGGGTTAAATGCCATATTTTTTCTTTTGCAGGTTTTTAATTAATTTTTAAATTCTTTTTGTACATATTGTTGAAAACCAAAACCAATTCCGCCAGATGTTTCATCTCTTAAATAATTGTATCCAGGATTTGAAGAAATTTTTAATTCTATTAAGCCTTTATCATCTCGAAACCTAAATTTACGTTTAGGATTTGAAACTGATCCAGCAGGTAATTTTATCCATATAAAACTTTTATTCTTAGCAAGAATTAAGTGTAATTCTTCTTCAAATTTTTCTGGCGCTATGTTGAACCACCATATTGGAACGGCTTTATTAATGTTAGAAAAACTTGTGTTAGCAGAAGTCAAATAATCAAATTCTGAATATTTATTGATGTAAGTTATTGCATTACTTTTAGTAATGGTTTGAATATTAGAATCTATTTCCTCTAGAATATTTGTTTCTATTGCAGCAAGTTTTATATCTAGCTTATCGAGTTCCTCAATTATTTCAGGTTTTGATATTCTAGATTTTTTGTAATTATTTATATAAAATAGTAAATAAATTATTACACCAGATAAAATGATTATAATGAAAATTAGAAAACTATTCATAATTGATTTTCTTTAAGTTTAATTAAAATATTAATCTTTTGAGTAGTCGTTGATTTCTGATAGGATTTTTTGAACGTTTTTTTCGGTTTTGAAAAGCTTGTCTTTACATATTTTTAGTAGTTCTGAAGCTCTTTTTATTTTGATGTCTAATTCATCTATTGAGATTTTTGAATCTTCCATAGCTGTTACTATTTCTTGAAGTTCTTCAAATGCTTCGGTGTATTTTATTTCGTTTTCCATCACTCTTTTATTTTTTGATTTCACTTATGATTTGGCCATCTGAAACTTGGGTGATTATTTCATCTCCTTTTTTTACTTGGTTTATTGATTTGATTGCTTTACCGTTTACTCTAGTTATACTAAAACCTCTCTCTAGAATATTTGTAGGAGATAGGATTTTGATTTTATCTTCTGTGTTTTTTAGCATTGACAGTTCTTTCTCTATTCTATTGCTACTATAAAAAGCTAGGTATTTATTGAAATCTTTTAAATTTAGATTTTCATTTGAAATTAATTGTGAGCTGCTATTTTTAATTTCAGTAAGAACTTCTTTCAATTCATTTTTTTGGTTTGTAATTAACAACTTTGAATTGCTTATAATTGATTTGCTGTATGTATTTAAGTTGTTCTTTTGACTTTCTAAATATCTTAATGTAAGTGATGAAAATAGACGAGCTGTGTCTTTTATTTTGTTCGTTTGTTGGTAAATTAGGTTTGAACTATAGTTTTCAATCGTTTTAATTGCATCGTTTAATGGTACTGAGAAATTGTGATATTCTTGGATTAAGAATTCTGCAATTTTTGTTGGTGTTATAAAGCTTTTGTAGCTTACTAATTCTGTTACTGTTTCATTTGTTGAATGACCTATTCCGCTTAGTATAGGTATTGGGTATGTTGCAACTGTTTTTGATAGGTTGTAATCATCAAAACTGCTTAGGCCAATATCACCACCACCACCTCTTATGATTGCTACTGCATCAAATATATGTTGGTGTTTTTCAATATGTTTTAGTTGATTTGTTATTGTTGTTACAGATTTTGGACCTTGTAGTATTGCAGGAAATAATTTGTAGTGGAATTTATAACCCCAAGAATTGTTGTCTATTACGTTTATAAAATCACGATAGCCTTTGCTTGAGTCAACTGATATTATTGCAATTGTTTTTGGCAATTGAGGTAGTTTTTTTGATTTATTTAGATAGAATAGGTTTTCATCTTTTAGGCGTTTTATAGTTGCTGCTTTTTGTTTAGCCAATTCACCTAATGTGTATTCTGGGTTAATGTCATTGATACTTAAAGAAAGACCATATATTGAGCTGTATTTTACTTTTGCATAACATACAATTGTCATATCGTCATTAAGTTCTTCACCTAAAACGTTTTTAAATTTTTTATTGATTTCAATAAAGTCATCTTTCCATATATTTCCTCGAATTTCTGCGATTATTTTGCCATCAACTTTTTCAACTAGATCAGGATAGCAATGACCAGAACTTTTATAATAATTAAGTTTTACAATTTCTGCTTTTATCCAAATATAGTTATTAGCGTGTTTTGCTACTAGTTTTTCTATAGCTTTTGTAACGCTTGATAGTTTATATATTTTGGGTTGTTCAGACAAATTAAATATTAATTAGGTTTTAAAAAAAATTACACTTCTTCTGATTCTTCTAGTTCTTTTGCGTCAGCATACTCTTTCATTGTAAGAAAAGGAAATGAACCATCTTCGTTTGGGATTATTGTTTCTGAAATGAGTTTGCCATTTATGATTACGAGCTTCATCGGAACTGCAAATGTTGATATTTTTTCATCTTTTTTAAGATCATTATACATTTTCACTATTTTAGAAACTTGATCATTTGTAATAAAAGGTAAGTTTTCATAACCTTCTTTATTAATTCCAACTAATTTAGACTTCATTATAAAAGGACCATTATTCTGTTTGAATCTTGTTAAAACTACTTTGATTGGGTCATTTCTATAGCCATCCTGTATGTAATCAATATACCAATCATTTTTAGCAACTAAACCTTCAATTAGCATATGTATTCTAAATTCATTTACGCCACCTTCGACACATTTATATTTATTATAATATGTATGTAAATCGTCATTTTTTGGATTGTTCCTAAACAAACCATAAGCATAGTTTTTCTTGTTAGAAATATGTTTTAAATCTATTCTAGCTTCTTTATAGATTATTTGACTAGTGACCTCTTGTGTTATTGTTTCTTCTTTAATTAATTTTGTCATTTTGTTCTTTTTAAAAAATTACCTTAACTAAACAAAATCGTATCAAGATTTATAAAATTAAACTATTATGCCCTCTTCGGCTTTTGAACCTTTTATGATTTGATATGTCATACCGCTTGCGCCAGCAAGTTGGGAGGCGTAATCTGCTTTTGCTTTTACAACTGCATCGTCAATTTTGTTATCTCCTTTTACTTCTATGATTATGTATTGTTCTGAGTCATCATCTGTTTTTACTTTTACTAAGAAATCTGGGTAATAGCTTCGGACAGTGTGTGATTCGGGATCAATGTATCTGATTAAGAAATCTGATTGGCCGTGTGTTAGCATACCAGTAAACCATACTTTTTCTATTTCTACATCATTTAGTAAGGCAGAGAACATTGTAGATTCTGGTATTGAATCGAAACAATAGTTATCAAGGTGGAAGGTTTTTGATTTATGAGTATTGTATTTAGCATCATTAATATTTGCAATTAATTCTGCTTTTGCTCTCATTTTGTAAAACCCTTCTTTTGGTTCTTTTACAAGTTCAATTTCTTCTTCTTCCATATTTTCGTATGAGTCTATATCATAGAATGTGTTGAAGAGTTTTGGGATTATGTGATCGTATAGAATTTCGTTGTGTTTGTTTATTAATTCTAGTACCTTAACAATATCTTGTTTTGCGTTTTCTAGTACATTTTTTATTTCTATACAGTTGATTTTTTTATGATTCTCATCTTTTGGTTTGTATAGGTAACGTGCTATTTCTGCGATTAGGGTTAATTCTGAGAAATCACGATTTTCATAGTCTTCGACAATGCTTGATTTTTCTATTTTTGAAATATCACGTACATCGCGTTCAGTTCTTTTTATGGTGTATTTGTCCAGGTTTATTTTTTCAAGTTCTAGGTCAACACCATTTTTAAGTTCTTTTTCTTTTAGTATAAAGAGTTTTTTGATTCTCTTTATTTTGATTTTTACTGGTGGTGGAACTAATCTTACTTCTACAGTTTCCTTATCATCTGCACCTGCAGAAGTAAACTCATCCATTGAAATTTTGAAGTTTTGTTCTAGTTCATTTTCAAGTGTTAGGACATTTTCATCTGATAGGTAGACCATTCCAGTTTGTTGGGTGTCTGAGATTGCTCTTAGGCAACGCATTGTGGCTTGGAGTACAAATATTTTAGATTTTGGCTCTCTGTGTAAGGCAACGCCGAATAGAGAGCGGCAGTTCCAGCCTTCTTTTCCTTTGTTTACGAGTAGTATAAATTGCTTTTCAGATGAAGCTCTATCTAAGTTTCTGAATTCTCTTAAATCATCGTTTGAAGTTATTTTTGGATCACCAACATTTACTAAGATTTTTGAAGTTGGAATATTTAGTTCTACCAAAACTTCTTCAACTATTGGTCTTAGTTCATTTTGGAGCTCGTCTATTGAAGATGCGAAAAACGCGAATTTAGGAAGTAAATCTTCATATCTTTTTCCTTTATGTTTTTCCCAAAATTCAGTAATTGCTGTTTTTACAAACGTTTTTGTTTGCTTTTTCACGTTTGAAAACCCATTTATTTTTACCTTTTTTAGGTATTTGTTGTCTATAGCTTCTTTAAGACCGTAGGCATATACAACCTCTGGTAATAATCTTTTACCAATGTATGGTGTTCCTGTATAGTTATAGCAACCTACAACTCTTGAACCAGCTTCGTTAAGTGATTCTGCTAATTCATTTATAGTTACTCTTAAGCTTGTTGCCGATTTCTTAAGGCCAAAATCCTGCGCAAGCTTGGTACCAAATACGTGGTGGGCTTCATCTACATAGATGCCTAAGTTTCTTAAACGCGTTAGTTTTGCAAAACGTTGGTTTGATAGTAATTCTTGGTCTGTATCAATTTCAAAACCATATAGGTCTTCGTAATCTTTATTTAGGGATTTAGCTTTGTATAGTGTTCCTCCATCATTAAATAAATTTTCGGATGGAGATTTTTTCTTGTGTTGTTTTTTTAGAATTATTTTTTGGGTGTTGGATATGATGATGTTAAACTTTGAATTGTCCAATGCGTTTAGAGAAATTCCAGTATCATCTAAAAAGTGAAATTTTAGGTGAGTATCTAACCAATTCACATATTCAGGAGGGACTACTTTTGATTTGTCAAAAGTTTCGATTTCTTTTAGTGATTGTAGTACTGTTTTGTCTGGTGCAAAAACTAAGGCATTGTGACAATATCTTGTTGTTTTTGGGTATTTGTTTGCTAATAAGAATTCATAGAAAATTGAGGTTGCCATTAGGACTGTTTTACCTAAACCCATAGTTAAGGCAAAAATGTAATTTGAATAGCTTTGTTTGAAGGATTCTATCTGTTTGAATACTTCACTGAAAACCAATTTGTCATCAGTTTGAAATTCAGAAGGGCCTAGTAAAGAAAATTGACCTGTTTTTTTATTTAATCCAATATCTTTTCTTCCTTCAAATTCACCAGTTTTGTTGAACCAGTTTTCAAATATTTCATAGAGGTATTTATTTCCTAAAAATTCTTTTAAAAATATGTACATTTCTAATGCTTCAAACTGTGGTTTTCTTAGATATGTGTTTGGATCTTCAGGATTGTTGAAATCTAGAAACTTCTTTGTTAGAGGTTTATATTGATTATAAACCTTTTTTTTATTTTCATCGTGAAATAATTTCAGATAGGTATAAAAAGGAAAATCTATTTCTTGTTGTTTTGTCTTTTTTTTTGCCATTTTTATTTGTTTTCAATGGTTAATTCAAAAGATTCTGATAGCAAGTCTGTAATTTTGACTCTAATGTTTCCTGCATCTTCAGGAATTTTATATATCCCTTTTACAAATTCATTTTTTTCGGGAACATCAACTATTGATGGTTCAAATACCACTCCATCATAATTGAAATCTACTTTTATTGACTCGACTAATTCTTTCCAATCTTCAACATTTTCCTTCATTAATGATAATTTTTGTAGCAGGTTCATTGGGTAGAATTGTTTAATAATTACTTTACCATTTTCTACTTTAATATCTGCTTCGGAGTCTCTTTTGAATTCTAAGTTAGATTTGTCTCTTAAGATATCTACCACCTCTACATCTAATTTAAATGGGTGCATTTCTTTTTGTAGTGATGCAGCCAAATCGGGTTCGTGGCCCATACAAATTAATAATAATGATTCAACTGCTTTATTTGGTGCAATTTCAAATTTTGCTTCAAAAGATTTTATGTTGAAACCGCTTATTAGTTCGTTTAAATCTGCTCTAGTGGCAATACGATTTACAGGCATAATTTTTACCATTTTACCGTCTTTTTCACCATCGTATAGGGTGTTATTTGGTAAAGGTTGTATTTCTAAGGCTTGTTTTAGTAATTCCTTTGCTTCCACAGGATTTCTAAATATATCATAATTGTTAACATTAAAGACTGAAAATCCTGTAAAAAAAGTAGTTGTTTTTTGTTCTTCACCATCTTCATTTTGAAAAATAATTTCAGGTTGTTTTTCTTTAATTTCAGTATTAATTTTATTTAATCTTTTAATTGTAGTCTCAATTGCTCCTAAGTTAATATCAGCACCAATAAACTTCCTGCCTAATTTCAGCGCAACAGCTTGGGTAGTACCTGACCCCATAAAACAATCAAAAACTATATCTCCTGGGTCAGTTGAAGAGTTTATTAAACGCTCAATAATTTTTTCAGGCTTTTGAGTAGGGTATTTTGTGTTTTCTGTTTTATCTGCTGGTTGTAACATTGAAATCCTCCAAACATCATCTATTCTTTTTCTATCCGTCATTCTATACATTACATTACCATCTTCATCTCTTGCATTAATAGCTTTACCATTTACAAATTTTCTCACAAGTTGTTTAATAGGTTTCTCTCTTTTTTCATATTGAGTTTGAAATTTAAATGAATTGTTATTCTTTGAATATGATAAGATTTTATCAGAAGCACGCGGAAAACACTTTGAATTTGGTGCCATTTTATTATAATAGTACCAGGTTATTTCATTTATGAAATTATCAGGGCCGAAAATTTCATCCAAAATAATTCGAATATGATGAGTTTTATGAAAATCTGTATGTATAAATAACGTTCCTTTATCTGACATCAATTCTCTTAGCAACATAATCCTTTCATAAATAAATTGAAGATATTCATCATTACTCCATATATCTGAATATTGTTTTTCTTCAAAAGCAGTATTATCACTATCAACCTTTTTACCTTTAAGTTCAATTTTCTTTTTATAATTAACTCTGCTATCAAAAGGGGGATCAATATAAATACAATCAATCTTTCCTCTATACTCTTTTAATAGGTGGGACATCACTTGCAAATTATCACCCCAAAATATTTTATTCATCCAACCATTTACTTCATCCCCATAGTTTTCTTTTAGCTGTGCTGGATAGTATTGAGTCGAAGTAAAAGGTCGTTTTCCTTTCCAATTTAGCATTGGATATCCTTTTATAGGTTCAAATTTGTAATCTTCGACTGTATCTAATTTCTTTTCAACTTGTATGTCTAACTTTCCTTGTTCTTCCATTTTCTAATATTGTCTTGGGTTGCAATGATACCTCATATCACAATCTCCGCATTGTTTTGCGTTTCTTGTAATGTGTGTATTATCGAAATTTTTGTTCTCTATATTTCTAACTACTTTGTCAAAAGTTTCTATTGTCTTGCTAATTGTATTTTCATTTTTATTAAATGTAACATACGGGCTTCCATTTTCTTCCTTTGGATAATGTAAGTGCATTTTACTTACCTTGTGGCCAGTTCTTTCTTCCACCAAATGTGCATACACTTCTAATTGCCTTCTATAACGGTCTAAGGTATTTCTGGTAATTGTGTCTGTTGCATTGACATCCGGTTTATCACCAGATTTAAAATCAACCAATTCAACGGTTCCATCTTTACCTCTTATTAAATCAATAGTGCCTTTTAAAATGTAATCTTCTTTTACCAAAGATACATCAACCTCAGCTTCTACAATTTTATCCCATTGGCCGTTGTTTTTGTCTCTGTAGTTTAAAATTTGTTTTAGTAAAGCTCTTTGTTGAGGTTCGTGTAAATAAGACCTTAGTTGTTTAGATAATAAATGATAGTTGGTGTTGAACCAACCCATTATGTTATCATTGGTCAATGTGTTTTCTTGACCTTTTAGAACAGCTCTGTGAATATCTTCTATTGTTTGGTGTAATAGTTGGCCAAACATTACACTTCCAGTTCTGACTGCTGTGAATTCAAGCTCATTGTAGAACTTGTATTGTTGAGGGCAGTTTTCATATAATAAGATATGAGATGTGAACGAGTATTCGTGTTTTATGTTTGTTGGTTTGATTGTTTCTAATTCCAATTTGGTTGCATCAAAAGAATCACTTCTCCAGGATGGAATGTTTTCATAAAGGTTTTTAAAAACCTTGTTAGGAGAACTGTAATCACCACCTTTGTTTTTTTCTTCAAAACAACTTAAGACTAAAAGATTTTGAGCTCTTGAAAAGGCCGTGTAATATAACCTCCAATAGTCATAGAATTTAGTTTCTTCGATTGGTTCAAATGGAGGTTTGTGATAGTATCTTTCTTGTAAGATTTCATCTGTTTCAGTGTATTGGGTTCTTGGGCCCTGCCGGTTGTTAGGCATTCCTACTACTGTTATAGGGAATTCTAGGCCTTTTGATTGGTGGATTGTCATAAATGAAACGCAGCCAGAAGGTGCGTACTCATCGAAATCTTCGTATTCTTCTATTCCACCATCGTAAATAAACCTTAAGAATGAGTTGAATAGTGATTTGAGTAAATACTCTTTGTTCTGTGGTGTGATTACCGTTACGTTGTTTAGGTATTCAAATTTCCAAAGTAATTTAGTTAGTAAGGCAATGTTGTATGATGGCCTTAGGTCTGTTTTATTGGCATTTAGGTCAATGTTTAGGTAATTGGCAAACATTGGGTATTCTAATAGTTGGTATATTAATGCGACAAAACCGTAGTTGGTGTTTTCAACTAAGGTTAGGTGTTCCTTTGCTTTTGTTTGGCACCATTTTAATAATGGGGCGTTTTCTTCTAAGTTTTCTCTTATGGCTATTGCAAATTTTCTCTTACAGGTTTCGTAGTAATTCCAAACATCTAATTTAGCATCATCAGACCATTTTAAGATGTCGAATAGGTCTGGGAAAATGAAGATTATTGAACCTAGTAATAATTGGATTTCTTCTCTTTGGAAGAAGAGTGAGGAACGTGGTGAAAAAATTTGTATTCCTTTTTCTTCTAAGTATTCTGCTAAGCCAATAACTTTTGGGTTTTTAACGGATTTGAAGAGGAACGCAATTTGGTTTCTATCGGTTAGGACGTTTTTCTTTTCAAGGTCGATTATGAATTGGTACACTTCTTTGTAATAAGCTTCTAAAGAACTTTCAGAGGAAACCTTTATGACTGAGGGATTTTTAATGAAGTTATCAATTCTTGGTTTTATGTCTTTATCATATCTGAATTGCTTGCCTTCTTTAGTCCAATCTAATTCATCCATCCAAGAATTGTAGAAATCAATTATTTCAGGATGTGAACGGTAATTAGTTGTTAAAGTTACTTGTTTGCAAAGGCCTTTTTCGAAGTTTTGTGCGAACTCTAGGATGTTTCTTATGGTTGCGCCTCTGAAACGGTAAAGACCTTGGTCATCATCACCAACAACACAAATGTTGTTGTGTTTTGAAGCTAGTAAGAGTATTATTTTTTCTTGTATGGTATTTGTGTCTTGATATTCATCAATCATAAAATACTTGATTTTATTTTGGATTTCTTCAAGTATGTTTGGATTGTTTTTTAATAAGTAGTAGGCCTCAGTTTGAATGAATGAAAAATCTAAGGTGTTTTCTTCTTCTACTTGTTTTGAATAAATTTCATAGAATTCAGCAATTGCGACAACTCCAGTATCATCTGATTCTTTAAGAATTTCAATGTCTAGGTTTTCCTCACCTATTGTATTTATGTAGCTTATTAATTTTTCTGCTTTGTTCCAGTTTGAAATTTTAAAACTGCCGAGTAGGTCTTCAGAATTTTCGACTGCTAAATAAGGTTTTATATTGTTGTATATGAAATAGCGTTGGTCGAATTGATCTAATAAGCGATAACTTCTTTTAAGTCTTGTAAATTCTCTGTGTTCATCTAAAAATCTAAGAAATATTGAATGTAGTGTACCGATGTACATTTCATTTAAATTGATCTTTACATCTAATTCTAACAATCTGTTAGAGACTCTTGTGATAAGTTCCTTTGCAGCTTTTTCTGTGAAAGTAGCAACTAGAATTTCTTCTGGTTTAATGCCTTTAAAGATTAGGTAAACAATTCTTTCAACGAGGGCTTTTGTTTTACCAGAACCGGGACCTGCAATTATTAGAAGTGGACCTTCTGTGGTTTTTATAGCTTCTTTTTTTTCTTGGTCAATGTCTAAGCTGTCAATGTCATAGTTTTTAATCATAGCAGTGATTATTTTTTAGGGTTTTGAAGTAAAATCAAATGACGTTAAAAATAATCAAAAATTATGAGTGTTAGGTTTTTTGTGAGGAATTATTTAAAAATGTTTGATGATTTTAAAGATTATCGAATATTTATTTTATATTTGAAATTAAGAGTACAGGGCTATAAGCCTTGTATAATCTTTTTCATAGCAATTTTTTTTAACCCACCTCTTTTTTTATTTCATAGCTAATTTTTGAGGTGGGTTTTATTATGTTCATATATTTTGCTTTTTCGGGTTCATCAAATTAATAGATTTTATAGTAAATTATTTTACGGGATTCCGTATTACATTGTGTTCTTGCATTTTAAAAAGTAGATTCCTGCCTACGCAGGAATGACAATTCTAATTTCTTTTATTATTTGAATGTTCTTTTATTACTTTTACTCACTTCACATTATTTTTTTTAGTGTTCGTGATGTGCTTTGCAGTACCATTGATGAAAAGTAACCAAAAATCTAGGATTTCGAGCCTTTCTCTAAATTTTATGTAGGCCTTATTATCTACGCTAGACTCTAAGCGTCGACTGGCTCAGTTACTAAAAATGTTTACAAAACATTTTTTTAACGCTCTGTTATGTAATGACAGCAAAGATAGAGATTAAGTACTTACCCTTCTACTATGCCCAAGACAGGTGTTTTTTCAGCAAGTTCTTACTGTGCGAATTTGAAAATTATAATTGTGCATTAACGAAAGGAATACTGTTGAAAAGTGGAAGGAATTAGTTTTAAATGTACTTACTTGTTTAAATTATCCTTTTATATTTTCTAAAAGCTCCGAATTTTTATTTCATTTGAAAAATGGAGTGGTAAAAGCTATTACTATTTAATATTTTGAATTAATTTATAATTTTTTAAGCCAAATTAATAACCTGTTTTTTAAAATCAAATAATAAGAAAAATATTGAATTAAACTCTTTCCCTAATTTTTCACTAAGAATTTTGAAAGCTCTTGTCATATGACCTTCAATTGTTTTTATTGAGATATTGAGATACTCGGCAATTTCAATATGTGTTAAGCCTTCTTTTTTATTCAATAAAAATATTTGTTTACATTTTGAAGGTAACTTATTTATCTCTTTATTAACTAAGTCTATTAATTCATTTATTTCACCATCACTTTTTTCAACAACGATATCTAAAGCTTCAAGATATTTTTTTTCTAAGTTGATAACAGGCTTGTTTTTTCTATATTGATCAATAAACTCATTATAGACGGATCTAAATAAATAACTTTTAATTGAAAAAACTGGTTTTAAATTATTTTTATTGGTCCAAATTGAAACAAATACATTTTGAACAATATCTTCGGAAAAAGCTTTATCATTGGTTAAAGTATAGGCATAGCCACAAAGGTTTTTATAGTATGTCTCCATTAAAAAATTAAAAGCTTTGTCATTGCCATTTTTTAATTCTTGTATCAGAAAAAAATTATTATTAAAATTCAAATCAGTATAATTTTATTTGTAACTTTTAGCTAATCTAATAAAAAAAGTTGCAATATTTTCGAGGGGTATTAAAAATTTTCACGTATTACTTAATATATACAATAACATGAGAACATCTGAAATTCAAAAAATAATTGTCAAGTTTCTTAATAAAGAGGCAAATATTGATGATTTGGAAAAGTTGGATAAATGGTTGGATAAAAAGGAAAACACTTTTTTATTTAATCGTTTTGTTCAAGTTGAATTTCTAACAGTATTAGGTATGGGTGAATATGACGTAAATAAAGCTAAGAAACAAATTAAATTAAAGCTTAATAAAGTAAAGAGAAGGAATAGATTAACCCTTTTAAAAAGAATGTCAATTGCGGCTTCAATTACTTTAATAATTGGTTTTTCTTTATATAAATTTTACAACCATAGTATCATTAAGAATGAAATTTCTGAAGTAGAAAAAAAGATTAACGTTGGATCTAGTAAGGCAATATTAACTTTAGAGAATGGTAACCAAATAAGATTAAATAAAGAAAAAAAATATAAGAATGAAAAAGTTAGTAGTAATGGCGAAGAACTGTTATATACTAACACTAAAAATGCTAATCCAAATGAAGAAATAGCCTATAATTATTTAACAATTCCGAGAGGAGGAGAATATGTTGTGGTATTGGCTGATGATACAAAAGTTTGGTTGAATTCAGATTCTAAATTAAAATATCCAACTAAGTTTTTGAATGGAAAAACACGGACTGTAGAACTTGTTTATGGCGAAGCATATTTTGAAGTATCTCCAAGTTCAAATCATAATGGAGATGATTTTGATGTTTACTCAAGGAATCAGAAAGTGAATGTTTTAGGCACAGAGTTTAATATTAAGGCTTATCTAGAAGATACTGAAATTAAAACTACTTTAGTAGGTGGGAAAATTATGATTGAAAAAGGAATAACTAAAAAGATACTTAAGCCTAACCAACAATCTATAATTAAGGATGATTCAGATTTAATAAATATCTCTGAGGTTGATGTTTCTCAAGAAATTTCGTGGATAAAAGGAGTTTATACTTTTAACGAAGAACCTCTAGAGGGAATGATGAAAACATTAGCAAGGTGGTATGATGCTAAAATTATTTTTGAAAAAAAAGCATTAAAAGAATTTAATTTTACGGGTATTCTTGAAAGAACAGAATCTATAGAAGAAATTTTAAAACTAATTGAAGTTGCAAGTGAAGGGGAAATAAAATTCGAAATAAATAAAAACGAAATTATTATAAAATAAAAGGAAAAGGCTAGGACCTCCGACAGTAATAGCCTTTTTCCAAGACGATAATTAATTAAAATCAATGTTTAACCAAAAATCAATGCAAATTTATGAAATTTAAATTTACTAATGAGTATTCTTACAACATAAGTAGACTCGTAAAACAAATCATGAGAGCTTTTATTTTTTTATTCTGTTCTGTAATTTTTGCCTTCGGACCCAATAACGGGTTTTCTCAGAATGCGAACATTACAATTAAAAAAGATAAGACAATTACAATTAAACAAGTTTTTAACTTGGTTAATAAACAAACGGATTATAAATTTATTTATAGACACGATTTAATTGAGAATGCGATCTCTCCTAAACTTTTTGTAGAGAAGGGAACTATTAAAGCTAGTAAATTACTTGAAAATTGTTTAACTCCAAACAACTTTACTTATGTTTTTACTGAGAATAATACAATAATCGTAAAAAAAATACTTGAGCCTTCTATTAACCTAGGCAATAGTAATAAAGAGGAAGAGCTATTTAAAGATGTTTCAGGAGTAGTTTCTGATACAGATGGTATGCCATTACCGGGGGCCTCAATTATTATTAAGGGTACCACTGTTGGAACAACTACTGATTTTGATGGAAACTTTTCTTTTAAGATTCCTGATGATGCAACAATAATGGTTATTTCATTCTTAGGTTATAAAACAAAAGAAATTCTAATTACGGATCAAATTACCTATAACATTGAATTGGAAATTGATGCATCAGAGTTGGATGAAATTGTTGTGGTTGGTTATGGTACTCAGAAGAAGAAAGATTTAACTGGGGCTGTTGCTTCTATTGGAGGTGAAGATGTACAAAACGACACGCAAACATCTGCCGATCAAATGTTACAAGGTAAGGTTGCTGGTGTGCGTGTTTCACAAACTAGTGGTCAACCTGGTGGAGGTGTTTCTGTAAGAATTAGAGGGAATTCTTCTTTAAATTTGGGTAATGAACCTTTGTATGTAATAGACGGTATGCCTATTGATAATAGTGCATTAATAGTTGGTGATGGTGTAAATATACCAGGGAATACATCCCCTCCTAATCCACTAAGTTCAATAAATCCTCAAGACATTGAATCAATTCAAGTATTAAAGGATGCATCTGCAACCGCAATATATGGATCTAGAGGAGCAAACGGAGTGATTTTAATAACAACTAAATCTGGAAAAGAAGGTATTATTAAAGTTGATTATAATACAAGTATTGGTTTTCAAACAATTGCTAATAAACTTGATCTTTTAGATTCTAACGGATATGTTGATCATGTAGGGTCTATTTTACAGCAGCAAGGTAGTTCCTTGTTACCAGAGCTTTCTAACGCTTCAATTAACACGGATTGGCAGGATGAAATATTTGAAACAGCTACGATGAAACAACATAATATTTCAATGTCAGGTGGATCTACAGAAACTAAGTATTTTGCATCATTTAATTACACCAATCAAGATGGAATTCTTAAGGGGTCTGGTTTTGAAAGATATGGGGGACGTTTAAATTGGGGTTATAAGAAAAATAAATTTACCGTAGATGTAAACTTAAACACATCTTATACTGCAGATGATATTACTGCTTATGGAGATAATGGTGGTAACTTTGATGGAGGTGTTATTAGTACAGCAGTATTTTTACCAAGTACCGCACCAATATTTAACGATGACGGATCTTATTTTCAGCCAGATGTTGTTGATTTAGATAACCCGTATAACCTTATTCAAGGTATTGATATTCAAGCAAGAACACATCGTACGTTGGTTAATTTAAAAGGGTCTTATGACCTTGTAGAAAATTTAAAAGCATCTATGTCAATAAGTACAGATGTTATAAGTCAGAAAAAAGACTCTTATAGATCTAGACAAACTGTTGTAGGTTCGCAAGCAGGAGGAATTGCAAATATTTTGACTTCAAAAAACACGAACTATGTAGTTGACGCACTTTTAAATTATAAGAATAGTTTTGAAGATCATACATTTTCTGCATTAGCAGGATATACATATCAAAAGTTTAATTATGAACTGTTTACAGGTAATGCCAGAGGTTTTATTGGAGATGAGGTTGCTACAGATGATTTAGGGGCTGGTAATCAGGAATTTAATGGTTTAGGTAGTTTTAGAAGTAAAAGTGCATTACTTTCCTATTTATCTAGGATAAATTACTCTTATAAGGATAAGTTTTTAGTAACAGCATCTTTAAGAGTAGATGGTTCTTCACGATTTACGGAAGGAAACAAATATGGTACATTCCCTTCTTTTTCTTTAGGATATCGTTTATCTGAAGAAGATTTTATGGAATCTATAGACTATGTGAGCAATTTAAAGGCACGTTTAGGTTGGGGGCAAATTGGAAATTCAAATGTTGCTTCATCAGCAAGTTTAGCAACATTTGTAACTGGTGACCCAGCAGTATTTAATAATATGCTTGTTGCAGGTTTAACTCCAGCTCGTATTGCTAATTCAGATTTGACTTGGGAAACTACTCAACAACTTAACGTTGGAGTTGATTTTGGTTTGTTTAATAATAGAGTTAGTGGTTCAATTGATATTTACAATAAGAAAACGAAAGATTTATTATTCTTTGAACCTGTACCTTTACAAACTGGTTTTAGTGGTAGATGGGTTAATCTAGCAGATAGTGAAATTACTAATAGTGGATTAGAAGTTTCATTAAATACAAGAAATATTACTGGTGATGATTTTACTTGGGAAAGTGATTTAAATTTAACAACTAATAAAAATGAAATTACAGATTTAGGAGGAAAAGAGTTAATTACAAACTCAGATACATCTGCATCTGTTATTAATAGAGAAGGTGAAGCTGCATTTTCTTATTACGGTTTAGCACATTCTGGAATTTGGCAAACAGGAGAAGACCCTTCTGGCTCTGCACAACCAGATGCAATTCCAGGACAACCTAAATGGGTAGATCAAGACAATGATGGCGATATTGATGGTGACGATAGAGTGATTTTAGGAAACCCATATGCAGATTTTACTTGGGGATTTAATAATACATTCAAATATAAAGGATTTGAATTATCAGTATTTATTGAAGGTGTTCACGGAGTTGAATTATATAATAATCAAATGGCGAGTACCTACTTCCCAGGAAACAACTCAAGAAATAAGTTTTCTGAACCAATTATAAATAGATGGACAACAAGTAATCCTACTAATCAATGGCCTTCTTTTGTAAACCCATCAAGCTATGGAGGTGACCTTACTAATAAATTTGTTATCCAAGATGCTTCATTTGTTAGACTTAAAAATGTTACAATAAAATATAATTTTAATTTAAAAGATAATAAATTCATAAGAAGCTTAAACACATATGTTTCAGGGCAAAATTTAGCAATTTCTACAGATTATTTAGGGTTTGACCCTGATTTAGCTGGCTCGGGAAATTCAAGAGCCGATTTTAACAGTTATCCAACCTCTAGAACAATCCTATTTGGAGTTAATGTAGGGTTTTAATAGATTTTTTAATTAAAAAAACAGATAAAATGAAACAAATAAAAAAGATATTCAAAATATTTATAGTGGTTTTTCTTGGATTGGGTTTAACTAATTGTGAAGAACCATTAAAGACTGAAATTTATGGAGAATTTGCTCCAAATAATGGACCTGCTTCTGAAGGTTTTATGGAAGGTCTTCTAAATGGGGTTTATGCAGAATTCCAATTAAATGGAGCTACAGGTAGAGATTTTATTTACTTTTCAGATTTTAGTGGAGATCATTTATATAATGAACGAGGAGGTCTGAGTAGAGTTACAGCCTTTGTTTTAAATTGGAATTGGGATTCACAAAACCCTTCCTGGTTTAGAGAAGGTTTTTGGAGTCAACCTTACCAAGCTATTCGTAATGCCAATGCATTTTTAGAAGTAGTTGAAGATTCAGAACTTTCTGATATTCAGAAAAAGCAATGGACTGCTGAAGTAAGATTTATGAGAGCTACAATGTATTCATTTATGTACAATTTATTTGGGCCTGTTCCTTTGAGAACTTCTAGTAATGATGAGCCTGCATTAGGTAGAGCCACTAAAGAAGAGATGCTTAATTTTATTGAGACTGAACTAGCTGAATCAGCGGAAGACTTACCTTTACAAGGTGAACAATTTGGTAGAGCAACAAAAGGCGCGGCTTATGCCGTTTTAACTAAACATTATTTAAATACAAAAAATTGGACAAAAGTTGTAGAGTATTCAAATTTAATTGATGGTTTAGGTAAATATAGTTTATATACTGCTGGAGAAAATCCACATCGTGATTTATTCAAACCTTCATTTGAAACAATTGAAAATGAAACTATTTTTTCATATGCGGTAACCCCATTGATTAGCAGTACTGCGAATGCTATCATGTCGCATTCATACCCTGAAAGTAATTATAAATCTTTTGTAAATGGTGATGATGTGAAATTACCAAATCAATCAATTTCAGGAACTAAAAATCGAGTTTATGATCATTTTTATAATTCTTTCGATCCTAATGACGATCGTAAAAAGCAAATTATAAACCAATACATAAACACTAATGGAGATCTTATAATTCAAGAACCAAATAAGAATAGTTCTTTTAAATATTGGCCAGATCCAGAAATGGATGCATGGAGAAGTGGTCATGATTTTAGAGTTGTAAGGTATGCAGATATTCTATTATCTAGAGCTGAAGCATTAAATGAGATAAATGGACCTACTCAAACTGCTATTGATTTAATTAATGAGGTTAGAGCTAGAGCTAAAGCTACATTGTTAAATTTAGCTGATTTTGGAAGCAAAGAAGCATTAAGAGATGCAATTCTTGATGAAAGAGGCTGGGAATTCCATTTTGAAGGAAAAAGAAGAGAAGATTTGATTAGACACGGTAAATTTGTTAGTTCTAAAAGAAATCATCCAGTACACCCTGTTCCTTCAGCAGAAGAATTTAGAGTGTTAATTCCAATTCCTCAAGCAGAAATAGATGCTAATCCTGCATTAAAAGGTCAACAAAACCCAGGATATTAATTTTTTAAGAAATCTCACCCAAGCTAATAAAGTAGTTTTGGGTGGGTATTTCTCTCTCTTGTAGTTTATTAATTTGATTGTAATTATATTTTTCACCAATAAAAATACTTATTATCACTATGAAATTTAAAATCATAATAATCACTTTTATTGCATTTAACCTATTCGGAATATCGGGATTTTCTCAATCACAAAATAATAATTACAAAATTTCTGGTTGTGATATTGAAGTTGTTGGAGACTTAAACGGGTTTTCTTTAGATTGGAAAACTGAACAAATTGAAGATGGTTTAGAAATAGCAACTATTACATTAACACACCCTCAAGGAGCTATTCCATCGAAGCTTTCATTAAAATGGGCTGTACCATCTAATAATATTGCAGGTTATTGGAGTAGCAGCGCTTTTTTAGACAAAACGATAACTCCAGATTGGGGCCCAGCACAAGTAAAATCAATGTTATCCAGAAATGCACCAGTAATTAGTTTATTTGGTCATGATGATGTGAACCGTCAGACTTTTACTGTTTCAGAAGCGCTAAGTACGGTTATAACAAGTACTTCAGTAAAGGAAGAAAATGGAATGATGTATAATGAAGTTCAACTTTTTACTGAAAAACATAAAGAATTAAAAACTTATCAAATACAGTTTAGGTTAGATACACGACCAATACTGTATTCAGAATCATTACAAGATGTAGCTTCTTGGTGGGCCGCATTTGATTTATATACACCAGCAGCAGTGCCAGAGGTTGCAAAATTACCAGTTTATTCTAGCTGGTATAGTTACCACCAAAATGTTACAAAAGAGGCTTTAATTGAAGAATGTAAACTTGCAAAATCAATTGGATTTGAATCCATAATTGTTGATGATGGTTGGCAAACATTAGATAGTAATAGAGGGTATGCTTATACTGGAGATTGGGAACCGAAACGAATCCCAGATATGAAAGAGTTTGTTAGTGCTGTACATGACTTGGATATGAAATTTATCCTATGGTATGCAGTACCGTTTGTAGGCGAAAAATCAGAAGCTTACAAACAAATGCAAGGAAAATTTCTTAGTTATTGGGAAAGTCAAGGAACTTATGTTGTAGATCCAAGATTTCCTGAGGTAAGAGAATTTATTATCAATACCTACATAAAAGCGGTTAAAGAATGGGATTTAGATGGATTTAAATTAGACTTTTTAGGTAGATTTAGAGCAGAAAAAGATACTAAATTGGTAGCTGATGAAGGTAGAGATTATGCCTCTGTTAATGATGCAACAGATAGGTTAATGACAGATTTAATGACTTCTTTAAGAGAAATTAAACCTGATATTATGATTGAATTCAGACAACCATATACTGGACCAGCAATGCGAAAATATGGAAATATGTTAAGAGCATCAGATTGTCCTAATGTAGCTGTAATAAACAGAGTTGGAACAACAGATTTAAGATTGTTAAGTGGAAATACAGCCGTACACGCAGATATGCTGATGTGGCACAATAGCGAATCTACTGAAAATGCAGCCCTTCAATTATTGAATGTAATCTTTTCTGTACCACAAATTTCTGTGAAGTTAGCAGACATTCCAAAAGAACATTTTGAAATGATTCGTTTTTACACAGATTATTGGTTGAAAAATAGAACATTACTTTTAGAAGGAGAATTTACACCTTCAAATCCTCAAGCTAATTATCCAATGATTTCTGGAGAAAGTAACGATAAAAAAATTACAGTTGTTTATAATGATTTGTTTGTTCCAATTCAAACAAGTTCAAATAAAACAATTGATATTATCAATGCTAAGAGTTCAACAAGAATTATACTTGATGTAAAAGGAAAAAACAAATCATATAAATATTCAGTAGTTGATTGTAAAGGAAATGAAATAGCTAATAAAACGATTTTATTTGATAAGGAAGGTGCTTTTGGTTTTGACGTACCTCCTTCAGGATTAATTTCATTAACACCTATTAATTAATAATATTATGAGTTTTACTAAAATAAGAATAGCTTTAATAAGTAGTTTTTTTCTTTTTATAGGTTTTCAAAATCTTTTAGCAATGGATTATAAATTAACCTCACCTGATGGAACAGTTGTATTAACAATTTCAGTGAATGAGAAAGTCTCTTATACCTTAATGGTAGACGGTCAACAAGTAATGAACCCTTCTAATCTATCAATGATTATTGGAAATAATTTAGTTTTAGGTGAAAACCCAAAAGTTCTACGAAAAAATAATAGGTCTGTTAATCAAATGCTTTACCCACAATTGCAGGTTAAAAGCAAAAAGATTTTAGATAATTTCAATGAACTAACTTTATCCTTTAAAGGTAAATATAGTTTGCTATTTAGAGCATATAACAATGGAGTAGCCTATCGATTTAAAACAGATTTCAAAGATGAAATCGTTGTAAAATCAGAAGAGGCATCATTTAATTTTATAGATGGGACAAAAGTATATTTTCCTCGTGAAGAGGAGTTCTTTTCACACAATGAACGTTTATATGAATATGGTAAATTAGATACGTTATCAACAAAAGATTTGTGTAGCCTACCTGTATTAGTTGAATCATCAACAAGTACAAAACTATTAATAACTGAAACAGCTTTATTAGATTATCCAGGAATGTGGCTAACTGGTGAAAAGGGAAATAGTATGAAAGCTACATTTCCACCTTACGCTCTTGAAGTAAAAGAAGATAATAGCCGATGGATAGATGATGATCGTAGTATACGAGTTTCTAAGCCTGCTGATTTTATTGCTAAAACAACTGGAAAAAGAACTTTTCCTTGGAGAGTTATTTGCGTATCTAAAAATGATGGTGATTTAATTACAAATCAATTAACATATCAATTGGCGGAGCCTACAAAAGTAGAAGATGCTTCTTGGATTAAACCAGGAAAAGTAGCTTGGGATTGGTGGAATTTTAATAATATTTATGGTGTTGATTTTAAGGCGGGTGTTAATACTGAAACCTATAAGTATTATATTGATTTTGCTTCAAAATATGGTATAGAATATATCATTCTTGATGAGGGATGGTATAAATTAAGAGATGTGTTGAGTATTGTACCAGAAGTTGATGTAAAAGAGTTAATCCGTTATGGAAAAACCAAAAATGTAGATCTTATTTTGTGGGTAACTTGGAGTTCTTTAGACCAAAAATTAATCGAAGCTCTAGATGCTTATCAAGCTTGGGGTGTAAAAGGAATTAAAGTAGATTTTATGCAACGTGATGACCAGTGGATGGTTAATTATTACGAGCGTGTTGCAGAGGAATGTGCCAAACGTGAGTTGTTGGTAGATTTTCATGGATCATACAAACCTTCAGGATTAAGAAGAACCTATCCAAATGTATTAACTAGAGAAGGTGTTAAAGGTGCTGAAAATAATAAGTGGGCGAGTTATATAACGCCAGAACATAACCTAACATTACCATTTATTAGAATGGTAGCTGGACCAATGGATTATACCCCAGGTGCAATGGTGAATTCTCAAAAGGAAAATTTTGCAGAAATCTGGAACCGACCTATGAGTATGGGAACTAGATGCCATCAATTGGCGATGTATGCCGTTTTTGAAAGTCCGTTGCAAATGTTATGTGATTCGCCAAGTAATTATTTAAAAGAGGATGAATGTACAAATTTCATATCTAAATTTCCATCAGTATGGGATGAAACCAAGGTGCTTGCTGCTTCTATTTCAAACTATATTGCCTTAGCAAGAAAGAGTGACGAAAATTGGTATTTAGGAGCTATGACTAATAGTGAAGCAAGAGAATTACAATTAGATTTTTCTTTTTTAGGTGAAGGGGTATATACTATTGAAATATTTCAAGATGGTGTTAATGCAGATAGATATGCTAGCGATTATAAAAAATTAGTAAAAAAAATCACCAATACGGATGCTTTGAAAATAAAGATGGCACCTGGCGGAGGTTGGGCGGCTAGAATTTTTAAATAGAACACGATAACAATTCAATTATAAAAATTAAAATATGAAACTTAATATTACAATAATTCTAACCTTTCTTTTGTTCATTACGTTGAATGTAAATGCTCAGGAGCTAGAACTTTTATCACCGAATAAAGATATTTCTGTAAAAATATCTGTAGATAATGCAATAAGTTATAAAACTTTCAATAAAGGTAAAGAATTGTTTTCTTCAGGAAATCTTTTTTTAACCCTTAAGTCTGGTAAAAAAATTGGAGTTGGAAGTAAGCTTATTAATAAAAACAGAAAAAGTGTAAATAGAATAGTAAAACCAATAGTTCGTGAAAAATTCGCTGAAATTTCAGAAAATTATAATGAATTGAAGTTAGATTTTAAGGATGATTTTTCACTTACTTTTAGAGTTTATAATAATGGTGTTGCGTATCGTTTTGAAACTAAAATGAGCGGTGAGATTGTTATTGAAAATGAAAATATTGAATATAATTTTCCTGAAAATTATATGACTTATTGGTCTGAAGAGGAAAACTTACAAACAGCTACTCAAGTTTATTACGATTATAAATCTATACTAAATCTTAATAAAACAGATTTGGCAAGTTTACCTTTGTTAATAGATTCTAAGAAAGGTCCAAAATTCGTGATTACAGAAAGTGATTTAGAAGATTATCCTGGAATGTGGTTTAATGGAACCAGTGATTTTTCTCTAAAAGGTATATTTCCAAGACTTCCAAAAGAACCAAAATATTACAAGGAAGGGTATATCTACACGGATAATGAAAGAAATAATTTTATAGCAAAAACGTCAGGTACAAGAACATTTCCTTGGCGAATTGTAGCAATTGCAAATAACGATTCAGAGCTTATTACCAATCAAATCACCTACCTTTTAGGTAAAGAAAATGTATTGGAAAATACCTCATGGATAAAGCCAGGAAAAATAGCTTGGGATTGGTGGAATGCGAATAACATTTATGGCGTTGATTTTGAAGCTGGGATAAATACTGAAACTTATAAATATTATATAGATTTTGCAGCAGAATATAATCTGGAATATATAATAATGGATGAAGGTTGGTCAGTTCCTGGAAATCTTTTGAAATTGGTACCAGAAATTGATATGATTGAGTTATCTACTTATGCCAAAGAAAGAGGAGTTGGGATAATATTATGGGTTATGTGGGAAACTTTAGATCAGCAATTACATGAAGCTCTTGATCAATTAAGTGAATGGGGAATTAAAGGGATTAAAGTTGATTTTATGGATAGAGATGACCAATGGATGGTAAATTATTACCATCGTGTTGCTAAAGAATGTGCAAAACGTGAGCTATTGGTTAATTTTCACGGATCCTATAAGCCAGCTGGAATTAGAAGAATGTATCCCAATGTTATGACTAGAGAAGGAGTTAAGGGAGCAGAACAATCTAAATGGAGTAAAAAGCAAACCCCAGAGCATAATTTAACTTTACCGTTTTCAAGAATGGTTGCTGGACCTTTAGATTACACTCCTGGAGCAATGAGCAATGCACAAGAAAAGAACTTTGAGCCTATTTTTGACAGACCAATGAGCATGGGTACTAGATGTCATCAATTAGCGATGTATGTTGTTTATGAGAGTCCTTTACAAATGTTATGTGATACACCAAATAGTTATAGAAAAGAGCCTGAAATGATGGAATTTCTTTCTGTCGTTCCAACAGTGTGGGATAATACGATTGTACTAGATTCCAAAATTTCAGACCATATTTTAATGGCAAGAAAAAGTGGTAAAGAATGGTATGTAGGAGCAATGACTGACGGGTCTGCTAAAGAATTAGAGCTTGATTTATCATTCTTAGATAAGGATCAATCCTATAATATGATTATCCTTCAAGACGGAATAAATGCACATCGATATGCTAGCGATTTCAAGAAAATAGTTAGAAAAGTAAGTAGAAATGATATTATCAAAATAAAGATGGCTCCAGGCGGTGGTTGGGCTGCACGAATATTTAAATAGAAACTAAATTATTAAATATATAATTCTAAGATGAAAAATATTTTCAAAAAATCAAACTGGATAAAGGGATTGATTTTCAGTTTGTTTGCAATAACGTTGTCAAGCTACTTAATTTCTTGTGAAACCAAATTAGAAAATAAAGATACTATTTCCCAGCCTAATATTTTATGGATTTATTTAGAAGATACAGCTCCAATTTTAAGTTCTTATGGTTCAACCCTAATCTCAACACCTAATATTGACGGTCTTGCAAAAAATGGAGTATTGTATGAAAATGCTTTTATGCCAGCTCCAGTATGTTCTGCAATTCGTTCTAGCCTTATAACGGGTGTTATGGCAACTACTATAGGGGCGCATAACCACCATAGTTCAAGAACAAAAGAATCTGGAATAAAATTACCTGATAGCTTAAAAACTATACCTGAGTTATTTAAAAAAGCAGGATATTTTACATTTAATAATGGAAAAGACGATTATAACTTTGTTTATAACAGACGAGATTTATATAGTCAAGATTTTAGAATGCATCCACTATACGGTAAAAGTGGAGTTAGACTTGATTTAGCAACCTTAAAAGAGAAACAACCATTTTTTGGGCAAATACAGATGTATGGTGGGAAAGAAATATTTTCCAGTAGTTTTAAGGACAATGTGAAAACTCCTGTGGACAGATCTAAAATAGAACTTCCTCCATATTTACCTAATCACCCGGTAATTATTGAAGAATATGCCAATCATATAGATGCTATTCAAATTACTGATGAAAAAGTAGGTACTATTATTAAAAAATTAAGAGAGAACAATTTATTGGAGAATACAATAGTTTTCTTTTTCTCAGACCACGGTATGCGAATGACACGAAACAAACAATTTTTATATGATGGAGGTCTTCACGTACCATTAATAATAGCTGATTTCACAAAAAGCAATGAAAATCTTCAAGCTGGGACTGTAAATAATGAGTTGATTAATGGGTTAGATATTGGTACTGGATCTTTATCATTAGCAGGTATTAAAATTCCTGAATATATGGAAGGTGAAAATATGTTTAGTAATTCTTATAAACGTGAATATGTTATTTCAACTAGAGATCGTTGTGATTTTACAATTGACCGCATTAGATCGGTAAGATCTAAAGAATATAAGTATATACGTAATTTTTTAACAGACAGACCATACACACAACCTACATACATGGATGTTGATGGCATTGAATTTGTTAAAACAATGCACCAGTTACATGCTGATAATAAATTAAATTCTATTCAAGATAGGTTTATGTCCGATGTACGACCAGAAAAAGAATTATACAACCTTAAAAATGATCCTTTTGAATTAAACAACCTTGCAGATAACCCTGAATATGCTGAAGTATTAAATGAATATTCCAACGTTTTGGATAATTGGATAAAAGAAACAGGAGATAAAGGTCAATACCTAGAAGATGAAGAAAATTTAAAACTAATGTTAGGTATTTGGGGTAAACATGCTGTAAACCCAGAATATGATTCTATTAGGATTAAATATCCAAACTTAGCAGGGTCACTTTTCTATTTAAAAAGTGAGTCTTCTAAGTTAATAGATTCTAGTTATACAGAGGATCCGTTATTACAAATAAATTAAGATTATTAAAATAATAATATTTGAGTTAAGTTAAGGAAAATTCAACCAACCCATATTTATGGGAAGGTTGAATTCTCAAATAATTAAAACTTACTTTTAATATGTGCAATTAAGAATTATAAATAAAGCTTTTAAACTATAAATATTTTTTGATGTTTCAATAAAGTAAAATAGACTAGTTATATTTTAATCTTTAATACTTTTTTTACTTATCCCTTTTCATTTATTTTAGTGAAAATTGTGACGCATTTTACTGTTGCAATACCAAAAAAGAAACAAAAAAGTCAAGACTTTTGACAATTTCATTGAATTTTATACAAGTCTCTTTATCGGCGACAGATTTTAAGCACCGGCTGACTTATTCGCTAAAAATGTTTACTGAACATTTTTTTAATGCTCTGCCCTTATTTGGCTTACTCTAGACAATCAACTTATTTAAATTACTACTGAAATAATCATAGGTAATTGAATATTATTTTCTTTTATCAATAGAATTTTGGTTGAAGCTTATTAAATTAAACATTGCTCTTAATCTACTTCTAACTCTGTTGCCATATCTTTTTTCAATTTCTTCTGCGTTAAGGTTTGTTGTGATGTGAGTTTTGTTATAGTTTTTTGGAGGATGAGATACTGAAATAACACTTCGACTCCTCTCAGTGACCTGTTCAGGATGACGCATAAATAAATCATATCTAGACAATAGAATTTCTCCCATAACATTGCATTCTTTTGCGTAATGTGAACCTGTAGGTTCTACACCTAAATCGTCGAAACAATAGTTTTTGGTTTCATTGTATTTTTCAATTACAGCAAAACCTGATGTGTTGAAATTAAATACTATGTTTCGCGTTGGAATAATTTCATAATTAGTTTTATGTGGCGCTAAGTGTAACAATAATTTCATTAATGATGTTTTTCCACAACCAACAGGACCTGATAATAAAATTCCTTTGTTGGTGTCGATTCCCATTTGAGCACAGCTGTAATGGTCTTGAATGTAATAGCAGCATAATTTAAAAATTAATGGTTCGTCTTCTTTGTAGATTCTGAAGTTTTTTCCAAATAACAAATGTCCTTTAATGTTGAGGTAGGTTTTTATTTTTTCAAAGTCGTAGTGAATAACGTTGTTTCTTATTTCTCCGATTTGGAATTTTGAGGTTCCTTCGGTTTTTATGTGTGGTGTTGGGTTCATAGCTGTTGGTTTTTAGTATTTGAATTTCCTTTACGTTCAAGAAGTTAATTTTTAGGTTTCTTTTGTGTTCTTTTCATTTTGCCTTGATACAAAACGAAACAAAAAATCAAGACTGATTTCAATTTCTTTGAATTCCAGCGTTTTATTAGCTATCGCACCCAGACCGCTGCGCTCTTTGGGTGCTAAGCCGCTGCTAAAACTTGAATTCTTACAGAAATTCAAATAGGTCGGGTTTTCTTAATTGTAATTTTTTTAAAGTGGTTCATTGTAATTTTTATTTTGGTTTGTGTGGAGGTTGTCTTGAAATTGGTCAAGTGGTAAATTGTTTGTTTTTTCTCTTTGTGTCAATTTCATTTCTTCAGCTTTTAGCATCCAACTTCTGGCCGTAGCTTGCCAATCGACCATTTTTGCTTTTCCTCCAACTTTCCATCCAATTCCCTGGTAATGATTGAAGAACTTTTTAGCTTCTAGTTCCGGGTAATTTTCTTTTTTAAAAAAATCTAAAATCAATTTTTCTTTTGCGGTTGCCTCTAGTTTAATAAAGTTTATATTATGTTTATTAATGTTTGTATTAGATACCAGCGCTTGTCCGTTTATGGTAGAGTCTAAATACAATGCTTGCTTATCGCTTGTACTAAAATTAAACAACTTCACTTTACTGCCTTTAAATGGATTGTGTGATGGACTGTAAAGAATATATTTCCAATGACTTAGCTCTTTAATGCAGCGGTGATATGTTGTATTAGAGCCAATTTTAGAAAATTTCATTATTTCTTCTCTATTTATATAAAAATCATTAGGAAAACGGTTGTAGTTCCAAAACTGAAATAAGGCAATGTATAGGCTTATATGTGTTGGATTTAAACGTGTATCTTTTGAAAATTGATCGAGTACACCGTTGAGGTGTTTGATGTAGTTCATACGGTTGAATTTGAAGTTTATAAACTTTTGTACTACTATTAATCTTCTGATTTATTTACAGTATTTTGTTCTAGTACTTTCATTATTTCAACATAGTCGTAGTAGATGACACCTCCCACTTTTGTATATGGAAGTGTTCCGTTAATTCTGAGGTTTTGTAATGTTCCGGTTGAAATACCTAAAAGTTTTCTGACTTCTGGAGATTTTAACCATTTTTTAGGTTGTGGTTCTGACTGATTTGTAATCAACAATTTAATGTCATTTAACAAGTCTACTTTGAATTCGTTTAAATCTTCTGGAGTAATAATTTTTGCTGCCATCTTTTTACAATTTTTGAGTTAGTAATATTTAAAGAGCTCATTTGTTTCTCTTTATACAGCAAAGATGTGCAAGATATTTTTCCTAATTTACCAAGGTTATATAGAAATTTTAAAACATTTTATTTGAATATATTTCATACAGTTTATTGCTCCAATTTTAATATTAAAATTTTTGAAGCAATAAATTGTATTGGAGAAAATTTTTTGGAATAATTTCCCAAGTTGGGGAATTATTTTTCAGATTCTGCAATTTGTTTTTCTAAGTTAGCACTTAACTGACTTAAAAACTTAGTGTTACTTAATTTACGCCTTTTAATTTCTTGGAAAGTTCTGTAATAATCACCCAATTTAATATTAAACATAGTTTCAAATGTTTCAGCAATTTCTTTTATCTCAATTTGACCATTATTTATAGATTTAGTTCCATATATAGCGTAAATCAATTCTACTAAATAAACTTTTTTAGAGGTCCAGGTTAATTTTGATTTTTTATTATTCAAATAGTAGGAATTATTATTTTTACCCGAAACCAGTTTTTCAATTAAATCTTTAAAATATTGAATTGCCATTTCATATCCTTTGAATTTTGAAAATGTTGCATCTAAGTTAGTAGCAAACTCTTCATCTATATAAGACTCTGAGTATTCAAAATGAATATTCATATTTTTGTTTTTTCTTAAAAAAAATAATTCATCAGAATGATGTGCATTCTTTTGATAATATTGATAGAACAATAAATGATTATTAAAATATATCTGCATTTCCCTTATTTCATTTTCTAAATATTTCTTTTGAATTTTTACGTTCCCTTTAGGCTTTTTGCTTATAACCTTAAATAGTTTTGCGTAATAAATAAATTTTGAAACTAATCTTGGTTTTATTATTTTAAAGAATTCAATTTCATCGGATTTAGACTTAAACTCACCATATAAAACAATTTTCTTTGTTTCTTTTAGAGCCAGCCTAATTTTAGTAATACATTTTTCTGAAATTATTGAAATATCATCGTTTTCAATTTCAATATGTTTTAATTCTTTTTCTAAATCTTTTACGATTTTAACACATAGTCTATTCACAATCTTTTTAAGTATTTTGGGGTATAATAACTTAAATCAATTAATGATTATCCATATTTATTTAAAATATGGATATCAAAAAAATTATGTTGATTTAAAGAAATTTGCAATTAATTTTCAGCAAATTAGCATAAAAATAATGAAAAGTACAAATCATTTTATCTTAAAATGACCTTAGAAAAAATTATTAGTAACTATTTAACCTGATTTTTTAGAATTTTTGGAAGTGCTATTTTCAGTGTTTTCGTACTTTTTCATTGCCAATTTATCTTTTAACATTGCCATATCATCACTTACTTTTCTATCTAAAATTTTAGCGTAGTGTTGCGTTGTTTTTAACGATTTATGACCAAGCATTTTACTAACAGATTCAATAGGAACTCCATTGGTTAAGGTTACTGTTGTTGCAAATGTATGACGTGCTAAGTGAAAGGTTAAGTTTTTTGTTATTTCACATAAGTCTGCAATTTCTTTTAAATATGAATTCATTCGCTGATTACTTAATATTGGAATTACTTTATTTGAATTTACAATATCTGGATGCTTCTTGTATTTTTGAATAATGACATTAGCAATTGAAAGAATTGGAATGTTGCTACTAGAATCTGTTTTGGTTCTTTTTATTTTAATCCAATAATTACCATCTATTCCACGAACAATATTGTCTTGGGATAACTTTTTAACATCCACATAGGATAAACCTGTATAGCAACTAAAAATAAAAATATCCCTTACTAATTCCAATCTTGGAATATGAACATCTTTTTTTATAATCTTTTCAATTTCTTCCTCGGATAAAAACTCTCTATCCACTATTTTTAATTTAGCCTTCCAATTAAAGAATGGATCCTTATCAATCCAATCATTTGCATAGGCAATACGAACAATTTTTTTGAAATTAGTTATATACTTTATTGCAGAATTATGGCCACAGTTTCTTTCTGTTTTTAAAAAATACTCGTAACCAGTGATAAATTTATGATCCACTTCCTTAATAGGTATATCATCTAGATTATACTCTTTTTGAATGTATTCTTCTAGCCTCATTCTAGCAGTTTTATAGCGTACTGCTGTGAGTGGTGCAAAATCTTTACCTACCAATTTTTCAACTTTGTCGTTATGCTCCTGGAACAACTTCAATACCATTTTGTTCTTTTCATTTTTTCCAAGATAAGTATCACGTATTTGAACTGCTGAAAAAGTGCTATTTTTTTCAATAAACTGTTGATGTATTTTATTGATTTTGTTCGAAATCAAATCAATATATTGATTTATTTCTTGTGCCTCTTTAGAGAAACCTCTTACTCTATTTGCGGATTGATGCCATTTATCAATTGGAACTTTTCTTTGAATACTGAATTCTGAACGCTTACTATTAACCGTAATTCTTAAGTAAATGTTAGCTTTTGCATTACTGTCTGCTTTGCTTTTTTTGATGTAAAATAGTAGTGATAAGGAATTTTTCATAGTTTTTTGCAATTTTAATAGTATAAATATACAAAAAATAAATCAAAAAATATTTTGAAACACTTGTTTTTTCAATGGCTACAGCGTTATTCGGTGTCAGTTGATGTTCATTTTTTAGGTGACACCGAATGAGTCCCTTTTTATTTAGTTTTTATTGTGTTTTATTGGTTCTTAAGTAGAATTACGAATATTAAAAAACCCTATAAACATAGAGTTTATAGGGTTTTGTTATTTTTTGGTTGTTTAAGAGTGGAGAAGATGGGAGTCGAACCCACTACCTCTTGACTGCCAGTCAAGCGCTCTAGCCAGATGAGCTACATCCCCAATAAGTTTCACAAAAATGCATATTTAATTTAGCATCTCAATAAATTATTTCTTTTTATTTTTAACATAAATAAGTTTAAAACGTCCGCTTGTTCTATCACGTTGTTCAATTTCAAATTGAGGTAAAGATTTAAACAAAGGTGTTAGTTTTTGAAAACCAAAATTACGAGCATCAAAATTTGGTTGTTTTTTTAGAATTAACGAACCTACATCTCCCATAAAAGCCCAACCATCATCATCTGCAGCATCATCAACAGAGTTTCTTAAAAGTTTAATTACTTGTGGTGTAATTTTATCAATACTTGCTTTTTTCTCTTTTGTTTTTCCGTTTTCGGTTTCATCTTCACTTGTATCTAATATTTCTAAATAAATAAATTTATCGCAAGCAACAATAAACGGATCGGGAGTTTTCTTTTCACCAATTCCATAAACAACCAAACCTTCTTCGCGTAACCTTGTTGCTAGTTTTGTAAAATCGCTATCAGAAGAAACCAAACAAAAACCATTTACTTTTTCAGAATATAAAATATCCATAGCATCAATAATCATAGCAGAATCTGTGGCATTTTTACCAGTAGTATAGCCATATTGTTGTATGGGTGTAATTGCATTTTCTAGTAAAATAGCTTTCCATTTAGAAAGATGAGGTTTGGTCCAATCTCCATAAATACGTTTTACAGTAGGTGTACCATATTTGGTAATTTCTTGCATCATTTCCTTTATATATCTTGAAGGAATATTATCTCCATCTATTAGAACGGCAAGTTTTGTGTCTTTTATCATAATTGTTAAATATACGGAATTTATTCATTAAAATTTTATACTTTTAACTGCTTTTTTAACCATACAATGTTAGTAATTAATTTATTGAAACCAAACAAAAGCAATATTTAAAATATGGATTATAACAACATTATATTTACAATATATACTTCTTTAGAAAAGTTAAAAAAGCACGGAAAGGTTGCCACTTATATTCCAGAACTCGCCAAGGTTGATCCTAATAAATTTGGTGTACATATTACTACAATAGACAATCAGCATTTTAATATTGGAGATGCCGACGAAAAATTTTCTATACAAAGTATTTCCAAAGTTTTATCGTTAACATTGGCATATAAAAAAATAGGCGAAAAAATTTGGGAACGTATAGGAGTTGAGCCTTCAGGAACTTCTTTTAATTCTTTAATACAATTAGAATATGATAATGGAATACCAAGAAACCCTTTAATAAATGCAGGAGCAATAGTAATTTGCGATATTTTGGTAAGTTATTTTGAAGATCCTAAAACTGAATTTTTAAACTTTTTAAGAGAAATTTCTGGAAACCCGTTGATAGATTTTTGCTCAAGAATAGCAGATTCTGAAAAACAAACAGGTTATAAAAATGTTGCTTTAATTAATTTAATGAAGTCTTTTAATAACATTAAAAACGATATTGATGTAGTTATGGATTTTTATTATAATTTATGTTCTATTGAAATGACTTGCAAAGAACTTTCACGTACATTTTTATTTTTAACTACAGATGGAATAGATCCAATTACCCACAAAAAAATAATTTCAGAAAGTAAATCGAAACGTATAAATGCTATTATGCAATTGTGTGGTTTTTATGATGAAGCTGGAGAGTTTGCATTTAAAGTTGGTTTGCCAGGTAAAAGTGGAGTAGGAGGCGGCATTGTTGCTATACATCCTAATCAATACAGTATTGCAGTTTGGAGTCCGAGGTTAAATAAAAAAGGAAACTCTAAAAAAGGAATGAAATTTTTAGAACAATTTACAACTAAAACACAATTATCTATTTTTTAGAAAACAAGAGTGTTGTTTTTTAATAAACTTAAAATCAGGTAGGTAGTTTTAATAAAAACAATAATTAAATAAAATTTATATGGAAAAAGATGAAAGCTTTGTAGATTTTTATACTGGATCTGAGATTATGATAATGGGTCTTAGAAAACGTTTAGAAGCCATTAGTGTATTTGGAATTATGCAAAACGATTTTAACTCTGGAAACCTTGCAGGTTTTGTTGGCGGAACACCAAACACTGTACGATTTAAAATTAGAGCTGTAGATATTGAAAAAGCACAACCAATATTAGAAGAATTTTTAAACGCTAACTATAACGACTAAATAACTGATTATAAAAGACATAATTTTTTTTGATAATTATCATAGTATTTAAGTCTTAAATATTTTAGTTTTACGTAGTTTCTTTATTGCTTTTATTTTATCTAAACTTTTACGGTTCAATTTTAAGGGATAAATGCATGTAATATAAATATATAAAGGAGTTGTGTAAAATACAGGAAATGAAATAGGATAATTTACTTAAATAATGGAAAATAAGGGCTCAATTTTAGAAAAGAATTATATAATTAATAGTCAAAATATTAATACAAATAAAAAGTTAGGGCTTTTTGGCTTATTAGGTTTACTACAAGATGTTGCAGGCGAGCACGGAGAGAAACTTGGATTTGGATATGAAAGTTCAAAAAAGAAAGGTTTTTTTTGGGTCCTTGTTCGACAAAAATTAAGAATTAATAAATGGCCGAATTGGAATGATTTAGTTACTATTAAAACTTGGACAAAACCACTTCTTGGAATTAACGCAATTCGAGAATATGAAATATTTGTTAATGAACAAAAAATTGGGGATTGTTCAACAACTTGGATGATTTTAGATTGTGAAACCCGAAAACCTAAAAAAATAGAAAATCCTGAAAACCTCTTTAAGCCAAGAACAGATTATTCGTTAGATTATTCAGCTGAAAAAGTAAATATTCAAGATGAAATGGACTTAATAAAAACATTTGATGTGAGAATTAGTGATCTTGATATGAATAATCACGTAAATAATGTTAAATATACACAATGGATTCTTGATTCTATTCCTTATAACTTTCATCAAAAATATATTATAAATGAGTATGAAATTAATTTTTTAGGAGAAACATTTTTAGACGATAATATTGAATCTTTTAGCAACATTCAAAAATTAAAACCAAACGATAACTATGAAGTGTATTTTAAAGGTTGTAAAATAAATGAAACGAAACCTGTTTTTATAGCTAAAATTCATACTAATAGTTACAAATAAAAAAGTACTTTACACAACAACATACAAAATTAATTGCGGGGTTTTAGCTAACTTACAAAAACCCTCTCGTATTTTCTAAGCAAGTAATTATTTGCTAAATTTATAACTTAAACACGCAACTAAACCTTGTAAAACCCATTGTGCGTAATTACCATAAAATGCTAGAAAAGATTATAAAATACCAAAACGACTCTGAAAGAAACTTTGAAACAGAGAAAAACTTGAAAACGATTTTAAATTATAGTATCGCTTTTATTCTTTTTATTATTTCAACACTAATTGCTGCTTTTACATTTCCTTTTAGATATATCTTTAAAAAGATATTTAAGACCAATAATGGCGCTTCTATTATTCATTTAAATGATAAGAATATAGACACTATA
>Ga0193958_1000083_pt1 | contig 45832 bp, 34 predicted proteins | sample FB_1_MG_FD_140320 | JGI IMG/M metagenome (GOLD analysis project Ga0193958, IMG submission 140320) | Microbial mat bacterial communities from the Broadkill River, Lewes, Delaware, United States - FB_1_MG | ecosystem: Environmental > Aquatic > Freshwater > River > Microbial mats | place: USA... | reverse complement strand
ACATTCTCTTGCCATTCTTGAGAATAATTAAAATTAGGCAAGGTACATAATGGCTTTAACTGTTCATAGAAAAAACTTTGTTCATTGTTTTCCAAGTAGTTTTCTAGATTTTTTAAAAAATCCATGGGTAATACAGAAAATAAGCCTTGTGTACGCTGCCAATTATCTAAGGGTAATGCCCAAAATCCTGCATTACTCTGCCCTGAACTGGTTAAATTTGAAAAGTTATTGCGTAACTCTGACATGCTTGTATCCCACAAACGTTGCCACTCTGAAGAGTCTTTATCAGCTGTAGAGAGGTGAGGTAAGATATTTAAAAATTCACCATTTAGGCGAAAATAGCTTTTCCCTTGTTCAATAAATTTACGAAACACTTCATGTTGATCAGAATCAATACTTGGAGATAAGGCTTTCCACCATAATTCTAACGACTCAGCCCATGTATTGGTGGCAGAAGTATAGGCATCGTGTGCCGCTTTATTTTCACTCATAATAGGGACTCACTTAAATTAACCCCTCACTATTTTGCAGCGCAAAATTAAAGAGGCGGGTAGCATAAAAATGATGCCTTAATATTCCTTGTATAGAAGGAATAAAAGCAATAATTAATAATATATTAGCGCATCCTAGCACGCTTTTATATTGCATCGCAACATAAATAGATGAAAACCATTTTGCTTTACTTTAGCTTATGCAAACAGACTGAAAATATTAGCTATTTCAGTATAATTATTGACAATTCGTCATCTTTTATAAATTCCTCTATTAACAATAATATACATACTACGCATAGGAATATTATTTTCTTTAACTCTTCTGGTATTAAAAAGGTGTATAGTTGATAGAAATTCTGCAAATAAAAAATGTATTCACACAAGCGTAAAAATTAGTTGTTACACTTCACAATGCTTTAAAATTTAGACCATAAAAACGATTACTACGAGTAAGTACTATGACAATAGCGATAGAAAAAGATAATAATGGGACTGTCCCAGAAGAAATAGATATTTCACGCCCTGATCTTTATATTAACCGTGAGCTAAGTTTATTAGCTTTTCATCGCCGTGTGTTGGCTCAAGTACGAGATAAAGAAAAACCGTTATTAGAGCAATTACGTTTTTTATGTATTGCGAGCACTAATTTAGATGAATTTTATGAAGTCCGTGTAGCAGGTTTAAAACAACAAGCTGCTTATGGCTCAGTACAAGCAGGTCCTGATAATTTATCTCCTAATGAAGCTTTAAGCCGTATCAGTGTTGCCGCACATGAATTTGTAGAAGAGCAATATTATTTATTAAATGAACACCTATTACCTGCTTTAGAACAAGAAAATATTTTCTTTTTAAAACGTGAACAATGGAATGAAAAGCAAAGTAAATGGATACATCAATTCTTTAATCAAGAATTACTTCCTGTTATCACCCCCATTGGTTTAGATCCTGCGCATCCATTCCCCCGTATTCTGAATAAAAGTTTAAATTTTATCGTATCATTAAAAGGTAAAGATGCTTTTGGGCGTGATAGTGGGATGGCAGTGGTGCAAGCCCCGCGTTCATTAGCACGTTTAATCCAACTCCCTGAAGAGCTGATTGGTGATGATTCAACGCATGTACAGGATTTTGTCTTCCTGTCCTCTATTATTCACGCACATGTTGAGGATCTTTTCCCTGGGATGCAAGTCACAGGCTGTTATCAATTCCGCTTAACACGTAATAGTGATTTATTTGTAGATGAAGAGGAAGTCGATGACTTATTGCGTGCCTTAGAAGGAGAACTCCCAGGGCGGCGTTATGGGGATTCTGTACGTTTAGAAGTGGCCGATAATTGCCCTGAAAAAATCATTAGCTTTTTATTACGTCAATTTAGTTTAACCGTCAAAGATTTATTCCAAGTTAATGGTCCTGTGAACTTAAATCGGATGATGACATTGCCTGATTTAGTGAATCGCCCCGATTTAAAATACCCCAGTTTTACTTCCAGCATTCCCAAAAACTTAGGGCGTAACTTATTTACCTCTATTCGTGAACACGATGTATTATTACATCATCCATTTAATTCCTTTACCCCTGTGATTGATTTTGTTAAACAGGCAGCCGTTGATCCGCATGTATTAGCGATTAAACAAACTTTATATAGAACAGGGGCAAATTCTGCCATTGTTGATGCATTAGTGGGCGCGGCGCGTTCCAGTAAAGAAGTCACGGTCATTGTTGAATTAAGAGCGCGGTTTGATGAAGAGGAAAATATTCGCTTAGCCAACCGCTTACAAGAGGCAGGTGCCCATATTGTATATGGTGTAGTCGGCTATAAAACCCATGCAAAAATGACGATGGTTGTCCGACGTGAAGGTAAAAAGCTCCGTCGTTATATTCATCTTGGTACAGGTAATTATCATTCCCGTACTTCCCGTATTTACACTGATTATGGTTTATTTAGTTCAGATGAAAAACTGGGTGAAGATGTCCATAAAATGTTTTTACAGCTCACTAGTTTAGGGCGAGGGGCGCGTTTAAATAAGCTCTTACAAGCCCCGTTTACCTTACATAAAGGCATTTTAGAGCGTATTGAACGTGAAATTCAACATGCTAAACAAGGGCGTGATGCGCGTATTATATTTAAAGTGAATGCTTTAACTGAGCAGCAAATTATCCGCGCCTTATACCGTGCTTCCATTGCAGGGGTAAAAATCGATTTAATTATTCGCGGTATTTGTTGTTTACGTCCACAAATTAAAGGTATTTCTGAGAATATTCATGTGCGTTCTATCGTAGGACGTTTCCTTGAGCATACCCGTGTGTATTATTTTTATAATAATGGCTTAGATGAAGTTTTTTGTGCCAGTGCAGATTTAATGGATCGTAATTTATTAAAACGGGTAGAAGAGTGTTTCCCTGTGGAAGAATCTAAATTAAGAAAGCAGGTATTAGAGCAAGGTTTAGAATTGTACTTAAATGATAATACTCAGGCATGGGTATTAGACAGCGAGGGCATGTATACACAGCTTATCCCTGAAGAAGGAGAAGAAGCGATTACAGCACAACAAATCATTTTACAATCTCTTGCGGAGAATGTGTAAAGGGTTAATATTGTTGGGTTCTCATGCTTTATTTGAGAATCTAATTACTTAGCTTCATATTTCAAAAAAATACTACGCTATAAATAATGTAGCTACTCGTATAACTTAATAGGGAGAATAAGAGGTGGGGAGAATAAACTCCCCAAAAAGGAAAAGTTTTACAACTTTAATAAGTTGGAGAAGCCGCTGCCATTCTCATATTGTTAGATGCTCCTTACGAGCTGACCACAATGGGGGTGCCTGCGCGGATCCACACCTTTATAAATAAAGATGCCTCATATTTAACGACTAAGGGATGTGTGCTTAGTCTTATATGAAAAGTATATTATGCTTACTCCCTAAATTTAAGTTATTTTTATATATACGCATCCAATGCACCCAATACCGTCATTTTATGCTGTTGCTTTGTATCTTCAACATGTATTACCAGCTCTAAATCCTGATTAATTGAAAAACCAATTCGCCATTGCTGGGTGATTTCATGTTGTGGGATTAAGCTCATAAAGGGCAGTGTGATATGAAAATGTCGCCGATGCACTCCCGTATCAATAAAGCATAATAAATGACACTTAGCCAAAGTCTCTTGGCTTAAAATTTGTAACCATGTTGCAGCATAATGAGGCGTATGGAGTTCTTCTAAGGGCACCCCTTTTGCCAATATCACCGTTTCTTCAACACTTAAATCAAAACGAATAAACTGTAAGCCAATCGATGCAGGGCAGGTACGCGCCTGTTGATAAGTGGTATAAGCACATAATGCCGCGCCTTTCACAGCACTAAACTCGCTGCTTTTCTCAATATCCTGATGAGTATAAAAACGGGGGTCAATACTGGTTGTGGCTTTTAACTCCTTTCTTATTGCTTGTTCAAAAGGGTAAAAACTGGCTAAGCCACCTACACAAATAATCTGTACCTGTTCAGCATTTTTATCCCCCAATAATTCCGTACTGCTGGCACTAAAAAAGCGGCGGAAAAAAGCATCTAATTCAGGATTAATTTTCTGTTGAAAAAAACTAATAAACGTAGCAATTCTGAGCGTAATCTCTTCATATTTTAAAATAACAGGGTTTAAGGCAGGATTACGCTGGTAACGTTGCCATGCTTTATTGACTTTAAATAACTGCTGATAAAAAAGTTGTTCACAACATTGATATAACTGCTGCTGTGTGGATTCATTTGCATCACTGGGTAATAGGCTGTCATATATATCTTGAATTAAGATTTGTGCTGCGGTGGCTCGGCATACACTATGCTCACGTAATACAATCCCTTGCTCTGCATGAGAACATAAATATAAACGTGTGCTTTCATAACCACAATCAAAAATTAATAATTGACCTGTAAAATCAGGGTGTAAACGGGTATAGAAAAAATGGGCGTAACTTTGGGCAGAGCTGACAAGATGAATAGAAGCGGTATTTAAACGAATTTTAAGGTGTTCTACTGCACGATGTATTGGGTGGTGTAAATCTACACGCCAATGTTCAGGTACACTGATACTGATGTGACCCAATAAGGCTTCACCATGTAATTGTTGGTAACTATTCACTAATTCAGTAAGATAAATACCAATATCTTCTGCTGAATGCTCTAAAAAACGACGGGTGATTTTATCATCATGTTGTCGTGCAGAGGCAATGGCACGCGAGCCAATACTGCAACAGGTTTCTTCATAATGCAAAATAGTGGGTAAACGTGGAGAAGCTTCTTCAGGTAGACGACATACACGTACTTTATTATCATGATCCTGACAATAAGCGATGCTGCTGTATAGGGATCCAAGTTCAATACCAAGATGTTCAATCATGTGCGGGTCACCTGCACTGTCAGGGTTTTCTCTGGGGAATAATAGCCTGAACCTGCATGATTAATAATTTTTAAACCAAGCTCGTGTGTGCCTTCCGTTAAATATTGAGCAGGTAAACAAATACTAAAACCTGAGCTTTCATACTGTAGTTGATTTAAACTTTCTGCCACATCTTGGCGTGATAAGCCATAACAAGCGATTATTTCATTTTCATCCCAGAGAATATGTACTGCACTGGCAGTTGTCATGGCTACTTTATCCACTGCCCAGCCTGAAATATATAAATCATGGTTCCCATCAATAACAGGCGGTTGTTGGTAATAATCTACTTTTTCACCATTCACCATTTCCAATGCAAAGAAAGTATCATGTTCAAGGCGATCTAAGCTGTTTTTTAGCCAATGTACTAATGCTGCACACAGTAAGGCAGTGATGGCTCCCGCGCCCCCTGATAGCACTGTGCCCAAAAAGTGTTTGAGTGTATTAAAGCCAATAATAGCACCGATACCTGAGCCAACCGTGGCAAGCAAGATCATGATGATATAGTAAGAATATTGTTCTTTTTTTTGTGCTTCATCTACTGCTGCCATCCCTTGATGCGCTGCATCGGTATAGCTTTGAATCCCTAAGTGGTGTAAATATTGTTGATAGGCTTCAGGCGTATGTTGATTTTGTGCCCATTGCCAATACTGATCATCAATGGGATCGTAGACACTGTATACCGTTTGCCCTAAGTAAATATAGAGTTTTTTAATATATATGCCTTGGGTGGCTGAGACATCTAAATCGGCATACAAGGCATAACTGGCTTGTTCTGCACTTTCTTGATACTGATCATCAACGGATAAATAGCAGTAATAGCCTTTTTTAATCAGTTTAAAATAAGCTTGCCATTCAATAGTTAAATATAAACAATGTTGATGGGCGTGATAGCGTTGGCATTGTGCTGTGCCGACATAATAACGCTGCTGCTGTAAGCGATGTTGATAATGATAAAAGCTTTCACCTTCTTCACGGCTAAAGGCAGGTTTTTGCTGGGCTTGGTGCTGCTGCCATGCCTGTTGGGCTTCATTAATGCGTTGATGATAAATCAGCTCATCATCAGAGCTGAGGCTGATATATCCCGTTAATGCCCAATGACATTGCGGGCAAACAGGGCTGACATTATCCAGTGGATAATAACAAACAGGGCAAGTACTACTCATAACAATGTATCGGGAATATCGGTTAATTTAAGCTGATAATAAATGGTAAATAGTTATTTATTTCATAATTATTTAGTTATGATTTTTCATATTTAGCAATAATTTCAATTTTACCCACTATATTTTTGTTTAACTCTGCTAGATCTTCCGCAGGTACCCACCATTCTGTATGATTTTTTCCACCAACTGTTTTTATAGGGTACTTATCCATAAATACCTTATTGACTTCAAATTTAGTCACATAGCCACAACCAGAATCAGTTACATTCCATTGTGTCAATTCTATAGCATATCCTTCATTTGTGACAGGATAAAATATAGGTTGCTCTGGTAACCTTGGTGGCCAACTTTTAAACCCTGATTGCTCAACTAAATCCAGTTCTTTTTGACCTGTAGGTCTATAACAAGTGATTGTTTCCATGTTTTCTTATTCTTTATAAAGTATTAGGTATGTTGGTTAACATAAGTTGATATAGCAAACATATAAATATATATGATTTTATCAAATTATAGTCGTAGGGTGGCAATAGCTGCACCACTGCCCCTTATATTTTAAGGTGAAAATTTACGCAGCGTATTCCACCTTTTTAAGGTTAAGGCTGGTAATCTAAGGCATTCCTTGAAAATGGTGGAATACGCTGCGCTATTGCCACCCTACAAAAAATTTAGTACATAACAAGAATTGAAATATATTGATTCATTACAAAGTATCAGGAATATCTGTTAACTCAAGCTGATATAATAAATGACGATCAGTGATTTGTTGCGCAACTAAACGGTTATTTTGCAAACTAGAACATTGCTCAAAAAGTTGGCGAATAGCATGTATATTAGTAAAGCTTTCATCATTTGTATAATCTTCTGCATGAAAAAGCTCTGCCAAACGCGCTTCCACCCCCTCTGCCAAATGCAATTGGCGTTCAGCTGCTAAACGGATAAACATTTGTAGCATTTCATCAGGTTGGTAATTATCAAACTGTAAAGTGGTTGAAAGATGGGTAGATAAAGCCGCATGAGCACGTAAAAAGCGTGTCATTGGTGCGGAACGCCCTGCACAAATAATACATAAACGATGCCGTTGATTATTCATGGCATTCAACAAAACCCCCAAAGCTTCTTCCCCAGCTTCATCATGTTCACTTTGCACTAACTTATCTGCATCTTCGATTAACAAAATACCATCTAAACTTCGTTCAATCATAGCAGTGGTTTTCTCTGCACTACGCCCACTGTAGCCGCCCACTAACTCCGCCCGCTCAGCTTTCACCACATGCCCTTTTGCTAATAAACCCAATTGCTGAAAAAACTGTCCTAAAAGACGGGCAATCATGGTTTTACCTGTGCCTGTATTACCTAAAGCAAGATAATGCCCTGTATAAGAAGGGTGCTGTTCATCACGCAATTGTTGCACTTTCATACGATTGATAATGCTGTGTAAGGTCTGCTTAACCCGCTGCAAACCAATCACATTATCAAGGCGTTGTAACAATTCATTAATATCATGTTGATTGGTTCCCGGTAAATAACCCCGCATGGCTTTAGGCACATCATCAACACTGAAAATAAATTGCCCTTGGGCACGGGTAGCGCGGCGTTCATCCATGGCTTGATATAAATTCAATACATCCCCCGCATTACCAAACGTTTTAACATCACGCTGGCTATGCCAATTTTTAAAAAATTGCGGTAATTGCTGGCTTAACTCAGAACTTAAGCTGCGCTGCTCTTTAGCAAGATGTTCTAAAAAAATTGCATGTAAATGTTCAGGTTCATAATCAGGAATAGTTAATATATTACTGCTGCTAAAACGCCGTTTTAAACCGGGGTTAGTTTTTAAAAACTGGTCAATTTTTTCAGGATAGCCTGCAATAATCACCGCAAACTCGCCCATATGATTAGACATGGCTTCCATGATGGTCTCAATCGCTTCTTTACCAAAATCATTTTCCCCCCCTTCACTCAGCCGATACGCTTCATCTACAAATAAAATCCCCCCCATGGCATCAGTAATTTTTTGTGCGGTTTGAATCGCTGTGTGTCCAATATAGCCCGCCACAAGATCCTCCCGTGACGCTTTAACAATATGCCCTAACTCCACTAAGTTTGTATCACGATAAATTTCCGCCACTAAATTGGCGACGGTGGTTTTCCCCGTCCCTGGATTGCCTTTTAACACAATATGTAAATTTTGATGTTTGGTATCTTGCGGAACAGGGGGCGGTAATAAACGACTAATATCACGTTGATACAGCGTATTTAACGGGGCTGTATGCTGATCATGTTCTTGATGACGACGAATTAAAGTGGTGACTTTTTCATACACCACATCTAAACCATGCAATTGCTGTAAACGGGTTAAGGCAGGCGGACGATCAGAGTAACCACTTAAGTGATGCAAGGTATTTTTATCTAGTGTTTGGCAGGTTTGCAACTGATAACTTAAAGATTTCAGCAAATGCCCTTCTGCACATAAATGACGGGTAATAGGGATAATACTTTGCTGTAAAATACGCCAATTAGTCGGTAATTGCCGTTTTAATCGCCAATAATGCAATAAATTTTTAACTTCATCCTGACGCGGTGCACCTAAGGTGATAACCCGCTTAGAAGGTTTATTTTCATTTTGAAAAATCTGGCTACGCAAAAAGTACCAACCATGTCGCTCTAATAAATCCCCTAAACGCTGAATATCGGTATTGGGTAATAGAAACAAACAAATATTATGATTGGTAGATAACAAGCGTCCCCAACGCGATAAACTCGCTGCCATTTGTCGTCGGGCTTTTTCCTGAAAGCGGGTAATAAAATCTAAACCATCAGTAAATAACACCGCTGTTTTATACTGTTCACTGTGCATACAGCGATTTAAAAACCCCACCACATCTAAGTCAGACATACTCCCTAATTGTAAAGAATGCGTATCTGCTTCAGGTGTAGCGGCTGTGATAGGGGCTTGTAACGCAAGGCTTTGTTGCCCTAAAGGTCCTGCACAAATACGACTGGGGGAAGCGGATTGGCTTGGAGAAGCTTCATGTTGGCTAGTCAGATCTTTAATATCAGGACGGCTAAGCTGCTGCGAATCATGATCATGAAAGTAAATTTTTTGCCGTCCATTATAGAAAATAATGCGTTGATAACCTAGCTGATGTAAATGCTGATGCAATACTTCCTCTAAGGTTAAAATACCTAAATTGGGGGGGCAAAATTCATCATTGGTATGACCATGTAAAAAGAAAAAACGTTGATAAGTATCAGTAAAATAGCTCTGGCGGTTCATCTGTCATAACCCAGTTTTTTCTCACAACTACAAAAGGATTGCTATAAATCAATAGGGGAGAAAGAGTTTCTATTGTTATAATGCCTGTAATTCGCATTGAGGCACCTCTTACTCTTATTGAATATGCCACATGAAAAAACTATTAAAAGCCTTTTCTATTCTAAGCATTATAACCATTGTTGGGGTTATTGCCGCTGCAACATGGTTTGCAAGCCAGCAATCTAGTCTAACATGGTTAGTCAAACAAGTCCCTCAGTGGACAGATGGCGCGGTCACCATTGATCACGCAACAGGACAGTTATTAAAACAAGTCTCCTTAGAAGGCATTCATTATCAAAAAGATAATATGGATGTTGTGGTCAATAAAGTTGATTTTTCTTGGCGTTCCACCGCTTTATTTTTGTTAACCTTGCATGTTAAACAGCTGCATGTATCAGGGGTCGCCGTACAACTCCCCCCCTCTGCTGAAGAGACTGAACCCCCCCCCCCTGATGAAAAAAAGGAAGCTTTTACAGGTTTGCCTGATATTCAGTTGCCGATTGATATTATTTTAGATGATATTCAAGTTCATGATATTACGATACAACAGGCAGGGGCTGAAAAAGTACAAAAGATTGATTCTGTTTCATTACGTGCACAAATTACTGATCATGTGGAGCTGGAAAATTTAGCTATCCATACGCCAGAAGGAAAGGCAAAATTAGCAGGTTTTGCAGGATTAACGACCCCTCACCCAATCGATCTTAATCTCACATGGCAAGCACAGATAGCAGGCTTCCCACAAGCAGTAGGAGAGGGAAAATTAACAGGTAGCAGTGAAGCTTATACGCTGACTCATAACAGCAGCCAACCACTAGCGACCAATATTGCTGCCACAGTCAAAAATGTATTTGTTGATCCGACATGGGAGGCAGATATCCACTGGGAAAATTTACAATATCCATTTGATAAAACAGCTGCATTATTAGTCAATAGTCCCACTGGACATATCAACAGTACAGGGACATTAAACGCTTATACTCTAGCAGTGGATACCCAAGTGAGTGGGGCATCTATTCCACGTAGTACATGGCAACTAAACGGAACAGGTAGCGAGAAACATTTTAAATTAGAAAAATTAGCAGGGGCTTTATTAACAGGAGAAGTGAATGCGTCGGGTTTAGTGCACTGGAAACCTATGCTCACGGCTGATTTACAGCTAGAAGGTGAACATTTAGTACTGACTGAGTTAGTGGATACATGGAATGCAGAGCTGCCGATTGATGCACAGATCAAGGTTAATTTTGAAAAAGATATCTTAACCATTAAACAGCTTGCTGCACAACTTCCCCCTATTAATACCCAATTAAATGTAACGGGGGAGATCGATCTTAAAGAAACTGATAACCCTCAATTTGATACCCAGATCAGCTGGGAAAATGTGCGTTATCCATTAGAGCCTGATGAAGCTGAAACTGTGGTACTTAAAAAAGGGGATGCAAGCCTTAAAGGTGATCTAACTTATTATAAAGTAGCATTAAATACGGCTTTATCAGGGGCACAAATTCCGAAAGGGCAATGGGCACTGAAGGGAGAAGGAGATTTAGCGCATTTTATACTTGATAAGTTATCAGCGGATATTTTAGAAGGAACGATTAACGCCACGGGACGCGCAGCATGGAAAGAAGGCATTAATGCGAAAGTCGATCTTGATACAGAGAATTTAGTGTTATCTGAACTTTGGGAAGGCTGGGATCCTAAGTTACATTTAGACAGCCAAACCCGCGTACAGTTTATTGATAATGAATTAAAAATTGAACAATTAGATCTTTCCTTACCTGAAACCAATACCACATTAAAAATTGCAGGGGATGCATTATTAGCTGATGAGCTAGAAAAAACCCGCTTTGATGTCAGTATTGATTGGGAAAATGCACGCTTTCCACTGACAGGAAAACGGCGAGATGTAGAAGCGAAAAAAGGACAGTTACAGCTCAGTGGTTTAGTCTCTGATTATAGCCTGAAACTTAAAACAGCTTTAGCAGGGGAAGCCATTCCTACAGGCAACTGGAACGCCACAGGGCAAGGTGATCTCCAACATTTTACCCTTGACGGTTTACATGGCAATATCTTAAAGGGTAAGGTCAATTTAGCAGGAAATGTCGCATGGGATCCTGAAATTAATTGGGATTTTACCCTAACAGGGGATAAATTACGCCCACAACAAAAATGGCGCGAGCTAAAAGGGCGGCTTAAACTAGCAGTGGCAACACAGGGTAGTATTTCTAAGACAGGGAAATTAAAAACCACCTTAGATATCAAACATGTAAAAGGTTCCTTACAAGGTTACCCGCTTAATCTTAACAGTCAATTAGTTATTGATGGCAATCAGTATCATTTGAAAAAACTACGTTTACGTTCTGGTAAAACACGTTTAGATGCTCAGGCAAAAATTGCTGATAAAGTCACAGGAAAGTGGACATTAAACGCGCCTAATTTGAAAACACTGTACCCTGATGCACGGGGCAGTATACGCAGTAATGGAAGCCTTTCAGGTACAATCAATAATCCACGTATTCAAGCAAAATTAAATGCTAAAAAACTCGGTTTTGCTGATACGCTTATCCAAGCCCTTAGTTTAAATAGTGATATTTATCTTGATGAAAATCGTCCCTTAAAATTAGATTTAGTGGTTGATAAAATCCGCCAAGGGGACAAGCTGGTATTGAAAAAACTCACTGTGGCAGGGAAAGGAAAAGTTAAAAATCACCGTGTAACCACGAAAGCAGTGTTAGCTGATCAAGATCTCATCTTGCAATTAGTGGGGGGTTTTAATACCACCACCCAAAAATGGCTAGGGCAGCTTCGCCAATTAGATGTAAAAACCAAAAAATTTGGACAATGGGGATTAAATGCTCCCGCCCCCTTAGCTTTAGCAGCAGAAAAAATCAGCCTTGATAAGCTGTGTTTAATGTATAAAGCCGTTAATAATGCAGGCGTGTGTGCCACAGCTAATTGGCGTGATACAGGGGCGACAAATTTGGCAATTAATTTAAAACAACTGCCTTTATCTATTGCCAATAAAATCCTTCCAGCAGCTAAACTTTCAGGGACTTTACAAGGGGATATACAGCTTGCGATTGACTCACATGAACGGGTTAATGCGAACAGTTTATTAACCTTAAGTCGTGGGCAAATTAAAACGGTGATTGATGATACCTTGCACACCTTCCATCACGGTGGGGGAGAGGTGAAATTAAATATTGATAGAACGGGTTTAAGTAGTCATTTAGAGCTGGCGTTTTTAGAGGCCAGTTATATTAAAGGATCCTTAAAATTACCGCGTTTTAATCATTTAAGTCTTCCACCTAATCAAGCGATACAAGGGCGCATTGATGCACGGATTGCAGAGCTTAATTTATTACCTGCTTTTGTTGCCCAAATAGAAAAAGCCACAGGTTTTATTAATGCGCGTTTAGGCATTGGTGGCACGATTGCCAAGCCTGAATTAAACGGCTTTGTAAATATGGCAGATGTGAATTTAGATATTCCTGAATTTGGCTTAGAGTTGCGCGATATACAAGCCAAACTTGATGCACAACGCCCTGAATACATTACACTTACCGCAGGAGCACGTTCAGGTGAAGGCAGTATTAATGCAAAAGGGGCCATTACTTTAGCCAGTTTCAGCGATTGGCAAACTAAAATCAACCTCACAGGGACAGAGTTTGAAGCCATTAATACTCCTGATGTACACGCAAAAATCTCTCCCAATTTAGATATTTCCATTGCTCCGCAAGATATTAAAGTCACAGGGAAAGTTGTCATTCCTTATGCACAGATCACCCCTTCTATTGTGGTTGGAGAGGGACAAGGGGGCGGCGGTGTCAGCATGTCTAAAGATGTCGTCATAGTCAACCCTATTAACCCACAACCCAAAGAAGAGGAAAAAGCCGCATCACCTTGGAAAATCACTACTTATGTTGATATTATTTTAGGTGATCACGTTGATTTAGAAGTGGTAGGCTTCAAGAGTCATTTTGGCGGGCATGTCACGGTGATCATGCAGCCTAATAAAGAGGTGATTTTGGGTAATGGTGAAATTGAGATCATCAATGGAACTTATAAAGCTTATGGGCAAGATTTAGAAATACGTCGAGGTTTTGTTGTCTTTGCAGGCGGGGATATCACCAACCCTGGATTAAATATTAAAGCCAAACGGGATATTCAAAGTGATGACAGTGGATTTGGAGTGACTGAGGCGGGGGTACATATTACAGGGACTGCCAAAACCCCAAAAGTGAGCCTATTTTCTAACCCACGGGTAGAAGAATCTGAAATCCTTTCTTATATCCTTACTGGGGCAGCTTTAAGTTCTGGGGATATTACCAAAACTAAATTATCATTAGGCACTTATATCATGCCAAGTTTATATGTTGGCTTTGGTATTGGGATTTTTGATAAAAGCAAAGTTTTCACCTTGCGCTATGACATTAATAAAAAATGGGCCGTAGAGACCGTCATTGGGGAAAAAGATCGTGGGATTGATTTCTCTTATAAATTGGAACGATAGAATGAAAAAAATAGCGTATCAACAAGTTATTTTCTTATTAGTTACATGTTTTTATTTAGTCGGTTGTGGGGAAGAACCTGCTGCAACCGATGTAAATCAATCAAATAATACAACACAAGATAATAAGAGCACCCTAACCCCTGAGGAGATGGCAGCAGAAAAGAAGCCATTACGTTTAACTGTACCAAGTTTATTAGGCTGGGGAGACATTTCAGTGATCCGCCTTTCTTTAGGGGATGGAGTGGAATTTTTAGTCACGCTTGAAGAGGCAGAAACAGGGGAACCTTTAGCTGGAGAAGAAGTAATTATTAGCTCTGTGACAGGTAATGAGTTTTCAGAAACTAAGCTCATTACTGATCAGGATGGACAAGCTTCTGTCGTGCTATTAGGGGAAGTTGTGGGACAAGATACAGTGAATGTGACACACACTCGTACTAATTTACAAGATAGTCTTGCCTTAGTGGTGAATGAATTGGGGACGCAGCCCGTGAGTGTGTTAACAGGTCAAGAAATTCCTGAGTTAAAAGAAAAAGAAGGCGTGACCCCTTGGCGTGTATTAGGGGAAGTTAAAATCCGTAATAATGAAACTATTTTTTCTGATGAGATTAAAAAGTTAAACGGGCAGTATACCAAGCTAGAAGGATTTATGATGCCTTTGGAGAGCAAGGAAAAACAACAGCATTTTTTACTCTCTTTATCTCCCCCTAGCTGTTTTTATTGTATGCCTACTGGGGCTGAGGGGGTAGTGGAAATTTTCAGTACTGAAGAGATTAAATATACTTTTGATCCTATTTTATTAAAAGGGCAGTTTGAACTGTTATTAAATGATGAAATGGGCTTATTCTATCGTATGAAAAAAGCAACTTTGGTAGACTAAAAAAGTATTGTACCGCTTTTTTATAAGCTGTTTCTCAGCTAATAGTTTGATATAAGGAAAAATATTTTTTTTATTCCCGCGTATGTTGATGCGGGAATACCTGCTTGATTTGTTGTATCACAAATCTCGCTACTTTTTTAATTTCCAATATTTACCTTTTTATCCAAAAAGCACACACTGCTATACAACAAAGCTACCGCAATAGAAAGATCTACCATGGCGACTAACAGTAAAAATAGATCATCTCCTTGGGCTTTTTGTGATAAGTAATTGCCTAAAGAAACCATTGATGCTAAAAATATAAAAAACGGGAGCCGATAAAATTGCCAGATTTTAGGCTGTACTAAGGCATTAATTCGACGTAAATTTTTTTGACACAAAGGTGTAAATAAATATTTACCCTTTAACCAACCCAGCCCGCTTCCCATCAAAATAGCAGCCACTACCCAGAGTATCTCTGTTTCAATTTTGATGGCATCAATCAATAAAGATGAACTTTTTATAAACAGTACCACAACACCGCAGTACCAAACTAATGCCGCCAGTTGTTTTAATGTCTGTTGGGATGTATTTAATTGTTTAATATTCATAACTATTGATAATAAATCAATGACTATACTGAAAAATAACGCCCACTACCAGCCTTTAAGTCTATGATATATATAAAACTACAAGAGAAATTAGCATTAATAAAAATAGGCTAACAAGTATATGCTTTGTGCACAGGGTTTATTTTCTTAAAATGACCTAAATTGCTACATAAAAACCCATATTTTTATTCATAATAGCTAGTCAGCAAAAAAATCCCCCTATATACTAGTCATATCATTTTTTTGTTGAGATGCTTGGCTTATGCCTGAGTTTAAAGATTTATTTATTTCTTACGGTCGACGTGAAAGCCTTGCCTTTGCTGCGCGCTTACATCAACAATTAAAACTTGCAGGCTATGATGCATGGTTTGATAAAATCAATATCCCTGTCAGTGAAGATTATGTGGAACGTATCAATTATGGTATTGAGTCAGCTCATAATTTTATTTATGTGATGGCTCCACACTCTTTATGTTCGCCCTATTGTTTAATGGAATTAGAATATGCCCGCCTATTAGGTAAACGAATCATTCCCATTAATCATAATGTGGTGTTTACAACGGTAAAAGGACAACTTTCTGACGCTGAACAACAGGCATTAACAAGTTTTTATCAACAACATGATATAGAAAACCCTCACATTATTACCTACCAACAGTTACTGGAACGTAGCTTAGCACAAGTAGGTAAAACAAATTGGTTACCTGCTAAAGAAACCTTATCCAATGAAGACTGTGATCAGCTTGCGAACTGGGCAAAAACTTATGAAAATCAATGGCACCATCATGATGATCTGCATTATTTAACCCAGTTAACGCTGCCTCAATTTGGAGAAATATTTGATGAATTAGAGCCTGTTATCACATTGATAAAAAATGTGATAACACGCCATAGAGACTATGTACAGCAACATACACTATTTTTACACCAAGCTTTAAAGTGGAAAAAAGCAAAGTATATTGCACATTATCTCTTAGTTGGTAGAGAACAAGAGCAAGCAAAAACATGGTTACTCACCCAATTTATAGAAGGCGAGCAAGCTCCCTGTACGCCTAATACTTTAGTATGTGATTTTATTTGTGAATCACGTAAAAATAGTGAAAATCGTATGACTGATTGTTTTATCAGTTATGATCAAAAAGATAAAAGCTATAGTCATTATATTACCGCACATTTATCTCGTCATGGCATCACCACATGGCGACATGATAAAGATATTCAAAAAGGGAAAATTTATGATCAGGTGATAAAACAAGGTGTAGAAAGTGCAAAAAATTTACTATTTTTTCTCTCTCCCTCTTCTGTAGAATCCACATACTGTTATGATGAACTACACTATGCTTTAAGCCACCAAAAGCGCATTATCCCCTTACTAATTGCTACCACTCCTTTAGAAAAAATCCCACCTGAGTTACGTAGTTTGCAATATGTTGATATGGTCAATCAAACTATTGAGAAAAGCATGGCGGATATTTTGCGTATCTTGCAGCAAGATGATGCTTATTTTCTCCATCATCGAGCTTTATTATTACGTGCTTTAGCTTGGCAGCGTTCTGATCAAAAAGCCTCCTTTTTATTACGTGGATATAATTTAGAAAATGCAAAAACATGGTTACGCTTAAATGCAAGCCGAGAACAATATACCCCTACACCATTACATCAGGAGTTAATCAGCCGCTCAGAGGCAGCAAAAGGGCAGCTTGGTACAGAAATTTTTATCTCTTATTCTCGCAAAGATGGTGATTTTGCAAGAAAGCTAAATTTAGCACTACAAGAAGCAGGAAAAACAGTTTGGTTTGATCAGGAGAGTATTGCCACAGGCGTAGATTTTGAAGCGGAGCTTTATAAAGGGATTGATGGCGCAGATAACTTTGTATTTATTCTTTCCCCTGATTCTGTACGCTCTGAATATTGTGAAAGTGAAGTCCGTTATGCTGAATCACATTGTAAACGTATCCTAACAATACTAGCACGTGAGACAGATCCTGCTGATATCCCCGAAATCTTACAAAAAATTAACTGGCTTGATTTTGCATCTCCCCCTTTTAATGAGCAATTTCCAGAATTAATTCAAGCAATAGAATTAGATAGAGAGCATACCCATCAACATACTATTTTTCAGCAACGTGCTATTGAGTGGCAGGAAAATGCTAAAAGCCATGATTATTTGCTCAATCACAGTGCATGTGAAAAAGCAGAAACATGGTTACAACAAGCAGAAAATAAATGCCCCTCTCCAACCACAACGCAACAAACTTATATTAAAAAAAGCCGTACTGTAATTCGAGCAGCAGAAGGCAAAGAAAAACGCCGCAAAGCCGCCTCTTTAATGAGTATTACAATTGGGGTGGTAATGTTTGGCTTAGCAGGGCTAGCATGGGAACGTAGTAATGAGGCAACAACGCAAAAAAAGAATGCTGAAAAAAATGCAATAGAAGCAACAACGCAAAGAAATGAAGCATTAAATACGCGTTCTTTGTATTTAGCAGGTGCCGCTCAAACCAACACAGAAAAAGGTGATCCAAATACGGCGATTAAGCTTGTTTTAGATGGGCTACCTCACCATTCTGAAACATATCAAGGCTACTCAGAACCTCCACAACTTAAAGAAAAAACATCACAAAGATTAACACAATCACTTTATGATGCTGTCTTAAAATATTGGCCGGGGGTTATACAGCACAGTGCACCTGTAAAACAAGTATTATTTAATACAAAACAGAAGAATAAACAATTAATCACTATTGCAGGGAAAAATGCTTATATTAGAAAGTGGGATAAAGAAAATTTACAACTATTACATACCCTAAAAAAGCATGAATCTGATATTACCCATCACTCTCTTTCTATTGATGGCAGTTTACTAGCAACCGCTTCAGAAGATAAAACAGTCCGTATCTGGTCTACTCATTCAGGTAATCTTTTACATACTTTAAAACATGATACAAATGTTGAACATACCGCTTTCTCACCTATTGATAATATTTTAACAACTGCTTCAAAAGATGATATTGTGCACTTGTGGGATACCCATACAGGAACGCAACTACGTACTTTAAAAGGGCGTGTTAATCATAGCGTATTTTCACCTGATGGGACAATTTTAGTGACAGCCGCCTATGATAAAACAGCGCGCTTATGGAATATGCAATCAGGAAAGCTCTTTCATATATTGAAAGGGCATGATAGTTGGGTCACACATGTTGCTATTTCACCTGATGGTGCTATTGTCAGCACGGCATCAAGAGATAATACAGCACGTTTATGGGATGTAAAATCAGGCTCGTTATTACATACATTAGCCAAACATACAGATGCTGTTACACAAACAGCTTTTTCACCTGATGGGACACTATTAAGTACCGTCTCTAAAGATAAAACAGCACGCTTATGGGATGTAAAATCAGGAAAACCACTTTATGAGTTTAGTGGGCACACTGAAACCGTGAATTATGCTGCCTTTTCCCCTCACACAAATCAACTTATTACCACCTCTAATGATAATACAACCCGTATATGGGACACACTCTATGGGGAATTAGTCCATATACTCAGGGGACACAATGATTCTATTCTTCATGCTGCTTTTTCCCCTGAAGATAGTCAAGTGATTATTACCGCTTCATTAGATAAAACCATTCGTTTATGGGATCGTGTTTCAGGAGAGTTACTACATACTTTAGAAAATGTTATTTCTACCAATACAAACAATATAATAAAAAATACTAAAGAAGATAAATTTTTTCATATTTTAACAGGACATACTGATTGGGTTAATCATGTTACCTTTTCCCCTGATGGTAAGTTTTTTTCTACCGCATCAAAAGATAAAACTGTGTATGTACGTGATACCCATTCAGGCAAATTAGTTCATGCATTAACAGGACATACTGAATGGGTGCGTCATACTGCATTTTCACCTGATAGCCAGTTGCTCGTTACCGTATCTTTAGATAAAACAGCACGGATTTGGGATACTCGTTCTGGAAAAGAGCTTCATGTATTGACAGGACATGAAGAGGCTATTTGGCATACTACTTTCTCTCCCAATAAGCAGATTTTTGTAACAGCATCTAATGATAATACAGCACGTATTTGGGACAGCCACTCAGGTCAATTAACCCATATTTTAGCAGGTCATACTAACTATGTACGGCATACGGCTTTTTCTTCTGATGGTAATCTATTAGTCACTGCCTCCTATGATAATACAGCGCGTATTTGGGAAACTGATTCAGGTCAGCTACTTCATACCTTAACAGGGCATACTGCGCCGATATGGCATGTTGATTTTTCCCCTGATGATCAGCGTATTGTCACCGCCTCTCATGATAAAACAGCCCAAATATGGGACACCCAATCAGGAAAACAACTTCATGTGTTAACTGGACATACACATAAAGTGCGTGATGCTAATTTTTCTCCTGATGGAAAACGTATTGTAACCGCTTCCTATGATAATACAGCACGGATATGGAGCGTTGAAACGGGGCAACTATTGCACACTTTAACAGGTCATACACTTTCCCTTAATCGGGCTGAATTTTCCCCTAATGGGATGAAATTACTTACTAGCTCTTATGATAATACAGCACGTTTATGGTCAGGTGAGTCAGGGAAATTACTTTATATTTTTAAAGAACATGAAGGCTCTATCTATGATGCCGCGTTCTCTCCTGATAGTAGAAAAATTGTCACCGTATCAGAAGATAAAACAGCACGTTTATGGTTAGCCTTTAAGAATCAAGATGAACTTGCTAACTATGCAAAAAACCTACTAGTTGATCACAAGCTTGATTGTAAAATAAGAGATGATGCTTTTTTAGAAGAGCTGGAGCGGTGTAAATAAAGGGAAGAAGAAAGTAATATGATCACTTTCCCATATTTTCTAATAAGGGTTCCCTTCTTTTATTTTTTAATAATTTCTCTAACTTTTGTTACACTTCTTAACTCCCCTCTTTTTTAAGGCTAGTAACAAATACTATGTGGCAGACTTTTTTACAAAAAAAATCCGTATACTATGGATTAATTATTTTCTCATTGTGTATTTTTATCATTCATCTTTTTCAACAAGCATGGGCAAGTGATGATGCTTATATTACTTTTCGTGTGATTGATAACTTTGTCAATGGCTACGGTTTACGCTGGAATATAGCAGAACGAGTCCAAGCTTATACCAATACACTGTGGTTATTTTTACTCACCCCTTTCTATTTTTTCACCCATGAAATTTACTATACCCAATTTATTGTTTCCATATCTCTAACAATTGCTAGTATTTACTTAGTCACCACTCGCTTTACACAGAGCTACACTAATACAATAACAGTCCTTTTATTACTTTTTTTCTCTCAAGCATTTATTGATTTTTCTGTATCAGGTTTAGAAAATCCCCTCACCCATTTTCTATTAATTAGCTTCTTCATTGTTTATCTAAAAAATAAAACCGCTATTTTGCCTTTAGCATTACTTACCAGTGCTATTTTATTAAATCGTTTAGATACAATTTTATTAATTTTGCCTAGTTTAGCGGTAATGGCTTATTTTCATCATAAAAAACAAGATATCTTATTTTTTATCATTGGCTTACTTCCCTTTATCGCGTGGGAACTCTTTTCACTGGTTTATTATGGCGCACTCTTTCCTAATACCGCCTATGCAAAATTAAATACAGGTATTGAAAGTGCTGAGCTCATTACACAGGGAATTATTTATGCTGTTCATGTAGTGAAACATGATCCTATCACGGCATTCACTATTTTAGCTGCTTTTTTACTACCTATTTTTCGTAAACAATGGCAACTTATTCCTCTTTCCATCGGGATCTTATTTTCTACACTCTATATTATAAAAGTGGGGGGAGATTTTATGCAGGGGCGTTTCTTTTCGCCTGCCTTTATTGTCGCCATTATTATTATTGCCGCTAGTCAATTTAATGTAAAAACAAAAATAAATACACTGCTTGCCTTAATAACAGCAGCTTTAGTTTTTGTATTAATAACACTTTATCCCCCTATTTTATCTACAGAAGATTACTTTAATCGTGGTAAAACACAAATTGCTAATGAAAAAGATTTTTATTATAAAAAAAGTGCCTTATATTTAAGCTATTTTTACTCTCCTGAACGAAAAATTCGCTCTTACTGGGCAGAATTAGGTAAAGAAGCTTATGCGCGTGATGATGAAAAAACAGTGAATATTTTTTCAAATATGGGCTACCTTGGTTTTCATGCAAAACATAAAACTTTTATTATTGATTATTTATCCTTAACTAATGCTTTTTTAGCCCGATTACCTGCCACAGAAGGTTGGCGGATTGGGCATTTTTTACGTAACTTGCCTGAAGGTTATGTAGACAGTATCAAACAAGAAAAAAACCTATTAATTGATCCAGATTTATCTGCTTTATATGCTGATATTTTATTAGTCACACGTGCAGGGATATGGTCAGCAGAACGATGGCAAGCAATTTGGCGTTTAAATACGGGGTTTTATCATTTTTTAATTGCTAAAATTGGGATACAAGAAATAAAGCAAACCCTAAAACCAAATAGCTTATTACAAAAAGAGTACTTAATGGCTCCTTATGTACAATTTAGCGATGGCTCTTTTCATCATTTAGAATTAAAAATGACTGATTTTAGTAAATTTTTATTTAACATTCATAACAATAAAGTTGTAGAAGCTCCCAAAGAAGCAAAACAAGTTGCAGGCTTTTATGATCAAAAAGAAAGAAAGCTAGTATTAAATGCAGTGCAATATGGCACGGTGTACAAAATGCGTTTTCATCTTATCAATGATGAAAAAGGGGGGATGCAGTTTAAATTAACCCGTGCTAATTTAACTGAATAGGTCAAAATAAGCTAAACAATAGGGCATGGTGTCATGCCCTAGGATATTTTTTTAAACCCTATGCTGCTTCTTCTGCACGATTACTGGCATCTACAAAAAATTGATGGGTTAAAGTCATTTGTTCTTCGCTGCTTTCCACACGATTCACAATATTACGAAAAGCGGCGCCATTAGGCTGTCCTTTGCTATACCATGACAAGTGTTTACGTGCCATACGTACACCTGTATATTCACCATAGAAATTATACAGATTACGCATATGTCCTGTTAAAATCTCACAAACTTCCATTGGAGTCAGTTCAGGTAAATGCTCCCCAGTGGCTAAATAGTGATTAATTTCACGAAAAATCCAAGGTCGCCCTTGTGCAGCACGTCCAATCATGATCGCATCAGCTTGCGTGTAATCCAGTACAAACTTGGCTTTTTCAGGTGTGCGAATATCACCGTTGGCAATAATAGGAATCCCTGCTTGAGATTTGATTTCAGCAATCGTGTCATATTCTGCATCACCAGTATACCCACAAGCACGGGTACGCCCATGTACTGCTAAAGCTTGAATACCTGCATTTTCTGCAATACGTGCAATACTGACTCCATTGCGGTTTTCCTTATCCCACCCTGTACGGATTTTTAAGGTGACAGGAATATCCACCGCATTCACCACTGCATCTAAAATACGTGCTACTAAATCTTCATCTTTTAATAAAGCGGAGCCTGCCATCACATTACAAACTTTTTTTGCAGGACAGCCCATATTAATGTCAATAATCTGTGCCCCATTACGCATATTATGCAAAGCCGCTTCTGCCATCAACTCAGGAGCAGAGCCTGCAATTTGTACTGAACGTGGTTCAATCTCTCCCTCATGATTAGCGCGGCGTTTGGTTTTTTCACTACCCCAGAGCAAAGAATTAGAAGATACCATTTCTGAAACTGCCATGCCTGCACCAAGTTGCTTACACAGTTGACGAAATGGGCGATCGGTAACACCTGCCATAGGTGCGACAACTAACGGATTGGGTAAGGTGTAAGAACCGATTTGCATAAGGGGAGTATATCTCTGTAATGACCAAAAACAAGCCCGCTATTATAAAGTAGTTTATTGTTTTATATCAAGCAATTGAGCAACTAAATGACTGGGTAGTTGGTAATCAATGCCTTTATCTTTACGGTGTAAGATAAAAGAGGGGTGTGTGGCAATAATATCAAATTGAATAATTTCTTCTGCTGTGTGTAAAGTGATCGCGGCAATGGCTGTAGGGGTGCCAAGTGTAGAACGGATACGCAAGGCTTGCATAATCTGCCATTGCTGTACGATATCATAGACTAATTTGCTGTTATTGCTTAATTTTCCAGTTTTATCATAATCCACTTTCCATGTTACACCTGTTTTACTTAATTGGTAATTAGGTGTTTGAATCAGGGTTAATTCAGTGGTTTCTTTAATAGGAAATAAGCTAGCAAATGCAGCACTGTCTGCGGTTAAAATATAATCTAAGCTGTCGGGGACAAGATATAAGCCTTCATTGTAATGCACATAACGCTGCCCTTCTCCCAATGGTGCAACATCCCCAAAATCAACACTTAAAATATTATTAATTTGCATAGAGATTAGTGGTGGAGCCAGCTTTAAATCAGCAAACGGCAATTGGTTTAAATCGACATTTAGTTCAGTGTACTGCTGTGTATTTAAAATACCCAGTAATTTGCTCACATAAAAAGGGTTTGCAGGTAGCTTAAAAGGCTGTGTCACATACCATTGCCCCTGCTGTCTTGCTAGGGTAATGTTGGGCTGTTGTTCACGTAATAAACGAATATGATGCACTTCATTGGCAACAATATTTGTTAAGGGGGTAAAATGAATAGGGTGCTCAATATCAGGTTCATAAACACTGACTCCTAACAATAATGCAATTAAGGCTAAAATGCCCACATTCATCCACCAACCTTGTTGCATATTATACTTTCCTTCGTCGTGCCCAAACTAAAATGGCAATGAGTATAAAGATAAACGGTAAAATAATGAGGTATACCGCCCCCACTAAACCAGAAATAAAAGGCGGAAGCTGCAATTGGCGATCATGAGCAGGTTTTGCAGGAATATTTAATAAATGCTCTTCTTCTACTAGCCAATTCATCATATTTAAAGCTAAGTCTAAATTTCCACCATTATGTAAAAAGGTGTTACTGATAAAATCGCCATCACCCAGTAAAATTAAACGCTGCTGCTTGCCTTGATAGTCACGTTGCAAGCTATAAGCAAAAATAAGTGCCCCTGCAATATCTTCTATTTCATCAAACACAGGTTGATTATAAGGTTCGCTGGTTTCTGACCATGCATGTTCAGCCGTCATTAATAGCGGTAATACTGACCATTCTTTAGAAGGTAACACATTTAAGCTGTAAGCCTGTGGAAATAAGGTGACATAGGAAAAATCTTTGGTAATAGGGTGTTCAGGGTAATCCGTTAAGCTCAACATACTGGCTTGTTGTTGTCCAAATTGAGGGTTTTTAGTGTCCACAATCATGCCTGAATTAACACTAAAGCCTAGTTGATTGGCAAGCGGAGCTAAACCTTGTAAAGGTTTTTTAGCATCTACCATCCACAGTAAATTCCCACCTTGATTCACATAGGCATGAATTTGCAATACTTCCTCAGGAAGTAGCTCGACTAATGGCGTTGCAATCACTAATGTATCAATGTTCTTAGGATTTAATTTTTGTTTGATTAAATCCAAGGTCTGCACGGTAAACCCTCGTTGGGTTAAAGCTTCTCCCCATAAACCCATGTCATGATTGGCTTCTCCTTCAATCGCCCGCTCTCCATGTCCTGTTAAAAAATAGACTTTATGGACACGGGAGCGGATAAGGCGTTGTAAGGCATAACTGATAGATTCTTCAGTTAAGCGTCGTACATGTTCAGCGCGTTGTTGATAGTGAATCACTAGCTCACCATTAATTTGAATCCCTAAGGCACGAGTTTGCGTGGGGACTGTATAGGGATCAATAAAGCGCAGATGAATATTTTTTTTATACCGTTGATAACGGGTCATCATATTGCTAATCGCATCACGAATACTGTCATCATTACTGGCATAGGCGGTGATTTCTAGCGGTTCTTCTAATTGGCTTAATAATTTTATACTCACCTCAGACAAGGTATAACGCTGATTATGGGTCACATCCCATTGCTGGCGGTGTTTCATACTCAAGTGCGCGCTAACAATAAATAATACAGTGAGTAATAGGATAAAAAAAATAGATTGAATTCGCAGTGTACGAGCAGTCATTTTCATCATTCCTCCTTATTAATGAAAACGTTCTGCATATAAACGTTGAATGGTTAAGCCTAAGAAAAAAATCATCATAAAGAAAAAATATAAAATATCATCACTATAGATACGCCCTTGTAATAAAGGCTGATAGTGGTTGGTCATGGATAAATAACTAAATAAAATATTGTGTTGTGCAGTTTGCCCTGCCCAATCAATCACCCATAAGACTAATAAGCTGGCAAAAGTAAACATGGCGGCAATAATAGGTGAATGGGTGAGGCTGGAGATATATATCCCAATAGCACAAAATGCGCCCATTAATAAGATTAATGCCATCATACAACTGAGTAACTGTCCCATATCAAGTTGCCCACCAATCAGTAATGACAAAGGCATTAAGCTAATGACTAAAGAAAGTAGAATAAAAAAGATCCATAAAGCAAAGAATTTACCTAATACAATATGATAACGGGGAATGGGGGCGGCAAATAATAAAGCTAAGGTTTTTTGTTGACGTTCTTCACTAAAACTCCGCATGGTGAGCAAAGGCGCGACTAATAGTAATAATAACGCTGCCCATGAATATACATGATTAACAATTAATTCGGTGATGCCAAAACTACTGGCAACTTCAGCTAATTGGCTTTGTACGTCTGCTTGAGAAATCAAATTAACACGGATGGCAAACACTAAAGCAATTAAAAATTGTACCACCGCAAACACTGACCATGCTAAAGGGGATAAAAATAAACTGCGTAATTCACGTAAAGCAATAAGTTTCATTTTTTCTTTTACTGGGTTTTATCTGCACAAGTCACATTGATAAAAAGCTGTTCTAAATTACCTTGTTCAGGAATCAAGGCAAATAGCCCCCATTGTTGTTGTTGGGCATGATGAAGTAATTTTTCAGTAATAGCGGTATTTTGGGTTGCATAATGAATACGCAGGTAATTATTGGGTAAGGTGTCTATTTTGACCGCGCCTGTGAGCTGCATGAGTTTTTCTTGATCAGGGGGTGTTTTTAAGCCAACTTTTATACTACTGATAGGTGAATGTTGCTGTAACTCATCCATAGATAGCTGCACTTGCAATTTTCCTGCATGAATAATCTGCACATCAGTACATAAGCTTTGCACTTCAGGCAAAATATGAGTAGAGATAATCACACTATGTGCCTGCCCTAATTGCTGAATTAAGTCACGAATTTCTTTAATTTGTAATGGATCAAGCCCAACCGTTGGCTCATCTAAAATTAACACTTCAGGCGCGTGTAAAATAGCTTGTGCAATGCCTACGCGTTGTTGGTAACCTTTGGATAAATGCATGATCAAGCGTCGCGCCACCGCTGTTAAGCCACACATATCTAAGGCATGATCAACCGCTTGTTTGCAGGTTTTACCTGATAAACCATGTAATTGTGCACAAAAGCTTAAAAATTCATTCACCCGCATATCTTGATAAAGCGGGGGATTTTCAGGTAAATAACCAATGGCTGATTTAGCTGCCACAGGGTGAGTTAATAAGTTATGTCCTGCAATATTGATTGCACCGTGTGACGGAGCCAATGTCCCCGCAAGCATTTGCATGGTAGTTGATTTTCCTGCGCCATTAGCACCTAAAAACCCCACTATTTGCCCACGTTGTATGGTAAAACTAATGGCATCTACCGCACAGAATTTACCATAATAGCGGGATAAATTATTAACAGAAACTAAGGTATTCATATCATAACGATGCTCTTGTCATAGTTAGCATGTAAAAGATTTAATTAGCAGAAAAGCATTATAGTGTGTTGTATGAAAATGTGGAAAATTTTCCCTGTTTTTTAGTTTAAATTGTTTGTCATCGACTATAGATAAAAAGCTGAAAAGGCAAAAAATTGATAGATTCGCTGTTTCTTTTTTCTACAACACCGTACACTAAATTGGGCAATATAAATTGCCTATCAGCTAAAAACCCGCTATGTTTGAACATAGGCGATCGCTTTTGGCGAACGATACAGAATAATGACCACAGCAATCTGTTCTTAATGATCAGTGGAGGATTTTACAGATGAAATTATTTAACCCACGCCTAATGGCACCTGTTTTACTTGCAACCGCAGTATGTGCCACCAGTGCACAGGCTGAAGATAAATTTGTCACCATTGGGACAGGTGGACAAACGGGTGTTTATTACGTTGTCGGGCAATCCGTATGTAAATTAGTCAACCGTGGGCAAAAAGAGCACGGGATTAAATGTACTGCCCCGTCTACAGGTGGCTCAGTGGCAAACTTAAACGCCATTCGTGCAGGTGGACAGGATATGGGGGTTGCACAATCTGATTGGCAATACCATGCCTATAATGGCACAAACAAATTTAAAGATGCAGGCGCAAATAAAAATTTACGTGCTGTATTCTCTGCACATGGTGAGCCGTTTACCGTGGTTGCACGTAAAGACAGTGGTATTAAAACTTTTGATGATTTAAAAGGTAAACGTGTCAATATTGGTAACCCAGGGTCTGGACAACGTGGCACCATGGAAGTGGTAATGGCAGCTAAAGGCTGGGATAAAAGTGTCTTTAAATTAGCCTCTGAATTAAAATCTTCAGAACAAGCCAGTGCCTTATGTGATAACAAAGTGGATGCGATTATTTTCTCCGCAGGACACCCAAATGGTTCAATTAAAGAAGCCACTACTGCATGTGATGCCAATTTAATTCCTGTAACAGGAAAAGAAGTGGAGAAACTAATTAATGAAAACAGCTATTATGCCAAAGCAGTAATTCCAGCGGGTATGTACCGTGGTACAGAAGGTGATGTGGATACATTTGGTGTAGGGGCTACTTTTGTTTCCTCTACTAATACAGATGCTGATACCATTTATGCCATCACCAAAGCTGTATTTGATAACTTTGATCGTTTCAAAAAATTACACCCTGCGTTTGCTAACTTAAAACCAGAAAACATGATTAAAGACAACTTAAGTGCACCATTACATGATGGCGCAGCACGCTTTTACACTGAAAAAGGTTGGTTAAAAGCAGCAAAATAAGTCCATTTCTTTATAAATGGCTGCAATAAAAAGCTAAAAAGGCGCGATTATTCGCGCCTTTTTTATTTCCCTTTTCTTTACGTTATACACTGTGTATTTTTTATTTGTAAATTTTGTAGATAAAACAATAATACACATTAAAGCTGTAATGACCTGTATTTAGATAACATAAACAAAAATAAATAAACCTAGCCACACCACATCAACAAAATGCCAATACCATGCAACCGCTTCAAAAGCAAAATGCCCTTTGGCAGAAAAATGCCCTGTCATAGAACGTAGCAATATAACAACTAGCATTAACACTCCAAGGCTAACATGAAAGCCATGAAACCCTGTTAACATATAAAAAGTAGAGCCATAAATCCCTGATTGAAGGGTTAGATTTAACTCCTCCATGGCATGACCATATTCATAGACTTGAAAGCCCATAAACACCACACCTAATAAAACAGTAGCAAATAAACCAAGTATTAATTGCCCACGTTTATTGGCTATTAAGCCCCAATGTGCCCAAGTAATAGTCACACCACTGGCTAATAAAATAGCGGTATTTAAAGCAGGAATTCCCCACGCGCCGACAGTCGCACGTGGGATATCAAAGGCGGCACCTGTTAAACTGGCTTCATCCGCAGGTAAGCGCATCAATGGCCAGTTGTAATCAAAATATGGCCATAATATTTGTTGTGTTAGGGCTTCACTGCCTGCCCCCCCTAACCATGGTACAGATAATACTCGCGCATAAAACAAAGCACCAAAAAATGCTGCAAAAAACATCACTTCTGAAAAAATAAACCAGCTCATTCCCCAACGAAAAGAGCGATCCACTTGGGCGTTATAGCAACCGTATACACTTTCATGAATCACATCACGAAACCAAAAAAATAGCATTATAAATAATAAAAATCCCCCTACTATTAAGAATAGAGAGGCATGAGATTGTGTATTTAATAAGGCACCAAAACCAATAGCAAGACAAAATAAGGCAACCGAGCCTACCAATGGCCACGGGCTACCATGCGGAATATAATAAACATCAGTCGGGGAAGAAGGGGAAGAATGCGACATACGATAAACCTCCTTGATGAGGAAAATGTACTATGCCTTACGCCTCATCAGTCGAGCCTGCACGATAAAAAAAGGTGTAAGCTAAGGTGACTGTAGAAACATTTTCAGGCAAATCATTATCAATGATAAAACGAATCGGCATTTGCTTTTCCTCTCCTGCATTTAATTGCTGTTGAGTAAAACAAAAGCATTCTGTTTTATTAAAATAGGTCGCTGCCCGTGAGGGGGCAACACTGGGGACAGCTTGTCCTATAATGGAATGAGGGGCTGTATTTTTGGCAGTATAATGGGTGGTATAAAATGTCCCTGTTGAGACCTGCATACGTTGTTGAGCAGGCTGAAATACCCACGGTAAGTTTTGATTAAGGGTGGCAACAAATTCAACGGTGACAACACGGGAGGAGGTATTTTCTGACAAGGAGAGATTGGCTGCACTGACACGCCCCGTTTTACCATTTAAACCTGTGATCTCACAAAATATGTCATATAAAGGCACTAATGCATAACCAAAGCCAAACATCAGTATGACAACAAGTAGTAAACGCCTGACAAGGCGAGGGGTATTAGAGCTTGCTGTATTCATGACTGTTGCCATGTAAAATAAAGGCTAAGACAGTAAAAAAGGATGGCAGAACAGGCAAGTAATAAGGCGGTACGCGTATTTTTCTGTAGTTTATAGGGGGGCAATAAAGACATATGCATCTCCTGTGTAAACGGTTGTTATGTGGAGAGTAAACAAAGTTTACTCTCCAATTATTACACAAACCTTATACGTACAGTGTATGCAAAAATTCTAATTTTTCCTGTGTATTTTATTCAGAAACTAATGTTTCTTGTGGGTTTGGTGCAGCAGCTAAGATTTCAGGGGTTGCTTGATCTGCGTATTGTTTGAAGTTTTCGACAAACATACCTGCTAATTTACGTGCTTGTGCATCATAAGCATTTTTATCTTCCCATGTATTACGCGGATTCAGTACATCCTGTGGGACATCTGGGCATTCTGTAGGGACATGTAAACCAAAGAATGGCTCTTGTACAGTTGGGACATCTTGTAAACGCCCATCTAATACTGCATTCACCATTGCACGAGTATGTGCAATCGCCATGCGTTTTCCAATACCATATGCACCGCCTGTCCAGCCTGTATTAATCAGCCACACATTGACATTGTATTTTTCTAAACGCTCGCCTAATAGTTCAGCATAACGTTGTGGGTGCAATGGCATAAATGGCGCACCATAACAGGCACTAAAGTTTGGAGAAGGTTCAGTCACACCACGTTCTGTACCTGCCACTTTTGCTGTGTAACCAGAGAGGAAGTGATACATGGCTTGAGCAGTGGTGAGTTTGGAGACAGGTGGTAATACACCAAAGGCATCAGCAGACAGGAAAATCACATTTTTAGGTAAACCACCAACGCCATCACGTGTCGCATTCGGAATATGGGAAATAGGGTATGAACCACGGGTATTTTCTGTAAAGGTATTATCAAATAAATCGACACGGCGGGTTGCAGCATCCATGGCGACATTTTCTAAAATACTCCCAAAACGGCGCGTTGTTTGGTAAATTTCAGGCTCCGCTTCAGCAGAAAGGTTAATTAATTTTGCATAACAACCTCCTTCAAAGTTAAATACACCTTGATGACTCCAACCATGTTCATCATCACCAATTAATACACGTGATTGATCGGCGGATAAAGTAGTTTTTCCTGTCCCACTAAGCCCAAAAAATAAGGCTGTTTCACCATCTTCACCAATGTTTGCAGAGCAATGCATGGGTAATACATCACGAAATGGCATGAGGTAATTCATGACACTGAAGATCGATTTTTTAATCTCTCCTGCGTAACTGGTGCCTCCAATTAATACCATCCGTTTTTTAAAGTTAACGATGATAAAAGTTTCTGAATTGGTGCCATCAATGGCAGGCACAGCATGAAAACGTGGGGCGTTAATCACGGTAAATTCAGGCACATGATCAACTAACTCTTCTTGGCTAGCTTGGATAAACATATTGCGTGCAAATAAGCTGTGCCATGCATGTTGGGTGATCACACGTACGGGTAAACGATACTCTTTATCTGCCCCTGCAAAACAATCTTGTACAAACACATCTTGGGTTTGTAGTTGTAACATCATGCGTTTATGAATGTTATCAAATTGCGCTTCAGAAATAGGGCGGTTTACTTTTCCCCACCAAATATTCTTTGATGTCTCATCTTCTTCTACCACAAATTTATCGTTAGCAGAACGCCCTGTATGATGCCCTGTACGTACAACTAAAGGACCTAAGTGAGCCAGTGTACCCTCACTACGTTTAATAATTTGTTCATATAATTGTGAAGTGGTTAAATTCCAGTACACATCATTTAAATTTTCTAAACCATGATTTTCCAAACCATGAGCACTGTGTACTCTCATATCCGTATCTCGCATATAATCCTCCTAAGACTATTTAATAGTTTGTTTTAGCTGCACTTTATTATCAATGCAACAAATAAATTAAGCTTATTTATAAGATATATTCCACATTTTTTTCTTTTTATAGGTATAAGAGTATATCTGTGTATCCTATTTTCATCACAAAAGCCTAAGCAGTGCTTAATGGATAAATAAGTTATCATAGATTAATATTTATTGTATATTATCTATGTGATAGCAGTGTATAAAAAGCTGTATTTTATATGCTATATAGCTGTATAAATATGTGTTAAGAAGTATAGATGGAAAAATAATAAAATTCATTAAAAATAGTTTTTAATTAAAATAGATTATTTTCTACCTTATATTTCAGATTAAACTTTAACATCATTTATTTATATTGATATAAATAAATGATTAATAGTGTATTTTAATTATATTTTGTTATTTTTATCACTAGCTGAATATTAAAAATAAGTATCCATTATTTTTTACATATATGAACTATAATTTCTATATAAAAGCATGTAATGCATATATTATATTTAAAATAGATAGTATTCTCTATTCACCTACTCAAGTAATAAAAAAGCAGTCTATAAAATGATTCTATTCCAATATAGATAGTAAATTAATGTAATGCTTGTTATATTTAAATACTTTAAAAAATATAGGTTTTATACAAATAACATTAAAATAGAATTAAAATTTAATATGCTTTTTTTAAAATCAAGTAAACCACTCTATTAATTAATATGTTTTATAAAATAGAGGTGATAAGCTTAAAGTTTAACAAAAATGTATTATCATGTTTAATTACAGTAACAACATCAACTATTTATTCTAAAATAATAATTGAATTTAGTGCATTGAGACGCTATATATTATTATTAGTAAATTTATTTTAATTTTGGAGGCTTATACATGAGTACACCTGACGACGACATGCCCTCACCTTTGCTATTTACTGACAGTGCTGCATTTAAAGTACAAACGCTGATTGAAGAAGAAAAAAACGACGCATTGATGTTACGTGTGTTTGTTCAAGGCGGTGGCTGCTCTGGTTTCCAATATGGTTTCACTTTTGATGAAAGTGTTCAAGACGGTGATACTGTTGTTGAAAATCAAGGTGTTAAACTACTGATTGACCCAATGAGCTACCAGTATTTAGTTGGGGCAGAAATTGATTATGTTGAAAATTTAGAAGGCTCACAATTTGTGATTCGTAATCCAAATGCGACCACAACATGTGGTTGTGGCTCTTCTTTTACAACCTAATCTAATCACTAATCAATATGCTATTTTATTACATTCCCACCTAGTCAAGTCATAAGTAAGTGGGAATGTAATAACACCTTTAACTAATTATCTACTTATTTATCTTCACTTACAGCAAGTGGAATAGGCGTAGATAAAACAGTTTTATAATCATCATCTGTCCAGCCATCTGTGCCTTCTCTATACCAGTAAATCTGTGTATAGCCTAAACGAGCAGCTCGTTTGCACGCATTCCATGACATCCAGCAATCTGCAATACAATAAAAAACAATGGGATAATCTTTATTACCTTGTGTTAAACGATGCAGATTTTCAGTAAAATATTGCTTTATTTGTACTGAAATTTCACCATAGCCTACATTCGGTAACCATACACTATTAGGTAAATTATAACGGGGTGTACTGACTAACCATTCTCCGCCAAAATCTAACATTTCAGGGCGATAGGGAATGGCTAATACATCAATTAAAACAGGTTTTCCCTTATTAATTAATTGTCGTACTTCAGCTGTATTAACCGTGATTGCCCCTTCTACATGTTGAGGTGTAGGCGCACGATAGCGTTGTATACGATAATTATCAGGTATGTTAACCGCCCATGTATGGCTGATACAGCTCAATGATAAAAGAAGAATCAGCCAACTATTTTTCATGGCTAAACTGTAACACTTCTTGTTCTAAACGCGGGTATAAATGAACCACAGAACGTTGAAATTCTTTTTTAATTAAGGCGATCTGACGAAGATTTTCAGGAATTTCAATTTGCATCACTTCCCCCATTGCTAAGCCTTTTTGAGCACTGTCTTCTAAAGTTTTTTCTAACCAACGTAAATAATTTTCTGTTTGTTCAATACCACGTTTATCAGAGAGCAGTTCTCCATGTCCCAATACCATGACTTTAAATGGGAGTGTTTTTAAAAATTCTAAACTTTTTAACCACCCTTTAATATCTGCATGAGGGGTTGTTAAAGCACGTTGATAAAACACTAAATCTCCAACAAATAAAACACCTGTTGTTTTATCAAACAGTGCAAGATCTTTTTCTGTATGCCCTTGTAAAGCATACACACTAAAATCATGCTGCCCTAAACTAAAATCTTTTTCAGATAACGCTTTAGTAGGTAAAACAGGTTCAGTACCTCGCATCCAATCTCCTACTAAACGATACATATTATCAGTAAAACCTTCACCTTCTTGTTTGATGCCTTTAATCGTATCAGGTAATGCAAAAATATCGATATCTTCAAATGCCCCATTACCTAAAAAATGATCAGGATGGTGATGGGTATTAATTACACGAATAATAGGACGATTAGTGACTTTTTTAATCATTTCTCGCATGGCTTGACCATAACGTAATGAACTCCCCGTATCCAGCACTAAGACCCCTGATTTGGTGACCACAAAAGCGGTATTCACCACATTCCCCCCATTTTTAAGGGTAAAGTCTTCTGATTTACCTAATAAAATGTAAGTATCTAAAGCAATTTGTACAGGCTTTAAATTATAATTTAACTTGGCAGCCTGTGCTGAAAAGAAACTACCACAGAGGCAGAAAATGAATAAAATTCTCACGGTTTTAACTCCACGGCAAAGTCATTGCCATTATTATCAATTCCTGTTAGAGCTAGCTGTGTAGAAGAAAGAGGGATATTGAGTGTAAAAATAGGATTTTCACTAACAGGTTCTTGCGGGTGAATTTCAGCTAACAAAGTATTCTCTTTCCCCCATAATTGTATCTGTTCTAAATGAAAAACAGGAATACCTGTTGCTAATCCTGTATCCATAGGATGAATAATTTGAAAACGCAATCGTTGTTCCGTTTCTCTTTTCCAAATACCTGCAGATACCTCATTTAAATGATCTTCCCATGAAGCATTAGCTTGGCTTAAACTTGGCAAGGTACATCCGCCCCCCGCAGCATCCACCCATACCCCATTAACATGCCATCCTTCCTTGGTACGTACAGCTGCCCGAATTGGGGTTGCCTGCTGAATTTTAACCCTAAAAGCAATAAATGGCTGGGATTTTTTAGGGTAAAAGCTTAATATTTTAGGTAATGGATTAAAATCAGCAAAAACTAAAATCTCTTCAACCCCTTTATCTACCAATGAGCGAGCATCAACGATAACTGGAACTTGTAAGGAATCTTCAGCATCTTGAGGAGAAAAAACTTGAATAGTTTTATCAAACTGGACAGGGTGTTTCTGTAAAAAAAGGCTATACATGGTTTCCCATTGTACAGATTTCAAGGGATCAACAGGGGGGGTTGCATAGGCAAAACTAATAAGTCCACCCCACAACACCAGAATACGTAAGTAATACATGGTTGTGCCTCCTTTGGCGATTTGAACAATAATTTTATGCCTGATTTTTAATTTTATTTTTGACAGATAGAGGGGGAATATTAACCTATATAAGAGATAGAGTGTGGCATAAAAGAGAAAAAAATAACTGATACTGTTCCCACATAAATTTTTGTGAAAACACTACCAGTTAATAGCTTTACTAGAAATTAAGATTACGGTTTATTTAAGGTAACATGATAACGTTGAAATATTTTTTCAACCGTTCCATCTGCTATCATGGCATTAAGATGCGTTTCCACCTCTTTAGCTAAAGCAGTATACTCTGCTTTGACAGCCACACCGACATCCCAATGTGCTCGAAATTGAGCACGTGGAATAGCAGAAACGGCATAGTTTGCCTTATCTTCAGCTAAAAGCCCTTCAATTTGTCCCTGTGTACCAAGTACGGCAGGAATTTTACCTGCTTGTAATGAGGTGATCGCCTCTTCAAAAGGCAGAAAATGGCGTACATTTTCACGTAAACGTCCACCTAAGGTACTGGTTAAAAAAGTGGATGCCATACTATCTAATTCTGTCCCAACAGTATGATTAGCTAAGATTGCTAAGCTCGTTAAATTGGGGATTCTTTTTGTATTATGAACAAAAACTAACTGTTCACGATAATAGGGGCTAAAAATTTTAACCTGATCATTGTCAGCAGCAAACGCAGGGGTAACAGGTACATGAAACATGACATCAGCAGTACCGCCACCTAAATAATGCCCTTTCCAAATCGCATTACGTAGATCATCTTCCATGGATTCGTCAGCACTGATCAGCATCCGTTCCATACTGACCCCCATGCGTTTTGCTAAAGCTTCGCCCATTTCAATTTCTATACCGACAATTTTATTGTCTTTTTTAAATGCATAGGGGGCGAAGTCTTTATAAATGGCAACCCGTAAGCTGCCTTTTTCTTGAATTTTTTCTAGACTGGCCGCCCAAGCTGTATTCAATAGAAAACAGCTACAGGCAACCATCATGATAAAGCGTGTTAACATAATGATACCGCCTTATTTATGTTTAGTCCTTAGGAACTGTTATAACCCAAGCACGAATCGCCCATAAGGCTTCTTGGCTTAAGTAATCAGCCATACGAGGCATGTAGGTAATACCGTTACGGATAGCGCCTTCACGTACACGGTAAGCAAACCATTCATCCCCTTCCTCATCATCAGGTAAGTTACGTAAATCAGGTGCAATTCCACCTGATATAGCCCCTAAACCGTGGCAACGTGCACAGTTTTGATTGTAAGCAGATTTACCCACTTCAATGGCTTTTTTATTATCTTTATAGGGGTTTTCATCAACCCACTCTTCACCTAATGGCTCTAAATCTTTGACATCGACTGCTTGTGGGCTCACATCACCGTGGGCGGCAACAACTAAAGGAAATAATAATCCAACTAAAACTAAAAATTTTATTTTCATTGTGTCTCTCTCTACTAATGTCTGATGGTTTTGTGCTATTACATAGACACCCCCCCTCTCCAAATCATTGCTGGCATATAAAACAGTGACTAATTGAAAAGAGGAGGTGAAAAGATAATATTACTATATTATTATCTTCTAAAGAAGAATTATAGGAATGTTATTTTTGTAAACTGTGGACTATGCCCCTTTCTTAGGCAATTTGAAGACCCACATTGTTCCACCTTGGTTAAGTGTTTTAATACGTTTGGCGACTTCACCACCCCATAAAGGTACAGCCCCCCCCCAACCTGATGGGACAGCAATGTATTGTTCACCATTGTCTTCCCATGTGATGGGACAACCGACAACACCAGAACCAGTTTGGAATTTCCATAACTCTTCACCTGTTTTATCATCAAAGGCTTTTAAGTACCCTTCAGGTGTTCCAGTAAAGACTAAGCCGCCTTTAGTTGCTAGCACTCCACCCCATAAAGGTGCATTGTTTTTGTGTTCCCATACGATTTTACCTGTTTTAGGGTCAACCGCACGTAATACACCAATGTGACCTTCATGAGTCGGTTTGATTGTAAAACCAGCCCCTAAGTAAGCTGCCCCTTTTTTGTACGTAATGGGCTCATTCCAAATATCCATTCCCCAATCATTACTTGGGACATAGAATAATTCAGTATTTTGGCTGTATGCCATCGGCATCCAGTTTTTACCACCTAAGAAAGAAGGAATAGAGAATACAGATTTCCCTTTTTTGCCATCTTCAGAAGCACTTGGATCTCCTGGACGAACACCTGTTTCAATAGGACGACCTGTTTCTAAATCAATCCCTGTTGCCCAAGTTAACCCAGGGACAAATGGGTCAGCTGATAATAATTTACCATTTGTACGATCAAGTACGTAGAAGAACCCATTACGGTCAGCTTTAGCCCCTGCTTTAATGACTTTACCGTCTTTTTCCATATCAAAAGAGATAAACTCATTTACCCCATCAAAATCCCAACTGTCATTAGGTGTATTTTGGTAGTGCCATACAATTTTCCCGTTATCAGGGTTAATTGCAACAGTGGATGCTGTGTATAAGTTATCACCAGGGCGGTTATGTGAATTCCATGGTGCAGGGTTACCTGTACCGAAGAAGAGCAAGTCTGTATCAGGGTCATAGGTTCCCCCTAACCATGTTGCACCCCCACCGTACTTCCACATGTCACCTGTCCATGTTTTGTTCAGTTCCCCAGTCATCCCATTGGCTTCACAATTTTTTGCAAAGTCTTTATAGGCTTTTTTACCTTTACAGTTTTTGTACCCTGTATGTCCTTCAATCACAGGACGTGTCCAAGCAAGTTTACCTGTTTTTGCATCACGGGCTTCTACACGACCGACGATACCAAATTCACCCCCTGACACCCCTGTAATCACCAAACCTTTTACAATGATAGGGGCAGCAGTTAAAGAATACCCTGCTTTATAATCATCAACACGGGCTTTCCATACACGCTTCCCTGTCTCTTGATCTAAGGCTACAATTTCAGCATTTAAGGTCGCAAAAATAACTAAATTATCGTATAAGGCAGCTCCACGGTTCACCACATCACAGCAAGGTAAGATACCATCAGGTAAGCGGTGATCGTACTGCCATAACTCTTCCCCTGTTTTTACATCAATCGCAAATAAACGAGAGTAAGAAGCGGTAACAAACATTTTACCATTATGAACAAGTGGTTGTGCTTCTTGTCCACGTTGTTTCTCATCACCATAAGAAAATGCCCAAATAGGTGTTAAGCCTTTTACATTCTCTTTATTTAAGATTTCTAATGGGCTGTAACGTTGTGCACGTAAACCCATCCCATAACTGACCACACTGGTTGTTGTCGCTTGGTCAGCAAGGATATCTGCATCAGTGACTCCTTTGGCTAACACAGCACTTGGCGCACTACTTACCGCACATGCAACAAGTATAGAACTCATTTTATGGCGTAAAAGAGAGTTGATTTTCGTTTTTATCACGCGTTTTATCTCCTAATTGCTATTATTATTAACTGTCCAGCACCCGAAAATTAAGGACACCCTGACAACGCAAGATGGATGCCAAGTGAAAAAAAAGACACGGAAACCGTGACAGTCATTGAAAATAGTAGAAAAAAAAAAGCCACTACACAATGTAAATCACAAATTATTTTTTTTAGATAAGCGTTTCATTTGTGAAACAACTGTGTATGAATAATTACAGTATGTAACAGGAGTGGGACGGGGATAAAACACAATAAAATGAATAAGCTATTTTTGCATGACAAATGCTGCAGAATGCTGTTATTAGAGTAGATTGCATCATCATAATCAAATCAAAATAAGCTGTATTTGACCTATAACAAATATCATTCAGCAAGCATGATTAAAAATTATAAATCTTTGTTATATAAACAACTATATTAATTGAATAATGCTTTTTATTTTGGTATGGCATAGTCTTTGCGATGATAGGCAGGACGATTATTAAAATGACAAATTAAATACGCCAGCTTTTAGTGTTGCTACGCCTCAACAGTAAAAGATTATAACGATAAACTAAGGGAGTTCTTGCATGTCTAGCAAGAGTGTACTGAAAAAAAGTATTCAATATGCAGTCGGTTGCGCCTGTGCCATCGCTTTAGCACCTGCCAGTGCTGAAGTGATTGTTGGGGGTAACAACGGTTGGGAAGTCAGTTTTGACGGAAGTGTAAACGGCTTTGTAGTAAACGAAAGTCAAGACTCCACACCTGCTAATACAGTTGGTGGAAACCTTGCAGATAACCAAGACAGCACACGTATTAGAACAGGATTACTACCTGCTGTATTTGGTTTTAACGTACGTTCACCTATCGTAGATGGTTTACGCGGTAGTGCTCGAATTGGTATGTACCCACAAATTCAAAACTCCAACACAAAAAACCAATTTGGTTCACAAATTGATTTACGTGAAGCCTACTTTAAAGTCGAAGGGAACTTTGGTGAAGTTCAAGTCGGACGTTCTTTAAGTATTTTCCAAGCGAAAAACCTATTAACTGACATGACCTTATTCGGTGTCGGTGTGCAAGGTGGTGTGAAAGGGGGCGGTACAACATTAGGACGTATCGGTTACGGTTACATTTACGCTAACTTTAACGCCAACATTCGTTACACCACCCCTAATTATGATGGTTTCCAAGCCACCGCAGGGATTTTTGATCCTAGCCAAATTAAAGGTGATGTAGCGGCAACAGAAACTGATACCCCGCGTTTTGAAGCAGAAGTATCCTACGCTAAACAGTTAGGTGCTGGTAAGTTTCAAACTTGGTTAAGTGGTATGAGCCAAAGTGCTGAAACCACTGATGGTAACAGTGTTCGCGCCAGTGGTGTGGCATACGGTGTTCAATACAGCATGGACATGGGCTTAGACTTATTAGCATCAGGTTACACAGGGAAAGCCTTAGGCTCAACCTTAATGCTTGATACTGATTCTTTAGATAGCTTAGGTGAAGAACGTGATAACGACGGCTTCATTCTACAAGCTGCTTACACTTTCAACGGCAAAACTAAAGTTGGTTTAAGCTACGGTGAAAGTAATGCTGATGAAACCAGTGCTGATAGAAGTGTTCGTTTAAGTTCAGGTAGTCGCCAAATTGCAGCACAAAGCTCTGTGACCTTTGGTGTATACCATGATGTTAACAAATGGTTAAAAATTGCGGCTGAATACAGTCGTGTGAAAAATGAATGGCACGGCGAAGGTAACGACCAAGAAGCCGATGTTATTTCTTTAGGTGGTTTCTTTCTCTGGTAAAAACGAAGGCGTGTTAGGTGCGTCGGCCTGATCTGGCGCACCCTTTTTTATAACACACTTCTATAAGAAATTTTGCAGCGTTATTTTCTATCATTTTTTACAGAAATTAACTATGCTATGTAAATCGAACCGCAGCCTACAAAGCTGCGGTTTTTTTGTATATAAAAGATTAAAGATATAAAAAGGAAGGAGGGCAACATGACACGTTTTATTAGCTGCATGTTTATCGTATTATTTTTTAACTCCACAGCTTATGCCAGTAATTTATGGCATTTTAAGAATGAACAATACATTCGTATTGATAGTAGTTCACAGGCGACCAACAACCACCCTTTTACCCTGAGTACTGAGCAGTTACAACATTTATTAAGTAGTGTGTATGTCATAGAAAATGATGATACGGTGCGTGTATTTACTTTAGCCGAAGTAGAGCATCTTGCTCCCTATTTACACAAGGGTTTAAGCCAAGCTTCTAGTCAACAAGATATTAGTTTTGCTTTAGTCGGAATGCATCAAGGGTCTTTAGCAAGAGAAAACCGTCTTTCTAGTGGGCGGGTGTTTATTCAAGATAATAAGTTAAATTTATTATTTAACCGTGTTCATGAAAAAATTGATTTTTCATTAGATCGCCGTTTACATCCTATTTTACCTGCACAACGTCAGCAAAAGTTAGCTGTAAATTGGACATTAACCGCTGAAGCAGGGCAAGAGCTTGTTAATCAGCGTCAAGACTGGATTGCGATTGATATTGAAACGGTTTTGAAACAGCCCAAATTATCTACTGTGACCCATGCACGTCAGCAACAAGAGATCAGTTCTACTTTACAAAATGAGCAGCAAAATTTACAGCAGCAAGTGTCAGAGTTGAAACAAACCGTGGAAGAGCTGAAACAACAGCCCATTCAAAATCAAGCAAAACAGGCTGTTGTTGCCCCTGTTCCAGCTCCATCAATGAGTAATGATGCTGAGCAAATTAAGAAACGTTTGACTACACTTAAACAACTCCATAACCAAGGTATTATTACAGACAAAGAATACCAGCAAAAACGCCAAGCTATTTTAAATGATATTTAAATTATCTTAAAAATGGTAGGTTGGTGCTGCCATTAAGTTACGGATTATCTGGTTCCCAAACTCTGTTTGGGAATCCAGCCCCCGACGCTCCGCGTCGTCCAGCTTGATATAGAGTATAGTGCTAACTCAAGGAAGAGGACGCAGAGCTTCCTTGGCTGCATTACAACGCAGAGCGTTGTAACGAGGAAATTATTGAATGAATTGGTTAGCCCACTTATATTTATCAACCCCTGATATTGAATTCAAACTAGGTAATGTTTTAGCTGATTATATAAAAGGTAAAGTGTGGGAAGGGGCAAACCCAGTTTTGCAATTAGGGGTTAACTGTCATCAAAAGATTGATATCTTCACCGATTCACACCCAATTGTTAAACATAGCAAATCCCGTTTACAAAAGAAATCACATTCTAAAGGCATTGTAATGGATGTTTTTTATGATCATATGCTGTCATTACATTGGGACAGATTTTGTACAACTGATTTGCGCAGTTATTTAAACCAGTTTTATGCTGATAGTTTAAATGTAATTGAATATTATCCCCCTGATATACAAACATTTATCAATAATTTGATTCAACGGGATACATTAGGGCAGTATGCTGAATTTAGTCATGTTGAAGTGGCATTAGAGCGTATTAATAACCGTTTATCGCCTATCGTTCGCCAACGTAGCAGCGTCATTGATTTAATTCCCGATCTTAAACGTGAGTATCACAACTTACAATCTGATTTTATAGAGTTTTTCCCTTTGCTTATTCACTATGTTGAGAATGAAGTTTTAGATATAAAAAAGGGAGCTATCAATATACGCGCCCCCAAAATATGAATATTCCATCTATTTAGCTATGTATATTAATATTTCTCACCGGGATGCAATGGAATCATTTCACAGTTCACTCCGAGGTTATTAAGTTCCATATCAAGCATATCAGGAGTCCCTGTCAGCATTGGAAAAGTCCCCCAAAATATTGGAACGACTTGCTCTACTTCAAGAAATTTGCAGGCATGAGCTGCTTGCAGTGGATCCATTGAATAAAGATCGCCGATAGGCAGAAAGGCAAGCGATGGGCGATAGAGTTCTGCAATAAGCTTCATATCAGAGAAAAGCCCAGTATTACCAGCATGGTAAAACGTATAGCCACTATCAAGTCTGACCACAAAACCTGTTGCTGAACCTACATAGGTATTATTTCCATTATCCTCCATGACACTTGAGCTATGTAAGGCTTGCACCTGAGTAATTCGAAGACCATTAAGTTGCTGTGTACCACCAATATTCATTCCATAACAATTCTTTACTCCCTTTGACTCAAGCCAAGTACAAAGCTCATACGTCCCAATGACAATTGGTTCGTGCTTCCGTGCTAATTCAATGGCATCACCACAGTTGTCAAAATGCCCATTGGTAATAAGCATGATATCAATACGATCAAACTCTTTAAGATAGTCAGGGCAAGCAGGATTTTGTGCTGTCCAAGGATTAATAAGGATGACTTCACCACTTGGGAGTTGACAGTGCACAGTAGAGTGACCAAGGTAGGTAAATGTTGGTCGATTTTGCATAGCTATATTGCCTCCAAATAATATGGGTAAAATACCCTAAATGAAGTATAGCAATAAAGATTTTCTAAATAAAGATTCTTTAGAATAGCTTAATATTACTTATTAAATATAAATATTACAATTTAGAAGCTGATTTTATATTAACCCCAATATCTAATCATTCAACTATTTCTTCAATTGCTTTTTCATCAGCTTCTTTTTGAATCTTTTTTATTTCATCAATAAGAGGAGCAAAGTTTTTGAAGTCTTCAGCGTCATTACGATCCTCTATAAGTTGTTGAAATATTTTTTTATCCTCACTATTAAACTTAATTTTTGAATCCAGAGATTGAATATTACGGTCTTTACAATAAGCTTCTTTACACAATGAGGAGGAGAAAAGGTTTTCTATTCCTTTTGTTGTTATTTCATTTTCTTCATTTATTGGAAAAATAAATGGATATATATTATTAGTAGCTATAGTGGGTATTTTATTGTCTTTATGACTTGCATCACAATCCCATACAAATAAAACTCTATTTGTAATATTAGCTTTAGATAAGAAAGTAAACAATGTTTTTAGTTGGCTTGTACCTGAACAATTTTCAAAGCCATAAGGAACATCTACTCCTTTTATACCATAAAAATTTAAAGCTTTATCAATAAAAACCGCATTATTACCTTCTGTAATAACTGTTAATTTAGATTGTGTTATTTCATCAAATAACTTGAGCCCCTGATCTAATGTTACAAAACCTTGTGTTAAAACATTGAGCGCGTCTTGTTTTGATTTTTTTTCAATTCGATTACTACCTGATTGCTTCATAACAAAAATAGATTCTTCAGGAGCAAGTGCAATTGTAGTAGGAGAGTGAGTGACTAAAATAACCTTTATACCTTTATTAAGAAAAATATCTTGAATAGCATCCAACATATTTTGAATCATAGAAGGGTGTAATGATGCATCAATTTCATCTAATAATAATAAATTTGGGAAACCTGTGCTTGTTGAAGCTCTATAGATTGAAGCAACTAATGCCATTAAAATCTTTTCACCTGATGATAAATTATTAAAATCTACATTTAAATTATTTTTATCTAAGTGTTCCAACTTTAATTGAAAACTATCAGAAAACTTTTTTCCTTCAGGAGAGTTTACTTTGTATTTAAGTGAATGAAACTGGTTTAAAATTTTATTAATGGCTTTCCAAGGCTTTTCTCCATGCCTAGAAATAAATTCATCTTCAGTTAATACAGCTTCATTTTTTCCATATTTTTGATTGTGATGTTCAGCAAGATCATTTTCATTGGATTTTATATGATAGTCCCAAAATATTTGTCCAATCTGCTCAGGTAAAAAGCTATTTTTAGATATCATTGGTGTATAAAGTTCCATAAAGTGCTCTTTTTCAATGTCATGAAAACCACACTGAACTTTTTGAGCTAACTCACGTATACCCGCAAACTCTTCTTTATTTTGGTGTTGGTTATTAAGCTGATTAAAAAAATCTTTAACATTTTTTGTATATTGCTCTGGTGCTATACTCCAAAAACTCTTATTTTTATCCTTACATTCTTCTTTTAAACTTTTATATTCATCAAGTGTTAATGTACTTTCTTTATTTGTTGTTTGAGATTGAGCTATAGGAACAATAGTATTGTTATAAAAATGCCATGCTGAATTAGCTTTTTTCTTTATTGCTTCAAGATTATAGCTTGGTTCATTATTTAATTTAAATGTTTCATAACTAAAAGATGCAATTTTTATTTTTAATGCATTTATATCAGAAATGGCTATAGATTCATTTTCTATTGCCCCTAAAAAATGACTTTTTCCTGCCCCATTCACACCTGTTAAGACAGTAAAATCAGGCAATTCTATTGGATCAAACTTATCTATAGATAAATATTCTTTTTTAAACTCTAATTTCAATTTTAAATCTCCTTTTTTCTATAATGAATAATATATCATGTTATAACTATATTTTGTATAGGATTAAATAATTAAGTGTATAAATAGAAACCATTAGAGAAAAATAGAGATTACAATTTCATTTTAACCATGCAAATTATATTTGATATGTAATAAGGAGTATCCATAAAATACATCATAAAAACTTAACTTCCTTTTCAGCTAAAAATCACCAATAAAAAACCTTATATTAAGATAATACGAGGTTGTTGTAGTCTATAAAGTAATCTTAAGAAGTAGTCTTTGGTATTGCAGCGTAGAATCCTACCAAAGCAATAAAAGAAATCCTTTTAGCTATCCGTAGAATTCTTTGTAGCCAAAAGTAGAAAAATGTGATTGTAATAAAAACAAACATTTAAATT
>Ga0193958_1000081_pt1 | contig 46251 bp, 53 predicted proteins | sample FB_1_MG_FD_140320 | JGI IMG/M metagenome (GOLD analysis project Ga0193958, IMG submission 140320) | Microbial mat bacterial communities from the Broadkill River, Lewes, Delaware, United States - FB_1_MG | ecosystem: Environmental > Aquatic > Freshwater > River > Microbial mats | place: USA... | reverse complement strand
GCTTTCTTTAGTACGAGAGGACCAAGAAAGATATACCGCTAGTGTACCAGTTATCGTGCCAACGGTAAACGCTGGGTAGCTATGTGTAGAGAGGATAACCGCTGAAAGCATCTAAGTGGGAAGCCCACCTCAAGATAAGTATTCTCATCACAAAAGTGAGTAAGATCACGGTAAGACTAACCGTTTGATAGGTATTCGGTGTAAATATAGTAATATATGAGCCAAGATATACTAACAGATCGAGGACTTGAATTTTTTTATTACTAGAGAATAATTCTTAGTAATTTTTGCTTTGGTGTTTTTAGTGTAATTAACGGAACCACATTGACCCATCTCGAACTCAATTTGTGAAACGTTATAAATCGATGACAATACTAAAAGGGAGACCTTTTGGGAAGATAGTTCAATGCCAAAGTTTTAAAAACTTTAATGTAAATAATTTTTATTCAATCATTTAATATATATATATTTAAAATAAAGTAAAAAATGGCTGTTCCAAAAAAACGTAAGTCAAAATCAAAAAAAAATATGCGAAAAGCTATTTGGAAACAAAAACCTTTAAAATTAGTAGAAAAATCATTATCCTTAACAAAATCTCTTAACTCTAATAAAGTAATGAGCTTTATAGATAGTACAACATTAAAAGAAATAAAAAACGAATCTACTCATTTAGGTTTTCTAAATTTTAAAAAATAATTTTATATTTTGCGGATGTGGCGGAATTGGTAGACGCGCTAGATTTAGGTCCTAGTAACTTTAGTTGTGAGGGTTCAAATCTCTCCATCCGTATTAAAAGCAATTAAGAGTAACGATGTTTGTGTTTAGTCCTATGATTTTTTTAATTTATAGGTCGTTTAAATCTGACATTGGGTCAAAATCCTTTTTGAAATCATCTTTTACTGGGTTAATTTGTCCCATTTCTTCTTTTAAATTTTCTAAAAGAATTTTTAAAGTTTCATTGGATTCATTTTTTTCAATATTTTCTCTAATGTTTTTTATTAGGCTTTTTATATTTTCTTTTTTTTCAGTTGGAATAGTTTCTTTTACAGATTCAAGTTCCTTTTCTACTTCTAAACAAAGACTTTCTGCTTGATTTTTTAACTCAATTGTATCTCGTTTTTCTTTATCTGCAGCTGCATATTTTTCTGCATCAGCTAACATATCTTCAATTTCATTTTCATTTAAAGTAGAAGCTCCCTGAATCGTAATAGATTGTTCGATACTTGTCTCTTTATCTTTTGCTTGAACTGATAAAATACCATCCACATTAATATCAAAAGTTACTTCAATTTGAGGGATACCTCGAGTTGCTGGTGGTATACCATCTAATATAAAATTACCTAAACTTTTATTTCCAGTAAGTAATTCACGTTCACCTTGTAAAATATGAATTTCAACTTTTGTTTGATTATCTACAGCAGTTGAAAACATTTCAGATTTTTTCGCAGGGATTGTAGTATTTCGAGAAATAATTTTAGTCATAATACCACCAAAAGTTTCAACCCCTAAAGATAATGGTGTTACATCTAATAATAAAATATCTTTAATTTCACCAGCTAAAATTCCAGCTTGAATAGCAGCTCCAACAGCAACAACTTCATCTGGGTTCACTGATTGATTTGGTTTTTTTCCAGTTAAAGATTCGACTAATGCTAAAATAGCAGGAATTCTAGTTGAACCACCTACTAAAACAATTTCATTAATATCAGATTTATCAAGACGTGCATCTGCTAATGCCTTTTCAACAGGTATTTTACACCGTAAAATTAAATCTTTACATAATTGTTCAAACATTTCTCTTGTTAATTCTTTATCAATGTGTTTTAAACCAGTTTGATTTGCAGTAATAAAAGGTAAAGAAATTTTTGTTTTTTCAACAGTTGATAGTTCCATTTTTGCTTTTTCAGCTGCTTCAGTTAAGCGTTGTAAAGCTTGAATATCTTTTGATAAATCAATATTTTCTTTTTCTTTAAAATCATCAATTAGCCAGCGAACTAAAACTTTATCAAAGTCATCCCCACCTAAGTTTGTATCACCTGCTGTAGCTAAGACTTCAAAAATACCATCTCCTACTTCTAAAATTGAAACATCAAAAGTACCTCCACCTAAATCAAAAACTAAAATGGTTTCATTTTGATTTTTATCTAATCCATAAGCTAAAGAAGCCGCTGTTGGTTCATTAATAATTCTTAAAACTTCAATTCCCGCAATTTTTCCTGCATCTATTGTTGCTTGGCGTTGCGAATCATTAAAATAGGCAGGTACTGTGATAACTGCTTGTGTAACTTCTTGGTTTAAATAAGTTTTTGCATCATTAATTAATTTCCGTAATACTTGAGCTGAAATTTCTTCTGGGCTAAACTCTTTTGTCTCACCTAATGAAGGACATTTAATTTTAATGTTATTATTTAAATCTTTTGTTACTTTATAAGGTAATTCTTTAGTTTCTGCTGAAATATCTGTCTCTTTAGAGCCTATAAAACGTTTTACAGAAAAAAATGTGTTTTCTGGGTTAATTACAGCTTGTCGTTTGGCAATTTGACCTACTAATAGTTCTTGCTTTTTTGTATAAGCAACAATAGAAGGAGTAGTTCTTAATCCCTCTGCGTTAGTAATTACAGTGGGTTGTCCTCCTTCAATTGCTGCTACTACAGAATTTGTCGTACCTAAATCGATTCCTACAACTTTTGTCATTTTGATTTTTTTTTTAATTTATTTATATATAGTTTTAATTGAAAAGATTTCTAAAATGAATGCATTTATCCGTAGGATTTTTGTTTAAAAGTTAATGGTGTTAATTTGGTTTACTTGACCATTTAATGGTAAAAGATTAAACTAAATTTATATACAAAAGTTTTACTTATATAAAAATAGTATTTTCTAATACTATCAATTTTTTTTAAAAAAGGTTTCATGAGTATAGGTTTATTAGGCCATAAAATTGGAATGACACAAATTTTTGATAAAGCTGGAAATGTTATTCCTGTTACAATTTTAAAAGTTGGGCCTTGTGTTATAACACAAATTAAAACAAAACTTATTGAAGGATATAATGCAGTACAGATTGGTTATCAAAAAAGTTTAGGTAAATTTTTAACCCAATCAGAATTAGGTCATTTACAAAAATCAAATTTACAACCGTTTAAACATTTAAAAGAATTTCGTATAAATAAAAACCATGAATTTAAAATTGGCCAAACTTTAAAAGTAGATTGTTTTAGACCAGGTCAACTTATTAATATTCAAGGAAAAAGTATTGGAAAAGGGTTTTCAGGTTTACAAAAGCGCCATAATTTTGCCCTAGGTCCAATGAGTCATGGTTCTAAAAATCATAGAGCACCTGGTTCGATTGGTATGGGTACAACACCTGGACGTGTATTACCTGGTAAAAAAATGGCCGGGCAATTAGGGAATAAAAATATAACAGTAAAGAAGCTTAAAATTATTAAATTAGATTTAAACAAGAATCTTTTAATTATTAAAGGGTCTGTTCCAGGTAAGCCTGGCAATTTATTAACTATTACTCCTTTTTTATAAAATAGAATATGACTATTCAAAAATCTGTAAGGTATACTTTATTTAATCTATCGGGGAAAAGTTTAAATGTTAGTTTAGATTTAAAATTAAAGGTTTTTGAGAAGTCCGGAAATTATGTCTTACATAGAGACCTTTTAAGACATTACACTTCACAAAGTCAAAAAACAGCATCCACAAAAACACGAAGTGAGGTTAGTGGTGGAGGTAGAAAGCCTTGGCGTCAGAAAGGAACTGGACGAGCCAGAGCAGGCTCAAACCGTTCGCCTTTATGGAAAGGTGGTGGTGTTATTTTTGGTCCAAAACCAAAAAAAGTTTATTTAAAATTAACAAAAAAAGAACGACGATTAGCGTTACAAACTTTATTATATAATAAAAAAAACAATACTTTAGTTATTAAAGATTTAGAACAAGAGTTTTTAGAGCAAAAAACTAAAAATTTTTTAGAAGTTTTGGATAATCTAAATATAAATTTAAAAAACTACACATTAGTTATTGTTTCTCAAAAAACAAATTCTTTAAAATTGGCTACAAAAAATCTTAAAAATATTGAATTAATTTTAGCATCGAATTTAAATACATTTAGTTTATTGAAATCAAAACATATTTTATTAACAACATCTGCATTAAATGATATAAAGGAGATTTATTGTGCATAAAAAATTAAATACAGGAATTTTAAAATATCCTATTATTAATGTGAAAGGAAAAGCGGGAACCCGCTTAACAAAGAATAAATATAGTTTTATTGTTAATCGTCATGCAGATAAACAATCGATCAAAGCTATTATTGAAAATTTATATAATTCCAAAATAATTAAAATAAATACACTAGTCCTTCCTCGAAAAAAAAGACGAATGGGGAAATTTATGGGATGGAAATCACAATATAAAAAAGTTATTATTAGTTTTGCAAAAGAGGATAATATAAATTTATTTGCTAATATAAATCAAGAATAAATTAGATATGCCTATTCGTTTTTATAAATCATATACTCCTGGTACACGCAATCGTGCACTTTCTACTTTTAATGAAATTACACGATTAAAGCCTGAGAAAAGTTTAATAAAAAAAAATCATAGAAAAAAAGGACGTAATCATCGGGGTATTATTACTGTTCAGCATCGAGGAGGTGGTCATAAACGTCGTTATCGTATTATTGATTTTAAGAGAAACAAAAAGGATACTCCTGGTATTATTGTTTCAATTGAATATGACCCAAATCGGAATGCACGAATTGCATTAATTCATTATGTAGATGGTGATAAAAGATATATATTATACCCGAAAGATTTACAAATTGGAACAACTATTTTAACAGGTTTAAATGCACCTAAAAATGTTGGAAATTGTTTACCGTTAGCTCAAATACCTTTAGGTACATTTATTCATAATATTGAATTATTTCCAGGTAAAGGTGGTCAGTTGGTTCGAGCAGCAGGTACATCTGCTAAAATTTTAGCAAAAGTAAATAATTATGTTACTTTACGGTTACCCTCAAAAGAAATTCGTTTAATTAGAGAAGAGTGTTTTGCTACTATTGGTGAAATAAGCAATAATGATGCATTTTTAATTCAAAGTGGTAAAGCAGGAAGGAGTCGTTGGTTAGATAAAAGACCTACAGTTCGTGGTTCCGCAAAAAATCCATGTGATCATCCACACGGTGGTGGAGAAGGTAAAGCACCTATTGGTCGAGCTCAGCCTTTAACACCATGGGGTAAACCTACATTAGGTGTTAAAACTCGTAAAGGAAAAAAAAGAAGCAATAATTACATTCTTCGTCGTCGTATTTAAAATTAGTATATAAAATTTAAGAATGACTAAATCACAAAAGAAAAGTCCATTTATTGCTTATCATTTGTTAAATAAAATTAATAAAATGCAAAAAAATGGCAAAAAAAATATAATTAAAACCTGGTCACGCTCTTCTACTATTTTACCAAATATGGTTGGATTTACTATAGCTGTTTACAATGGAAAGCAGCATGTCCCAGTTTTTATTTCTGATCAATATGTTGGACATAAATTAGGTGAATTTGTAACTACAAGAAATTTTAAAACTCATATTAAGGGAGATAAAAAAATTAAACGTTCGAAATAAAAAATAAGAAAAATGAAAAAAAAAGAAAAAAATTTCTTTTATCCTGATATTCAAAATTGTGCTTGTAAAACATTTCAAATAAAATATAATGGAAAATTATCTCCTACTCTTAAATTTTTATTAACTAGTTTTCAAAAAAAATACTTTTACCATGTAGTTGATGATATTTTATACTTATTAAATTTAAGTTCAAAAGAGCGTAAGTGTGTTCTAGCTCTTATAATTTCTCCAGCTCTTGTTTTACAAAATTATTTTTCTGTTAATTTTTTAGAATTATGGATTTGTGACATTTACATTAATGAAGCTTCAAAGCCTAATAGATTTTTAGGTAAAAAAAATCAAAATTTTAGCTATATTACAATAAAATTTTTATATATAACTAAGCTATTTTCTTATAGAAAAAACTTTTATGGTAAAATCAAAACCAATTAAAGCAGTAGCAAAATATATTAGAATGTCTCCACATAAAATTAGAAGAGTTTTAAATCAAATTCGTGGTCATTCGTATTTGGAGGCATTAATGATTTTAAAGTTTTTACCTTATGCAGCAACAGATCCTATTAAATGTGTATTAGAGTCAGCTGCATCAAATGCAGAGTACGCATATAAGTTAGATAAAAGTAAATTAATTATTGATCAAATTTTTGCAGATGAAGGTCCAAAATTAAAACGAATTCGCGCGCGTGCAAAAGGTCAAGCATGTAGAATTTTAAAACCAACTTGCCATGTTACGGTTATTATGAAAGAACAAATTTATTTAAATTAAACATAAAATATAAATTCTATGGGTCAAAAAATACATCCTTCAGGATTTAGATTGGGTATTACGCAAGAACATAAATCTAAATGGTATGCCCATTTTAATCAATATGCAAATATTTTAAAAGAAGATGATAAAATACGAACATATATTAAGACTATTGCACGGTTGAATAGTATTTCAAATGTTAAAATTTGTAGAAATAGTTTAAATAATCAAATCCAAGTCATTCTTGAAACAGGTAAACCTGGTATTTTGATAGGTCGTTTGGGAATTGAGTTAAAAAATTTATTGAAAAATCTTAAAAAAGAATTGCCACAAAATCGTCAACTTACAATTAAAGTTTGTGAAATTAAAAATGTGGATTTAGAAGCAAATCTTCTTGCAAATCTTATTGCAGAACAATTAGAAAAACGTATTGCATTTAGGCGTGCGATTAGAGAAGCATTACGTCGAGCTCAGAAACAAAATGTAAATGGAATCAAAATTCGTATATCAGGACGTTTAAATGGTATTGAAATTGCTCGAAGTGAATGGGTTAAAGAGGGACGAATTCCATTACAAACCTTAAGTGCTAATATTGATTATGCTACAGCGCAAGCTCATACTATTTATGGGGTGCTAGGAATAAAAATTTGGTTATTTAAAGCAAAAAATTTAATTTAAAAAAAACTATATTTTAGTAATAATTTTATATGTTAAGTCCTAAAAGAACAAAATATAAAAAGCATCATCGAGGTCGAATGAAAGGTAATGCGAGTCGTGGTTCTCGAATTTGTTTTGGAAATTTCGGACTACAGGCAATTGAACCTAATTGGGTTACTTCTCGTCAAATTGAAGCCGCTCGTCGAACAATTACACGCTATACAAAACGAGGTGCAAAATTATGGATTAGAATTTTTCCTGATAAACCAATAACGACTCGTGCAGCAGAATCTCGCATGGGCTCGGGAAAAGGGTCAGTGAGTGATTGGGTTGCAGTAGTAAAACCTGGTACTATTCTTTTTGAAATTAGTTCAGTTCCGGAAGATGTTGCAAAAGCTGCATTACGTTTAGCTGCCTATAAACTACCTTTAAAAACAAAATTTATCAAAAATAAAGTTAAATGAATATTTCACAATTTAAAAACCTTAAAGTACTTTCGCGTAAAGAAATTTTAGATAGAATTAATCAGACAAAAAAAGATTTAATTTTTCTATATTTTCAAAATAAACTAAATTTAAATAAAAATTTTAAAAACCATAAAATAAAATTTACAAAACGTTATCTTCGTCAATTAAATACAGCTTTAAGATTCCAAAAAAATTCTTAAAAATTAATTATACTTTAGTTAAAAAATTTCAAATGGTTATTAAATATCAAATTGGCACTGTCATAAGTGATAAAATGGAAAAAACTATTGTAGTAAAAGTAGAAAACCGATATCAGCATTCGCTTTATTCTAAAATTGTTGTGAAAAATAAAAAATATTTTGCTCATGATAAATTAAATAAATGTCGTATTGGTGATCAAGTTGTAATAAAAGAATGTCGACCGTTAAGTAAAAAAAAACGTTGGGAATTAGTTAAAATTTTTTAAAATTAACATGAATAAACTAAATAATATTTTATGATTTATCCTCAAACAATTTTAACCGTAGCCGATAATAGTGGTGCAAAAAAAATAATGTGCATACGAATACTAGGAGGTAATAAAAAATATGGAGAAGTTGGTGATAAAATTATTGGAGTTGTTAAACAAACTATTTCAACCCCGAATATGATTATAAAACGTTCAGATATAGTAAAAGCTGTTATTGTACGTACAAAAAAAATAATTACTCGCAGGGATGGCTTATCTCTTAAGTTTAATGATAATGCAGCAGTAATTATTAATGAAGGAAATAATCCCCGTGGAACTCGTATATTTGGACCTATTGCACGTGAAATTCGTGACAAAAATTTTTTAAAAATCGTTTCTTTAGCACCAGAGGTTTTATAATAAAAATTCTAGAAAAATTATTAAAAGAGTTATATTTAATAACGTTAAAAACGCTTTATATATTAGTAAAAAATAGAATTAAAAAAGTTCAATCATTGAAAATTTCTATTTATCATTCAAATGTTAAATTAAAAAATTAATATGCTAAATAATCATTCACTAGAAGAAATTGCTACTATTAATAATTTGCTTGAAGATATTAAAAAAGAATATTATGAAGGATTTCAACTTACGTTAAGGAGAATGACTCCTTTACGATTTAAAAATCCCCATACTATTCCAAAAATAAGAAAAATACAAATTAATCGTGGATTAGGTTTAATTGCTCAAAATAATGCACAATTAGTTAAAAATATAGAAGAATTTGAAACAATTACAGGTCAAAAACCTATAATTACAAAAGCAAAAAAATCTATTGCAGGATTTAAAATACGTGAAAATATGGAATTGGGTCTTAAAGTAACTCTAAGAGGTAAAAAAATGTATACTTTTTTAACAAAATTAATTTTCTTTACCTTTGCTCAAATTAGAGATTTTCACGGCTTATCTTTACGCAGTTTTGATAAGGCTGGAAATTATAGTTTTGGGCTAAAAGAACAATTAGTTTTTCCTGAAATTAATTATGATTCAGTAACCCAAATTCAAGGTTTTACTGTTAATATTGTTTTGCAACATTCATTACCGAAATATCAATCAGAAGCAACCGATAAAATTTTAAATGGAATGATTTTATTTAAATTTTTACGATTTCCATTAAAAGATTCTGGATATTATAATAAATATTCTTCACTTTTAGAAATCAAAGAAGTTTGGAGTCAAAAAAAGAATCTAAAACGTAAACGTTGGTCACAAAATTAATTAAATAGTTTTATTAAAAAGGAGATATTTGTGGTTATTGATACTATTTCAGATATTTTAACACGAATTAGAAATGCAACATTAGTAAGACATAAAACTGTAATAATTCCAATTACAAAAATGTCATTAGCTATTACAACTATTTTAAAAATTGAAGGATTTATTAATGATTTTAAATTTTATAAAGAAGGAAAAAAAAATTATTTATTATTGTCATTAAAATACAATAAGTCAGATAAAACTTCTGTTATAACAGGAATTAAAAGAATTAGTAAACCGGGATTACGAATTTATATAAAATTAAAAGACTTACCACCTATTTTAGATAATTTTGGGATATCAATTTTATCTACATCTAAAGGTGTAATTACTAACGTAAAAGCAAAAGAGTTTGGAGTTGGTGGTGAAGTTTTATGTTATATTTGGTAAATTAAGGAGTTTTAAATGTCACGTATTGGAAAAACCCCCATTCACATCCCTAAGGGTGTTAAAATTGATTTTAAAAATTCAAAGGTTAAAGTTCAAGGAGAATTTGGTATATTAGAAATGATGATTCCTACTTCTATTAGTCTGGATAAAAAAAATGAAATTTTAGAAATTAAAACCCTAAACAATTCTCGAAAAAATCGGTCATTACATGGTTTATATCGTACATTAATTTCTAACATGGTCTTTGGTGTTGCTAAACAATTTCAAAAAATCCTTCTTTTAAAAGGAACGGGATATCGTGCAATTGTTCAAAAAAATACTCTTATTTTACATTTAGGTTATAGCCATACAATTAAAATAGATATTCCTACTGATATATTTATTGAAATTATCAAAAATACAACTATTAAACTTAAATCAGTTAATAAAGAAAAATTGGGATTATTTGCAGCAAATATTCGTGCGTGGCGAAAACCAGAGCCATATAATGGAAAAGGGATTTTATATGAAAATGAAACAATAATCCGAAAAGTAGGTAAAGTAGGTAAATAAAATTTTAATTTATTTTACTACTCTTAATATGTTTAAGTTTTTAAAAATTATTATGAAATTATCAAAGCAAACTTTATTAAAATTAAAAAAAAATAAAACTAAAAAATATAAGAAAAAAAAATTACATAAAAGGATTCAAGGAACTTTAAAACGCCCACGATTATCTGTTTATCGTTCAAATACACATATTTATGCTCAAATCATTGATGATAGGAACCATAAAACTTTAGTTACTTGTTCCACATTAGAAAGATCTATAAAGCTTAAATCATTTGATAATAAAAATTTAAATACATCTTACCTTGTGGGTAAAAAACTTGGAGAGTTAAGTGTAGAAAAAAATATTATTAAAATAATCTTTGATCGTGGCCCGTATTTATACCATGGTTGCATAAAAGCATTAGCTGATGGGGCTAGAGCAGGTGGTTTAACCTTTTAATCTTAAATTTAGAAAGAAGAAATATTCTATGGATCAGACTTTAAGAAAAAAAAACAATTTTAAAAAAAATTTTAGACGTAATCAAAAGCCAAGATTAATGGAACGTTTAGTAAAAATTAATCGTGTTTCAAAAGTAACCAAAGGCGGAAAAAAATTAAGATTTCGTGCTATTGTTGTTGTTGGTGATAAAAATGGAAGAGTTGGTGTTGGAGTTGCTAAAGCAAATATTGTTGGTAATGCTTTTAAAAAAGCAAAAGCTGCTGGCCAAAAAAATCTAATCAAATTTCCTCTTACAAAAACATTGAGTATTCCTCATTCAATTATAGGACGCTTTGGTGCTTGTAAAATAATTATTAAGCCTTCTATTGAAGGATCAGGTGTAATTGCCGGTGGAGCAACTCGTATTGTCTTAGAAGCTGCGGGTGTACAAAATATAATCGCAAAACAACTTGGATCTAATAATTTACTTAATAATGCTCGTGCAACTATTTGTGCTTTAAAAAATTTAACAACAAAATACCAAGCACAAAAAAAGCGCTTATAGGTAATACAATTATAAATAATATAAAAAGAAAAAAAATAATTTTTTAGAAACAATGACTAGTGTTTTATTACAGCGCTTTTTTGTAAGTTTTTGCGTTTTTTTGTTAACTCAAATTGGAACATTTCTTCCTATTTTAGAACTTAATTCAACAAATTTTGATTCTAGAATACTAGAAAAGTTTAGTCAACTAAATCTAAATTTAATTACTAATTCTGAAAAAAACTCAGAAATTTTTCTTGGATTTTTTAGTTTGGGTGTTTTTCCATATTTAAAAGCTACACTTTTTCTTCAACTGTTTATAAATATATTTCCTCGATTAAAAATTAAAAACTCTACTTTTTCTTGGAATTTTTGCTATTATATAAGATTTCTCACATTGATTTTTTCTATTTTTTCGACATTAAAAATTATTTTAGTTTTAAAAGATGTAGTACCTAATTGGAATTTTTTTTTAACTTGTGAAATAAGTTTATGGTTGATTTGTGGATCTATGGTTATTTTATGGTTAAATGAAATTATAAATGAATATGGCTTAGGAAATGGTATTTCATTATTTTTTTATTTACAAACCATTTCTAATATATTTAATTTTTTACAACATTTTTTTGTTAAACAGAAAAATATTTATACATTAGTTAGTTCTATTCTATTTATATTAAGTTCACTTTATGGAATAGTTTTTATAGAACAGGGAGTAAAAAAAATACCGTTAACAATATCAAAATCCTTAACGACAAAGTTACCATTTTTAAACTCAAATTATAATTATATTCCAGTACGGTTTAATCAAGCAGGGGTTCTTCCAATTCTTTTAACTGTATTTATTTTAAATATAGTATTTAATTCAAAATTAATATTTTTATCCCATAGATTTTTTTATTGGTTTTTTTATTTTTTATTAATTATTTATTTTAGTATATTTTATTCTACTATTTTATTTGATTTAACTGATCTTTCAAATCAACTTCAAAAAACGGCTAACTCCGTTTTAGGATTAAAACCAGGATTTCAAACATTATTTTTTTTAAAAGAAACGATAAAACGCGTAACGCTAGTAGGTTCTGTTATATTAGCGATTTTTGCAATTATATTGAATATTATAGAATTTAAATTTAATTTGGTCACCAAAAATACTATAAGCATTACAACTTATTTACTTATTAGCATTAGTATTTTTTTAGATTTAATACGAGAAGTTGAAAACATTTATTTTTTTAGTGCTTATAAATAAATAAAACATAAGAGAATTTAAACATGAAAATTCGTTCATCTGTTAAAAAAAGGTGTGATAAATGTCGAATTATTAAGCGACATGGTAAAATTATTGTTATTTGTCAAAATCCAAAACATAAACAACGTCAAAAGACACATTTTAAAGGAGTTTAATTATGATAAGATTAGTCGGTGTAGATTTGCCAAAAAATAAAAAAATTTTATACGCGTTAACTCAACTGTATGGGGTTGGTCTTGCACGAGCAAAAGAGCTTATAAATAAAACTGGTATAAATCCTAATATTCGTGTTTATGAGTTAACAACAGAGCAAATAACTTTATTACGAGAAACTTTAGAAAAAAATCAAATAAAAATAGAGGGTGATTTACGGCAATTTACTGCATTAAATATTAAACGGTTAATTGAAATAAATTCATATAGAGGAAAGCGGCACAAGCAAAATTTGCCTTTACGAGGCCAACGTACAAGAACAAACGCTCGTACATTACGTGGAATTAAAAAAACAGTAACAAATAAGAAAAAATAAATCTTTTAGTTTAATTTTTAAAGATTATAAAAAAAAGTTTTTATATGGCAAAAAAAAAAAAAAAAGTAAAAAAAAAGAATATTAAAAAAGGGATTGCTCATATTCAAGCAACATTAAATAATACAATAATTACTGTTACAAACCTAACAGGCAAAACTATTCTTTGGGCATCTGCGGGAAGTTCTGGTTTTAAAGGTTCGCGTAAAAGTACTCCATTTGCAGCACAAACTGCTGCAGAAAAAATCGGAACATTAGCAATAGAAAAGGGATTATTACACTTGGATCTTCGAATTAAAGGTCCAGGTCCTGGGCGTGAACCAGCAATTAGAGCACTTAAAGGTATAGGAGTCAATATTCTTTCTATTCAAGATATAACCCCCATTCCACATAATGGTTGTCGCCCTAGAAAACAACGTCGAATTTAAAAATTCTATTAACTTAAATTATGAACCCTAATATTTACATTGAATATCTTAAATCAGAAAAAACAAATTCTGGGGCATTATATGGGCAGTTTATTATTCATTCTTTAAAACAAGGTCAAGGTGTAACTGTTGGAAATCAATTTCGACGAATACTTTTAAATGATCTAGAAGGGTGTGCTATATCAGGCGTTCGATTTGGAGAAATTAATAGTGAATTTTCAACTATTCCTGGGGTTCAAGAAGATATTCTTGAAATATTATTAAACTTAAAGGGAATTGTTTTAAAAAGTAAACTAAAAACTCCTCAATTTGGGCGATTAAAACTTCAAGGTCCTGCTGTTGTAACTGCTGATTTAATTCAATTGCCTTCGAGTTTAAAAATTATAAATCCAAATCAATATATTTTAACAATTTCTTCGACACAAATAATTGAAATAGAATTTAAAATAGAGTATGGTAGGGGTTATAAACTTGCTTCACAAACATTTAATAATGAAGACGATGCTTTTTTACAACTTGATAGTGTTTTTATGCCTGTTCAAAAAGCAAATTATAAAATTGAGAATATTTATAACAAACATAATGAAATAGAAGAACGTGTTTTTTTAGATATTTGGACAAATGGTAGTATTTCACCTAAAAAAGCACTTTTATCTGCAGCTCAAATTAATGTTGACTTATTTACTTTATTAATTAAAAATAGTAATAAGCCAAATATAGTTAATGAACCTAAACCTCCAAAAATAAAATCTTATACAAATATTTTAATTGAAGAATTAGAATTATCAGTACGTGCTTATAATTGTTTAAAAAAGGCTCAAATAAATACTATTGGTGATTTATTAAATTATTCTCCAACTCAGTTACAAAAACTTAGAAATTTCGGTAAAAAATCCTCAGAAGAAGTTTTTTTAAAATTAAAAAACAAAATAGGTATTATCTTTAAATAATTTAAATTTTTATCTTATTTTAATAAAAAATGATAAACTCATTAAATAAAACATTTATATCGACGAGCAACTATAAAACACGTAAGTGGTTCCTTATTGATTGTAATCAACAAAAATTAGGACGACTTGCTACAATTATTAGCCAATTATTAAATGGAAAATTAAAGCCAGAATATTACCCTTCATTAGATACAGGTGATTACGTTATCTTAGTAAATGCAAATTCTATTATTTTAAATAAAACCGCTAAGCATTTTTTTAGTTATTTTCCTGGTAAGCCTGGCCATACATTAAAAATAAAAAAAACTTGGATGGTTTTACCAAAATTACAAATTGAGCGAGCTGTAAAAAGAATGTTAGCAAAAACTAGTAGAAAAAAATTAATGAAACGTTTAAAAATTTATAATACTGAAAGCCATTTACATCAAGCACAAAATCCAATTAAAATTGATATTGCAAATTTTTATCCAAGTATTAAATAAATTAAATGCTATGATAAAGGTTATTTTAAAAAAAAAAACTTGTGGAATTGGTAAACGAAAACAGGCTGTAGCTAGTGTTTTTTTACGTCCTGGTAAGGGCGATATTTCTATTAATAAAATTCCAGGAATTAAATATTTTCAACATAATACAAATTATTTAAATATTATTTTTGAGCCCTTAGTCATATTAGATTTAAAAAACCATATTGATATTATAATCAAAGTTAAAGGCGGAGGCTTAGTTGGACAATCCTATGCAATTCAATTAGGTATTGCTCGACAATTATGTAAAATGAATAGTAAAGTTCAACCTTTATTAAAATCTTTTGGATTTTTAACAAGAGATTCTCGGATTAAAGAGCGAAAAAAATATGGATTACGAAAAGCACGAAAAGCTCCCCAATATTCAAAACGTTAATTTTTTATAAAATTATGAATAAATTAAAAAAACAACTTGCTTGGTTTAAAAAAACTCCTGTTTTCTGTGATGGAAAATTTATTTGTTTTGTTGAATCAACAAAATCTGAATTACATATTGACAGATGGTTAATAAATCATCCATTTTATTTTAAATCTCAAACTTTAATAGATAGTGAAGGTCGTGTTGAAAAATTTATGAAAAAATATGGATTAACTCAATAATTTTATGCCAACAATTCAACAATTAATTCGCTCTCCTCGAAACCCAATTAGAAAAAAAACAAAATCACCGGCATTAAAAAATTGTCCTCAACGGCGTGGTGTATGTGTACGTGTTTATACAACAACACCTAAAAAACCCAATTCAGCAATTAGAAAAGTAGCTCGAGTTCGGTTAAGTTCTGGTTTTGAAATAACAGCATATATTCCTGGAATTGGTCATAATTTACAAGAGCATTCTGTTGTTCTAATTAGAGGTGGCCGAGCTAAAGATTTACCAGGAGTGAAATATCATATTATTCGTGGTGCTTTAGATAGTGGTGGTGTTCAAAATAGAGCTCAAGGTCGTTCTAAATATGGAGTTAAAAAACCAAAACATTAATTGAATATTATTATGTCACGTCGAAATATTTCTCAAAAACGTTTTCCACAACCCGATTCTCTTTATAATAGTTATTTAGTTAATTTATTAATATCTCGGGTTTTAAAATCAGGTAAAAAAACATTAGCTCAACGCATTGTTTATGAAGCATTTGAAATTATTCAAAATCAAACTAAAGAGAATCCATTGTTAGTATTTGAAAAAGCAGTGCGTAAAGCAAGTCCACTTGTTGAGGTTAAAGCATTACGAAAAAAAGGTAATGTACGAAAAATACCAATTGAAATTAGTGGATTTCGGTCTACAAATTTAGCATTACAGTGGATTCTTAAATATTCAAAACAACGAATTGGCCAAACTATGGCTACAAAATTAGCTTATGAAATTATAGATACAGCTAATAATATTAGCAATACAATAAAGAAAAAAGAAGAAACACATAAAACAGCTAAAGCAAACCGGGCATTTGCACATTTTAAATATTAATTTTTAATTTCTCGCTAAAAGCTTATATTAAATTTATAATTAAAAGGAGTCTATTTATGGCACGTGAAAAATTTGAACGCACAAAACCTCATGTTAATATTGGTACTATAGGTCATGTAGATCATGGAAAAACAACACTAACAGCAGCAATAACAGCAACATTAGCATTAGAAGGTAACGCAGAAGTTAAAAGCTATTCTGATATTGATGGTGCACCAGAAGAACGTGATCGTGGGATTACAATTAATACTGCTCATGTAGAATATGAGACTGAAACACGTCATTATGCACATGTAGATTGTCCTGGTCATGCTGATTACGTTAAAAATATGATTACTGGAGCCGCTCAAATGGATGGAGCTATTTTAGTTGTTTCAGCAGCAGATGGTCCAATGCCACAAACTCGTGAACATATTTTATTAGCAAAACAAGTAGGTGTTCCAGACATTGTAGTGTTTTTAAACAAACAAGATCAAATTGATGATAGTGAATTATTAGAATTAGTAGAGCTTGAAGTTCGAGAATTATTATCTGATTATGATTTTTTAGGGGAAGAAATTCCTATTTGTACAGGATCAGCTTTACAAACACTTGATGCAATTTCATTAAATTCAAATATTAAACGTGGAGAGAATGAATGGGTAGATAAAATTTTCACTTTAATGGATACAATTGATACTTATATTCCGACTCCGGAACGAGATATCGAAAAAACTTTTTTAATGGCAATTGAAGATATTTTTTCAATTACAGGTCGAGGAACTGTTGCAACAGGGCGTATTGAACGTGGTTCAATAAAAGTTGGCGATAATGTTGAAATTGTTGGTATTAAAGAAACACAAACAACAACTATTACAGGTATTGAAATGTTTCAAAAAACTTTAGAAGAAGGTTTTGCTGGTGATAATGTTGGTATTTTATTACGCGGTATTACGCGTGAAAATATTGAACGTGGAATGGTTTTAGCTCAACCAAAAACAATTACTCCTCATACAGTTTTTGAATCTGAAGTATATGTTTTAACAAAAGATGAAGGTGGTAGACATACACCATTTTTTACTGGTTATAGACCGCAATTTTATGTTAGAACAACAGATGTTACAGGGGCAATAACGCAATTTACAGCTGATGATGAGTCAATTGTTGAAATGGTAATACCAGGAGACCGAATTAAAATGACAGCAGAATTAATTTATCCTGTTGCTATTGAAGAAGGTATGAGATTTGCTATTCGTGAAGGCGGTCGTACTATTGGAGCTGGTGTTGTTTCTAAAATTATTCAATAAAAATTCTTTTTTATGGGTATAGAAGATACTACAAAAATCCGTGTAAAATTGAAATCATTTAATCATGAACTTTTAGTTTCATCATCTCAAAAAATTATAAATATTCTTAAAACTAAACCCTTAAATTCGTTACGATTAGTAACCTTACCAACATCTAAACGAATTTATTGTGTTTTAAGATCTCCACATGTAGATAAAAAATCTCGTGAACATTTTGAAATTAGAACACATAAGCGTATCTTAGATATCAATTTTGATTCAAAAATACCAATTTTTGATTTATTGGCTAAAATAGACTTAGCCCCTGGAATTTTTTATCGAATTTGTTTATTTTAAAAGTAATAAATTGTTCTATTAAAAAATTTATTTAATGGTAGTGGTGAAATAGCCAAGGGGTAAGGCCGTAGATTGCAAATCTTCTATCCCCAGTTCGAATCTGGGTTTCACCTGAATTAAATTTAATTTATATAGGCTAGGGAATGTGGTGGAATTGGTAGACACGACGGACTTAAAATCCGTTGCTATTTTAAAAGCGTGAGGGTTCAAATCCCTCCATTCCCATTAAAAAATGTATTGTAAAAACTCCAAAGGTTACTTACTTATTTAATTTCTTTTATGTATAATGCTTTTATAAAAATATATAAATATCATTTTTAGTTTAATTTTTAAAGTTTAATATATGTTTGAGAAATATACAGAAGGAGCCATTAAAGTTGTTATGCTATCACAGGCAGAAGCAAAAAAAATGGGTCATAATTTTGTTGGTACTGAGCAATTATTATTAGGAGTTATAGGACAACGCCATGGAATTGGTGCTCGTGCTCTAAAAAAGTTTAGAGTTACTTTAAAAAAAGCACGAAAAGCAATTGAATCATATATTGGGCGTGGAACAGGGTTTGTTGGAACAGATGTTCCTTTTACGCCGCGAGCAAAACGTGTTTTAGAAATGGCAATTTATGAAGCAAGAGATTTAGGACAAAATTTTGTTGGAACAGAGCATCTTTTATTAGCATTAATTGCTGAATCTGATGGTGTGGCTTTACGGACAATAGAAAAATTAAGAATTGATAGTCGTGAGTTACGAAACGTAATTTTGCTTTATATTGAAGAAAGTCAAGAAGATTTTATGGGCTCACTTACAGCAACAGAAAAATTTTTATTTTCACGTGGGAAACGATATAATAGTGTAATAGCGACAATAGAAGAATTTTCAGAGAATATTACACGAGCAGCTTTTGATGGAAATCTTGATCCAGTAATTGGACGTGATAAAGAAATAAATGATATTATTGCCGTTTTAGCACGTCGTCGAAAAAACAATCCAATTCTTATTGGTGAGCCAGGTGTTGGTAAAACAGCAGTTGCTGAAGGTTTAGCTCAACAAATTATTATGGAAGATGTTCCTGATTTTATGGATGGGTTAACTATTTTTGTTTTGGATATTGGTTCTGTTTTAGCGGGTACAAGATATCGTGGAGAATTTGAAGAAAGGTTAAAAAATATTGTGGAAGAAGCGCAAAGTCAATCATCACTTCTTATTGTTATTGATGAAATTCATATTTTAGTTGGTGCAGGAGCTGCAGAAGGAGCTATAGATGCTGCAAATATTTTAAAACCTGCATTAGCAAGAGGAAAATTTCGGTGTATTGGAGCGACAACAAATGATGAATACCGTAAATATATTGAACGAGACCCGGCTTTAGAAAGACGGTTTCAACCCGTTCCTGTTGAAGAACCAACAGTTGAAACAACTATTCAAATATTACGAGGTTTACGTTCTAAACTTGAACATCACCATACTTTAACATACGAAGATGGGGCTTTAGAGCAAGCTGCAGCTCTATCAAGTAAATATATTTCTGATAGATTTTTACCAGATAAAGCTATTGATGTTTTAGATGAGGCTGGATCGCGGGTTCGTTTAGCTAATAAATCATTACCATTTGGCTTAAAAAGTTTATTACGCGAATTACATGAAACTCTTTTAGATAAAGAAACTTGTGTGAAAAGACATGACTTTACTGCAGCTGCCGAATTAGCAGATCATGAGAGTGAAGTTAGAAGTTTTATTCGTATTATGAAAAATTCTCTTGCAAACGACAAAAAACGAGGAATCACTCGAGAAAAAGTGGATGCTGTTACTGATGGAGATGTTTCATCTGTTATTTCTAATTGGACAGGAATTCCACTTACAAAAATTACAGGTTCTGAATCTGAACGGTTATTAAAAATGGAAAGTGAGCTTCATAAACGAATTATAGGACAAAATCATGCTGTTGTAGCTGTATCAAAAGCAATCCGTCGTGCTCGTGTTGGGTTACGCAGTTCAAATCGTCCAATTGCAAGTTTTATTTTTGCAGGCCCAACAGGTGTTGGAAAAACTGAATTAACAAAGGCCTTAACAGATTATATGTTTGGCAATGAAGAAAGTATGATTCGTTTAGATATGTCAGAATATATGGAAAAACATACAGTTGCAAAATTAATTGGTTCACCACCTGGATATGTGGGTTATAATGAAGGTGGCCAATTAACAGAATCTGTTCGAAAAAAACCTTATTCTGTTCTTTTATTAGATGAAGTTGAAAAAGCACATCCAGATGTATTTAATTTATTATTACAAATTTTAGATGATGGGCGATTAACAGATTCTAAAGGTCGTGTAGTAGATTTTACAAATACATTAATTATAATGACTACTAATTTAGGAGCTAAAATTATTGAACGAGAGAGTGGTATTTCTGAAAAAAATTCTAAAAAGAATAAGATAAGAGTTACTCCCGATGCTATTTTGGGATGGGAACCTCAACCAGAAACCGATCAAACAGCAAAAGATTTTAAACGAGTTTCAGAACTTGTTCATAATGAATTAAAGAAATTTTTCCGACCTGAATTTATTAATCGTATTGATGATATTACTGTTTTTAATCATTTAACACGAACAGATATTTGGAATATTTCATCTTTAATGGTTAAACAAGTTGAAAATCGACTAAAAGATAAGGGAATTGAATTAATAGTAGATCCAGCAGTACAAGCACTTTTAAGTGATAAAGGTTTTGATCCGTTATATGGTGCACGTCCTTTACGTCGAGCTATTATGTCATATTTAGAAGATAAGTTAGCGGAAGAATGTTTATCCAAAACTTTATATCCAAATACTAGAATAATTGTAACTCGTAAAAAAGTAGAAGGAACATTAATGAATTATACGGATGAATTAGAAATTGAAGTGGATTTTAGTAATGTTGATCCAAACTTATTAGATAATTTTACAAATGTAAAAACTTTACGAGAACAACTAGAAGGACTTCCAGCAAGATCTACTCAAAAACTGAGTGTCTAATAAGTGTATAAGTTAAATAGAATTTATTTGTTTAATTTACTGATTTGATTTATTGGGGAACTTGCTGTTGCATAATATTTTTTTTCCATTCGACCAGCTAAATATCCCATTCGACCTGACTTAACACCTAAATTCATTGCATATGCCATTTGAGAAGGATGTTTCGCTTGTGCTACTGCTGTATTTAATAAAATACCATCTGCACCTAATTCCATTGCAGCTGTAGCTTCACTAGGTGTTCCAATTCCTGCATCGACAATTACAGGTATTTGAGCATTTTCAATGATAATTTTAATATTAGCTAAATTAGTTAAACCTTGCCCAGATCCGATAGGAGATCCTAAAGGCATAACTGTTGCACACCCTAAATCTTCTAAATGTAATGCTAACATTGGGTCAGCATTTATATAAGGTAAAACAGTAAAACCCTTTTTTATAAGAAATTCTGCAGCTTTTAATGTACCAACTGGATCGGGTAATAAATATTTTGGATCAGAAATAACTTCTAATTTAATAAAAAAATTATTTTCTTGACCAATTTGGCATGCTAGTTCATGGCCTAAAAATGCCATTCGAATTGCTTCCTCTGCTGTTTGCGATCCTGCAGTATTTGGTAATAACCAAAGGCTATTCCAATCTAATTTATTTAAAAAATTTGTTGTATCATTTTTTAAATTAGTTGGAAGACGCCGAATTGCTACTGTTACAATATCACATTGACTAGTTTGAATACTGTCAATAGCATCCTTTGTTGTTTTATATTTTCCCGTTCCTAACATTAATCTAGAATTAAAAGATTTTTCTCCGATTTTTAATGTATCAAAAGAAGCTTCCCTCATAAATTTGTGTTTGGTTAAATACTCCTCAGGCAGGATTCGAACCTACGACCAATCGGTTAACAGCCGATGGCTCTACCACTGAGCTACTGAGGATAAGTTTTTTTTAAGAAAAATCGGGATAGCAGGAATTGAACCTACGACCCTCTGCTCCCAAAGCAGATGCTCTACCAAGCTGAGCTATATCCCGAATTTATAGATAATTTAATTAGTGTTATAATAAAATTAATTTGCTAATAAAATATATATATATATATTATATCAATTTATAAAAAAATTTTGTTAATAAAGGGTCTAAAATAAAAATTTGTGATAACATTTTTCTATTTAAGATTATGTTTGCTTTTTTTAAATTTGAAATTGTTTTATTGTATGAATTGTTATTTAATTTAGCAACAGCATTAATACGATTAATCCAAATTTGTCGAAAAATTCTTTTTTTCTGCTTTCTATGAATATATGAATACTTTAACGCTTTCATCATTTGTTGATTTCCTACTCTAAATAATTTAGAAGGAGCACCACGATACCCAGATGTAAAAGCTAAAACTTTTTTACGTCGTTTTCGAGCGATATTTCCACGTTTAACTCTAACCATTTTAAAAATAAGGTAACATTAATTTTATTGGAGTTTTATTACTTGTATTTATAAGAAAACTTCTTGATAATTTACGTTTTGTTTTTTTTGATTTTTTATTCAGTAAATGACTCTTAAATGCATGGCACGCTAAAATTTTTTTATTTTTAGTAATTTTATAACGTTTTTTTGCTGCTTTACGGGTTTTTAATTTGAACATAAAATCTTATGATAATTAAAATAAAAATGAGTAACATAATAAAATATAATATTTAAGGGTTTATAGTTTGTCAATTATAAAATAAACATATATACTTTTATTTTAAAAATTTAGTTTATACTAAATTTGATTAGAAATAATTCTAATCGAACTATTTTTTACAAAATATTCTTATGAATTTAATTAAAAAACTAGTATTAGCTTTTTTTAAAAAATTAAAATTTCTTTTAACTTTCATTTATCAAAAAGTTTTGTCTCTTTTTTTGAGATTTTCAATGCTTAGTAAAAAAGTTTTAATAGGTTATACTTGTCTTTTTTGTTTTCTAATTATACTTATTAGAATTATTAGAGATAAATTTTTTGAAGAACAAACTTTTGAACCTGTTTCATTTGATGAAATTGTAGGGTTAGATTTAGTAAAAAAAGAATTTGCTGAGATTTTTTTGTTTTTATTTAAACCAGAGATTTTTACAGCGGTTGGAGCTATAATTCCAAAAGGTGTTTTATTAACTGGTCCTCCAGGTACAGGAAAAACTTTACTAGGTAAAGCTTTAGCTAGCATAAGTGGTGCAGCTTTTTTTTATGTTCCGGGAACTTATTTTACACAATCTTATGTTGGAGGTGGAGCAGCGTTTACTCGAGAGTTGTTCGAAGAAGCAACAAATTTTGCTCCATCGATTATTTTTATAGATGAAATTGATGCAATTGGGGGAAATCGAGATATGGATGATGAAAGTGGTGAACGAGAGCATGTATTAAACCAATTATTATCAGAAATGGATGGGTTTGACGAAAATAAGGGCGTTATCGTGATCGGTGCTACAAATAGACCTGAAAGCTTAGATCCCGCATTAATCAGGCCTGGTCGTTTCTCTAGGCATATTCCAATTGGGTTACCTAATTTTCAAAATCGAATTAATATTTTAATCCATCACAGTATGGACAAAATCATAAGTAATGAAGCATTTAAGGCATTTGCTGAAATTTCTTTAAAAACATCTGGTTTTTCTGGTGCTGGATTAGCTAATTTATTAAATGAAGCAGCTCTTTTAGCTGTTAGAAATAATCAAACAAATATAAAAAAAGATAATCTTATTGAAGCTGTTGACCGTATGCGCTTTGGTATTGCTGGTCCAAAAATGAAAAATACAAAAGGAAAGTTTTTAATTGCTTATCATGAAGTTGGACATGCTGTTATTGGATCTTTTTTACCATACCACAAGGATGTTGAAAAAATAAGTCTTATACCACGTGGTGAAAAAAAAGGTTTTACAGTTTTTAAAAATGATATTATTATGAAAACATTATTTTCGCGTTCTGAACTTTGTTCGATAATTATAGCTAAATTAGGAGGTTATGTTACTGAAAAAATTGTTTTTGGAGAAACTGATATTACAGCAAGATCACAAGATGATTTGCAAGAGTTAACTCATATTGCTAGGCTAATGGTTACACGCTACGGAATGTCTAGTATTGGCCCAATTGCTTTAGAAAATGAAAGCGATGAAATGGAAAGTGGTATGAAAAATAGAGTGGATGATGAAGTACGAAAAATTATAAATTATTGTGAAAAAATTGCTACAAAAATTATTTTAGATAATCGAATTGTTATAGATTTAATTGTTGATAAATTAGTTGAAATGGAAACACTTGAAGGAAACGAGCTTCGAGATTTAATTGAAGAATACACTATTCTAGGAATTAAAAAATAAAATGTTTAATTTTTTTCATTTAAGAATTTTTGTTTAGAAAAAGTGATTGCTTCTATTAATAAAGCTTCAGCCTCTGAAGTAAATTCATTTGTTGATAAAATCATTTTTCTATATGAAGGTTTCGAGTTATATAAATATGTCAGTAAATTATCCATGTACTTTTTAATATCACTTACCTCTAAATCATCAACATAACCATTAATTCCAATATAGATTAAAGCTATCTGCTCTGGAACCGATAAAGGTGAGTTTTGTTTTTGTTTTAAAACCTCGCGTAAACGGGTTCCTCGTTCTAGTTGTTTTTGTGTTACCTCATCTAAATCAGAGGCAAATTGTGAAAAAGCTTCTAATTCAACAAATTGAGCCAATTCTAATTTTAATTTCCCAGCAACTGTTTTCATTGCTTTTGTTTGAGCAGCAGATCCTACACGTGATACTGATATTCCAACATTAATAGCAGGCCGAACTCCAGCATTAAATAAATCATTTGATAAAAAAATTTGACCATCTGTAATGGAGATTACATTTGTAGGAATATAAGCTGATACATCACTAGCTTGCGTTTCAATAATAGGCAGAGCTGTCATACTACCACCCCCTAAACTTTCATTTAATTTAGCTGCTCGCTCTAATAAACGAGAGTGTAAATAGAAAACATCACCAGGATATGCTTCCCGTCCTGGTGGCCGTCTTAATAATAAAGACATTTGTCGATAAGCTATTGCTTGTTTACTTAAATCATCATAAATAACTAAAGTTGCTTTACCTTTATACATAAAATATTCAGCAAGAGCTGCACCAGCATAGGGAGCAATATATTGTAATGTAGCAGGATCATTTGCAGGTGAAGATACAATAATTGTATAATCAATAGCACCTTTTTCTGTAAGAATATATTCTACTTGGGCAATAGTTGAAGCTTTTTGGCCGATACCGACATAAACACAAATAACATCTTCAGTTTTTTGATTAAGAATTGTATCGATTGCAATAGTAGTTTTACCTGTTTGTCGATCTCCAATAATTAGCTCACGTTGGCCGCGGCCAATAGGAATCATTGCATCAATAGCTGTAATACCAGTTTGAAGAGGTTCACTTACAGATTTGCGGCTAATGATGCCAGGTGCAATTGTTTCTAATAATTGGGTTTCGGTTGTTTTAATATCACCTTTACCATCAATTGGTATACCTAAAGGATTTACAATACGTCCTAAAAAAGCATCTCCAACAGGTATTTGTGCAACACGGCCTGTTGCTTTTACACTGCTACCTTCGACAATTCCGATACCTTCTCCCATTAGCACTGCTCCAACGTTATCATTTTCAAGGTTTAAAGCAATACCAACTGTTTTATCTTCAAATTCTAAAAGTTCACCACTCATTACTTGGTCAAGTCCATAAATACGAGCAATGCCGTCTCCAACTTGTAAAACAGTACCAACATTATCAATTTGAGTTGTTTGTTTGTATTTTTCTAATTCTTCACAAATAATAGTACTAATTTCATCTGGACGAATATTTATCATTATATTACTTTTTTAAAATATAAATTAATAATTATTAAAGTTTTAATTGTGTATGCAAATAACCAGCTAACTGTCGTAATTGATTTCTAACTGTAAAATCAAGGATTTTTGAGTCTAATCTTATTAAAATACCTCCAATTAATTTTGGATCATTATGAATTGTTATTAAAAATTTTTTGGCAGTGGTTAATTTTTTTACACGTTTTATTAAAAATTTTTGCTGTGTTTTTGTAAGTCTTGTTGCAGTAAGAATTTCAATAATTTTTACTGATGTGTAATTTTGAATTAATATTAAATATTTTTGTATAATGGTTTCTAGTAAATAAATTCGATTACGCTCTAGTAAAATTATTAATAAATTAAAAACTCCAATATTTATTTTTGATTTTAAAAGAGTTATTATAATCTCTTTTTTTTCATTAGAATTAACCGTAGGATTTAATAAATAATCTAATAGTTCTGGATTTCCATAGAAAATTTGATACAAACTTATTAAATCTTTAGTAATTCTACCTGTTAAATCATTTTTTTTTGAATAATTAAATAATGCCTGAGCATAAGGATTTGCAACTATAGAAAATGATGGGTTTATTGTTTTCATAAATGTTTTTATAATTCATTTATAATATTATTCGCTGATTCTTTAGAAAAATTAGTATCTTTAAATGCCATTTTTGTCGAAAAAATAGCGTATTCTAATAACTGATCAATCATTTGTTGTTTTAAATCGAGAGTTGCTTTTTTTTCCAAAGCATCTAATGATAATAAGGCTTCTTCAAAAAAAATCATTAACTTTTTTTCTAACTGAAAGGCTTCAAATTGAAGTAAATTCTTTTTTTTTAATATAGCTTTTTTTTTAATATTAATTATAGCAAAATTTATTTCACTTAATTGTTTTCGAATATATTTTAATTTTTGAGACGCCTGTGCTAGTTGAGCTTCTATATCTTTAACACCTTGATCTATAGTATTTTTTCGTGTATTTAAGAAAGGTTTTACAAATGTATAGTTAGAATAAATTAAAATTACAAATAGTAAAAAAATATTGATTAAACCTGTTTCTAGAAGATCTAAATTTAGACTAATATTATAATACTTAAGAAAATTTTGAATAATTTTAATCGAATTTTGCATATTGCGAAAAGAATGAAAAGTAAATGTAATTAAATATTTGACAAAGGTTTTAAATAAATTAATTTAGGTTCGATAGCTTTATATAAAGAAGAAATAATTGGACCTGTTGTTTTAAGTATTTCATCTTTTTCTATAACAGAATCTTGTGCAACTTTTCTTAGCCAATTTTTTATAGAATTATGAGAATAGTTTAATTCATTCCTTAAAGCTTTTTTTTGAATCTCTTCTGAATTTGCAATTTCAATTTCAGTTTTTTTAGAAACTTTTTCTAAAATAATGTTATATTGAAAGGTTAATTTATCAACCTCTTCTGTTATTTTAGAAGATTCTTTTAGATTTTTTACAACGTACTCTTTTCGATCTTCCAAAATTATATAAATTGGTTTATATAAAATTTCATTTAAACAAACCATTAATATTAGAAATTGTATAATAATTATTACTAAAGTTGCATTAAGATCAAAAAGTCCACCTGGACCGTGTATTATTAAATGGGACATAAATATTGAAAAGTTAACCATTCTATTGTTTTACCTTTTATTAAATCTAAATATTTAATAAAAACTTATTATTAATTAGTAAAAGGGTTTGCAAATAATAATGCTAAAGCGACAACAAGACCATAAATAGTTAAGGCTTCCATAAAAGCTAAAGAAAGAAGTAAAGTACTACGTATTTTATTTTCTGCTTCAGGTTGACGAGCAATACCTTCAACAGCTTGGCCAGCAGCATTACCTTGTCCAATTCCTGGACCAATTGCTGCTAAACCAATAGCTAAACCCGCAGCAATTACAGAAGCAGCAGAAATGATAGAATCCATAATAAATTTTAAATAATAAATATTTTCTTTAAATCAATAATAAAAAATTACTTTAAAGCCTCTCCAAGATATACAGCAGCTAATGTTGCAAAAATAAGAGCTTGTATTGAACCTGCGAAAATTCCCAAAATCATCATTGGTAATGGTATTATTAATGGAACAAGTGATGTTAAGACACTAACAGTTAATTCATCAGCTAAAACGTTACCAAATAAACGAAAACTTAGTGATAAAGGTTTAGTGAAATCTTCTAAAATGTTAATTGGTAAAAAAACAGGAAATGGGTGAATATAATGTTTAAAATAACCAAATCCCTTTTTTTTTAATCCAGCATAAAAGTAAGCAAATGATGTTAATAACGATAATCCTACGGTTGTATTAATATCGTTTGTTGGTGCCCCAAACTCACCTTCAGGTAATTTAATTAATTTCCATGGAAGAATGGCACCAAGTATATTACACCCAAAAATAAAAAAAAATAATGTCCCAATAAAAGGAACCCATTCTCTAGAATCTGTTTCATTTATTTGACTTCTAGTAATACCTGTAACAAATTCTAAAGCTAACTCACTAAAATTTTGAAAATAATGAGGACTTCTGTTTGTATTAAGAAGACCCAAAAGCGCAATAAAAAGCAAAACAAGTATAACGATAAAACTAACAATTAAAACTTGACCATGAACTAAAAATCCAGCAAACTTTAAATAAAAATGTGTTCCAATATTAGTCTTTGATAAAAACATCTATAATCTTCTGGAATAAAAAAACTTTAATCAATTTTAAATAAAAATAAGCTCTATATGGGTACAAATCTAAAAAAAACTATAAACTATTTTAACCAATTATAACCTTTTAATTCTAATTCTTTTGATAATTCTTTAGAACCTGTTTTAATTATTTTTCCTTTTTGCATTACATGAACATAGTCAGGTTTAATATAATCCAATAACCGCTGATAATGTGTAATTAATATAATAGATTTTGATTGAAAAGATTCTATAATTTTATTAATTACTGATGAAATTTTTTTTAAAGCATCTATATCTAAACCAGAATCTATTTCATCTAAAATAATTAATTCTGCATCTAATAAAACCATTTGAAGAATTTCATTATATTTTTTTTCACCACCAGAAAACCCTTCATTAACATTTCGACTTAAAAAATCTGGGGACATTCCAATAAATTTTAATTTTTCTGTTACAATAGTTAAAAATTCAATTGGGTCTATCTCTGGTTTATTATAAAATTTTTGCTTTGAATTATATGCTAAACGTAGAAAATCTTCGTTACTAACTCCAGGAATTTCAATTGGGTATTGAAATGCAAGAAAAATCCCTAAATGTGATCGTTCCTCCGGTTCTAGTGCTAAAAGACTTAGTCCTTTAAAAAAAATATTACCTTCTAAAATGGAATATGCCGGATGGCCCGCAAGAACTTTTGAAAAAGTACTTTTTCCTGAGCCATTAGGGCCCATAATTGCATGAATTTCACCTTCTCTTACCTTTAGGTTAAAATTATTTAAAATTCGATTTTCGTTTATTGAAACACATAATTCTGTTACATTTAAAAGAGGAGAATTAAAATTAATTGTCATCCTATACTTCCTTCTAATTTTAAGGTTAATAATTTGTCTGCTTCACTAGCAAACTCTAATGGTAGTTTAGTAAAAATTTCACGACAAAATCCACTAACCATCAATTCTACAGCTTTTTCTAAAGAAATTCCTCGTTGCAAAAAATAAAAAATTTGTTCCTCACCAATTTTAGATGTGGATGCTTCATGCTCAATTTTACTTGTTAGATTTTGAACTGAAATAATAGGAAATGTATTTGCATTAGATAAATTACCAATAAGCAAGGAATCACATTGTGAGTAATTTTTTGCTCCAAAAGCTTTTTTTGTTACATTAACTAATCCTCTATAGCTATTTTTAGACTTTCCTGCAGAAATACCTTTTGAAATAATTCGACTTCGTGAATTTGAACCAATATGAACCATTTTTGTACCAGTATCGGCTTGTTGATAATTATGTGTTAATGCAATAGAATAAAATTCTCCTTGAGAGTTTTCACCAATTAGAATACAACTAGGGTATTTCCAAGTAATAGAAGAGCCTGTTTCCACTTGGGTCCATGATATAAGCGAATTAATACCTATACATAAACCACGCTTAGTTACAAAATTATAAATACCGCCTTGACCAAATTGATTTCCAGAATACCAATTTTGAACAGTAGAATATTTTATTTGTGCATTATCTAATGCAATTAGCTCTACAATAGCTGCGTGTAATTGATTTGTATCATATTGAGGTGCTGTACAACCTTCTAAATAGGTAACTCTACTATTTTTTTCGACAACAATTAATGTTCGTTCAAATTGTCCAGAATTTTGGTCATTTATTCGAAAATATGTTGAAATATCTAATGGACATATTGTGTTTTCTGGAATATAGCAAAAAGAACCATCTGTAAAAACTGCAGAATTAAGCGCAGAAAAATAATTATCTCCAATTGGAACAACAGACCCTAAGTATTTTTTAATTAATTCTTCATTTTGTAATGTAGCCTCAGAAATAGAAAGAAAAATAATCCCATATTCACTTAATTCTTTTTGAAAAGTTGTTCCAATTGAAACACTATCAAAAATAGCATCAACAGCTACATTAGTTAATCGTTTTTGCTCTGTTAATGAAATACCAAGTTTTTCAAATGTTTGAAGTAATTCTGGATCTACTTCGTTTAGATTCTTTAATTTCTTTTTTTGTTTTGGGGCTGAATAATAAACAATATTTTGATAATTAATTTCTGGAAATTTTAAATAAGGCCATTCAGGCTCTTTCATTTGTTTCCATTTTTTATATCCCTTTAAACGAAATACACGTAAAAATTCTGGTTCTTTTTTTTTTTTTGATATTAATAAAACTGTTTGTTCGTTTAAACCCTTTTTAATAATATCTTTTTTAATATTTGTTGAAAATCCATATTGATAAGTTTTATTTATTAGCTTAGCAATATTTGTGCTTAAAACTTTATTAGATTGATTAATCATAAAATATACCTAAAAAATAAAAATAAAAAATTTCAGCTAATTCATGGTAAACAGTAAAAATTAATGTTTTAATTGCCCTTTTAGGATACTATTTGTTAACGAATTTAGTATAAGCTTAATTGATTCAGTAGCATCATCATTTCCGGGAATAGGAATATCTACCAATTTTGGATCACAATCACTATCTAAAAGAGAAATAATGGGAATACCAAGTTTTTTACATTCATTAATAGCAGTAATTTCATATTTTTGGTCAATAATAATTGCAATATCAGGTAAAGTTACCATTTTTCTAACACCCGTTAAATTTTTACGTAATCGGTCTAATTCTTTTTTTCTAGCAGTTGCTTCTTTTTTTATTAATAAATTAAAAGAACCTTCAAGTTCAGCTTTTTCTAAACTATTTAATCTATTAATACGTTGTTTAAGAATTTCCCAATTTGTTAATGTTCCACCGAGCCAGCGTGAGTTTACAAAATAAGAATTACACCGAATAGCTTCTTCAGCAATTACTGAAGCAGCCTCACGTTTTGTTCCTATAAACAAAAATTTTTTTCCTTGTTGTGCAGCTTTTTCTACAAAAGTATTAGCTTCTTCTAATAAAATAAGAGACTTTTCTAAGTTTAAAATATGGTTATTATTAATTTTACCATAAAGATACGGAAACATTTCTGGATTCCAATTAGAAGTTTCATGACCAAAATAAACTTTTGCTTTTAATAATTGAGATAAAGAAATCTTAGACATAAAATACTAAGTTTTAAAATTAAATCTATAATACACTTAAAAACTAAAAATGTTTTTTAATAAATCCCTTTAAAATTATTTTGGTAATTTTGAAATCCAGTTCCTGCTGGTATTGTTTGCCCTGTAATAATGTTTTCTTTTAAACCTCTAAGCCAATCTGTACGTCCTTCAATGGCTGCCTTTATAAGAGTTCCTGTTGTTTCCTGAAAGCTTGCAGCTGAAATAAAACTTGGATTACGTAAAGCAGCTTTTGTTATACCTAATAATAAAGGAATGAAATAAGCAATTTTTTTATTTTCAATATTTAAAATTTCATTCATATATTTAATATGATATAAATCAATTATTTCACGACGTAATAGAGGTGTATCTCCCTCATAGGTAATTAAAACTTTTGTTGTCATTTGTTTAATAATTAGCTCTAAGTGTTTATTATTAATAGCTACACCTTGAGACTGATAAACTGATTGAATAGAGTTTAAAATGAAAACCTGGACTTTTTTAAAACTCTTAAACGCTCCTTCATAATTATAAAGCAATCGATTTAATTTAAATTTCTTTGTGTAATCACATGAAAATCTTTTAATTAGCCCATAGTAATTAAAATATACTTTTAATAAATTATGAGGATTAATTGTATCTGCTTCTTTAATGGGTGTCCCTAAGGTTCTAAAATCAAAACTTACATCTAAGTTAGGCTTTTGAATTAATAGTCCTAATTTTTTACTGATTGGGGTTTGATTTGTTATTAAAGAATTTTTTCGGGCTTCAAGAATTCGCTCAATTCGAGGTAACCCTTGAATAATATCTCCTGTAATTTCATTTTCAATTTGCAATAACCCAAGTATTTTTCCTGCTTCAATAAATTCACCGTTTTCACAAAAAATACTATTAATATCTTTTGTAAAAAAATCATCTGTTATTGCATATAATCCTATTGAATTTTTTATTTTTGAAAACGGTTGTTCCAAAAATTTCACTAATGTTAAATTATAACCTAGATAATTAGATTCCTTAAATTTATTTTTATATCTTGTAGAATTTTTAAATAATAATGTTCTGTTTATTTTTTTTAAATTATCTGATTTTATTAAAATTTGTGGTTTTAATATTTTTTCTAATTTTGTTTTTTGAGCTTTATGACAAACTGTAAACTTTTTAATGAACTGAGGGATTAAACAACTATAAAACTTACCATTTTTTTTTATAAATAATTTAGAAAATTCTGCTTTAAAGTTAGTTTTTGAAAGTAATTGATTCTTTTCTGTAAAAATTTTTTTATTATTCTGATAATTTAAAAAAACATTATGGTTTCTACTAAAATGAGTTTTTAATTTTGAAGGTTTTATTATTTTATATTGTAAATTTTTTTTTGAGTTTAAGCTTTCATTTGAACAATTTGGAAAAAAATACAATTGACCTTTCTGAATAATAAAAGAACTCTGATTTTCAAAAAGAATTTTCCCTGTTTTTGTTAAATCTTCTTTAACAAAAATATAATCATTTATTTTTTTATTAGGCGCTTTTGATTTAGGAATTATTGAGCAATGATTATTTGATATTAAAAGAATTTGTTTAGTATTTTGTTCTTTAATTTTTAGCTGAACGATATCTAAAGCTTGTGAATTTATTACTTCTAAATAACCTAAAATACTATATTGGTTAATAAATTGATCTGGTTGAATTAAAAAACAAGATTGAATTTTCTTGTATTTTAAATCTGAAAGAATATAATCCTTTAAATAAAGAATTTCATTAATAGAAAATTCTACACGATTTTTTTGCAAATTATTTTTTAATTGAATCTTAATTTTTTTTTTATCTAATAAATAGGCTTTATGGCGTAAATATAATGCATTTGCAAATAAACGAATATCCCGAAAACTTTTAATTACTTGATTAGGTTTATATAAATAAAGAATTCTTGAAAAACTATTAATCACATAACTACTATTAGATCTACTTTTAAAATTTCCAAATTGATTAGTACAATACGGAATTTCATAAAGATAAACTGGCCGTATTAATAAACTTTTACTAGTCTTCTTAAAAAGAGATTCACAAAAAGATAGCTCTGTTATTTGAGTATTTGAATCAATAAATTCTCCAGGATAAAAAAGTTTATTACGAAGCTTATTATTTATAGATTTTTTATAAAGAAAACCGGGTTTTATTGTTATTGTTTTGGTAATATTTTTTCTTTTAAAAATTTGTACAAATCCTGTTGTTTTTGAGAGTAAATTTGGAACTAATTGAGTTCCTTTCGAAATTATCTTAGAAGATTTTATTGTTACCATTTTTGAGGAACAATTTAAAAGATAAGATTCTTCACTTAACCAAATAGATGTTCGGTATTGAATTATTGATTGGTATTTTCTAAAATTCTTTGAGGAATTACAATAAAGATAAGGCTTACTCTCGTTATAATTTTGAGTTAATTTATTATAATCATAATAAAGAGTTCCACCTGTTAAAGCTTGAAATGCATTTGTAACTAAATAACCTAATAAACCAGACTGCCCTGTTTCTAAATAGTTATTAACATTTTCTTTTTGAATTTTTATAAAATAATTAGATTGTTTAATTTTTAGTAAACCATTTTTAAAATCTAATGACCTAGACAGACTAATTATTTTAGAATTAGGTAAAATATATTTATGATGTTGTAATTTTATTTGTTGATTATTTAAATTATTACTATTATTTGTTAATAGGATATAACCATTATAATGTGTAATTATTTTTGTTCTAAAAATAGAATTAGATTTATTTAATTTATAATCAGGATAAAAATTTACAAAAGAGTTTTTAGGGCTATAATAAAGATAACCTTCTAAAAACCAAATATATCTAGTACTTTCTAATGCATCTTTTTTATGTTTTACTGTGGGTATAAAAATTTCACCTGATTGACTCGCTTCTATAGGTTTTAATTCTAATTTTACTTGCTTATTAAAATTAATAATTTCTCCAATAACACTATTTCTTAAAATATATTGGTTATTCTGTGGGAAAAGTATAGTGTTTTTTAAAAGATTTATTTTTACTAAATCTTTGGTTTTATCGTCAGGAATTATAATAGCAAAACCAGAAACTTTTGTTATTAAAACGTCTTCACCTCTATTTGTTCTTAGTGGAACTGTTTTTAACGCATTATTATATTTAATAATTCCAGTTAATGGATTTATAATAGATTGGCGTGTTTTTGATGTAAAAACACCACCAGTGTGAAAAGTACGCATTGTTAATTGCGTTCCAGGTTCACCAATAGATTGTCCAGCTAAAATTCCAACAGCCTCTCCAATCTCTACTAAATTTTCAGTACTCAAGTCCCATCCATAGCATCTTTGGCAAACGGCTCGATATAATTTACATGTAAAAGGAGATCTGATATAAATTTTATCTATACCACTATCATAAAACAATTTAATCAAGGATGCTGAAATTACTGTATTTTTTTCAGCGATTATAGTTTTAGTTTTCTGACAAAAAACTCGTTTATTTAAAACACGACCTAATATTTTATTAGGTTTATCCGAAATAAAAATTAATAGTGAATGGTTTGTTAAACAATCTTTTTCACGAATTAGTATATCTTGAGCAACATCAATTAATCGACGAGTTAAATAACCAGAATTCGCTGTTTTTAAAGCGGTATCGACAATACCTTTTCTTGCTCCATAACCAGAAATCAAATAATCTGTGACAGCTAAGCCTTCGCGAAAATTTTTTTTAATAGGTAGTTTCATAATTTGTCCACTGGGATCAGCCATTAATCCTCGCATACCAATAAGTTGACGCACTTGTGACAAATTACCCCGCGCTCCAGAAAAAGCCATAATATAAACAGAATTTAATGGATCATGATTTTCAAAAAAATAAATAATTTGAGTTTTTAAGGATTCACTAACCATATCCCATGTATCAATTAGTTTTTGAAACCGTTCAGTCTCTGTTATTTTCCCTTTTGTATAAATTTTTCCAGTATTTTGAATTTCTTCATTCGCTTTACTAAGTAGATTTTTTTTAATAAATGGGACTTTTAAATCCTCAATACTAATAGAAATTCCCGATGAACTAGCGTACTGAAAGCCTAAATATTTTAATTGATCTGCTAAAAAACAGGCTTGTGTTGAAGTGTAATTATTAAAACACCAAGCTAATATTTTTTTTAATTCTTTTTTATCAATTAAATTATTTTGATATGTATAATTTTTCATAATATTAATTTAACAAATTAGTGTTTTATTTTATAAAGAATTAAATAATTGCTTAATTGTATAATTAAAAATAACACGACCTGTTGTTGTTTTTAGATACTTAACAAGAGTTTTCCCTTTTTTGTCTTTTCGTATTTGTATATTATCATAATATTCGATAATGCTTTTATCATTTAAACGAATAATTGTTAAAGGTTTTATTTGATTTAAATTAATATCAAAACAACGAACCCAAATTAAGCTATGAATATTAATTTGATTTTGATTATAAGCTAAAAGAACATCATCAAAATTAGCAAAATAATGGTTAGAACCTAATAATTTTTTAACGTTATTTACTGTTAAATAATAACATCCGAGAACCATATCTTGACTCGGCGTTATAATCGGTTCTCCACTTGCAGGTGATAAAAAATTATAAGGCGCTAACATTAAAGTATAACATTCAGCTTGTGCCTCCTGTGATAATGGAATATGAACAGCCATTTGGTCTCCGTCAAAGTCTGCGTTAAAAGCGGCACAGACTAAAGGGTGTAGTTTAACAGCTTTTCCATCAACTAAAATTGGTTCAAATGCTTGAACACCAAGCCTATGTAATGTAGGAGCACGATTCAAAAAAACTGGATGATTCGATAAAACTTCTTCTAAAATGGGTGTAAGTATAGTAAAATCATTTTGCTCAATTATTCCTTGAGCGGTAATTACATTGTGAGCTAATTCATTATCTATAAGTGTACGTATAATAAAAGGTTGAAACAATTCAGTAACCATTTTATAAGGTAATCCACACTGATTTAGCTTTAATTCCGGACCAACTACAATAACTGAGCGTCCAGAATAGTCAACTCGTTTGCCTAATAAATTTTGTCTAAATCTACCATATTTACCTTTAATAATATCAGATAAGGATTTTAAAGGTTTATTATTCATATTTAATGATAATTTCTCTTCTTTACTATTATCAATTAAAGCATCAACTGCTTCTTGTAATAAACGTTTTTCATTACGAATAATTAATTCAGGAGCATTTATTTCTAAAAGTTTGGATAATCTATTATTACGGGCAATTACACGAGCATATAATTCATTTAAATCTGAAACTGCTAACCTGCCCCCCTCCATTTGAAGCATTGGACGAAGAGCTGGTGGGATTATAGGTAAAATAGATAAAATCATCCAAGAAGGTTCAGCACCTGTTCCAATTAAATTTTCTAAAATTCGAACACGTTTAATCGCTTGCTCACGAATTTTATAAATTCGGTGTTGCTCCCAGTTTCTAAACCAATAAAATTCATTTGAAATAATGGATTCTTTATTTAAAACTTTTGTACATAATAATATAAAACATCGTGTTTTAAAAACTTCTGATTTTAAATTTAATTGCTCTAATTCATATTTTATTAAAGCTGCCCCAACTAGCCATTTTGGAGTAGTTTTTAATAGATAACTAGGTGTAATTACACGCCCTTTTTTTAATTTTTTATGTGGTTTAAGTGGATATCCACTTAAACCTAATTTACGACTCTTTCGATATTGTTGTAAATCCCAGTGTAATCCATAAAATAAAATTTCATCATCTGTTATAAAATAGGCTAAAGAAGCAAGTTTGATTCGTTTAACCCTTTCATCCCATAGATTAATAATTGTTGAAGGTGTTAATTTTGTTTTATTAGTATTTGAGTAAAATGTATAAGTAGTGTTTAATTGCTTTTCAAAATGTTCTGTTTCCAATAAAAGAGACATATAGTTTGGGCGACTGTTAATATACCAAATATGGGTTACAGGATAAACTAATTCTATGTAGCCCATTCTATGACGTCGTATTCTTGAATCCGTTATTTCAACACCACACCTTTCACAAACATAGCCCTCATAATAAACATGTTTATATTTACCACAAACACATTCAAAATTTTTATTAGGACCAAAAATTTGCTCGCAAAACAATCCTCCGATTTCTGGTTTAAGCGTTTTATAATTCACTGTTCCTGATTTATGTACTTCCCCAATTGCTTGCCCATCTGGTAATTTACGTTTTGCCCACTCTAATACTCTTAAAGGTGAGGCTAATTTAATTTTAATGTAATTAAATTCTTTGAGCAATTTATTCATAACTATTAAAATAAAAGATTATTTAAATCTAAAGAGGAAGAATCTTTTTTTCTTAAAGATTTTGGTTTTTCTTTTTCAATTAAATCAATTTCTGTTTCATAATTTTTTAATGAACTAAACTCTTCCATTTTATAAGTACTAATATCTAACCCAATAGCTCGTAATTCTAATAATAACACCTTAAAGGATTCTGGAATTCCAAATTTTGAAATAGATTGTTCTCGAATAATAGAGCTTACAATAATATTTCGCCCTTCCATATCATCAGATTTAACAGTTAAAAGTTCTTTTAATGTAAATGCAACTCCAAAACCTTCTAATGCCCAAACTTCCATTTCCCCAAAACGTTGTCCACCTTGATGAGCTTTTCCCCTTAACGGTTGTTGAGTAATTAATGAGTAAGGTCCAGTTGCCCGAGCATGCATTTTATCTTCAACTAAATGAATTAATTTTAGCATATAAGCATTTCCCACGGTAACAGGATTTTCAAATGGTTCACCTGTACGACCATCAATTAAAACAATTTTTCCTGGAGCATAAGGATTAAATAGCCAACTTTCATTTCGTTTAACTGAAGCTTCTCTTAATTTTTTATTTATTAAAATTCGAGAAGCTTCTAATTTATGCATTTCATCAAAAGGTAAAATTTTAAATCGTGAGTTTAACTTATTACCAGCTAACCCTAATAAACATTCATAAAGTTGTCCTACATTCATACGTGACGGAACTCCTAATGGGTTTAAAATTATGTCCACTGGAGTACCATCTGGTAAAAATGGCATATCCTGGCGAGGTAATATTTTTGAAACTATACCCTTATTACCATGACGTCCTGCAAGCTTATCTCCAACTTGAATTTTACGAATTTTTGCAATAAAAACAGATACTTTTTTAAACTCATAAATAAACCCTTTTTGATGTCCAAAAATGGCACTATCAATAACTCGACCTGATTCACTTCCTAATAATCTATAAGAATTATCTTTTGCACTAGTTGATTTTCCCCCAAAAATAGCACGTAAAAGCTTAGATTCTGGCAATTTTTCTGATTTTGCTATTGGAATAATTTTTCCAACTAAAATATCACCAGGTTTGACGAAAGTTCCAATTTTAACAATACCATCATCATTTAAATGTTTTATTCTATCAAATTCAATATCCGGTATTTCTTTTGTTGGTTGTTCTAAAACTTTTGATTTATATTCAAATTTAATATTATATTGATCAATATGTACTGAACTAAAAACATCATCATAAATTAACCTTTCATTTATTAAAATGGCATCTTCAAAATTATAACCATGCCAAGGCATATATGCAATTAAAGTATTTTGACCTAAAGCTAATTCACCTCTAGAAATTGATGGACCATCTGTCAAGAGTTGTCCTGATTTTACTTTTTCACCTTTCCAAATAATTGGACGTTGGTTAATACAAGTTTGTTGGTTTGATCTTAAATATTTTTGAAGCTTATGAGTTATTAATTTTTTTTGTTCGTTTTTAATAATAATTGTTGTTGCAGTAACTGAATCGACTATTCCTGAGCATGTTGCAGTTAAAGCCATTCCTGAATTAATAGCAATTTGATTTTCTAGGCCTGTACCAACTATTGCCTTTTGAGGAAAAATTAATGGAACAGATTGCCTTTGCATATTTGAACCCATTAATGCTCGATTAGCATCATCATGTTCAAAAAATGGTATTAATGAAGCTCCAATAGAAACTATTTGTATTGGGGAAACCCCAATAAAATCTACTTCTGATGGCACAGCAGTTATAAATTCTTGCTTATATCGCACAGGAATATTACTTTTCAGTAAGTAATTTTGACTATCCATAGAAATATCTCCAGTAGCTATTCGATAAAAATCTTCAATTTCAGCAGTTAAGTAAATGGGATTCCCTGTTTTAATAACCTTTCCATTTATAACTCTCCAATATGGAGTTTCTAAAAACCCAAATCTATTTATTCGTGCGCATGTTGTTAAAGAAGCAACTAAACCAACGTTTTTACCTTCAGGAGTTTCTATTGGACAAATTCGTCCATAATGGCTTGGGTGAATATCACGAACAGCAAAACTAACTTGATCAGAATCAAACCCACCTGGACCCAATCCACTAATTCTACGACGATGAGTTAATGATGATAAAGGATTTGTTTGATCTAAATATTGTGATAGTTGACTTGATCCAAAAAATTCACGTAAAGACCCATTAATAGCTTCAAAATCTAAGAAAAAGGGTTCTGTGTCATCTTTGTGATTATATAATTTACGAACTAATCGTTGAAAACCTATTCTAAATAAATTTTGTAATAATTCTCCAACTGACCGAACTCGCCTATTTTTTAAATGATCTAAATCATCTGGAATTGTTTCAAAAAGTGATAAATCTATTAATTTATCTATAATAGCAAAAATATCTTCATATGTTAATGTTTGTTGCTGAATACTTGTTTGTAAATTTAATCGACTATTTAGTTTTAGCCGTCCAATTTTTCCTAATTGATAATAACAAGCATCAAAAACCCTTAAAAATTTGGAATTCTTTTTTGAATACCTATTGTGAAGTTTAAAATGAGCTATTGGAGATTCTAATTTTCGAGAATTAATTAATCTTGGAGAAATAAAATAAAAAAAATCAGCATGACGTAAATTCTTAGAAATTTCCATGTCAGTTAATCCTATTTCTTTTAATAATGAAATAATAGGAGTTTTTGTTGTTTTATTTAATTGAAGAATAATTTCATTTTCTACATTTTTTATTAAATGCTTTGAATTATTCACTTTTAAATTTTTTTGAAATCCAATTCTAATCCAAGATCCATGTTCTGGAATTAGGACTGCTGTATAATATTTTTTTTCTAAATATTTTTCTATAGAGTTTATTGTAATTTTATGATCTTTTTGATAATTAATTAATTGCGTTTTTGTTTTTAAATATTTATGATGATTTGTTTTAGCAGAAAAACTATCTTTTTCCAATATATATTTTAATTGATCTTTTACGCTTTTTGAAAAATAAAAAGTTGGTTTAAAATTAACAAAGCTAAGGAAATTATGAAGACTATTTAATTTTAAATTAATATCAAAAATATTTTTTTTTAATAGTTGAAAATTTTTTAATTCATCGAACCAATGACTTTTTTGTGTGAATATAAAAAGTAACTTAGAATTTATTTTAAGCTTATTTTTTTGTTGTAAATTAACTATAGCTTTATTATAAACTTGAAAAAGTTGAATAATTTGAATTTGGGATAAAATTAAATTATTTTTATTGTCACAAATACTATCAGATAATTTTAGAGTTTTTAATAATTGATGTTTAAATAAAAGTATTAATAAACATTTAAAATATTTAATAAGAAATTTTTTATTTTTTTTATTTAAATTAGTTGTTAATTTTAACCATTTTAAAAAATATTTTATTAAAATTTCTTTTGATAATTTGTTTAAATTTGCTAAAATATAACGGTAGTATTTAAAATGTTGCTGAAAATGAAATGCTGAGTTCGTATTAATATTTTTTAAATACTGAATTGAATAATAATAAATGGAATTAGTTTTAAAATTTGAAAAAAACTTCTTTTTTACAGCTACTTTTGTTAAATTTTGTTCTGGTATTGGGAAAATAAGATCAAATTCTGAAAAAAAAGTATCTCCTGAAGGTAAAAAAGAATATAATTTAGTTATATCTGTAGAAAACTTACGTATAAATTTATTCTTTTTCTTATTTATTTTTGTTTTTTCAAAATAAATCCCAGGACTTCGGATAATTTGACCAATAATAATTCGCTCAAATCCATTTAAAATAAATGTTCCTTGAATAGTCATTAATGGTAAAGTTACCATTGAGAAACGTTGTCGATAAAAAATGTTTGCTATTGTTTTATCTCGAATTTCAATAGGAACAACTAATTTTATGCGATAATTGCCTCCATACTTTCGAGCAGTGATAGAATTATAGGATGGTTTTATAAAAACAGACTCATCCGTGAATAAAAAATATTCTGTAGTTTTATTAAAGTTATAAATTTTAGAAAATAAAGTTAATTCTTCATATATTCCCTGACTAATAAACCAACAAAAACTTGAGCGCTGCATTGCTAAAAAATCAGGAAGAGCGTTAATATAATCCATGCTTTTTTTTATTTTTGAAACTTATAATATTTATTGACAATATTCACTAAAAAGGTTAATCTTTTAATTGGATTTTAAATTTATTTAAACAACGAATTGTGAATTGAGATTTTTTACGAGCAACATAGTTTTTATGAAATATATTTTTTTTACTTCCTTTATCTAGAATACGATAAATTAAACTTAAAGTCATTTTTAATTTTTCTTGGTATTGAGAATCTAAAGAGCTAACATCAGACACTTCTAATAATTTTAAAAGCGTTTTTGTTAAATTCTTTATTGATGTTTTATAATATTTATTTTTTAACGAATTTCGTTTAGTTATTTTTATACGTTTTTTGAAAGATTTATTTCGACCCATTTTTTTAAATATATTAAAAATAAAAAATTAAATTAAAAAAAAGCAACATTTTTTTTTAAAATAGTATATAATAGATATGCCCTATTGCCTTATAAAAATTTTAAAATAGTTATGAAAAAAAATAAAAATGCTCGTATTCTAATTACTTTAGAATGTATTGAATGTCGTTCAAATCCAAGAAAACAATCTTCAGGAGTCTCACGTTATTTAACAGAAAAAAACCGTCGCAATAATTCAAAACAGTTAAAATTAAAAAAATATTGTCCTTACTGTAATCAAACTACAATCCATAAAGAAATAAAATAAAATAAAGTATAATTAATTACTATTTATTAGATAGGGTATAGTAGGCAATTATACTATTTTATTTCTAGACAGTAACATTATTAACAGGAACATAACTATTAAATCACAATAAAGCAAGTAAAATTTTCATTTTTGAAATAATATGTTTTAAAATATTTTTACTATAAAAAAAAGAATGACAAATAAAAAATCAAATAAAGGTTATATTACTCAGGTAATTGGTCCAGTACTCGACATAGAATTTTCAAAAGGTACTATACCTCCTATTTATAGTGCGATTCAAATTAAAATAAAAGGTGCTAAACCTATTGTTACAGAAGTACAACAATTATTAGGTGATAATAAAGTTCGAACTGTTTCAATGCAATCAACTGATGGCTTAAAACGAGGAATGGAAGCTCTTGACTTAGGTAACCCAATTACTGTACCTGTTGGCCCTTTAACACTTGGTCGTATTTTTAATGTTATTGGAGAACCTGTTGATAATAAAGGTGAAATTAATAATACTGAGACATTACCAATTCACCGTAAAGCACCGAGCTTTACCGAATTAGAAACAAAGCCTTTAATTTTTGAAACTGGTATTAAAGTTGTTGATTTATTAGCACCCTATCGTCGTGGTGGTAAAATTGGTTTATTTGGTGGCGCAGGTGTTGGAAAAACTGTTTTAATTATGGAATTAATTAATAATATTGCTAAAGCGCACGGAGGTGTTTCTGTTTTTGGTGGTGTTGGAGAACGAACTCGTGAAGGAAATGATTTATATGAAGAAATGAAAGTCTCAGGTGTTATTAATACAGAAGATTTTGAAAAATCTAAGGTTGCTTTAGTTTATGGTCAAATGAATGAGCCTCCAGGAGCTCGAATGCGAGTAGGTTTAACAGCTTTGACAATGGCCGAATACTTTCGTGACATAAATAAACAAGATGTTCTTTTATTTATTGATAATATTTTTCGATTTACACAAGCTGGATCTGAAGTATCTGCATTATTAGGACGTATGCCTTCTGCTGTAGGATATCAACCAACTTTAGCAACTGAAATGGGAGCTCTTCAAGAACGAATTGCATCCACTAAAGAAGGTTCTATTACGTCAATTCAAGCAGTTTATGTTCCGGCAGATGATTTAACAGATCCTGCTCCAGCAACGACTTTTGCGCATTTAGATGCAACAACAGTCCTTTCTCGTACTTTAGCAGCTAAAGGGATTTATCCTGCAGTAGACCCTTTAGATTCTACGTCAACAATGTTACAACCCACTATTATTAGTAAAACACACTATGATGTTGCAGAATCAGTAAAAGAAATGTTACAACGCTATAAAGAATTACAAGATATTATTGCAATTTTAGGTATTGATGAATTATCAAATAAAGATAGATTAACAGTGGCACGCGCACGAAAAGTAGAGCGATTCTTATCCCAGCCCTTTTTTGTTGCTGAAGTTTTTACAGGATCATCTGGTAAATATGTAAGTTTAGAAGAAACAATTCAAGGTTTCAGTATGATTTTAAATGGTCAATTAGATGCAATTCCAGAACAAGCGTTTTATCTTGTTGGTAACATAAGTGATGTAATAAAAAAAACAGAAAATAAAGAGAAGGAGGGTTAGTAAGGATGCTCATAAAAGTTCGAATCTTATCAGCTCAAAAATTTATCGGTGATTTTGAAGCAGATGAAGTTGTTTTACCTGGAAAAACAGGTCAAATAGGGGCATTAAATAATCATACAGGATTATTTACAGCATTAGATATTGGATTAGTACGAATGAAATTTAAAGGAAAATGGATACCTGTTATTGTCTCTGGTGGATTTGCTGAAATTTCACGAAATCGGATTGTAGTTTTAGCAACTGGCACTGAGGAATTTGAAGGTGTTAGTTTAAAAAAAGCTACAGAAGAGTTAAACGAAGCAATAAGAGCTTTTACTAATATGGAAATAACACCAGAAAAGAGTTCATTTGATCTTTCTGTTGATTTAAAAAAAGCAACAGCTCAACTACTAGCGCTTAATTATTTATCTTTAAATTCATTATAGATATACTAATTTTAAACTTTAAAATATTTATAAAAATATGACTAATTATAAAATTACATTAATAAATGAAGAAAATGATATTAGTTCAACTATCGAGTGTAACTCAGATATTTCTATTTTAGATGCGGCTGAAGCAGAAGGGTTAGAATTACCATATTCATGCCGGTCTGGCGCATGCTCTGCTTGCGCTGGTAAACTAATAACTGGTACAGTAAATCAAGATGATCAAAGTTTTTTAGATGATAAACAAACATCTACCGGATTTGTATTAACATGCGTTGCATGTCCAAAATCTGATTGTATTATTTTAACAAATAAAGAGGATGAATTATATTAAAAAATATTATCAAAAAATAAAAGCAACATATCAAAGAATAAAACATAATATTAAAGCTCTTTATAAGTTTTCACGTGAATTTCCTTATGTTATAGAAACTGAAGATAATATTGAAACTACATATGCAAGGTTTGGAGTAACTAAACTAAAATCAAAATTTGCTAAAAAACATAAACAGAAACTTGGAAAACTAACTACAAGATTAAGAATCTTAGCAGTTGAATTAGATAGACTTGAAGTTGGTCGAAATACTGGCGTAAGTTCTCTAATTGGTGATTATTTTCTTATGAGATTTTTTATATTAAAAATAAATAGACTAGTTAAATTTCTTTATCCTAGATCTAATTTTTTTGGGATTTTTGGTTTTTCAGAGATTTTTTATGTAGCCGCTCTATGTGAAAAATTTTACAAAAAGCGTCATAAACATTATAAAAATATAAGATTATTTTTACGAGATGAAATTTCTTTTGATCCACAAAATGATCCAATGTTTAAGGAAGAATTTGAAGTACTTAAAGTAAAGGAAAGCCGTTACGCTGAAAGGCCAAAACTTAGCGATAAAGATCGCAAAAAATTATTAGCCACAAAAGCTCCTATATTTTCTTTAGCCTGGGTGTTATTTGCATATGCAAATAACATAGAACCAAAAATTAGAAATAAACTAAAATATTTAAAAACTAAATACGCGGAAATTACAAAAGCTATAGAGATAGAAACAGAAGTAAAACGTAAAAAATTAGGACTTAAAAAATTAAAACCTTTTAGACCTTTTAAATTTCTAAAATTAAAAAAAATAGAAGATGAAGAATTAGATGAAACAAGAACTGAAATTTTAAGAGAGATGAAATTTTTAATATACAAAGGTAAGGGAATAAAATATGATGATTTTGACGATATTGAAGATGAGGATTTAGATGAAACAGAGAATGACGTTTTAGAAGCAGATATTTTGGAAGAAATAGAAGATAATGTTTCAGAAGAAGTAGAAAATGATATTTTAGAAGAAGTAGAAGAAGATATTTCAGAAGAAGTAGAAGATGATATTTTAGAGGAAGTAGAAGATAATATTTTAGAAGAAGTGAAAGAGGATATTTTAGAAGAAGTGAAAGAGGATATTTCAGAAGAAGCAAAAGATGATATTTCAGAAGAAGTAGAAGATGAT
>Ga0193958_1000079_pt1 | contig 46740 bp, 31 predicted proteins | sample FB_1_MG_FD_140320 | JGI IMG/M metagenome (GOLD analysis project Ga0193958, IMG submission 140320) | Microbial mat bacterial communities from the Broadkill River, Lewes, Delaware, United States - FB_1_MG | ecosystem: Environmental > Aquatic > Freshwater > River > Microbial mats | place: USA... | reverse complement strand
CCTTCAGTTGCGTCATCGCCTTCAGTTGCGTCATCACCTTCAGTTGCGTCATCGCCTTCAGTTGCGTCATCGCCTTCAGTTGCGTCATCACCTTCAGTTGCGTCATCACCTTCAGTTGCGTCATCGCCTTCAGTTGCGTCATCGCCTTCAGTTGCATCATCACCTTCAGTTGCGTCATCGCCTTCAGTTGCGTCATCGCCTTCAGTTGCGTCATCGCCTTCAGTTGCATCATCACCTTCAGTTGCATCATCTTCTACAGTAAAGGCTAAACCAAGATCATTATTATCATCAGGGTTGCTGTACTCAACAAGGTTTAAATCAACATCAACAGAAGAAACACTACCATCTTCTTCAATCACGTGAACGGTATCAACATTCATAGATTGTTCTTCATTAGAAAATTCAGCTGCATCATCTTGCTGTTCTTCAGGTGTGTCTTGTATCGCTTTGATGATGTAAACCACTTCACCATCTTCTTGCTGAACACCTTCTAATAATAAAGAAACATAGGTATAAACAACATTGCCTTCTTCATCAACAACAGGTAAACCTTCTGCATCTAATAAAGGAACTTTAATACTAGGAATAAATGCGGTATTTTCATGCTGCTCAGAATAGAAAGCATCTTCAATATCTTGCTCTTGTAAGATATCTAACTGTTCATCTGGGTTTTCTGTTTCAACTAAAACATCACCAATTTCAGCTAGTTCTTCAAGAACAGTAACTTGTTCTTCTGTTAATTCTTGTTCATCAGTTTCTGCATCGCCATCAGTCTCTGCATCGCCATCAGTCTCTGCATCGCCATCAGTCTCTGCATCGCCATCAGTCTCTGCATCACCATCAGTTTCTGCATCACCATCAGTTTCTGCATCGCCATCAGTTTCTGCATCACCATCAGTCTCTGCATCGCCATCAGTTTCTGCATCATCATCAGCATCGCCATTCATTTCAGCAGCACATTCTGGATCTTTTTTACATTGCCCCGGAGGAAGTTGCCCCGGCTTATCAGCTAAACCCGGAGGAGCATCTTTCTTACCATTGTTACTTTTACCCTCATCATCGCTGCTGCTGTCATCGCTACTGCTGTCATCACTGCTGCTGTCATCGCTACTGCTGTCATCACTGCTGCTGTCATCACTGCTGCTGTCAGTACTGCTGTTGTCATCAGTTGTTGTAGTCACTTCTTCCGTTACATTTACAACAGGTTCACTTGTTGTAACAGGAGTTGGTTTTCCTACACCTTCAGGTTTTTTGGCATAAGCAACTTCTGCCACACCAAGGGATAAAATTGTGCTAATAGCAAGAGCTAATATTTTTTTATTAGTTATCATTATATATATCTCCAATCTCGTTATGCTTTTATATGGTTTATAGTATACACTTTTATATAACAACATGAATTTAAAGTAATAAGCGCAAAATAATATACTAAATAAATATATAATTAATAGAAAACAATTTGTTAGCTTTGCTAGTAAGAATATTATCAATTTAAATAATATTATTGGTGGTATAAATGGTATTAGATATAAGATAAATGGTATTAGGTATAAAACATTGTTTAATTTTTACAAGCATTTATATTAGATTTAATCAATAAAAAAATCTAATGTATCATAAGTCTACATTTTGTATTTTCACTGTATATTGCAGCAAAGAAAATATAATTAACAACGTTAACACACTGTAAAATAAAAATAATTTTAATTAGTATAAATACTATTTAGTTCAATAATTTCTTTTTTATTTATTGGCATTTAGATTGCTTACTTATTATCGTGCTCTCTAAGGTATGATTTAATTATTTAAGCTCAACATATTTTAACTTTATGAATAAGCCAAGACACATAATGAATATGTGCTTTACACAAAAATACAACTTTATTTCAAATATTAGATTCTGACAATTAAAGGAGAATCTTATGAATTTATTAAAGTGGGTAAATATTGCTTTTCTTGGGTGCACTATGGCCAGTGCCCCTGTTTTTGCGGATAAACCGAGTAGTGGCGGTGGTCCTAACGTAGACTGTCCTGAGGGCAGTGAGCTTCTCTCTAAATTTAATTGGGAAGGTGGCTACGTATTTGAAAAACCAGCAGGCAATGAAAGTATTGTCACCATTTTAGCTGGCGCAGATGCCGAACAAGGTGACTGGACAAGTACCAGCACAATTACTTATGTTGTGTTAAAAGGCTCAACAGGTACACATACTTATGATTTAGGGGCAGGAGCAGGCAGTGGCTCATTTGATAAAACTGACCTACCTCTAAATGGGGGGGGAAACCACCCAGATATTTCTAATGTTAAATTCTGTGGTGGAGGGGATACACCGCCTCCTATTTGTGAAATTGACGTGTACGGTGTTCATGATGAAGGCTTAAATGACAGTGTCTTCTTTAAAATTGACACAAGTGGTAGCGTAATACAATTAGCTGAGACTCATGATAATCATGATATTGAAGCCTTAGATTTAGATTGGACAACAGGTGATTTATACGCTGCATCAGGGGATGACCCAACAGAAGGTAACCTTGCAGGGCAAGTTTATCTTGTTGATAAAGGTACAGGGGCAATCACTGCATTACCTAGTGTAACAGGTTTTGCTGAAGTCTCTTCTTTAGCTTTCCGTCCTACTGATAATACCTTATGGGCTTGGGCTGATGGTGAAGGCTTAATCACTATTGATAAAGGTACAGGGGTTGGTACTTCTATCTTGGCTACACCACAAAAAATTGAAGGGATTACATGGAACCTTGCTGGTGATGTGTTATACGGCAGTGAAGAAAGCAATTTATGGTCATACACCCCTGCAACTGGTGATGTTGCTTTATTATGTGATAACTTACCAGGCTCTGTTGAAGCTTTAGAAACAATGCCTTCAGGTGATTTATTATTTGCTACACATGGTGATAGCAGTGTATTAGAGGCAGCCATTTTTGATGTTGAATCTTGTACCATTGTAGGCGGTGCAGCCTATGCTGATACCCCTTACACAGATGTGGAAGGTATCGCTGTAACAGATTGCAAATAAGCATTTTGAAATTATTAAAGGACTAATAAAAATACTGTGAATTAACGAGGATAAAAGTACTCTCTTATCCTCGTTTTTTATGCCTATAATTAACTTGTAGTTATCCCACCTATTGACCGTTCCAAGACTTTCTTTTGTGTGGTAGCCTCTATATTTTTACTCTTGTAGTATCGGTATATTCTACCTTTTACTCCACTATTTAATATTTTTAAATATCATATCAACTATGAAATGATATCACTTTGGATTATCCACTTATCCTACATGGATAGCTATGTAGCTAAGAAGATAATAGACCATAAATAATCATTTATTATTTAGCACTAAACATAATCCATTTATGCAAATTAATGCCTGAAAATGAGTGACTTTATAGGTCAATAAGCAGTATAATGGCAAGTGTGCTTTATACAGAAATATAAATGAAAAATTTATTTTACGTAGCAGATTCTGACTAAAAATTTACAAGGAGAATCTTATGAATTTCTTAAAGTGGGCAGGTGTTGCTTTTGTTAGCTGCACTATGGTAAGTGCGCCTGCATTTGCTGATAAGCCAAATAAAGGTGATAAGGACAAAGGGAACCCTAATGTTGATTGTCCTGCGGGCAGTGAACTAATTTCCAAATTTAATTGGGGAAGTGGTTACGAGTTTGAAAAACCATCAGGTAACGAAAGTATTGTTACTATTGCAGCAGGGGCTAGTGCAGCGCAAGCTGATTGGACAACAACAGGTACTGTTACATATGTTGTCTTAAAAGGAGCAACAGTCACATATACTTATGGTGATGGAACAGGTACAAACAGTGGTTCAGTTTCTAAGCTAGATTTACCATTAAATGGTGGTGGTAATCATCCTGATATTTCTAATGTAAAATTTTGTGGTACCACTGATCCTTTAGCTGGTGGTGACGCTGGTGATGCTGGTGACGCTGGTGATGCTGGTGACGCTGGTGACGCTGGTGACGCTGGTGACGCTGGTGATGCTGGTGATGCTGGTGATGCTGGTGATGCTGGTGATGCTGGTGACGCTGGTGATGCTGGTGATGCTGGTGATGCTGGTGACGCTGGTGATGCTGGTGACGCTGGTGATGCTGGTGACGCTGGTGATACAGGTAGCGGCAGTAATGGTGGTGGAAACCCAAATATTAGTTGCCCAGAAGGCAGCAGCTTACTTTCTAAATTTAACTGGGAAAGCAGCTACGTATTTGAAAAACCAGAAGGTAATGCAAGTATTGTAAGTGCTGAAGGGGATGCTGAAGCAGGTTCTTGGACAAGTACAAATACTATTAATTACGTCATCTTAAAAGGCGCAACTGTTACTTATACTTATGACTTAGGTGCTGGTGCAACCAGTGGCGAGTTTGATAAGAATGACTTACCATTAAATAATGGTGGTAAACACCCTGATATTTCTAACATCCAATTCTGTGGTAGTGAAGTTGCTGTTGAGCCTGAAGTTGTAGAACCTGTTGTATGTCAAATTGATGTATACGGTGTTCACGATGAAAGCTTAAACGATACTGTTTTCTTCAAAATTGATATCAACGGTGAGTTAGTTCAATTAGAAGAAACTCATGATAACCATGATATTGAAGCATTAGATTTAGATTGGGAAACTAATGAATTATATGCTGCTTCTGGTGATGACCCAACACATGGTAACTTAGAAGGTCAAGTATACCGTGTTAATAAAGAAACAGGTGCTATTACTGCATTACCTAACCAAACAGGTTTTGCTGAAGTCTCTTCTTTAGCTTTCCGTCCTACTGATAACAGCTTATGGGCGTGGGCTGATGGTGAAGGCTTAATCCAAGTTGATAAAACAACAGGTATTGGTACATCTGTATTTGTTACACCTCAAAAAATTGAAGGGATTACATGGAGTCTTGACGGCACTATTTTATACGGTAGTGAAGAAAGCAACTTATGGTCATACACCCCTGCAACAGGTGAAGTGGCTTTATTATGTGATAACTTACCGGGATCTGTTGAAGCTTTAGAAACAATGCCTTCAGGTGATTTATTATTTGCAGCCCATGGTTCACGTACTGTATTAGAAGCAGCAGTTTTTGATGTTGAGTCTTGCAGTGTGATCGCTGGTGCAGCCTATGTTGATACCCCTTACACTGATGTAGAAGGGATTGCTGTAACAGAGTGTAAATAAGTATTTATTTTACTCATGTAAGAGATTAAAGGATTAATCTCTACAGCATTAATATTAACGGGAATAAGATAATTGTCTTATTCCCGTTTTTTTATGTCTGCTATCTATATTTGTAAACATATATATTTAGTTATATAATCTTATATAAGTACGGAATTTATCCGTACAAATGGAGATTATTATGGCAACTGCACGTTTAGATATTAGGCTAGATGAAAAGATTAAAATAAAAGCTGAAAAAGCATCAGCATTAGTAGGTTTAAAAAGCTTAACTGAATATATTGTTAGGTTAATGGATGAAGATGCAAGCAAAGTGATTGCACAACACGAAAGTATGACTGTTAAAGGTGATGTTTTTGACCAGTTTATACAGGCTTGTGATCAGGTAAAAGAGCCTAATCAAGCTTTAATTGAAGCTGTGAAATTTACAAAAAAGAATGGATTTTAAGTGAATTTTGGTAAAAAATTTGAAGAACTCAGTAAATCATTGCATGATCGAGCATCTTTTGATTGTGGAGAAACTGAACTTAATACATTTCTAAAAATACATGCACTAAAACACATGAAAGCAGGTATTAGCCGTACAATGGTTTTGCCTGCTACAACGCCTTTATTGAATCAAAAATTCCCTATTTGCTCTTTTTATACAGTAAGTCCTAGTGCTATCTGTCGTGATACATTACCTGAAAATTTAGCAAAAAAATTACCTCATTATCCTATACCTGTTTTTCTATTAGCACAATTAGCTACTCATAAAAATTTTCAAAATCAAGGTTTAGGAAAAATTACTTTAAGTAAAGCATTAGAATATTTATGGGAAGTCAATACCTATATGAGAGCCTATGCCATTATTGTAGATAGTTTAACTAATGAAACAGATAGATTTTATAAAAAATTTGGATTTGAACATTTATGTGAACACAACGGGCATAATCGATTATTTCTGCCAATGAAAACTGTTGCTCAATTGTTTGATTCATAAAAGGTATTATTTTATAATTCCTCTCTTTTTATCAAAAATACTATCTTTAATTAAAAAAGAGGGAATTATATTTTTTAAGCTTAGTTAGAAATAAATGGTTTTAGCTCATGACATTCATTAATGTGCTTCATCCCAATTTTTTCCCCAATCAGCTTCAACCAATAATGGCACATGTAGTTGCACAGCATTTTCCATAGCGGCTTTAATTGCTTGAACACTGGATTCAACTACATTTTGATGAATTTCAAAGACTAATTCATCATGTACTTGTAGTAGCATTTTTACATCGGCCCCACTTTCTGTGATCCATTTGTCCACATCAATCATTGCTTTTTTAATAATATCGGCAGCTGTTCCTTGCATGGGGGCATTAATTGCACTGCGCTCTGCATATTGGCGGCGTTGACCATTTTTTGAGTTAATATCAGGAATGTGTAAACGTCGTCCGAATACGGTTTCAACATAGCCTTTTTCGGAAGCAGTACGGCGCATCCGTCCCATAAAGGCTGCCACATCAGGATAACGGGCAAAATAGCGATCAATATATTCCTGCGCTTCACCCCGCTCAACATCTAATTGTTTTGCTAGCCCAAAAGCAGACATACCATAAATTAAACCAAAATTCACTGCTTTCGCTTTACGGCGTTGGTCTTTTGTCACGGCATCTACATCCACTTCAAACACTTCTGATGCAGTATGTGTATGTACATCTTTCCCTGATTTAAACGCGCCAACTAAGGCACTATCATTTGATAAATGTGCCATAATGCGTAATTCAATTTGTGAATAATCAGCTGCAACCAGCATATAATTTTCTGGCACGATAAACGCTTGACGAATACGTCGCCCTTCTTCAGTACGAATAGGAATATTTTGTAAATTGGGTTCGCTAGAAGATAAACGTCCTGTGGCAGTCACCGCTTGATGATATGAGGTATGCACACGCCCCGTGTGGCTATTAATTTGCTGTGGCAAACTGTCGATGTAGGTGGATTTTAACTTGCTTAAACTACGATGTTCGGTAATCACTGCTGGAAGGGGGTAATCCTCAGCTAAGGTATGCAAAACGTCTTCCGCTGTAGACGGTACGCCCTTGGGGGTTTTTTTAATCACAGGTAATGCTAATTTTTCAAATAAGATTGCCTGTAATTGCTTGGGAGAATTTAAATTAAATTCTTGCCCAGCTAATTCAAATGCTTTTGTTTCTAATACCTGCAAGCGTTGAGTTAATTCTGTGCTCTGTTGATGTAATAAGTTTGCATCAATTTTAATCCCTTCTTGCTCCATTTTTGCTAAAACAGGTAATAAAGGTATTTCTAACTCATTAAATACTGATAATAGGGTAGTATCAGCTTGTAATTTTGTGTTTAATGCATGATATAAACGTAAGGTAATATCAGCATCTTCTGCTGCATAAGGAGCTGCCTGTTCTAAATCAATTTGATTAAAAAGTAGCTGTTTTTTGCCTTTTCCTGCAATACTCTCAAAACTAATCGTTTCTACATTTAAATAAGCAAGGGCTAAAGCATCCATATTATGCCGTGTAGCCGTACTATTTAACACGTAGGAGGCGAGCATAGTATCAAATATTTTAGCTTTTATTTGAATACCGTATTTTAATAAAATATGGGCATCAAATTTTAAATTTTGTCCAATAATAACTTTACTTTCATCTTCTAAAATAGGCTTTAATGCCTGTAATACTTCCTCACGAGACAGTTGTGCAGGGGCAGCTAAATAATCATGAGCAACAGGTACATAAGCTGCATGATAAGCATCTACCGCAAAAGAAACCCCAATTAAATCAACCTCTAAATAAGCCAATCCATTTGTTTCAGTATCAAAGGCAAAAGTGTCTGCTTTTTGTAAGCGTTTAACCCATGTTGCTAAAGCTTCAGCTGTTAACACTGTTTCATAATTTACCATTTGTACTACTTGCTCTGGGATACTATCCTCCGTATCACTGTCACTAACTTCTGCTAACCATTGTCTAAAACCACATTGCTGATATAAGCTGCGTAATGCAGTATTATCACTAACATGCTTTTGCAAATCATCAATACCACAAGGTAGCTCTACAGTTTGGCAAATAGTCACTAATTGTTTAGAAATAGGTAGCTGGGGTAAAGCAGTACGTAGGTTTTCCCCTACCTTGCCTTTTATTTTCTCTGCACTCTCAATAATATTATCTAACGAACCATACTGTGTAAGCCATTTAACTGCTGTTTTAGGCCCTACTTTGTCAACCCCAGGGACATTATCAACTTTATCCCCCATAAGTGTTAAGTAATCAATGATTTGTTCAGGTTTTACCCCAAACTTAGCAATAATGCCCGCTTCATCTAAAACGGTATTTTTCATGGTGTCGATTAAGGTTACTTTATCGCTAACGAGTTGGGCAAAATCTTTATCACCTGTAAAAATAACCACTTCTCTATTTACCGCAGTAGCTTGCTGGGTTAAAGTACCAATTACATCATCGGCTTCTACGCCTTTTTCTTGTAAGATAGGTAAGCCTAATGCATCAATAATTTGGTGTAACAAGGTTAATTGATCACGTAAATCGTTAGGCATAGGGGGGCGGTTAGCTTTATACTCTGCATATAATTCATCACGAAATGTTGCCCCTTTAGCATCAAATACCACCGCAATAGATTCTGGCTGGTATTCATTTAACAAACGTTTTAACATATTAATAACGCCAAAGATTGCCCCTGTAGGCAATCCATCCTGATTACGTAAATCAGGCAAGGCATGAAAAGCACGGTAAAGATAGGATGACCCATCCACAAGATATAAGGTAGTATTACTCATCATTATCACGTAGTGTATTATCTAGAAAATAAAATCAGTGGCTCTTACATTATATTGTAATACACTGCACACTATACTCTCGTCGATCAGAGAAATAAGGATTCGCGTATGTCAAAAGAACAGCCTTTTAAAAATCCACAAGAATTATTTGAGCAGTTTAATCAACAAACTACTGAATTTATGGAGGGATTTGCAACCAGCCAAGGACAGGAGATGATGAAAGAGTTCACAAAAGCGTGGAACTCTTTGGCAACGCAGTCATTACAAGATCCTAATAGTTGGATGGAGGCAATGGGTAATTACCAAAAAGAGCAGCTTAAACTCTGGTCTTCTTTTGCAACCGCATTTCAACAGCAAGGGGATAAAGTTGAAAAAGTAGCACAGCCTGCTCATGGAGATCGTCGTTTTGCAGGGAAAGAGTGGAATGAGAACCCTGTTTTTGATTACTTAAAGCAATCTTACTTGCTTGCCTCTAATATGTTATCGCAAATGGCAGATAACGCAAATTTAGATGATGAAAATCAAAAGAAACTGGCATTTTATACCCGTTACTTTATTGATGCGATGTCACCCACTAACTTTGCAGCAACCAACCCTGAAGTATTAAAGCTGGCAATGGAAACCAAAGGGCAAAGCCTTGTTGATGGTTTACAAAACATGCTCGGTGATATGGAAAAAGGGCGCATTAGTATGACTAATGAGCAAGCCTTTGAATTGGGTAAAAATATTGCTGCTAGTGATGGAGCGGTTGTTTTTGAAAATGAGATGTTTCAATTAATTCAATACAGCCCAACCACTGAACAAGTCAATGAACGTCCTATCGTCATTGTTCCACCGTGTATTAATAAGTTTTACATTTTAGATTTACAACCTGAAAATTCCTATGTGAAATATTCTGTAGATCAAGGTTACACTGTCTTTATCATTTCATGGAAAAACCCTGATAAAGAAAGTGGTGGCTTAAGTTGGGATGATTACATTGAAAATGGTACTTTAACTGCGTTTAATGTGGCAAAAGACATCACCAAAGCGAAAAAAATTAATACTGTTTCATGGTGTGTAGGAGGAACTATCCTTGCAACCACTTTAGCAGTGATGGCAAAACGTAAAGACCAATCTGTATGTTCTGCAACCTTCTTCACTACCATGCTTGATTTCTCCGATCCTGGTGAATTAGGTGTATTTATTGATAAATCCCAGATCTCACAACGTGAAGCACAACTTAAACATACAGGTGTGTTATCTGGTAAAGATTTAGCCCTAGCTTTCTCTATGTTGCGTGCCAATGACTTAATTTGGTCATATGTGGTGAATAATTACCTGAAAGGCAAGAACCCAGCCCCATTTGATATTTTATACTGGAACAGTGATCCAACTAACTTACCTGCTACGATGTACAGTTACTACTTGCATAATATGTATTTAGAAAACAAGTTAGTGGAGCCTGATGCCTTAACTTTATGTGGTGAGAAAATTAATTTAGCTGATGTGAAAGTACCTGTATACTTCTTATCAACTATTGATGATCATATTGCACCGTGGAAAACAACTTTCACAGGCACTAATTTATTCTCTGGACCGATTGAGTTTGTCTTGGGTGCAAGTGGACATATTGCAGGCGTGATTAACCCCGCATCGAAGAATAAGCGTAACTACTGGATTAATGGTCAGGCAGGTAAAGGTGCAGATGCATGGTTAGATTCTGCTGAATCACAAAAAGGCAGCTGGTGGCCTCACTGGGCTGCATGGTTGAAAAAACGTGGTGGTAATACTGTTGATGCACCCAAACAATTGGGTAATGCAGAATACAAAGAAATTGAAGCTGCACCGGGACGTTATGTAAAAGAGCGTATTGATTAGTCAATCATTTTTATTTATTGACTAAGATGTAAAGAATAAAGGAAGGTCAGGCTTAATCATTAGCCTGACCTTTTTTATGTCTTATTTATTCTTATTAGCAGCTGTAACAGCTATTTAATAGGTTACATACAAGATTATTTATTTGGTAAAACGAGTTTACATGTAGCCCCTTGCATATAATTATGCAAAGTATTAAATGCATGTTGGCTACCTGTTTGTTGCCACAGTTCTATTGCATGAAAAATGGATAAATTAGGTGCATGTTGAAACAACTCTCGAGTGGCAAGTAACACATCCATTAAGCGAATAAAAGCCTGTGCTAAACGAGTATATAAATGGGCATTGATGCCTTGTACTCGATCAGCTAAAGTATGGTAGGCTGCTTTTCCAAGTTCAACATAATACTTTGTCTGTACACAACGGCGTTGACTTTGCTCAGGGAATAAGCCAGAAAATAGCAAGCATACATCTCCCACTTCTTGCAATTGCTGTTGCTGTATATGCCCACCACTTTGCAAACTGTGTAAATATTCTAAAGCCATTACTCTATCTACTAAATGAGCACTCTGAGTATAACGCATGAGTAAAAAAACCAAATAACTTTGTAATTCTTCTGTTAAGGATTGGTGACAATAATGTTCTGCATCATGAATTAATTCATACCAATGTGCGGTGGCAGTGGGTTGTAATAAGAGTGGAGACATGTGAACCTCCTCATTATCTCATCCTGTCGATTGTATATTTTTCAACTTTATATCTACTATAAATGCATTTTTTGTGACAGTAATACAAGGTCAGCACACAAGGCTCTTTTTTTTCTAATAAAAAAGAAGCTTTTATATATTTTATTACTTGTTTAATGCACAAGAGTACCAATATAGGGGGAGTTTAGTATAATACTAATTAAGGTAAGTACTATTAAGGTATTCACTCAAAAAATAACAAGCTTATCTTATAATTTATATGCATTTGTGTATTAAGTGCTTATCACAAATGATTGATTGACTATGTCAACACTATAAGATTGTTTATAAAAAACACCCTTCACTTACCTACTCACCAACCACATACTATGATGTCATATCGCAGTTAATCTACTTTTTGCGGAGTATATGTAATGGCAAAATTTTTCGCCATCACGTTAATATTTGTTAATTTATGTTTCAGTTATACATTGGTTCATGCCCAAAATCTTGGGGTTAAAGGTCCATGGGTACGTGAAATTAATGTAAAAAACTATCAATATACAGCTTATGCTTACATGCGCTTTAAAAATCGCAGTAAACAAGTTAAAACAATCAAAAAAATTACCAGTCCAGAGTTTAAACGTGTTGAAATTCACAAAACAGTGGCTGAAAGTGGGATTGCACGGATGTCATTATTGTATGAATTGAAAGTGCCTGCACGTGGTGAAATCAATCTTGCCCCAGGGGGGTTACATTTACGTTTGACCCAAGGAAAGCGAGAATTTTCTGAAGGGGATATTATCCATTTTACCTTACACTTTGCGGATAAAAGCAGCCAAAAATTTAGTGCACGTGTACAAGTAAAAAGCCACGAAGCTTCCCATATTTTACCGCACTAATATGCTGAAAATTTATTGTATATCATGATGATTGATATAGTCATGATATATAACACATGTTATCTTGCTTTTCTATTTTCCTTAGAGATTTGTATTCATGTCATTTATTGACCAACTCAAAACCCTACCACAATACCTTATTCCTCAACATCTCTTATCTGTTCTAGTGCATAAACTGATGCATTTACGCTTAGGAGGTTTTACACATTGGTGTATTAAAAAATTTATCGGCTTATATAAAGTTGATATGTCCTTAGCTCAAGAACCTGATCCACATGCCTACCCATTTTTTAACGCTTTTTTTACCCGTGCCTTAAAAGCGGATGCGCGCCCACTTGCAAAGACTGATTTTGTTTCTCCTGTGGATGGCGCAGTCAGCCAAATTGGACAGATTAAACAGGGGTGTATTTTCCAAGCCAAAGGACATAGTTTTACTGCAACAGAATTACTCGCCACTTCACCAGAACACGCAGCCATATTTGATGAAGGTTTATTTACCACGATTTACTTATCACCACGGGATTATCATCGCATTCATATGCCTGTGACAGGGCAGCTAACTAAAATGACCTATATCCCTGGGAAATTATTCAGTGTTAATCAGCGCACTGTCAGTGTGGTACCTCGTTTGTTTGCCCGTAATGAGCGACTTGTATGTTATTTTGATACAGAATATGGACAGATTGCATTAGTCTTAGTTGGCGCAATTTTTGTAGGGAGTATGGAAACAGTATGGGCAGGAAAAATTACCCCGCCTTATACCCAAGATATTAAACACTGGGACTATAGCAAAGAAGACGCGCCTATCTTACAAAAAGGCGAGGAATTGGGAAGGTTTAACATGGGGTCAACCATCGTATTATTAACTGAAGCAGATAAAATAATATGGGCTGACAGCCTACAAAGTGGCAGTCCTGTGCAGATGGGGCAAGCTCTTAGTCAATAACTGCACAGTAATAAATGAATACGACTATATTATATATCTGTTTTAATACAGCTAATTAAGGTAATATAGTCGTTTAAAGCAATTTTTCAATGGATTTGAAACCTATTATTGCAATGGTGTTACGAGCAAAATAAGAAACGCCGCCTTCTTAAGAAGGTTGGGGTCGGATGTGTTCCTCTAGTCCATACAAGAGCTAAGCTAATGGCATTTCTATGAATATGTATAAAACTTTCTTTCTTTTTTTCTTTATTGCATTATTAACAGGGTGTAATACCACTCCATCACGTCCTAATATCGCAGCAGAAATAGAGCCTTTAGAATTTGAAGTGGAAAAAATTGGCTTATTTTCTCCTCCTTCTACATCGTATAGTGATTATACCGACTCCGAACCTTTAAATGAGGGGAGCGTTGATACAAATAAAGAGGATGCGCTGTCTCCTCAACAGCTTGTATTAAAACTTCGAGGGCAAGATGAAGATTTTGATCTATGGTATCGTTTACGTGAAGGTTATGAATTACAAGAACATGAAAATAGAAATATTAAAGCCTTAGTTGATTACTATAGTGCACGACCGCGTTATTTTAGCCATTTAGCAAAACAAGCGGCACCTTATTTATATCATATTGTTGAAGAAGTCGAAGAACGGGGGCTGCCCTTAGAATTAGCATTACTCCCTGCGGTAGAGAGCACCTTTAACCCCATGGCGTTGTCACATGTGAAAGCAGCGGGAATTTGGCAATTTATGCCAAGAACAGGGCGTCATTTTGGTTTAAAACAAAATAAATGGTATGACGGACGACGTGATATTATCGCCTCCACCAATGCCGCCTTAGATTATTTAGAATATTTATACCGTTTCTTTGGTAATGATTGGCTAAATGCGCTAGCTGCTTATAACTATGGGGAAGGGAATTTAGCTCGCGCCATTCGCAAAAATAAAGCACGCGGCAGACCCACTGATTTCTGGTCATTAGATTTACCTGAAGAAACCCGTAAATTTGTTCCTAAACTGCTCGCTCTATCTAAAATTGTTGCTAACCCAGAAGATTATGGGATTACCCTTAAAACCATTTCTGATGAACCCCACTTCACCCAAATTGATGTAGGCAAGCAAATTAATTTATCAATGGCAGCCAAAATTGTCGGCTTGTCAAAACGTGACTTTAAACGTTTAAACCCCGCATTTAAGCGCAGTACAACTGCCCCACAAGGCCCTCACTGTGTTAGTGTCCCCGTTGGTAAAGAAGATGTCTTTAGACAAAATATTGCAAAACTTGCCAAATTACCTGCCCTACAAGCGAAATCAAAACGCTTAAGCTCAACAGCTAAAGTTAAAAATAGAAATACTAAAAAAGTACGTTATACAAAATATCGTATCAAACGGGGTGACACCTTAGCTAAGATTGCAAAACGCTATCGTATTTCTACCCGTGAAATAAAGAAACTGAATCCACGCCTAAATAGCCGCAATTTAAAAATAGGTAAAATAGTTAAAGTTCCCAATACACGCGTCACCAAACGCAAAACAAAAAAGACAAACAAACGCCTGGTACACACAGTTAAATCAGGTGATAATCTTTGGACAATTGCCCGTCATTACAGTGTCAGTGTGGCAAGTATCAGTCGCTGGAATCGTTTAGCCAGTAATGCATTACATTTAGGACAAAAATTGACCATTAAGCGTTAATATTCATACATTGCTTATTTGGCGGGTATTTTTTAATTAATGCCCGCTTTCCCCTTTACCATCGCCTGCCTACCTTTTCCCTTCCCTACTGCTAGTAAAATATGAGCATTTATCATCAGTACGCTTCTATCATCGATACCTATCATGAAAAAATTCCCCATCAACTTAGTAAGCACGTTATAATAGACAGCCACTGTACATGTCATCTATAACAAAATGAAGTTATATAACCATACATACTATACGAAAAGTTAGTATGCAGGACAACATAGGCAATTTGCTTATCAAATTAAATGAAAAAGTGAACTAATTACGCTTAACTAGTTGTGATGTCACACATGTATTGATCCACAATAATAAGGCTTGGTAGTGATGCTCAGTACTTATTTGCCCCCTACAAGCGAAGCTGTGGTTTTTACGAGGAAAGAATTAAACAATGTCTGCAAAAACATTATACGATAAATTGTGGGACGCACATGTTGTACGTGTTGACGACAACGGTGCTGCATTATTATATATCAATCGTCATTTAGTCCATGAAGTGACTTCCCCTCAAGCTTTTGAAGGACTCCGTCTGGCTAAACGTCAACCTTGGCGTATTGATGCAAATCTTGCTGTCCCTGATCATAATGTCCCCACTACTCAACGAGAGGGTGGTGTTGCAGATATTAAAGATCCTATTTCACGTCTACAAGTACAAACTCTTGATGATAACTGTCAAGAATTTGGTATTACTGAATTTACTATTAATGATACACGCCAAGGTATTGTACATGTGATTGGCCCTGAACAAGGTGCTGTGTTACCAGGTATGACAGTTGTTTGTGGGGATTCTCACACTTCTACACATGGTGCTTTTGCAGCCTTAGCCTTTGGGATTGGGACTTCAGAAGTAGAGCATGTACTGGCCACACAATGTTTAGTACAGAAAAAATCTAAAAACATGTTAGTACGTGTTGAAGGTGATGTTGCAGCAGGCATTACAGCGAAAGATATCGTGCTTGCCATTATTGGTGAAATTGGTACTGCAGGGGGGACAGGGTACGCGATTGAATTTGCAGGATCTGCCATTGCTGCCTTATCCATGGAAGGACGAATGACTGTCTGTAATATGGCAATTGAAGCAGGTGCACGTGCAGGTATGATTGCCGCTGATGAAACCACTTTCTCTTATGTTAAAGGGCGACCTTATGCACCACAAGGGGAAAACTGGGATAAAGCCTTAGCAGAATGGAAAACTTTACATTCTGATGAAGGCGCACAGTTTGATCACGTGGTCACATTAAATGCAGCAGATATCACCCCACAAGTCACATGGGGAACATCTCCTGAAATGGTGATTTCTGTAGATGATACAATTCCTGATCCTGCCCAAGAGCAAGACAGTGTTAAAGCGGAAGGAATGGAACGTGCATTAGCTTACATGGGCTTAACGGCTGGCACTCCTATGAATTCTGTCACGGTTGATAGAGTATTTATTGGTTCCTGTACTAACTCACGTATTGAAGACTTACGTGCGGCGGCTGAAGTCGCAAAAGGGCGTAAAGTCGCAGAGACAGTTAAGCAAGTCTTAATCGTCCCAGGCTCTGGCTTAGTCAAAGCACAAGCAGAAGAAGAAGGTTTAGATAAAATCTTTATTGAAGCAGGTTTTGAATGGCGTGACCCCGGTTGTTCTATGTGTTTAGCTATGAATGCTGATCGTTTAGAATCTGAAGAACGTTGTGCTTCCACCTCTAACCGTAACTTTGAAGGTCGCCAAGGACAAGGGGGGCGGACTCACCTTGTCAGCCCAGCCATGGCAGCTGCGGCAGCCGTTACAGGACACTTTGTGAATGTTAACTCACTTTAATTAAGTGTCATCATGATGCCTGCTTTATTGTCAAACCTTAATGCGGGCATTTTGATATCATTGACAATAAAATAATAAAAGGGGGAAGCTTTATAGTGCATTATTTAACATTTATCACTTATTTACTACTCTCTTTCTTATTGTCCTTTACCCCTTTTCATATCACAGCCGCCCCTATTGATAAGCAGGTAACGCCTGAGCAACTAACTGCTTTAGAACAACGTATTGCCAGCCTGCAAGAAGCCATGCAATCGACACGTACCGAGTATGGACAACTACAAAATTCACTACAAAACAGTGAAGAAACCATTGGTGATGTCTCGCAAAAATTAGAGCAATTACGTTATCAGTTAAATGAGCAACAAAAAACCTTAGAAACTTTAAAAAAACAAACAGATAAACAAAAGCAACAATTAGCACAACAGCGTAAAGTATTAAGTCAACAAATTCATGCTGCCTACCTTGCGGGACGACAAGATTATTTAAAACTTTGGCTAAACCAAGAAAACCCCAGCAGTGTTGGGCGCGTATTAACTTATTATGATTATTTTAATCGAGCACGTGCACAACAAATTGATATTATTAGTCAAAGCCTAGAGCATGTCACGACTTTACAATTACGTACTGAAAAAGAAAAAGAACAGTTAAATAAACTTTTACAAGAAGAGTTAAGTAAAAAACAACGTTTAGAGCTGAGTCATACAGAGCGTGAAGCCATTTTAAAAGCCTTACGCAAAACTTTAAAAAACCAAAATAAAGAATTAAAACGTCTACAAGAAGATAAAAAGCACTTTGAAACACTACTAGGTAAACTGGAACAAGCTGCCCAATCTTTACCTCACCCTAAAGGTCATAAAAACTTTAGACAACTAAAAGGCAAGCTCCCCGCTCCCATTAGCGCAAAAATTACTCATCACTTTGGTGAGAAGCGTATTGGGCATTTACGCTGGCAAGGCGTATTATTTGCAACAAAAAATGGACAAGAAGTGCGTAGTATTGCCGCAGGGCGGGTTGTTTTTGCTCAATGGTTCCGTCATTTTGGTTTATTAGTGATTTTAGATCATGGAAAAGGCTATATGAGCTTATATGGGCATAATCAAAGCTTATATAAAAAAGTGGGAGATTGGGTTGAAGCAGATACCCTATTAGCACGTAGTGGAGAAAGTGGAGGACGTGATACGCCAGCCTTATATTTTGAAATCCGCTACCAAGGAAAGCCAATCAATCCATTACGTTGGTTGCAAAAAAAATAATCCTTAAGTCATTGTTATTTCAGCTCATCATACCTATAAAACGTAAATAACAAGCCGTCTTTTTTTTAATGAATAAAAGTTACAATTGTGTCTGTATAAGGGCGTGTTATACTGCACACAGCCTATGTAATAAATATATAAAAACAGTGCGATTATGCACGGAGAATCATTTATGCAAGCAATCTATAAACATATCCCTACACTAACGGTCGGCGTTGTGCTGGGCGTGTTCATTGCAGTGGGGAGCAGTGTTTTTGCAAAACGAGATGAACAGGCAGCAAAAGCACTACCCATTGAAGACTTGCGCACATTTACCGAAGTATTTCAACACATTAAGCTAAGTTATGTTGAAGAGGTAGAGGATAAAAAATTATTAGAGTATGCCATTCAAGGTATGTTAACAGGTTTAGATCCGCACTCTAATTTTTTAAATTCTGATGAATTTAAAGAGTTACAACTGGGTACAACAGGAGAGTTTGGTGGATTAGGGATTGAAATTGGTCAAGAAAATGGCTTTATTCGTATTATCTCCCCCATTGATGATACTCCAGCGCAACGTGCAGGATTACAAGCAGGGGATGTGATCATCAAGTTAGATCATAAACCTGCTAAAGGCATTAGTTTAAATGATGCAGTGAAAATCATGCGGGGTAAACCGGGGTCTAAAATTATCTTAACCGTCATACGTGAAGGAGCTGCGACCCCCATTGATGTGCCTATCGTCCGCGCAATTATTAAGATAAAAAGTGTCCGTTCTCGCTTATTAGAAGATAATTATGGTTATGTACGTATTTCACATTTCCAATCCCGTACAGGTGATGATGCCAGTAAAGCACTGAAAAAATTAATCGTTGAGAACAAGGATAAAAAATTATCTGGTTTAGTGTTAGATTTACGTAATAACCCTGGGGGGTTATTAAATGCGGCGGTCAGTGTTTCAGATTTATTCTTAACTGATGGGTTAGTGGTGTATACAGAAGGGCGTGTCGATGATTCTGATATTAAGTTTAAAGCCCGTCCTGATGATTATTTAAACGGCGCACCCATTGTAGTATTGGTCAATGGTGGGTCAGCTTCTGCCTCTGAAATTGTCGCAGGTGCATTGCAAGATCATAAGCGTGCAGTGATTATGGGGACAAAAACCTTTGGTAAAGGATCTGTACAAACCATTTTACCAATGAATAATCAGTCCGCTTTGAAATTAACCACAGCTCGTTATTTCACCCCATCAGGGCGTTCTATTCAAGCAACAGGGATTGAACCTGATATTACTTTAAATAAGGTCACTATCGCTTCGGTTGAGAATGAGAAAAGACGTTTAGAAGAAGCCGATTTAGCTGGGCATTTAGAAAATCCTGCTGAAAGTGAAGGTGCTAGTAAAGCAGATAATACTGATGCAAAAGATAAGGAAGCAAAAAAGGATGAACCCTTAGAAAAACAAGATTATGCTTTATATCAAGCACTAAACTTGTTAAAAGGTTTAAGCATTATTCATGTGAATAAGTAATACTTAAACAATTTTTCTTTCTAGGTAAATATAAAAACCCCTTGTTTCATTTCGTGAAACAAGGGGTTTTTTGTATGGTGCTCTTATTTTTTATCTTTTTTAGATAGGATCTCATAGCCCTTTTTTTGAGTTTCCTCTGCACTAACCCCCTTTTTTTGTTTTTTACGTTAAAAATTTAAAGAATACAGCTTTAACTATCAACTACAATTAAATTTTTCTAAAAAGGAGCTACAAATGAATGAGCATAATGATAAAGCATTTAGTGTTTCTCTTTTATCACACCCAGAAATACATCATATTGTGCAACTTTCATGGAGAAGATACCCAAGTATTGCTATCCAAGGAGATACCCTTAATATCATTTTACACTCACTTGAAGAAGTTAAGGATAATATAGAAGAAGGTGACTATGCTGAAGCTATTGAGTCACTTGAGTTAATGGTTGATAACTTAAAAGCATTACAACAAGGCTATGAAATGGTTATAAAAGAGTATGGTATTAGCCGATCATATTAGTGGGTATGCCTTAATGAGTGAGTAGGGGAGCTGCAATACTTTAAAGCTTCAAGCTTTTATGTAAAGCAGCTCCCCACCATTCACCTATATTTAGGCTTCTAATAATGCCGCTTGTGCAAATAAAGACAAGGCATTTTCTAGTACAGTATGCAGTACTTTATGTGTATCTACTTCTGATAGTTGATTAATATTTGTCCCATCAGCAGCTTGTATTGCAATCCCACCATCTTCTAACCATGAACTGAGTTGTTTAACTAATGTATCATGATCATTTTCACCATTCACATGTGGTAATAGGCGCAAATATAAAGCATCTTCAATAAAAATAACTTCATGACGTAAGTTTGTGATTTGGTTTGTACGTTCAGCTTGCCAACGTGCTAATAAACTTGCACGTGGTTTTGCACTCACTTGTGCTGTAATTTCAGGGCTTTGCTTATGTAGCTCAATTAAATTACGGCTGTAAAACTCTAACAATGCACTTTTGATTTCCCCTTCCACTTGGCTAACAGCTTGATTACAGGCTTCTGCCACCGCTGCCACTACTTCCTCTATGGGGACAGGACGCGCCCAGCGTTCAGCAATATAACGTAATGCCATTTGTACAAAAACATTCTCTGTTTTAATACTGCCTAATGCTTGACTAAAACGACTAGGGTCATCGGCATTGGCTTGTAATGAAGAGGCTACGGCTAAAGAGTCTAAGCGGCTTGGGGAAATTTGACGAGAAACTTGTGCATTATCATGACACAGTAATGTGTGTCTAAAATGGCGATTCCGCAAGAAATCAGTGTATTGCTCTTTAGTGATTAAATCATTATCAAATGCCTTGAGCATTTCAACACTGCTCTCAGGTAAATCATAATTAAATAAAGTATGAAAATGTGCATCACCTAAATATTGCAAACCTTCTTGTGCTGCTGAATTCATAAATTCGTGAAAATAAACAGGTATATGTTCATGGGTTAATGCTTGTACAAATTGAGCTGGATCAGGTAGTTCATCAAATTTTTCTACTTCTGCTGCTAAGAATTTACCATAAGCATTATCTTGCTCTGTACCTGATTGTGCTAATAAGCTAAGTACTGCAGAAAGTTGCTGTTTTTGGATTTCACCATCAGGGATACCCACCACTTGATAATGTAATAAATCCCGCACGGCATCACTTAATAATGCCCCCGGTTTAGTGCTATAACTCACATAAGCCACGCCATTTTCAGTTAAATGATGCTTACAAATATGGATAATTTTTTCTTGTACAGCCTGTGATGACCATGAATAAATACCATGTGCAATGATATAATCAAACATACCAAAACTATCATCAACATCTAAAATATCACAGTTTTTTAATACAACATTTTTTAAGCCTAAGCCCTCTGCAATAGGTTGGGCTTGTTCAATTTTTTCCGCATTACTATCCACTCCCCAACATTCTGCATTGGGTAAGCTATAAGCAGTGGCAAATAAATGACTGGCATCTGCACAGCCTAGCTCTAAAATGCGGCACTTTTCCAATGAGGCAGTGGGGAGCCCAAAAAGCTGGGCAATTGTGGCAAGGCGATTAGGGTGGGCATAAGGCATGACGCTACTGGTGTATGGAAGTTCGTCATAAGTGCTTTGCTTCAATGGCATACCATTTTTTCCTGAGTCACTACATAAATAATATGAGAGCTATTTTTATTCTTTATCCCTGTATTTTTTCTATTCATAAATAGATTTAAATAAAGATAAATAGTCTTTGTGGTGTGATAATTTTGATGAGTTAGTATAGTTGAAAAGGTGGAGTGAGTCGATTGGTTGCCATGATGGTGTAAATATACTGTAGTGATGTTGATAAGGCTTGGGTAAGCTGCTTATGGCTCACTGGTACATTCAAGCATTTAGAAGAACCTGTAGCACCACCGTCATACTAAAATAGTTGCTATTTAAAGGTAAAGGTTTCAGTCACTTTATTTCATACCTTAAATATTTAACCTAATTTTATCCTATTGAATAATCACTATTATATTTGTGTAATATGACATGCAAGGTCTTTATGATTTCAATCATGCCATAATTATAAGTCATAACTGAAGTCATGAACTCATCAGAAAATTCAGAAAATGATGATATTCAGCAAATCATAGCAGCGTTGCATGCAACATCACTATAATATATAAGAAAAATATATCTATGAAATGATAGAGCATAGAATCTGTTTGATTTTACTGCATAATTTTATTTACAAACTGTTTATACACCTTGTAAATTTGCAGGCAGGTAGATAATAAATGTTGTACCAATATTTACTTCTGACTCCACAATGATTTTGCCTTGCATCAAGCGTACAAGTTCACGGCAGAAAGCTAAACCTAAACCTGCTCCCTCTTCTTTTCGTGTTCTGATATTGCTTGCTTGTGAAAAACGTTTGAATACGGTTTCTTGAGCAGATTTAGGAATTCCTTTTCCTGTATCAATAACACTTAACAGCAGTTGTTGATTTGCTTTATCATACTTAACAATAAAATTAATATGTCCTTCAGAAGTAAACTTGATAGCATTATCTAATAAATGTTCAAATAATTGGGTGAGACGTTTACCATCATGATAGATAATTTCAGGAATATTAGGGGAAAATTCAGTATAAAAATCAACCCCTTTCTTATTTGCAAGTGGGGAAAACTTTTGTGCCAATTGATTTAACAAGGTAGTGAAATAGACTGTGCCACTACTTAAATGAAATTGCCCTGATTCCATATCAGTTAAATCTAAAATATTACCAACCATATTATTTAAACGCTGCCCACTGCTTAAAATATGGCTTAAAATTTCTCGTTGATCATCATCTGTAATCTCAGAATGCAATAACTCACTATAGCCAATAATGCCATTTAAAGGCGTGCGTAATTCATGGGAAACACTCAGTAGAAAATTACTTTTTAAATGTGTAGATTCTTCTGCTTTTTGCTTTGCAGTATTAATTTCATCAACACTGTACTGTAATTTTTCTGCCATGGTATTGACAGCATGTCCTAACTGCCCCATTTCATCTTGAGAGCTTACTTTAAGGCGGTAACTTAATTCACCTTCTTGTAAGCGTTGTAAACCATAAATAATTTTTTTAATACGGCTTGTTAAGGAGGTTGCGATCCATATCGCTAAAATAATAATCGCAATCAGCATTAATAATGCATAGAGTTTAAAATTGTTAATTAAGGTTTCTAATTCAGCATTAAAATGGTTTGCTGTTTGCTGGTATTGGTGTGTTAACTCTTGGGTATGTTTAGTTTGTATTTCTGATAATTGTCGGTTAATTTCATTGGCAGCATGATGGAACTCATGGACATTTGCACTGAGGGTGACAATACCAAATCCACGAGGAGTATTGGCATAATCTCCTGTAAAGTAGGGTATAATTGCTGCTGTATTGAGCTTCCATAAATTACTCCAAAAAATAAAAAAGGAGCCTGAACCACCGTATTGGGTAAGATTAAACCACCCTTCACATTGTGGAGCAAAATTTAAATAACGGCAATCAGCAGCAAAATCCCCAGCTTTTACTTGTTCATGAGCAGGTTTTTTATTGAGGGATTGTTGATGAAATATAGGGGCTGTTTTTTGGAATTCAGTTAAGCTCAGCTCACTATCTTTCCATGCACGGTATAATTCTCTATCCATCCATGTATTATCAACTTCCCCTGTATCAGGGTTATAGCCAACAATAAAATAATCACGTGGATGAGAAATAGTACGCCCTTTATAATCTAACATGAAAGCATAATTTCCTGTGGAAGCATCAGAGATATTTGTATAACTTTCTTCTGATGGCACAAGGTGATCTGTAAACTCCATAATATGCTCATGATTTAAAGCTAAGGAGATATAACCTGTTATTTCTCCATTTTTAGCCACAGGAGTCACCCAACGTATAATCCCTTGAAACTCTTTTCCTACTGGGTTTTCTTTTCCTGCATACGCTGATTCTTCAGGAGTAAAAGGCAGCCCTTTTTGTTTTAAACGGGTAGGTAAGTATGCGCCAATAACAGGACTTCTTACATAGGCACCAATAACATCTGATACATAAATTTCTCCCAGCTTTAATTTTTGTGCAGCTTTAAAATAACTTTCTGCTTTACAAAAAGTATTCTCTTTATTAGAGATATTATTGGGCGTTTTAGACATAAAGTCATTATTGCTGACTTTAATTAATTCTTGCCCTTTTTTATCAAAATAAGTCATTTCCGTATATAAAGGGGTAGGCTCTTTTTTCCCTTTATGATGATTGGGCTTTGAGTGGAAATAGTTACTATTATCAGGATTGCTAGAGGTGATTGTGGGGGGAGAGGAGGGGTGGGAAGTCATTTGCCGCCATACCGTCCCCGATTCATCTAGTTCCCAAGGTTCATGAGCAGTGATATATTTATAACGGGTTGCTAAAAAGCTTTTAAATGCTGTTTCAGTTAAAGGAAGTTGAGCCGCTAATTCAATATCACGATCTCGCATATATAAAAAATCAGCGATGACTATTGCGGTATTTTCAGTTAAGCGTTCAATACTGGCTTGGGCTTGTCTATTTAATTCTTTAGTGACTTCTTCAGAGGCAACTTGACTGGTGTATTTCACTACACTACGGCTTTCTGTGGAAACTTGTACTGAATAACGTTCTAAAATAGCGTTTAGCTCTGTTATTTTATACCATGCCAACCAAATAATAAGAATTAATGGTAAAATTTTTATAAATGTAAACAAAGCAATTAGTTTTTTACGAATACTTATTATACCAAATACCATATAAATAAAGCCCCTAGAACCCCAAATACTTTATATTTCATAATGACTATCTCATGCTCATATAATAGCATGAATCATTGTCTTTATACTGATAAATAAAGAAATACATATTTATTAGAATTAGAATTAGAGAAAATAATGATTAAATAGAAAATAATACTAACAATCTGTATTTTTACTTAATTTATGTGGAGCAATACTATACCCATTTTTATATTACCCTCCCTATCTTAAAAAAGAAGAGAGGGTATTATACTTAAAACATCAATTTATTAAATTTAATGTAATGTTTTTAAGTATTCAATTAAAGCATACCGCTCATCAATATGTAGCTTACGCCCAATAATCCCTTGACGTGGTGCGCCTGCCTCCATTTTAAAGTCATCAAATTCATGACCTGTATTATAATTTCCTGATAGCGTGGTATCCATTTTAAACGCCCCTTCAAACTCTTGGCTTACATAGCCTAAGTTTTTCGGATCAAACTCTTTTGTTCCCAAGTAAAAAGTTTTAGTTCGCTCTGTATAAGGGCTAAGTAACTCATAAATATTCATCACAGAACCATTGTGTAAATAAGGCGGGGTTGACCATACACCATTTAAAGGACGCGCACGATAAGCAAGCGGTTTTAGCACAATATTCTCACGATAGCCGTTCATTTCATCCCGTTTTTCTGTAGGGATCTTATTCTTATCATACCAGTTATTGGCAACCGCTTCGGTTACAACTTGTAAACCTAGGTTTGCAGGGATGACACCTAATCTTAAACCAGCTGAATCAGCAGTACGTTGATAGAAACCCGTTACTGCTGCGGCATCAGTTCCAATTTTTTCAACAGGAATATTATGCGTTTTTAAGTAACGTTTACCGTATTTATTTGGCTGTTCCCAATAATTATCGGTTAAGATTTCTTCACTGTTAACAGGCGGTAAGTGACAAGATTGACATAGCTCTTTATATAACCCCGCCCCTTTTTCAGCCAAAGCAGTATTAATTTCACCAAGTAACTCCTCAGGGTATTTAGGTGCTTTTAAACCTTGTAATGGTTTATCACCTTCTAATAGCTTTTCAATCGCAGCAAGGTTATCCACATGTACAGATGAATCAAATAACTTAGCTTCTTCAGTCAGGTTCAAAGCAGCTTGTACCCCTAAAGCTTCCCCAACATTACGTACCATTGGCTGACGAATAGAACCATTATATTGTGCCCAATCAAACCATGGTACAGTCCAAATTGGTGGGTAACTGACAGGGGCAGCAATTGCACGTAAATTTTTATATTGTTCTAAATCCACACCAAAAACAATATTACCAATACGTGATAACGCATCCACACGCCCAAAGCCTTCTTCTACTTGGCTTAAATGTTGGTTAACTAAAGCATTACTTAATTTAGCCCCTTTTTCAGCAAAAGCCGTTAATTCTTCTTTTAGCACTTCACGATTGTGGGCATTATTATCTTCTTTTAATACCCGTTCAGCGAATGCATTAAATTTTCTTGGCTTTAATAGTAAACCCGCTAAAGAGATAGAAATCTTATCTTGGAAAGCGGTGACATTAATCATTGCCTCCCCGCCTTCAATAATCATTCCCTTGCCCTCATAATTGATTTGTCCCGTATGACAGGCAGCACAGTTTAAGGCAACAATTGTTTCAGTTTTCCCTGTATAAGGATTTTTAAATTTGCTGTCTTTCACAAATCCAATGGGTAAATTATCAGGGTTGGTTTCTGTTTGTTTAGCATAAATAGAAGGAATAAAACCAAAGCGGCTTAAGTAATCACTATCAGATATTAAACCTTTTCCATCTTTCCCAGGACGAGGCAGTGCCATAAACCAATCATAAGGCATCATTGCTGTCCCTTGTGGGATATGCCAGAACCAATGGCTTTGTTCTTTAGTCCAACCTTGTTCTGCCACTAATGTGGGGGGGGTGACTGGCGGGTTAGGAGTTGGCGTTAAATCATTTTCTAGCAAAGTGACAAAAGGGTTTAATTTTTCTTCTAGTTTTTTGGTGGTTTCAACAATTTTTTCTTCCACCTTCTTTTCAATTTTCTGCTCCACTTCTTCCATTTTGGAGCAGCCTGTTGCAGAAAGTGCCAATGCCAAGGGGGCAAGGACAAGGTATTTATAAGACATATTCACCTCATAATAATTAAATAGGTATCATATTCCTTATATTTTTCTATGATAAAAAATATAAGAGATAATATATTTTTTATCATATAGCAATGCAATAAATATATATATATTGTGCAAGGAATAAATAGTGTTTAATTAGCTTAAAAAGGAGAATAATTTATTCACATTGATGTATTGATGACTTGCTTATTCACTGTTTTATCTTACTTGATTCTAAACTTTTCTTATTCATATCTATGAAACGACAAGAGTACTAAAAGTGCAGCAATACTGCCTACCCCTTCATTTATTTAAGTAATCTCAATATATTAGCTATCCCAAACGGCTAATATTAACTAACTTTTTCTTGCTTACTTATATCTTATTCACACATTGTCGACAATTTCTTGATATTTTGTTGACGAGGGGAGTGATTAGGTATATATTGTCGACAATTCATATTAAAAAATTCATTTGCGCACAAGGCTCTCTATTTCTTTTGTACGCCTTAGCAAAGACACCTTTCTTAAATAATGAAAGGGAGTTACTGAAAAAATGATTTTTTCAAATTTGCGACTACACTAAAATAGAATTGTCGACAAAATAGCTAGCTTAATGAATGAATCATAATGCGCTAGATGACAATGAAAAGAATTACCCACTAAAATACTGTATTACATCTCTATTGGAAGCCTGTACCGACTGATGAGATAGACAAAAAATATAATATAGTATCGTGTAACACACTAAAATGGAAAGGAAAAATCATGAGTCTTTCTTCACCTGGAAAACAATTTCGCGAGTTAGTCGCAACTGAAAAGCCATTGCAATGTGTTGGTGCTATTAATGCCTATCATGCACGTCTTGCGCAAGCGTCTGGATTTAAATCCCTCTATATCTCAGGTGGCGGTGTTGCAGCAGGGTCTTGCGGTATTCCTGATTTAGGTATCACAACATTAGAAGATGTATTAACTGATTTACGCCGTATTACTGATGTGACGGACTTACCTGTATTAGTTGATATTGATGTCGGTTGGGGTGGCGCATTTAATATTGCTCGCGCTATTCGTGCGATGGATAAAATGGGTGCAGCGGCTGTACACATTGAAGACCAAGTGATGCAAAAACGCTGTGGTCACCGCCCAAATAAAGCCATTGTCACACAAACTGAAATGGTTGACCGCGTTAAAGCCGCAGTTGATGCGAAAATTGATCCTGATTTTGTCATTATGGCACGTACTGATGCTTTAGCTGTTGAAGGCTTACAATCTGCCATTGATCGTGCATGTGCTTGTGTAGAAGCAGGGGCAGATATGATTTTCCCTGAAGCCATGACAGATTTAGAAATGTACAAGAAATTTGTTGATGCAGTGAATGTCCCTGTATTAGCCAATATCACTGAATTTGGTTCAACACCATTATTTACCACTGAACAATTAGCCTCTGCTGATGTCAGCATTGCCTTATACCCATTATCTGCATTCCGTGCAGCCAATGCGGCGGCATTAAAAGTGTACCAAACACTGGTAGCAGAAGGCACACAACAAAATGTTGTCGAGACCATGCAAACCCGTGCTGATTTGTATGAGTATCTTGATTACCATAGTTTCGAACAAAAATTAGATTCTTTATTTTCTGAAGGAGCGTAAGTTATGACTGAGCAAGTTTTACCTAAAGCTAAAAAATCGGTTGCTTTATCTGGTACAGCTGCGGGAAACACTGCAATTTGTACAGTTGGTAAAAAAGGGAACGATTTACACTACCGTGGTTTTGATATCTTAGATTTTGCTGAAACTGCAGAATTTGAAGAAATCGCGCATTTATTAGTGCACGGTTACTTACCAAACAAAGCTGAGTTAGCAACTTACAAAAAGAAATTAAAAGGCTTACGTGGTTTACCTCACGCAGTTAAACAGTCTTTAGAAGCTTTACCTCCTACAGCGCATCCTATGGATGTGATGCGTACAGCATGTTCTATCATGGGTAGCTGTTTACCAGAAAGTGAAGAACATCCTGCTGCTGAAGCGCGTGATATCATTGACCGCTTAATGGCAAGCTTAGGTTCTGCTTTATTATACTGGTACCATTTCTCCCTAAATGGTAAACGTATTGAAGTGGAAACAGATGATGATTCTTTAGGAGCTCATTTCTTACATTTATTACACGGTGAAAAACCTAAAGAGTCATGGGTTCGCGCCATGCATACTTCTTTAGTGTTATACGCAGAGCATGAATTTAATGCTTCTACGTTTACAGGACGTGTGATTGCAGGAACTAACTCTGATATGTACTCTGCTATCACAGGGGCTATTGGTGCCTTACGTGGTCCTAAACACGGTGGTGCAAACGAAGTGGCTTTCCGTATTCAAAGCCGTTACAACACTGCTGATGAAGCGGAAGCAGATATTCGTGCCCGTATTGAACGTAAAGAAATCGTTATTGGTTTCGGTCACCCTGTGTACACAGTCAGTGATCCACGTAACGAAGTGATCAAGCGTGTTGCAAAAGATTTATCTGTTGAAGCAGGTAACACAAAAATGTTTGAAGTGGCAGAGCGTTTAGAATCTGTTATGTGGGATATTAAGAAAATGTTCCCTAACTTAGATTGGTTCTCTGCGGTATCTTACAACCAAATGGGCGTGCCTACAGATATGTTCACCCCATTATTTGTGATTGCACGCGTAACAGGTTGGGGAGCTCACGTGATTGAGCAACGTGAAGACGGTAAAATCATCCGTCCATCTGCTAACTACACAGGCCCTGAAAACTTAGACTACGTTAGTATTGACAAACGATAGTTAATACATTGGTTATCCTGTACTTTCTCTCCTTAAGTGCAGGATACCATACTGATTAAAAAATATTTTTTGATACAGTTAACCTATTAACCTGTCTCCCTGCGATAACCTTGTCAGTGACTGCGTACACATTACGGCTAAAAAATGGGGTATATGTTCCTATTCGCCCCCTGCGATGACTCTACTTGTCGATTTTGCTCTATCAAATAGACAACCTTTTGGGAAATTTATTATGGTTCCTTTGGTTATTCTCACTGATCAACCTGTCACCATTACTGATAAAACCTTTATTCAATTACGAAAAGATATTGTTGAAGGGCTGATTCCATCAGGTTCTAAGTTAAGTGAAACCGAGTTATCGACTAAGTACACCGTTAGCCGCGCAGTGATTCGAGAAGCGATTAACCGCTTAGAGTCTTGCCACCTTGTCGAACGTAAAGCAAACGTTGGCGCACGTGTGGTGAGTTTAACCCTTGAAGGTTTAGCCGAGTTATATCAAGTTAGGGAATCATTAGAAGGTATGGCAGCCCGACTTGCGGCTGTGAATATGAGCGATGCAGAAATCGCTGACTTACACGATTTGTTAAATGCCCACCTAGAAACCGTACAAACAGGCGAAACCTATTATCAAGAAGCGGGTGATTTAGATTTTCATTACCGCATTATTTTAGGCAGTAAAAACAGTCAATTAGTCTCTATGCTGATTGATAGCATTTACCATTTGATTCGTATGTACCGTGTTCAACTTGGCATGGCTGGCCCGCGTGTCACCACTGCATTTGATGAGCATAAACACATTGCTCAAGCCATCTCCAACCGTGATGCAGAACTCGCTGAAATCCTCATGCGCCGCCATATCCTGTATACAAAAAATACCTTAGAAAAAACATTAGTCAGTAATTTTAACCCTCACCAAAGATTAAAATAATGATGAATACCGAATACCGTAAACAGCTCCCGAATACTCAATTAGACTATTTTGATACCCGCGCTGCCATTGAAGCGATTCAAGAAGGGGCGTATGCCAAACTTCCTTACACATCACGTATTTTAGCTGAACAGCTTGTTCGTCGTTGTGAGCCTGAAGCTTTAACTGATTCATTAAAACAGCTTATCGACCGTAAACGTGATTTAGATTTTCCTTGGTATCCTGCGCGTGTTGTTTGTCATGATATTTTAGGACAAACTGCATTAGTGGATTTAGCAGGTTTACGTGATGCAATCGCTGATCAAGGGGGTGATCCTGCACAGGTTAATCCTGTTGTGCCCACACAATTAATTGTTGATCATTCTTTGGCTGTTGAAGCCCCGGGGTTTGATCCTGAAGCGTTTGAGAAAAACCGCGCCATTGAAGACCGCCGTAACGAAGATCGTTTTCACTTTATTGAGTGGACAAAAACCGCATTTAAAAACGTGGATGTGATTCCTGCGGGTAACGGTATCATGCATCAAATCAACTTGGAGAAAATGTCTCCAGTGATTCAGGCGCGTGAAGGCGTTGCGTTTCCTGATACCTGTGTGGGAACAGACAGCCACACCCCACACGTTGATGCTTTAGGGGTTATCGCGATTGGTGTTGGGGGCTTAGAAGCTGAAACAGTGATGTTAGGTCGTCCTTCCATGATGCGCCTCCCAGATATCATTGGGGTAAAATTAACAGGAAAACGTCAACCGGGGATTACGGCAACAGATGTTGTATTAGCGATTACAGAATTTTTACGTAAAGAACGTGTTGTCTCGTCTTACCTTGAATTCTTTGGTGAAGGGGCGGTAGATTTAACTATTGGTGACCGTGCAACCATTTCTAACATGACACCAGAATTTGGTGCGTCTGCGGGTTTATTCTACATTGATCAACAAACGATTGATTACTTAAAGCTTACAGGGCGTGATGCAGAGCAAGTTGCTTTAGTTGAAAACTACGCAAAAGAAACAGGTTTATGGGCTGATAGTTTAGAAAATGTAGAATACGAGCGTGTATTAACATTTGATCTATCCACTGTTGTACGTAACATGGCAGGGCCTTCTAACCCACACCGTCGTTTACCGACTTCTGATTTAGCAGAGCGTGGGATTGCAGTTGATTTAGATAAAGCGCAAGCGGAAGAAGCGGAAGGTAAAATGCCTGATGGGGCGGTGATCATTGCTGCGATTACTTCATGTACGAATACCTCTAACCCACGCAACGTAGTTGCCGCAGGTTTAGTGGCTAAAAAAGCCAACGAATTAGGCTTAATCCGTAAACCTTGGGTGAAATCATCTTTCGCCCCGGGGTCTAAAGTGGCTGAATTATACTTAAAAGAAGCGGGATTATTACCTGAGTTAGAAAAACTTGGTTTTGGTATTGTCGCCTTTGCCTGTACAACTTGTAATGGGATGAGTGGTGCATTAGATCCAGTGATTCAACAAGAAATCATTGATCGTGATTTATACGCCACAGCGGTATTATCTGGTAACCGCAACTTTGATGGGCGTATCCATCCTTATGCTAAACAGGCGTTCCTTGCTTCCCCTCCTTTAGTCGTAGCTTACGCAATTGCTGGAACCATGCGTTTTGATATTGAAAAAGATATATTAGGGACTGACCAAGCAGGTAATCCGATTACATTAAAAGATATTTGGCCTTCTGATGAAGAGATTGATGCTATTGTTGCCTCTAGTGTAAAACCTGAGCAGTTCAATCAAGTGTATGCACCAATGTTTGATTTAGGAGTGATTGAAGAAGCGAAAAGCCCATTATATGACTGGCGACCACAAAGTACTTACATCCGCCGTCCTCCTTATTGGGAAGGGGCGTTAGCAGGTGAGCGTACTATGAAAGGGATGCGTCCTTTAGCGGTGTTAGGTGATAACATCACAACGGATCATTTGTCTCCTTCTAATGCGATCATGTTAGAGAGTGCAGCAGGGGCTTACCTTGATAAAATGGGTTTACCTGAAGAAGATTTTAACTCTTATGCAACCCACCGTGGTGATCACTTAACTGCGCAACGTGCAACGTTTGCAAACCCTAAATTATTAAATGAAATGTGTCGTGATGAGAAAGGCGATATTAAACAAGGGTCACTTGCACGTATTGAACCTGAAGGGCAAGAAAGCCGCATGTGGGAAGCGATTGAAACCTACATGGAGCGTAAACAGCCTTTAATTATTATTGCTGGAGCTGATTATGGTCAGGGATCTTCTCGTGACTGGGCTGCAAAAGGCGTACGTTTAGCTGGGGTTGAAACAATTGTAGCAGAAGGTTTTGAGCGTATTCACCGTACTAATTTAGTCGGTATGGGTGTGTTACCTTTAGAGTTTAAAGCAGGTGAAACCCGTGAAACTTACGGTATTGATGGCACAGAAACATTTGATGTTATTGGTGAAGTTAAACCGCGCACAGATTTAACAGTTGTCATTAATCGTAAGAATGGCGAGAAAGTTGAAGTAACCGTGACATGTCGTTTAGATACAGCGGAAGAAGTTTTAGTCTATGAAGCAGGCGGCGTATTACAACGCTTTGCACAAGATTTCTTAGCTGAATCTGAAGTGGCTTAATATTCCCTTTGGTATTATGAGTATTACCTACTTTTAACAATATAAAAAGGTAATACTCTCTCAGTTCTTAAAGCCTATATTTTTAGTCAATATAATAAATAGCTAAAATAGTTTTTTTACTAATTAATAAATTTTATTAACAGTACTAGACTTACTTTTAGTAAAATATAAAGAATTAATACAATGGTGAGAACTTAAATATGGCTATATATGCAATATGGAACAATAAAGGTGGAGTAGGTAAGAGTTATTTAACCTTTCAACTAGCATCTGAGTATGCTAGACAAAACCCTAACAAAAAAGTATTAGTGGTTGACTTATGTCCTCAAGCAAACTCATCCTCAATGCTTCTTGGTGGGATGAGTGAAGGTGAGCAAGTACTTACTCAAATACATGAACTACAACCTAAAAAAACAATATCAGGTTATATCGAAGATAGAATTCGTAGCCCTTATATGTCTCCAAAGTCAGGCAGTGGGTATATAACAAATGTATCACAGTATAACAATTTTGTGCCTGATAATGTCTATTTAGTTGTAGGTGATGAGCAATTAGAAATACAGGCATCAAGAGTAACAAGTGCAACTTTTCCAGGTCCTGATGATGCTTGGAGAACTGTTCACCTTTGGATTCGTGACTTAATTACTGATATTTTAACATCATGGAATGATAAAGATTCATGTATATTTATTGATTGTAACCCAAGTTTTTCAATATATACTGAACTTGCTTTAGCTGCTGCAGATAGATTACTTATTCCCTTTTCTGCTGATGGCTCATCAAAAAGATCAGTAAAAGCTGTTTTATCTTTAGTTTATGGTGTACGAAGACATAGTGGTGATTTACAGTCTGATTATTATCTTAATTCCAATAGATACCGTATGACTTTTCCTGAAATTTACATGTATATTGGAAATCGTTTAACACAAATGAATAAATCATCTGCCTCAGCGTTTAAAGCTGTAGTAAATGAAATTGGTGATGAAATTTGGGGGGTTTGGCAATCTTCACCAAATGTATTTTGTCTTCACCCAAGTGGTTCGCCTACTCCAAATTCAAAAAGAGCATTTAAGAAAATGTTTCAGTATGAAGTTAATGATGCAAATACAGCATCAGTTGTGTCAGGAGCATTGGGTATACCAATTGCACTATTAAATGCAGGGCAAAAAAAGATTTCAAATTATTCCCGTCCGAGTACAGTGAATCAATCACAGCTAGATAAGCAAGTACCTAATATCACAGAATTAGTTAGAAATATAGAATAAACATTATATCTACCAAAGGTAGATATGTTATAAGGAAACCAAAAACATGCCTCACGTACCTCAAATTAAAATCCCTGCCACCTACATGCGTGGGGGCACAAGTAAAGGTGTATTTTTTAACTTAACGGATTTACCAGAGGCAGCCCAAGTTGCAGGTGAAGCACGTGATAACTTATTACTACGTGTAATTGGTAGCCCTGACCCGTATGCAAAACATACTGATGGCATGGGGGGCGCGACATCAAGTACCAGTAAAACCGTTATCTTATCCAAAAGCAACAAAGCCGATCACGATGTAGATTACTTATTTGGTCAAGTCGCCATTGATAAAGCTTTTGTTGATTGGAGTGGTAACTGCGGTAACTTAACTGCTGCGGTAGGTTCTTTTGCTATCTCCAGTGGTTTAGTTGATGCTGATCGTATTCCTGAAAATGGCGTTGTTGTTGTCCGTATTTGGCAAGTTAATATTAAAAAAACCATTATTGCTCATGTGCCGATCACGAATGGTGAAGTACAAGAAACAGGGGATTTTGAGCTAGACGGTGTGACATTCCCAGCCGCTGAAGTCGAAGTGGAATTTTTAGACCCTTCTGATGGTGATGGCGCAATGTTCCCCACAGGTAACTTAGTGGATGACTTAGAAGTACCAGAAATTGGTACATTTAAAGCAACGATGATCAGTGCTGGTATCCCTACTATCTTCTTAAATGCAGATGAAATTGGTTACACAGGGACTGAATTACAAGATGCCATTAATGGCGATCCTGCTGCCTTAGAACGCTTTGAAACCATTCGTGCTTATGGTGCCTTACGTATGGGCTTAATCAGCGATGTAAAAGAAGCTGCTAGCCGCCAACATACACCTAAAGTCGCTTTTGTTGCCAAACCTGTTGCTTATGCCGCATCTAGTGGTAAACAGATTAACACTGATGATATTGATATCAATGTACGCGCCTTATCAATGGGTAAATTACACCATGCGATGATGGGCACCGCTGCGGTGGCAATTGGTACGGCTGCGGCTATCCCCGGTACATTGGTGAACCTTGCCGCAGGTGGTGGGGAGCGTAATGCAGTACGTTTTGGTCATCCATCAGGTACATTACGTGTGGGTGCAGAAGCCAGTGAAACAAATGGTGAATGGGCAGTAAATAAAGCCATTATGAGCCGTAGCGCACGCGTTTTAATGGAAGGCTGGGTACGTATCCCCGGAGATACATTATAAGCTAAACTAATAGCTTAATTAGTAAACTGTAAAAAAGGTAGCTTGCTTAAGCTGCCTTTTTTTATGTCTAGTGATTGAAAATAGCTAGCATTGTGCTCTACTATTGCTGCAATAACCGCCACTTTATTACTGAGAAAAATAATGGATGAGAAGATTCTAGCGCGTTTAGCCGCCTATAAAAAAACAGCATGGTTACCAAAAGTTGTCAACGATGATGGCACTGCTTTTGATTCTAAATTTTCAGGCACCCCGTGGCTGGGTAAAGATGAGAAGTGGCCAACCTGTGTGAGTTGTCGTCAACCTATGCAGCTATTTTTACAATTAAACCTTGAACAATCCCCGCCTGCAATCCAGCAAGCATTAGGTGATATGGGTTTACTACAATTCTTCTATTGTTGTAGTGATGATACAGCAGGGCATGATGAATCATGGGAAGCCTTCCCTACAGTACCAACGCGTTTATTGCGTATTGTTGAAGCGGAAACAGAAAGCACTCCTTATGAACTTTCAGAAAATACTGCATTTTTTCCTGTACAACGTATTATTGAATGGGAAGAAGTAACAGAGTACCCAAGCTATGTAGAGTGCACAGAACACCTTGCTTTAGAATTTACAGAAGAAGAGAAGGCTTCATTAGAAGAGTGGGATGAAGTACACCCATTAACCTATGAAGGGGAAAAACTAGGGGGCTGGGCATACTGGGTGCAATATCCTGAGTATCCCCAATGTCCACGCTGTAAGACCAATATGCAGCATTTATTTCAGATTGATTCAGATAAGTTATTGCCTCATATGTGGGGGGATGCGGGGATGGGTTATATTTCCTACTGCCCTAACCACCCTGATGAAATTGCTTTTTTATGGCAGTGTTATTAATTAATATTTGAAATTATGCAGTTGACTCAAACAAATTAAGTAAGAACCTGTGATCTATGTTTACTGGTATAGCCAGCTTGCATACCGTAGTGACGTTGTACGCAACGTCCTCATGATCTTATTCACGCCACAATCATTAATTTATAGCCACCATAATAGAATCTATAAGATGAAAAAATTTTATTTTTCAATCATCCCACTGTTACCACTGATGTAACACGTGCAATACCTGCTCAAGACAGCCTTTCTAAAAGAAATTTATCAATGAGTTGTTTAATTTTTTCATAATTTTTTATTTTTAGATTTTTCTACAAACTATCACTAATTTCATTAACAAAAACTTGAGCTTACCCTTTAAAGCTAAACAATAAAAAGTATTACGGTGTATTTTTTGCTAGAATGGCAAACATTTTACACTATGCTTATATTGCACACAGCACGCATATCAACTCATTTTTAATACACTCTGCCTTATGTGTTGTATAGCCTAAACAAAGGTTGCTTATGTTATACCCTATACGAATTGCTTATTATATTTACCTGCTCCTCTTTCTTAGTGTTTATACGACTTCAGTCCGTGCGGAACCTGTTGCCCCTTTAACACATATTCGTCAATTAACTTTTGATGGGAACAGTATTGCCCCTGTTTTTTCCCCAACAGATAAAGCATTAATGGCATTTACTCAACATAAGTACAAAGGTATTTACCTACTTTCTACCAAAGAAAAACAGCAAGGAATGGGGGCTTTATCAGCCACCTCTGACCCCATTAAACCCCTCACTAAACAAGAAAAATCAGGCTTTAATTTTTCATGGGCACAAGGGGGAAAAAATATTATTTTTCGGGGGCAAGATGAAAAAAATAAAACCCGCCATACAGGCATGGTATCAATTGAAAAACAGCAATATATTGAATTCTCAGGGGCAGCAAAAACCTTAAGCGTTCCTACTGTTAACCGTAATACGATTACTTTTGTACAAGATAAGCAAGAAGTCAGTGTTGATATCTCTCAATATCAACAAGGTATCACAGGTTTAGCAGTGGCTCCTACTGTGCCGCCTCCCAGTATTTATGCACGAGCGGGGCGTATTTGGGTAGATGAGGAAGCGGTCAGCCCTGCTACAGCACAATGCTGGTTACCTGTGGTCGCGCCTGATGGGGATAAAGTGGTATTTGAGTGCTGGGAAGGTTTATATGTCTACCGCTTAAGTAACCAAGTTTTATTTTTCTTAGATGCAGGATCAAGCCCTCGCTGGGGACAAGACAGCACCTATCTGGTTTATGAGCAAACTGAAGATGATGGGCATGTGATCACACGCGCAGATGCATTTCGTATTCGTTATGATGGCAATGAAAAACAAAACCTGACTGCAAATCTTGATGCTTTAGTGCGTCGCCCTAGTTTAAGTCATGACGGACAACATATTGCTTTTGATATTCAAGGTAATATTTTTATTGCAGATATCGCGACTAACAAGGAAGTACGTTAATGAAAAATCTTGTCAAACATTATTTTTTCGTGCTTTTATTGAGTCTATACAGCTCTGTTACATGGGCAGATTTAACAGGGATTCGTATCGGTATTGATGCAGGGCATGGAGGGATTGATACAGGTGCCATTGCTAATGGCATTTTAGAGCGTGATGTCAATTTAACCACTGCCTTAGCCGCGCGTGAATTTTTTGAGGCTGACGGCGCGACAGTGGTGATGACTCGGGAAACAAATACCAGTTTTTCAGAAGCAGGGAGTGGACGAACAGAGCTTGTTGCCCGTGCCCGCTTTTTTAATGCCCATGATGTCGATTATATGATTTCTGTACATCATAATTCAGCAGGCTCTAAAGCCAATGGTGTGTTGACTTATATTGCACGGGGTAATTGTGATAAACCGTCACAATCAGGGCGTTTAGCTGCGGCACAAGTTAAACGTATTCGTGAGAATAACCAGCTCCCTGCTATGGGGGGAGGACGTGGTAGCAGTGCCCCCTGTCGAAAGAAAGCAGGCGTTTTTCAATATAATGCTATTGTGGTGGCTGAAACAAATATGCCCGCTGTATTAGATGAAATTTCATTTATTACCAACCCAGAAGAAGCACAACGTTTAAAAGATGTTAAATATTTACGCAGTAATGGCTGGGCAATTTATGCGGCATTAGTTGATCATATTGGTGGAGGACGTACCCCTATTCCTTATACGGATGGGGTGTTGCATATGCCACAAACGGTGGTATTAACCCAGCCTAAAAATAAAGCGGTGATTACAGATATTAATACAGCTGTATTAAAATGGGATAACCCAAATACCCCTGCATTAGTACAAAAAATGTACTTAAGTTTGCAACAAGCGATAAATCAAGATGAGGTCGTAACACCTGCACAGTATGTAGGGCGATGTGATGGGCAGTTACAAGTTACAGAATTAAGTGAGTATAGTGTACGTGATTGTGGAATTATTAATTATAATCAATGGTATCGCTGGGAGATTCGCACTGTCTTTAGAAATGGCACAGAAAAAATAGCCCGCCATTTTTTTAAAACCGATAATGATCCTGATCGTTTAGCTGAAGTCGATACTTTTAGCTGTGAAAATGTGACAGGCTTACCTGTGAGTGAATGTGAAAGCCTAGTCAATTTATATAAAGGTACTCAAGGAAAACAGTGGAAAAATACACCACAAAATAAATGGTTACAATCAGATACCCCTTGTCGTTGGGATAATGTACGCTGTGAAAGAGGGCATGTGAGCCACCTTTATCTGATGGATAATAAACTACAGGGAACATTAACTGACTTAAGTGGCTTAACTGCTTTACGTGTATTGCAGTTAGAAAATAACCAGCTTACAGGTAAATTAACCTCGCAGTATTTACCTAATACATTACGTGTGTTAAATATTGCCAATAACCTATTTTCAGGACATTTACCTGATTTAAGTCCCTTAAACTATTTACAAGTTGCTCACCTACAGAATAATAATCTATGTGGTAAGATTCCTGCACCGCTTGGCTTACTTGATAATTTAGTCAATTTGTACCTTGATTTTAATACTTTAGAGACCAGTACAGAGAATGCAGCTTTATGGGTATGGTTAGATGATTTAAACCCCAGTTGGAAACGTCAACATACCAGTGTGGAATGTCCTCCGTTAAAAAATACACTCAGCTCGCTTGGACAAAGTATTGCCACTGATTTTGCAGATGACTTTATGAGTACAGATGCAGCCTTTACAGGGGGGGTATCTATTAATGGTGGCGCGACATATCGCCGTAGTTACATGGGCAGCTTAGACAGTACTGATATACGTATTCATATCACCCCTGATACACAACATGTAGGAAAATCTGCGGATATTGTGGTATTAGCAGCTATTGCTGATCCGTTTGCTGAAAAAGAGGTTCCTTATACTTACTATATGTTGGACGAAAAAGGCTACCCATTATTATGGGATCAAGATCCCGCACATTTAAAAGCCTTACACCCTAATATTACGTTGGCAGCACAGCAAACATTTATCTTATACCAAGGTAATTTTGCACACCCTATTGCATTAAAAATAACGGTACAATACCGCTTAGAAGATGGCACAGTTGTCACACATGGTGATCCACTAGAGCTTATCGTAAAATAAAGCAATTATTTATTGTTAATGCATTGCACTGTAATGGAATCAGGGGATAATTATCTATCCCCTGTTGTTTTTACAATATACTGTCACAGCAATGGGTAGAATTTCATAAAGTGGAGCTATTTTTGCTTAATACTATGAAGTCTCTTTGATAATACAATCACTTGAAAAGTAAATGTAATATCAATTTCATATACATAACGGTGTTTATCACCTATTTTAATTCATCACACTTTAACTAGCATTGGTTATATGGGTATTTATCAATTTTTTACACGCTTACTCTGCATAGTATGCATCAGTTCACTGCTTATAAGCTGTGCCAGTGGTGATGCGATTCCAGAGCAGTTAACCACACCAAAAGCTCGCACATCTACACCGCTATCCTCTATGGAGCTCTTGCGTGCTTTTGAAGCTGATGTAGAAGAGATGATGAATTATACCTTGGGCGCAGGTGATGAGATAACAGTGGATGTATGGGGATATGATAAGCTATCAGGTAAACATATTATTGGTCCTGACGGTAAAATAACAGTGCCTTTATCAGGCACTGTACACCTTGCTCAACTTGATCGTGATAATGCTGCCCAATTGATTCATGATAAGCTCAAAGATTATTACAATAATTTATCCGTTACAGTACGTGTAGATAATTATGCCTCTAATCGTATATTGGTATTAGGGCGTATTGAAAAACCGGGGGAGCTTAAATTTGGTATGAGTGCCCCCAATCTATTAGAAGCCATTGCTTTAGCTGGCGGGGTTTCCACCAGTGATGGCTTAACTGCTTCCGAAAGCTTAAAAATGACCCGTTGTGCTATTTTTCGTGGCAAGGATAAAGTTGTATGGGTTGAAATTGCGCCCTTGTTACGAGGTGAGAATTTGGCTTTAAATTTAAAACTTAAACGTAATGATGTGGTATATGTATCAGAAATTGAAGAAAAATTAGTCTATGTATTAGGGGAAGTTCGTACTCCGGGGGCATTGCGTTTAACCAGCCGCATGTCATTTTTAGAAGCGATTGCCAAAGCAGGCGGACCTACTATTGATGCAGCCCCTAACCGTATTCAACTCATTCGTCCTGATGAAGAAATTAATCAATCTTTAGCATTAGATGATGTGATTTCTGCCACACAAGCACCCAATTATCAATTAGAAGAAGGGGATATTATCTATGTCCCCACCAATACGATTGCAAAACTCAATTATGCCATTCGTTTCCTAACTCCCTTTAGTTCTGTATTAGGTATTTATGCTAACGTCGAATCTATTCGTGCTGATTCTGAACGCCGTAAATTGGAACAAGAGCGTGATGAATTACAAGATCAAATCGAAGCATTTGAAGAAGAAAAAGCGGCTAATACAGGTTTAGAATAACATTCATGTCAAACGACCCGACACAAGAGCAAAGCATCCCCACAGGACGCTTTCAACCGATGGTCAGTATTCGCCGCCACTTTTGGATGAGTGCGGTATTAGTGACCATGGTGTTGATTGCAGGGGTTTTTGTTGCCCTACAAAAACAGCATGAATATGTTGCCCGTGCAGTGGTTCTTATTTCCCCTAAATTTATCAATAATTTAAAATATGATAAAGCCCTAGAGCTACAGGGGAATCAATATTATATTTATATCAATCACCAAAAACATATGATGCGTCGTGCAGATGTTTTAAAAAAAGCTTTAGCTATTCCTGAAGTGCGTAAAATTTGGATGGCAGAAGGGGAGTTAGAGCGCAAAGCGATTAAACGCTTACAACAAGGGATTTCTATAAAAAGTGCCCGCTATAACCCCTTATTAACCATTAAGCTGAAGTCCACTAAAAAAGAAGGCTTACATGTTGTGCTTAATACAGTGTTGCGCATGTATTTAGCCCAATCAAGAGAAGAGAATTTTTATGATAAAGATGGACGTTTGCTGGTTTTAAAACAACGCCGTGCTAAGTTACGCCAACTGATCCCTGAAAAGCAAACGATACGCAATCGTATTTCACGCGAGTTAGGCGTGACCACTTTTCAGGAGGATAGCTTAAACCCTTATGATGGGATCTTAATTAATAGTACCTCTGTGTTTACCGCAGCACGCCGCCAACGTGTGGAAGCTGAAGCACGTTTACATGCTTTACGTAGTAATAAAGGGGAAACCAGTTTATTAGCCAGTTTAGTTGCAGAAAGTTTAGATAATAATGTATTAGCCAAAAGTTTAAGCAATCAAATTGTTGAGCAGCGTACTACTTTAGCAACACAATTACTGAATCTTACGCCCCAACACCCAAATTACCAACGAGTTAAACAGCAGCTAAACCAACTTGATCGAGATTTAAACCGTGAATTGAATGCCGTACGTACTACCATTCGTGCTCAAATTATTGAAAAACATATTTCAGAAGTAGATAGAAATCGGCAAATTGAAGAATCATTAGCGGATGAACTAGAATACCAACGAGAACAAGCCACACATTATGTCACGGAATATAATCGTGCTTTAGCATTAAGTAAAGAAATTGAACGGGCTAATCAACAACTACGTGCTATTAATGATCGGATTGATTTCTTTCAAATTGAATCAACTGCTCCGGGGTTTGCACGTTTAGACACCGCAGCAATTCAACCCCGTTACCCAGAGGGGGGCAGTCGCAAACGTATTGTGATCATCTTTGCAGGGCTTGCTTTTGTCTTTGCTGTGATTTTACCTATTTTAATTGATATGTTAGATCGACGTGTACAAACCCCAGGGGAAGTACATAAAATATTAGGTTTTCCCCCTCTTGCATGGGTGTTAAAGCGAGATAATGAAGAAAGTACCGCCCTTGCCTCGGATCAATTACGGCGACTGGCACTCACTTTAGCCCGTGATTTTAGAAACTATCAAAGCCGTTATTTTACCTTAACTTCGGTAAAACCTCAGGGGGGAACGACTTCATTAATACTGGAGTTAGCGCATTATTTAAATGAACTAGGGGTAAATGTATTAGCCTTAGAAATGAATGCATACAATCCAGATGTACGTTATCATAACAATATCACCACGCGTGGATTAGTCTCTGCATTAATGCCCAACTCACCTTTTTTAAACCACCCAGAGCAGTTGGTATTACCTGCAACACATGATCTCCCTGCTCGGCTACCCGTAGGTGTGATAGATAGCGACCATTTAACAACCTATGGAAATTTACCTACCATTTTAAAAAAACTCAGCAACCACTATGATTTTATTTTATTAGACAGTCCGCCTATTTTGTTATCATCGGATGCTGAATTGATTGGGGAAACAGCAGGGGGCGTATTATTAGTGATTGAAGCACGCCAAGTCACCCCTGGGGAATTAAAGCGTGCCACCCGCTTATTAGAACGTTTATCCCCACCTGTTGTGGGTGCCATTATTAATAAAGTGATTGTATTTAATGGGGGTGGTTATTTCTCTGATTTAATTCGTGAATATGCCAGCAAGAAAAAATTACCTGTTGGTTGGTTAAAACGTAAATTTTGGGATAAATAAACGTGTCAATGGCTTTATGTTATGTTTTACACAGTGGCAATTTATACGGTACAGAGCGTATGGCACTGGCAACCCTGACCGCATTACAAAAAGACATCACCCCGATTTTATTAACGCCTAATGGGGTGGTTGTTCCCCATGCCAAAAAACTGGGAATTGAGGTCTTTGTTTTTAGTGATACCCGCTCTTTAATTCGTGTCACACGACAGATTTTACATTGTTATCCTCGTTTAACGTTTTTAACCACCAGTATTAAACAGGCGATGATTGCATGGGGGCTTAATTTATTTTACTGGCGTATTAAGCAGCAGATACATATGGTACATGGGGGCACGGATGAAGCAAAAAGTTATGCCAGAAAGCACTATTTAGATTATTTATCCATGCCACAAGTTGTGAACTCCCAATTCAGCTATCAGCGTTTGCATCATTACGGTACCAAGAAAGAAAATATACATGTTATTCCTAATTTCTTGCCAAGTTATTATTCTGAAACAGTGCCTAAACGTCCTGTTTTTAAAGCTAATTCATCTCCCCCTATAAAAAAATTAATTATTGTTTCACGTGTTGATAAAATTAAACGTATTGATCTCATCTTAGAAGCTCTTTCCAGTTATCCTGATTTACATAACTTGCACATTGATATTTATGGTACAGGGGAAATGCTGTATCAATACCGTGATCATGTTGCAAAATATTGTCCTCAGGTGACATTGCATGGATTTGAGAAAGATATTCCAAGCAAATTAAGCCAAGCAGATGCTTTATTACATCTTTGTCCTGTCGAACCTTTTGGGCTTGTCGTATTAGAAGCGATGGCAGCAGGTTTACCTGTGATTGTGCCTGATACAGGGGGGGCAGCAGAATTGGTCATTGATGACATATCAGGATTTCGTTTTACTGCAAATGATGTTGATGCTTTGGCATCTTGTTTGCTCGCAGTACAGCAACAGCCTGTAGAAAAACTGAATACCATTGTTGCCAATGCACGCGATACATTGACGCGTAGATATTCCACACAAGCATGTTTACCCCATTACCAGCGGTTATTAAAGTTATGACAAAAATGCCACAGGTGTCCGTTGTGATTATTGGGCGTAATGAAGGCGAACGCCTTGAGGCCTGTATTCAATCGGTACAAGCCATTTACGTTCCACAACACAGTATCGAAATTATTTATGTTGATTCAAATTCTACTGATGGCAGTCCTGCCCGTGCCCAAGCTTTAGGTACACGGGTATTAACTGTTAATCCTGCTCGCCCTGCAGCGGCCATTGGGCGTAATGCAGGTTGGCAAGCCGCCAGTGCACCGTATGTACTTTTTTTAGATGGGGATACTTTATTACATCCTGAGTTTGTGAATAAAGCCTTAGAGGTGATGGCAGATGATGAGAATATTGCTATTGTTTGGGGGCATCGCCGTGAAAGTTTTCCTAATGCCTCTTTATATCAGCGGGTATTGGATTTAGATTGGGTTTATCCTGCGGGGGATAGTGAATTTTGTGGGGGGGATGCTTTGATGCGGCGTGATGTGTTAAAAGCTGTGCAAGGGTATAACGAGGAGTTGATTGCAGGGGAAGAGCCTGAGATGTGTCAGCGTATTCGTGCCCTAGATTATCGTATTGCCCATATTGATGAGCCGATGACTTTACATGATTTAGCGATTACCCGTTGGTCACAATATTGGCGGCGCGCTACCCGTGCAGGACATGCTTATGCAGAAATATCACAACGTTTAAAAGAGACAGATACTCCGTTGTGGCAGAAAGATGCCCGAAAGAATCTTATTAATGCGGGGGTATTAACTAGTACAGCTTTGTTAAGTTTTTTAGGTAGTTTTGCCATTGACAGCTATTTACCTGTATTGGCTTACATTGGGGCTTTTTTATTGTTGAGTATGCGTACTGCATGGAAAGTACGCTGGAAATCATTTCAATATACCACCTTATTTTATTATGGTATTCACTCACAATTTCAACACATTCCGATTGCTGTAGGACAACTACGCTACTATTGGCAACGGTGGCGCGGTAAGCGTCAAGGGTTGATTGAGTATAAGTAGTTGAAGTTAAGCATTAGTTAGAAGATGATGATATCCATCATTTTCTGATGAGTGCGTAACTTCAGTTAATCAGTGATCGCGTCCTTACGTGGGAATGTTTTCTTGGACGTGTTATGTCCTCTTTTTCAAATAATTTCTATATTTAATTCTCCTTTTTATTATCTTCTTGACATTTTTTTATTGTGCCGTACAATTTTAAGTACAGGTACGTTATTTTGTACTGATAGTATTTTTAGTGAAGAGAGAATTTTTATGGATGCAATCAGCTACACTGCCGCTAGGGCAAATCTATCTAAAACGATGGAAAAAGTGTGTGATGATCATGCACCAGTGATTATCACCCGCAAAAGTGAATCTCCTGTTGTGATGGTTTCTTTAGAGGATTACCAAGCAATGGAAGAAACAGCTTATTTACTACGTTCTCCTGCTAATGCCCAACGTTTGCTTGCAAGTATTGCGGAATTAGAATCAGGGCAAGGAATAGAGCACAGCTTAAGCAAAGACTGATTTTATTTTGATGGCGTTGTATGACAACGCCATTATCAAGATAAGGTATTAATATTTTTATTAATTTACTGAAGTTACGCAATAAAACCAAATAGACTTTGTGAGCGTTTGTGATCTCTCATTTTATTGCTGTCGTTATATATTGTAGATACTCCCTTTCTAGTCAAGCTCTAAAGAGCCTTTTTTCATAAAAAATACTTATGAGTAAGGAAAATAAGCTGTCTGATATTATCAGGCAGCTTTTCCACTAGGAAATTT
>Ga0193958_1000076_pt1 | contig 47085 bp, 47 predicted proteins | sample FB_1_MG_FD_140320 | JGI IMG/M metagenome (GOLD analysis project Ga0193958, IMG submission 140320) | Microbial mat bacterial communities from the Broadkill River, Lewes, Delaware, United States - FB_1_MG | ecosystem: Environmental > Aquatic > Freshwater > River > Microbial mats | place: USA... | reverse complement strand
CCCCAAAACCCCAAAACCCCAATGAAGTGGATAAATTTTATTTCAATATTCAACTTATTATTAAATATTATAATAACAAATAAGGGAAGCTATTCTTACACTTTGTAACCCCTTACAAGTGCATATAGACTTCCCTGATTTTCCCCAATAAAATTTTTGTTCAAGTATAAAACCTGAATAATAATTTCCTGATATAATAAATTTGATTTTTTACTCTGAATAGAGAACTTTAATTCTTTTTAATTATTATTGTTGTGGGGACGACAATCGTAATTTTTAATAATAACCGTTGTGGGGACACCTGGGGACATTATTTAAGTTTAAAACTACCGTTGTGGGGACAACTATTTAATTTAAACCTATAACAAAATACATTTTTTAGGCATACTTAATTCTCCTAAATGATTGACATACGTAAAACCAGGTATTAAAGTATTTATGTAAATTCTATTAACAGCTTCTTTGTTAGAATCTTTGCTTTCAAAACTACTCATAACAAGCTTTAAATGAGAGTCTAAGACCGTTAACTTTTGTGAGGTTGATTTCATAATTTAAATTTCTAGGGGTTAAACAAATTAGGTTTATTAATTGTTATTTTTCAATAAAAATTTGAGTAAAATAATTCCTATTTTCAGAATTTGTATTTGTTGAAATACCAAAATGAGTATAACTTGGGTTTTCAATAATTTTTCTATGTTCATCGCTCTTTAACCAGCCATTAAAAACACCTAGAGCCGAGCTAAATCCATAAGCAACATTTTCTCCTACAATCTTTGCACCTGCATTTGTTATTAAATTTTGAGCTCGCTTGTTAAAATTATCGTGATTAACAGAATTAGTTTTAATCATATATTCTGTATGAACATCTGCCTCTCCTGAAATTATATTTAATTTAGTAAGGGTTGACAAACCAAGACTTGCTCTATGATCATTTACCAAGTCTAAAATTTCATATTCAATATCAGAATAACTTACATTAATAGTATTAACTATTTCTTCGTTTTCATTAAAATAGATACCATCATCTTCTGCGGAGCATGAAAATAAAATAATTGATAAAAGAAACAGTGAGGATAGGTTAAAGATAGAAGTTTTCATCTTTTTGGGGTTTTGGGGTTAGGTAATTAGGGTTGATTTATTTATTATAGGTATTGTGGGGTTAAGGGATTTGGGGTTTATATTTTCTTTTTGGGGTTATACTCTTTAATTGCTTTAAATTTATACATCAAATGTATACAATATTAATATACAAACCAAGAAAAAACAATAAAAATTACCATTTGTTGTAAAAAACATACCATTTATTAGTAAAAACATCCATTTTATAAGATCTTCAAAAGGTTTGTAATTATCTAAAAAAGTTGTTTATTTTAATAAAAAAACATATTTATTGTAAAAAAATTAGACTAATTAGCCTTTATTGAATTGAAAAAAATATAAATCTTGGAATTAAAATTACTTTGTTTTTTTTTGAATAACTTTAAATATTTACTGCGTATATACTATTCAATTTTAATTCCCTGCGAGGTGAAAGAAATTCCTTGTTGTCCAGAAGTAGAAATCATAACACTTTCAAAATGAGGGTCATTTACAATTGATTTCTTTTTCCAATCAAAAACAAAATTTGCACCAGTTCCGCCTTGTTTATCAACTTCATCAATTACAATTTCGACTGTTTCTAAGGGTGCTAAATAAATTGGTTTATTAAAATAAGTTCTAATTAAATCGCCTTTAGTATTATAATAAGTAGCCTTTTCTATAAAAATAGAATCTTTTAAATTTATGTTTTTCATACTAACTGTAACCGTTAAATTATGCGTTCTATGCTCTGTGCTACTGTATATTTGAGAATACACCGATAAATAAGTTTGTCCAGATATAAGCGAATCTTTATTGGTCAACTCAACAGTTCTTTTTTTCCAGTTAATAGTTTTAATAGAGCTAAACTCTTTTTCCGATTCACAAGAAAAAATGATTAAACAAGCACCTAAAAAAAGTACTAATTGTTTTATTGAATTAAATTTATTTCTATGAGTTCCCATAACGTTAAAGTTTACTTCTAAAGATATTATTAATTATTAGAATAATTTGGTTTTAAATTAATAAAGCTTATTCTAATTTTGGCAATACAAAACCATCTAATACACTAGGTAATTGCATTGTTGCTTCAATTTCTTCAGATGTTCTAGGTGCTATTGCAGATAAATTTATAGGACCGTTTTTAGTAATTAAAATATCGTCTTCAATTCGAACGCCAATTCCCCACCATTTTTCATCACAATCACTGCCTTCTGGAATATAAATTCCTGGTTCCATTGTAACTACCATATGTTCTTCAAACTTATTATAATTTCCTGGATCGTGCACATCTAGACCTATATGATGTGAAGTGCCATGAGGAAAATATGGATGTCTTGTTTTTTCAGTTGCAATAATTCCCAAATCTGCCAAACCTTTATTTATTATTTTTTTTGCTATTGCATTCGGTTTGTCCATTTTAGCACCAACTTTATACGCTTTAATTCCAGCTTCTTGGGCTTTAAAAACCAGGTCGTAGATTAGTTTTTGTTCTGGAGAAAATTTACCACTTGCTGGTATTGTTCTTGTTACATCGGCAGTATACCCGTGATATTCAGCACCTAAATCCATCAAAATCATATTATTATCACCAATTAATGTTTTATTATTATCTACATAATGTAAAATACAGCCATTATTACCAGCTCCAACTATTGAAGGGTACCCTTCATATTCTGCCCCATATTTTTTATATACAAATTCGTGAACGCCTTGCGCTTCCGCTTCTGACATTGCAGGGTGCATTGCCTTCATTATTTCCAATTGTCCGATTGCTGAAATCTTAATAGCTTTTTTCAACAACACTAATTCTTCTTTGGTTTTAATTTCACGTAAAGAAGCCATTGCTCTTTTCAAAAAATTTACATCTATTCTTTTTTTAGCTTTGTTGTGAATATTGTCATCAGCCGAATTATTTAACTGATTTAAATCAAAAGATACTTTTTCTTTAAAGGTTTTTATTAGATCATACAAATCGGCTTTCTCTTTTGAATCTCTCACATCATTTTCAAAATTCTTAACTAAAATTTTATCAAATTTTGAAAAATCAATAGCATAGCTTTTAAATTCGCTACCATTATAAGCAACTCTAAATCCTAATTCATCTTGCGCTCCTAGTATTCCTAATCGCTTTCCAGTCCACATTTCCTCATTTTCGTTGCGTTCTTGTACAAATATAACTTCATTAAATGTCTTCCCTTGAATTGTTTGATTTTCTTTAAATATTAAAACCATTGCATGCGGCTCTTTATAACCCGTTAAATAATAAAAATTAGGATCTTGATGGTATACATAATCCACATCATTAGCTCTATTTCTAACGGCATTTGCAAAAAACACAGATACGCTATTTGCAGGCATTTTAGAACGTAATGCCTCCCTTCTATTTGTATGAAAATCTTTAGTTAAATAATCTTGAGGAAGATTTTTATTTTGTGAAAAAATTGTTGAGAATATAAAGAAAAATACTAAAGTAAATGTATTGCTAAATTTCATCTATAAATTAATTATTAGTTTACTAAAACTCAAATATAGCAAAATACTAAAAACAACATTAGAAGTTTTTTTATTGTTGATGTAGTTTAAATAAAAACTGTACTGATATCATTATTCTTTAATTTTAATATTTGTTTTATTTTTTTGTAAAACCTTTAATTACTTAAGTTGGTAACGTAAATTTAAATAAACTGCCTTTGTCTTTATTATCTTCAACCCATATTTTACCTTGAAGGCTCTCAACAAAATCTTTACAAATAACAAGACCTAAACCACTTCCCTTTTCATTTGCAGTTCCTAATTTGGTTTTATTTTCGTCAATAGAAAATATTATAGTTTTATTTTTATCATCTACTCCTATTCCCGTATCTGAAACTGTTACCTCAATATACTTATCAATAGCAAATGAATACACTTCTACCGATCCATTTTCTTCTGTAAATTTAATTGCATTTGAGATAAGGTTTCTTAAAATTACTTTCACCATATTTTTATCTGCATTTACTTTTAAATTTTCTGGATAAAAACTTCTTAAAGTAATATTTTTTATTTGAGCTGCTTCTTTAAGTTCATCTATTATTTGGTCAGAAATAGTTCCAATATTAAAAACAGAAGGGTTAACTGATAACTTTCCAGATTGATTTCTCGCCCAATTTAATAGGTTTTCAAGTAAGTCATATGTTATTTTTGCTCGGGCATTCATTTGATTAATTAGCCTCTCAGATTTATCAATCTTATAGTTGCGTAAGTTATTTTTTAAAATATCTGAATACCCTAAAATAGTATTAAATGGACTTCTTAAATCATGAGCAATTATAGAAAACATTAAATCTTTAGTTTCTAATGTTTTTTTTAATTCCTCTGTGCGTTCTTTAATAATCGTTTCCAACTCTATATTATATTCTGACATATAATTATAAAGCTCATTTTTAAATACCAACCCAATAAAATTACCTTCTTTTCCAACAGGTAATACATCCGTATTAGAAACTTTCATTTCTATTAAAACTTCTTGTACAGATTGTTCAAAATCAACCAATTTTTTAATTGATAAACAATCTACTACTAAAACTTTTGGGCTTATAACTAAATCATTTGTTGTTAGAACACCGTAAAATTTATTTTCATCTAGAACAACTAATGCGCGCCTTTTTAACAATTCCTTTTTAATTGCATTTACACCGTAAAAAGGATTTACAGTTAAAAAATCTCTTCGTATTAAATGCTCAATTTTCATGATTAATTAAATGATTAATCCTCCTCAACAATTTTAAATGAAACCATAACTTTAAAATCAACTTTTAAAATTTCCTGCTCAGAAACATAAGGAAATACATTAGTTTGTAGTATCTTTAATATTTTTTCTTCTGGCATTTTTGATAAAATTCTCTTATTAACAAATACGCAATCTACATTCTTATGATCTGTATCAATAATTGCAAAACCATTTGGGATTAGCAATTCAAAAGATTTCGATACACCTTGTTTTCCATGAGGAGAATTTTTACCTAAAATTAACATTTCTTCAAAAGGAGGTAATTTTATTTCTTCAAAACTTAAATTAACTGTATATTTTATTCCATTAGTATTCATATATTCAATATTAAAATTATTTAAATATAAATGTAAGAATAAATTTATATCTTTTAGTAATAAAAACTTTTAGAATGATTCTTAATTAAAGTTAACACAAACCTTTTGATTTCTAAACAATTATATAAATTAATTAAACTATAGCTTAAATGCTTCATAAGAAATACTTCAATTTAAGTAAAGTTTTCTAATGCTTTTGAAACTAAAGTAACATAAAACGTAGTTATATTACTTTTTATATTTTTCAAATTAGGTTTATAAAAAGGTAAATTAATACCAATCCAATTATTCAATATTTAGTACATTAGCGTCACAAAATTTAAATAAATGAAGAATACTGCTTTATCACACATACACGAACAATTAGGTGCTAAAATGGTGCCATTTGCAGACTACAATATGCCCGTACAATATGAAGGAATTAACATAGAACATGAAACTGTAAGAAATGGTGTTGGTGTTTTTGATGTTTCTCATATGGGAGAATTTTTTCTAAAAGGAGAAAAGGCATTAGCTTTAATTCAAAAAATAACTTCTAACGATGCTTCTAAGTTAACTGATAATAAAATACAATACAGTTGTTTGCCAAATAACGATGGTGGAATTGTAGATGATTTATTAGTGTACAGAATTTCAGATAAAGAATATATGTTAGTTGTAAATGCGTCTAATATTGAAAAAGACTGGAAATGGATTTCACAGCATAACGATTTGGGTGTTGAAATGATCGATGCTTCAGACGATTATTCTTTATTAGCTGTACAAGGACCAAAAGCTTCTGAAGCATTACAATCGCTTACAGATATTGATCTTTCAACTATGGTTTATTACACTTTTAAAACTGGAGAATTTGCGGGTTGTAAAGATGTAATTGTTTCTGCAACTGGGTATACAGGTTCTGGTGGATTTGAAATTTATATTAAGAATAAAGATGCCGAGGCTGTTTGGAATGCTGTTTTTAAAGCTGGTGCTGACTTTGGAATAAAACCAATTGGATTGGCTGCTCGTGATACTTTGCGTTTAGAAATGGGATTCTGTTTGTATGGAAATGATATTAACGATACTACCTCACCTATTGAAGCTGGCTTAGGTTGGATTACAAAATTTACTAAAGATTTTGTAAACTCTGAAGCATTAAAAAAACAAAAAGAAGATGGTGTAACAAAAAAATTAATAGCCTTTGAGATTTCTGAAAAAGGAATTCCGCGTCAGGGTTATGATATTGTATCTGAAAATGGAACTGTAATTGGAGAGGTTACATCTGGTACTATGAGTCCTTCACTTAAAAAAGGAATTGGTATGGGATATGTTGCTAAAGAATACGCTAAAAGAGATTCAGAAATTTTTATTCAAGTACGTAAAAAAGCAATTCCAGCAAAAATTGTGAGATTGCCTTTTTATAAAGGATAAAGTTTTTGTCAACTTAAGCTACGACTCCGCCCAGATACCAGACTAATTTCTGGGTAGCTGGGCGGAGTCGAAATGTTTTATACCTACAATAATTTTAAAATCAGCTTAAACTCACAAGTTAAAATTCTCTGGAATTTTACCTTTTACACCTCTAAAAAATCCGTAAAAATGTTCAAAATCTTTATCCATATCGCCAGTTAAATTATAAGGCTCGGAGATTTTAACTTGTTTATTTTTAAAATCTAACGCTCCCATAACAATAGGTACTTTTGCTCCCTTAGCAATATAATAAAACCCTGTTTTCCAAGGGTCAATTTTTTTTCGAGTTCCTTCTGGAGATAAAGACAAAATAAATCTTTCTCTACTATTAAATACATCAACTATTGCTTGTACTTTATTTGAACTCTTACTTCTATTTACTGGTGCACCCCCAAGCCATCTAAAAATAAATCCAAAAGGAGGTTTAAACAATGAAGCCTTACCAATATAGTTTATAGGTGTTCCCGTAGCATATTTTACACCAATACCTAAAGGAAAATCGAGCCAATGCGTATGTGGAGCAGCAATAATTACATATTTTTTTAAATCTTTAGGAAAATTACCTTTAATTTTCCAACCTAATAAGGTGTGTAATATAAATTTTGCAATTGTTTTCATCTGTTGTTAATAACTCAGCTTTATATTCTAATTCGCTGGTTATTGTCGCAAATATAAAAATCTTACTTTTATAAACTAATTTTATTACTATGAATAATATCTTAATCTATAGTTTAATTGCAATTTTATTTTTTATTATTGGCTTTATAATTAGTAAGTTAATCACTAAAAATAAGTACCAAAAAATCACTTCTGAACTTGAAATTAAACAACGACTATTACTTGAAGAAAAAGAACGTAGCAACAACATAATAAGTCAACTAAATAACGATAAAATACTGTTATCTAACGAGAAACACGAAATTGATTTACGTTATACCCAAAAGGTTTCTGAATTAAAATATTTAGAAGAAAAACTAACTAAAAACACACAAGAAGTAGAAAAATTACAGGAAAAATTTACTAAGGATTTTGAATTGTTGGCTTCAAAAATATTAGAGGAAAAATCAACAAAATTTACGGAGCAGAACAAAGAAAATATCAAAAACATTTTAAATCCCTTACAAGAAAAAATTCAAGATTTTGAAAAAAAAGTCGAAAATACACATAAAGAAAGTATCGATTACCATGCAGCTTTACGTCAACAAATAGTTGGTTTAAAAGAGTTGAATTTACAAATGAGTAAAGAAACTTTGAACTTAACAAAAGCTTTAAAAGGCGATAACAAAACCCAAGGAAATTGGGGAGAATTAGTATTAGAACGTGTTTTAGAAAAATCTGGACTTGAAAAAGATAGAGAATATTTTGTACAGCAAAGTTTTACAAATGCTGATGGTAAACGAATATTACCAGACATAGTAATTCACCTACCCGATAATAAAAAAATGATTATCGATTCTAAAGTGTCACTAACTGCTTATGAGCAATACGTAAACGCAGAATCAACTTTAGATAAAGAACAAGCAATTACAGCGCATACTAATTCTTTAAAACGACATATTACCCAACTAAGTGAAAAGAATTATCAAGATATTTACCAAATAGATTCTCCTAATTTTGTGTTGCTATTTATACCTATTGAACCTGCTTTTGCAGTTGCTTTAAATAGCGATAATCAATTGTACAACAAAGCATTTGAAAAAAATATTGTAATTGTAACTCCTACTACTCTGCTAGCAACTTTGCGCACTATTGACAGTATGTGGAATAACGAAAAACAACAACGAAATGCAATCGAAATTGCCATACAAGCCACGCGGTTGTATGATCAATTTGTTAATTTAACAGATGATTTAATTAAGGTTGGAAATCAACTAAAAACGGTACAAGGAAGTTATGACACTTCTATGAAAAAATTAACTGGAAAAGGAAATCTAATCAGAAAAGTAGAAACTATTAAAAAATTAGGAGCAATCGGGTCTAAAAATTTTAATGATAAATTACTTGAAAGAGCTTTAGATGATGAGGATTAGTTTTAGTTAAAAAGTTTAAAGGTTAAAAGCTACGTCTTTGTGAAGAAGTGTTTGAAATGCAATGTAAAACACGATTGCTGCAATCTATTACTGAGTTGTTATTAGTTTACTTTTTGTTCCAAAGAAACCGATTACTTCGTCATCAAAACTCCTCGTAATGACGGTACACAATAAGTTATCACCTCTTTGAAAAAGTGTTTGAAATACGACGTAAAACACGACTGTGGCAATCTCATCAAAATTAGAAAGTTAAAATAAAAAAACTCAGGATTGCATGCAATCCTGAGTTTTTTTATTAAATTTTATAAGTGCTAAAACTTACATATTTTAGTTTGTATCCTTGTCTAAATAATCTGGAGTTCCATCACCATCGGTATCATCATTAGTTGGGTCTCCATCGCCATTGGCATCTTCATCTTTAGTTAACACACCATCTCCGTCGTCGTCGTCGTCTAAATAGTTATAAATTCCATCTTCATCAGTATCATCATTGGTAAAATTATTATCGCCATTTAAATCTTCAAACTTTGAATCTACACCATCCAAATCGTGATCGATTAAATTTACACTCTTTAATGCTATTTCAAAAATTAAAGGTGCATTTTTTTCTACTAAACCTGAACTTGTATTTCTATAAGCTAAACCAGACGGTATAAACAAAATTCCTTCTCCATAATCTTCAAAATCAAAAGATTCATCTGTATTTTGAACAACTGTACCTCCTTTAAAATTTGTAAATCCATACTGCCATCCAGGAATTAAACTACTTAAAATTGCTGGGCTAGATCCTATATTCCAAGAAAAAGTAGTTTTTGAATCAAAAACAGTACTGTCTAACAACATTCCTGTATATGTTGCGTAAATAGAATCAACAGCAGAAGGCGAAATTGTTGAACCTTCATTTTTCGTTAAAAAATATAATTTGTAGTCAACATCGTTATAATTTACATCTTGAACTCCTAAACGAGGGTCATCCATCAATGAAGATTCTCCATCGGTAATGGTCCAAATACCACCATCTTCTTCATTTAAATAATGTGTTTTTAAATAATCAATCAATGCATTATCGTCTATAATTGATTGTCCAGCAGCATCATAATCTTCCGAGTTATCATCATCCTTTTTACAAGAAAATAGCACTAAACCAACTATAAATAATGCTAATATATTTTTAATTTTCATTTACTTTTATTTTAAGGTGCGCAAGATACTATTTTCATACCTTTGTTAAAAGAGAAAAGCTAAAATTTAACTTTATTATAGTATTTAAATGCGTATTGATAAATATTTATGGTGTATTAGGTTATATAAAACACGAAGTATAGCCACTGAAGCCTGTAAAAAAGGGCATATAAAAATTAATGATGCTAATGTAAAAGCTTCTAAATTAATATTTAATGGTGAGCAAATTACGGTTAGAAAAGATCAAATTAATTATAAAATTGAAGTTTTAGATATTCCTCCAAATAGAGTTAGTGCTAAATTGGTAGATTTGTATAGAAAAGATTGTACTCCCGCAGAAGAATTTGAGAAATTTGAACTTTTAAAATATTCTAAAGATTATTACAGAAAAAAAGGAACTGGCAGACCAACAAAAAAAGACAGAAGAGATATTGATGACTTACAAAAAGATTGAAAACCCTTTAGATAAAACATATTGGGAACATAAGTATGAAATTAACAAAACTGGTTGGGATATAGGGTTTGTTTCTACGCCAATTAAAGAGTATATAAACCAACTTAAAAATAAAGAGTTAAAAATTTTAATTCCAGGAGGTGGTAATAGTTTTGAGGCAGAATATTTATTAAAAAAAGGCTTTAAAAATGTTTGTGTTTTAGATATTGCGCAACAACCATTAAAAAATATTGAAAAAAGAATTCCACATTTTCCAAAAGAAAATTTAATTAATCAAAACTTTTTTGAACATAACAACACATACGATTTAATCTTAGAACAAACCTTTTTTTGTGCACTCACTCCTACTCTACGTAAAAATTATGTTGATAAAATGCACAACCTTTTAAATAAAAATGGAAAATTAGTTGGATTGCTTTTTGATTTTAAAAGAATCGAAGAAGGACCACCATTTGGTGGAGATTTAATTGAATACATTCAATTATTTTATGCTAAATTTGAAATTAAGGTTTTCGAAAAATGCTATAATTCAATAAAACAAAGACAGGGAAGAGAATTCTTTTTTATCTTTGAAAAAAAATAACAACAATGGAAAGTTCAATTATTTTAACAAACGAGCAAATTAAAAATAAAACACGACGTATTGCCTATCAAATTTACGAAGCCAATTGTAATGAAAAGGAAATTATAATTGCCGGAATTAATGGAAATGGTTATGTATTTGCTCAAAATATTGCTAATATTTTAAGTGATATTTCTGAACTTAAAGTTGTTTTATGTGAAGTTAAAATTGATAAAAAAAATCCGAGAAAAGAAATTACAACAAGTATAAATCCTCTCGAATACAAAAATAAATCGTTGGTATTAGTTGATGATGTATTAAGTTCTGGAACAACACTAATATATGGTATTAAACACTTTCTAGAAGTTCCCTTAAAAAGATTTAAAACAGCAGTTTTAATTAACCGAAATCATAAAAAATACCCTGTAAAAGCTGATTTTAAAGGGATTTCCTTATCAACATCAATGCAAGAACACATAAATGTAATTTTCGATACAGAAAATGCGTATGCAATTTTAGAGTAACAAATAAATTTCCTGAGCAATTGCTTCAATAGATTTATCATTTACTGAAATTATCTCATCAGCTTCATTATAAAATTTGGAACGTTCAAAAAGATGCTTTCCAATATATTCCATTAAATTTTCTTCACCAATAGTTGCTACTAATGGTCTTTGAGAAGTTTCTCCCTTTAATCTATTAAAAATTGTACTAATTGAAGCATTTAAATAAAACGACTTAGATTTCTTTTTTATGAAATCCATATTTGCTCCATAACAAGGTGTGCCACCACCTAATGAAATTATACATTTTTCATTTAAATCTAGTAGTTGTTGTAAATATTCTCCCTCTTTTTTTCTAAAATAAATTTCGCCTTTAGTTTTAAAAATTGATGTTATTGACGTTTTTTCGCAAGTTTCAATATAAAAATCTAAATCTATAAACTTAATATTTAGTTTATCAGAAAGTAATTTTCCAACGGCCGATTTCCCAGATGCCATATAGCCTAACAATACAATTTTCATATCATAAATTTGTTAAAAATAATAAGATTACAAATATCGTTTAAAAAACTACATAAAAAAACTTGTATTTTAAACATTAGATAGTATATTTGCACTCGCAATTGCAAAAGGAATGACCTGGTAGCTCAGTTGGTAGAGCACCTCCCTTTTAAGGAGGTGGTCCTGGGTTCGAGCCCCAGCCAGGTCACAAAAAGTTAAGTTTTTACTTAACTTTTTTTGTATAAGACAGTTAAGCGCGTATGGCGGAATTGGTAGACGCGCCAGCTTGAGGGGCTGGTGTTCGCTTAGAACGTGCTGGTTCGAATCCAGTTACGCGCACAAATAAAATACTTACTTATTTCTACAATTTTGTATAGCTTTACTTTGCCGCTATTTTAAAAATGATTAATTTTATCGTTTAATTTTAGAAAATATGAAAAAATATATTTATACAGTAGTTTTATCAAGTTTATTATGGTCTTGTGGTGGCTCAGGAGGAGATTCTCCAGACCCAGAACCAGTAAATAATGCACCAGAAGTTCCAACGTTAATATATCCTTCGGCAAATTTACTTTGTATAGATAATTCAATAGAATTTAAATGGAATGCTGCAACAGATAAAGATGGTGATCCAGTAACATACCAAATTCAAATAGCTAAAGACAATCAATTTACTCAAATAGTACAATCTGTAGCTAATTCTAGCACAGTTAAATTATTTTCATTAGAAAAAGGTGTAGCATATTATTGGAGAGTAAGTGCAAAGGATAACAAGAACTTAGCGAGTGCATATTCAACTGTAAATTCTTTTTATACGGAAGGAGAAGGTGTTTCAAATTATTTACCTTTTTCACCAGAGATTGTTGCTCCAACATTAAATGCAACTGTTACGGAAACAAGTACAATTTTAGAATGGAATGCTTCTGATGTTGATAATGATCCACTTTCTTTTGATGTTTATTTTGGTACTGAAGAAGCACCAACAACAATTGTTGCCACTAACCAAACTGCTAAAACATTTAATGTAGATGTTAATGGAGCAACTACTTATTATTGGAAAGTTGTTGCAAAAGATGATAAAGGTGGCGAAACAATTGGCCAAGTTTGGAATTTTAAAACAGATTAATTAAACACTTTTATAAATATTAAAGCCTTTATTTATTATTAAATGAAGGCTTTTTAGTTTTAAGATGATTAAAAATTCTCAAATCTTTAACTTAATTAATAACTAATAATTATTATCATTGCATATGCAAAAAAGAATAATTTATATCATCTTGTTTTTAATTTCAGTGAAAGGAATATCTCAAGAATTAACTAAAATAGATACTCTAGAAAATAATTTTAATTCTGTTACTTTAAAAGGACAAATTGTAGATCAATTAGACAAAACTCCTTTAAAAGGTGCGCATATATTTAATTTAAATTCGGTTTTTGGAACTATTACAGGTGAAAACGGAGAATTTAATATCCCCATTGCTGTAAGTGATACAATTTATGTTTCTTACTTAGGATACCAATCTATTAAATTAAAAATAACCAACGATTTATTAAAAGGAAACGAGCTTGTTATTGAACTCTACGAAAAAGCAGAAGAAATTAGTGAAGTTGTAGTAAAATCTCATAAATTAATTGGAGTTTTAGAAATTGATGCTAAAAATGTTCCAAAAGACAAATATGCTCGAATTCACATTAATGGTTTACCACAAACCTATGAAGTTGGTACACGACAAAGAAAAGAATTTAATTCGCCTGTAGATGCGCTATTTAGACCTATTGATTTTGTTTATAATATGTTTGGAAAACGACCAAAACAATTAAAAAAACTAAAAAGAATGCGTGATGATGATCAATTACGTCAACTTTTAGAAGCAAAATTTAATAGAGAGTTAATGATGGAGTATTTAGAAATGGATGCAACTGAATTAACAGAATTATTAAACGAGTGTAATTATTCTGATTATTTTATCAAACAAGCTAGTGACTTGCAGCTAATTGAAGCTGTGTTATTGTGTTATGAAAATTATAAAGCAATAAAAAAAGGAAGCACTATAAAAGATACTAATAAGCAATAGACTTCTTTTAATTTAACCTATTTAAAATCTAAAATACATTAAAACTTTATTCACCACTATACGTTACAAAGTTTCTTGGAGTCTCATAAAGTGTAATAGATAACTCAAGATTTTTGTCAATTTTATCACGTAATTTATTCCAAATTACTACAGATATATTTTCGGCAGTTGGGTTTAACGTTTTAAATTCTGGAACTTCTTCATTTAAATTTTTATGATCAAACTGTGCTTCAATTTCAGTTTCAATTAATTGTTTTAAAACTTTCATATCCATAACAAATCCAGTTTCTGGATGTATTTCTCCTTTAACAGCAACAATTAGTTCGTAATTATGTCCGTGGTAATTTGGATTGGCACATTTACCAAAAACAACTGCATTTCTAGCATCTGTCCAGTCTGCATTGTACAATCTATGAGCTGCATTAAAATGGGCTTTTCTATTAACTGTTACTTTCATAATTACAACTTTAAGAAACTATAAAATTTTTCAAAAATAATTTTAAACCATTCTGTATAAATTTTAGGATTTAGAGCAATATCATCTTTTACTTGTTCTAGTGTCATCCACTTAAAAGTCTCTACTTCTTCTCTATTTATAACTGGATCTTTTGAATACCTTCCAACCATAATATGATCTAATTCGTGCTCGGTTAATCCATTATCAAAAGGAGCTTTGTAAATAAAAGATGTTTTTTCTTCCAACTCACAAACAAATCCCATTTCTTCTTGTAGGCGTCTTTTTCCAGCTTCAATATTGCTTTCTCCATCTCGCTGGTGACTACAACAAGTATTTGTCCATAATAATGGTGAATGGTATTTATCAGCTGCCCGTTGTTGCAACATTAATTGATTTTTTTCATTAAATACAAAAACTGAAAATGCTCTATGTAAAGCTGCTTTTTCATGCGCTTCCATTTTTGGCATTAAACCAATTTGTTCATCGTTTTCGTTTACTAAAATAACTTGTTCTTCTTTCATAATATTTCTAATAAACGCAAATTTACAAAAAGTATATTCAAAATTGAAGGATTCAAAAATTGAAAAATCTTAAATTTTGAACTATTTAATACTTCAATCTTTCAATAAGAATACCTTATATTTGCACCTCAAAATTTTATAGATGAGTTTTTTAGAAGAAATACAACGCAGACGAACTTTTGGTATTATATCTCACCCAGATGCTGGTAAAACAACACTAACAGAAAAATTGTTATTATTTGGTGGCGCAATACAAGAAGCTGGTGCAGTAAAAAACAATAAAATTAAGAAGGGTGCTACTTCCGATTTTATGGAAATTGAGCGTCAACGTGGTATTTCTGTTGCAACTTCTGTTTTAGCTTTTATCTATAAAGACAAAAAAATTAATATTTTAGATACTCCTGGGCATAAAGATTTTGCTGAAGATACATTTAGAACTTTAACTGCAGTTGATAGTGTAATTGTAGTAATCGACGTTGCAAAAGGTGTTGAGGAACAAACTGAAAAGTTGGTTGAAGTATGTAGAATGCGTAACATTCCAATGATTGTATTTATTAATAAATTAGACCGAGAAGGTAAAGATGCTTTTGATTTATTAGATGAAGTAGAGCAAAAATTAGGATTGCGTGTTACACCTTTAAGTTTCCCAATTGGAATGGGTTATGATTTTAAAGGAATTTACGATATCTATGGACAAAAATTAAATGTTTATTCTGGTGATAACAAACAAACTGTTTCTGAAGGTGTAGAATTTACCGATATTTCTGTTCCCGAATTGGATAAAATTATTGGTGATAAAGCTGCTGAAACTTTGCGTGAAGAGCTTGAATTGGTTCAAGAAGTATATCCTCCTTTCGACAAAAAAGAGTATTTAGAGAGTAAATTACAGCCTGTATTTTTTGGCTCTGCATTAAATAATTTTGGTGTAAAAGAATTATTAGATTGCTTTATAGAAATTGCACCATCTCCTCAACCAAAAAATTCTGAAGAACGTTTGGTTGATTCTAAAGAAGAAAAATTAGCTGGTTTTGTCTTTAAAATTCATGCTAATATGGATCCAAACCATAGAAATAGATTGGCGTTTATAAAAATTGTTTCTGGAACTTTTAAACGAAATGCACCATATTTACATGTGCGTTTAAATAAAAAAATGAAGTTTTCTAGTCCGAATGCCTTTTTTGCTGAAAAAAAAGAAATTGTAGACGAGTCTTTCCCTGGTGACATTGTTGGAATACAAGATACTGGAAACTTTAAAATAGGTGACACACTTACTGAAGGTGAAATATTAAACTTTAAAGGAATTCCAAGTTTTTCTCCAGAACATTTCCGCTATGTTAATAATGCCGACCCTCTAAAATCTAAGCAACTATATAAAGGATTAGACCAATTAATGGATGAAGGTGTAGCCCAATTATTTACATTAGATTTAAATGGAAGAAAAATAATTGGAACTGTTGGAGCTCTTCAATATGAAGTGATTCAATATCGTTTAGAACACGAGTATGGAGCTAAATGTAGTTATGAAAACTTACCTGTACATAAAGCCTGTTGGGTTCATCCTGAAGATCCTAAAAATGAAGAATTTAAAGAATTTAAAAGAGTAAAACAACGCTTTTTAGCAAAGGATAAGCAAGATCAATTGGTGTTTTTAGCAGATTCTGCATTTACTATTCAAATGACCCAAAGTAAATACCCAACTGTTAAATTACATTTTACTAGTGAATATGATTAGCTGTTCTTAATTTCTAGAATTCTCTAAATCATTTAAAACTAAACGTAATTCGGTGTAAGAATACTTTTCATCTATTTGATGTTTTAAATCAGAAAGATTTTCAAAATTAATTGTTGGAATTAACTTTGTTAACTCTCTATAATGACTTTCTGAAATTAAATCTGTGACTTTTACTTCTTTTGAATCTATAAAGGATGAGAGATGTTCAGTAATTGTTCCCTCGGTTAAACCTCTTTCTTTAGCAATCTCAACAACAGTTTTCCCAGACTTAAACAGTTTTAATGAAACATTTTTGCTGGGCTCTTTTTTACGTTTAGATTTTTTTTCTTTAAAAATTTCTGTTTGATTTAAAACACTAATATCATATTCAATACAATAAGCTTTTATAACTTTTAAAATAGCATTACCATATTTTTTAACGCGTATTTTTCCAAAACCATTTATATTTAAAAGTTCTTTTTTTGTTGTAGGTAATGTCTCACATATTTGATACAATGCCTTTTGTGTAAAAATCTGATAATGAATTACATCATTTTCTTCTGCAATAGTATTTCTTAACTCACGTAAACGCTCAAATAACTCAATATTTGTTGTTCCATCTATAACAGATTTACGTATTTTTTTAGGTTTTTCTTTAGTTAAAAATACTGCATCTGCTCTTAGTTCTAAAAATTTTAGTGTATTAAATCCTTCTGTAAATCCATTAAAAAAACTTAATTTGGTGCTAATTAACTCTTCAATTATATCTAATTGTTTATTTATTTCTTTTTCTACACTCTTATTGTCTGTGCTATAATTAAATATCTTATAAGGCTCACTTATTGCATTTGTTGTTTGTTCATTAAAATAGTTTAGAGCTTTTATAAAACGTTCTTGAATACTTTTATTAGCTTCGGGTTCAATTTCAGGTTTCGATAAATTATATAATTGTGTTTTAAATGTATTGCTTATTTTTAGAAGATTAACAACTGTATTTTTTATAGTGGTAAAAGTTGTTTCTACATTTCCTTCTATACTCGTTTTATTTTTATAGAATAGGTCTAAAACACGATTAACAGGTTTAATAAATTCAAAAAAATCGAATATTTCGGCAATTAGGTTCAGTTGGAATTCTGATTTTGATTTTTGCAAAATAGACTCATCAGGTTGATTTTCTGCTGCATGCTTATTAAATGAAATTACATTGCTATCACTAATAATTTGGTTAGAATTTATACTGCTTTTTAACACTAAACCTTCTAAAGATTTACATCTACTTAACGCAACATACGTTTGACCGTGTGCAAAAGCAGCCTGTGCATCTATAATCGCTTTTTCAAAAGTTAATCCTTGACTTTTATGAATCGTTATTGCCCATGCTAATCTTAATGGAATTTGTGTATATGAACCAACGCTGTTTTCAGAGATTTCTTTAGTTTCTGGATGTACTGTATAATTTATATTTTCCCAAATTTCTGGTGTAACTACAATATTAGCTTCATCATTCGGACATTTAACTATTACTTCATCTTTATCTAAAAAAACAATTTTACCAATTTTACCATTAAAATACCGTTTTTCGGGAGCGCTATCATTTTTAATAAATAGTACCTGTGCACCTACTTTTAAAACTAACTCTTCTTTATTAGGATAAGAAAATTCTGGAAATTTCCCCTCAATTTTTGCTGTGTAAGTTTGGGGTTTAGAATTTAATTTATTTAATGCTAGTAGATTGGTTTTTTCTGCTTTATTGTTATGTGTTGTTAGGTCTATATAACCATCATTTTCATTTGGAACAAAATCTGGTAAAAAACGCTTGTTTAATTCATCAGCTGCAGCTTGTGAAAGGGAATTATTTCTAATTTCGTTTAAAATTTTTATAAACTTTTGATTTTTTTGCCGGTAAACATGTTTTAATTCTACTGTAATAGCATTACATTGTTGATATGAATGACTACTAAAAAAGAAACCATTTTTATAAAAAGGTTTTAATAATTGCCATTCGTTTTCCTTAATTACTGGTGATAATTGCTGCAAATCCCCAATCATTAATAACTGTACACCTCCAAAAACTTTAGTTCTCTTTTTAAATCGCCTTAATGTTTTGTCTATTCCGTCTAACAAATCTGCACGTACCATACTAATTTCATCAATTACTAATAAATCCATAGATTTAATAATATTGATTTTAGTTTTGCTGAATTTTCTATTAAAGCTAGAAGTTTTATTTTGCTCAGAATCAGGTAAAATGGGACCAAAAGGCAATTGAAAAAAAGAATGAATAGTCATTCCCTTTGCATTAATGGCAGCAACTCCAGTTGGAGCAACCACAACCATACGCTTTAAAGATTCATTTTTTAACTTGTGTAAAAAAGTAGTTTTACCTGTCCCTGCTTTTCCCGTTAAAAATACATTTCGGTCTGTATTGTTAACAAATTTCCAAACTAGTTCTAATTCATTATTCGTTTTCATGTGGCAATATTAGTATTTTAACGGTCACATGCTATTCGCTTCCTGTCTGTTGGACAGGTAGCTTAATTATTTATTAATTGATATTTTTTTAGCAGACTCGTTTCAAATAGCAATTTTAGACATAGAAAAGTTTAAACAAAAAAACAGAAACGATTTCTATGTATTTTATATCTCAAGATTTTTATCGTAAGGAATACTTTTTAAAATATGGTTGATGGCATTTACTCTAGCCATTGTTTTTTTATTAGCTCTAATTATTTTCCAACTAACAGCATTATTTGCAGTTTTTTCAAACATTTTATTTTTATAGTCCGTATAAACATCCCATAACTCTTGTGCTTTTTCATCAACTGGAGTCATTTTCCATTGTTTTAACGGATTATTTTTAATGTCTTCAAAACGCTTTGCTTGTTCTTTTTTAGAAATTGACATATAAATTTTCACTAAATGAATTCCAGATTCTGTTATCATCCGTTCAAAATCGTTTATTTGATTCATAAATATATCATATTCAGCCTGCGTACAAAACCCATTAACAGGTTCAACAACTGCCCGATTGTACCAACTTCTATCAAAAAAAACAATTTCACCACCTTTTGGAAATTGATTTACATATCGCTGAAAATACCATTGTGTTTTTTCATCTTCAGTAGGTTTAGGAAGTGCCAACTTTTTTATGTGCCGTGGATTCATTCTTTCTGTAGCACGTCTAATTGCTCCTCCTTTTCCTGCGGCATCACGTCCTTCAAAAATTATAATAATGCGTTCGTTTTCGTTTATAGCCCAAGTTTGTAATCTTATCAATTCAATTTGTAGCTTTTTTAAGCGTTTTTCATACTTAACATATCTTACAGCTCTTTCTAGATTATATGGTTCTCTAGATAATAATGCCGTTAGCCCTTTATTTGTGTTAAGAATTTCTACGTTTTCTGATGTTAAAGTAAACTCTTGCATAATTAATCTAATTGTTTTGAGGCACGATGATATCTCATAATAATATTTGGATCTGGAAGTAATGTAGTAAGTGCTTTATCTTTACCTTCGTAATTAAATTGTGATAATACGTACCGAATGCATTCCAAACGTGCTACTTTTTTATTGTTGGCTCTCACTATTATCCAAGGGCTATAACTTGTATGGGTTTTACTAAACATTTGTTCTTTATAATGTGTATAGTCATCCCAAAGTTCTTGTCCTTTTCTATCTACAGGGCTAAATTTCCATCTTTTTAGCGGTGTTTCAATTCTTGCATTAAACCTAGCCAATTGTTCTCCTTTAGAAATTGAAAACCAGAACTTAATTAAAATTAAATTATCCTCACAAAGCATGTGTTCAAATTCTGGAACTTGCACCATAAAATTTTCGTACTGAGATTCGTTACAAAACCCCATAACTGGCTCTACCACTGCTCTATTATACCAACTTCTATCAAAAAAAACAATTTCACCTGAATTTGGTAATTCTTTAATATAACGTCTAAAATACCATTGCCCACGTTCAACTTCTGTTGGTTTTGTAAGTGCAACTAAACGGGTTGATCTTGGGTTTAAATGTTCTGCAAACCTTCTTATATTACCACCTTTACCAGCGGCATCTCTACCTTCAAAGATAATTGCAACTCTTTTTTTATTTTTAGAGATCCATTGTTGTAGTTTTACTAACTCAATTTGTAATTTTTTAAGTTCTTCTTCATAAAAAATTCTATTTTTAACTTTATCAATATTAATATTTTTCTGCTTAATAATTTCTAAAATCTCTTTATTTGAAGAAGCTTGTTCAAAATCTTCTTTAGTTAAACTTGGAGTTTTTGCCATATTATTCTGACTTTTGAATGGTTACACAATCTGCCGGATTGTTAGATATTTGCAATTTTGCATCTGAAGGAGAAATGTAAGGTATCCCTAATCCTAATCCTCGCAATATAAATAATAATCCAATAATAACCACAAATACTGGAATTGCTTTTTGAATTTTATTTCTTAATGATAAATTTACAAAATTTCCTAAAAATATTGCTCCTGTCATTAAAGGGATTGTACCTATTCCAAAAATTGCCATATATAAAGCTCCATTGGTTGCATTACCCGTTGAAATTGAACCAAGTAATGCCATATAAACTAATCCACACGGTAAAAAACCATTAAAAAAACCGATTAAAAATAATGCCTTATTTGACTTTTTAGTTAAGTACAAACCAAGTTTTTGCTTTACTTTTCCAATTATTTTGTATAAAGGTTTTGAAAAATTGTATTTATTAAATAACGATATAGGAATTAGAATAATAGCAATCATTACAACTCCCATTAAAATAGATAATCGTTGTTGAAAACCTGCTAAATACAGTCCTTTACCTATAAAACCAAAAAGTAATCCTATTAATGAATAACTAAGAATTCTACCTAAATGGTATAAAAATGTTTGAAATATTAATTTTGATTTGGAAGACTTATCTACAGGTAGCACAAATGCAATTGGTCCACACATACCTATACAATGAAAACTCCCAGCTAAGCCTAAAACCAGTGCAGTCCATAGCATATTAGTACATTATTTTTTCTTTAAACAAATATTTATTGTCATCAACATTCCACTCAATTTTAACATCCCATCGTCCTTGAACTAAGGTTTCATTTTGAATTAAATACTGGTTAGTTTCTAATTTAATTGGAAGTTCAAAATCTATTTTATTATTTGACAATCTCTGAAAATATATTGTTCCAGAAATAGCTGAAGAATCAAATTCTTTAGGAAAGCTAATTAACAAACCATCTACCGTTTTTTTTAAAGAAACATTTTCTTTTAAAGCTATTCCTTTATTTTGTTGATCTATTTCTTTCTGATAGTTTAGCTCATCTTTATAATAATCTTCCGATACTAAATGATGATCGTATTTATTTACAAAATGTGCTTTATAAACAAAGGATAAAATAAATATAATAAAAGATACCAATGCAATAATAATACCCATTGGCCAAGTAAATTTAATTTTCATGATTACTTAATTATTAAGGGTCCTGTAAAATTAGTTGTGGTAGTTTCAATTAGTTCTCCTTTTGAATAAATACCAATTTTTAATTTTTCTTTGGACGAATTTAGGTCTTTTTTATTAATTTCTATAAACAAAGTTCCTCCTTTTAAACCTTGCTTTTTAATATTTATTTTACCACCTACCAAAACTACAGTTCCTGGATGCGATATTAATTTAATATCAATATCCTCAACATCTTCTGTAGTTTTATTAATTAATTTTACTGTATAAACATTTTTAATAGTTGTTGCTGTACTTTGAAATGTTTGTCCAGGTAATCGTAAAATTGTAGCTTCAATATCGTTTCGTAAAAATAACATTGTAATTAGCACCCCAATTAAAATGGTTAAAATTGCTGAATAAGCAATTAGACGTGCATTAAATTTAAATTTTTCTTTTTTCTCTATATTGTCTTCAGAAGCATAACGGATTAAACCTCTATCGAAACCAGATTTATCCATAATTGCATCACAGGCGTCTATACAGGCTGTACAATTAATACATTCTAATTGCGTTCCGTTTCTAATATCAATACCTGTTGGACACACCTGCACACATTGCTTACAGTCTATACAATCTCCATAACCAAGTTCTTCTCTATCTTCCTTTTTGCGTAATTTACTTCTTCCATTTTCACCTTCTCCTCTAACAAAATCATACGCAACATTTATTGATTTATCATCCAATAAAACACCTTGAAGTCTACCATAAGGACATACAATTATACACACTTGCTCTCTAAACCAAGCGAATACAAAATAGAAAACACCTGTAAAAGCTAATAAATAAATTAAGGTACTTACATGCTCTAAAGGACCTGCGGTTATATAGGCAAAAACGTTATCGGATCCAATTATATAAGCTAAAAATACGTTTGAAATAATAAATGAAATGATAAAAAACACAAACCATTTAAAGACTCTTTTTCTAATTTTTTCGGCATCCCATTTTTGCTTATCAAGCTTAATTTGTTTAGATCTATCTCCTTCAATTAAATATTCAACTTTTCTAAACACCATTTCCATAAAAATGGTTTGAGGACACATCCATCCGCAAAATATTCTACCAAATACTACTGTAAATAAAATAATAAATACAACGCTTACCAACATTGAAATTACTAATAGATGAAAATCTTGTGGCCAGAATGGAAACCCAAAAATGTGAAATTTACGTTCTAAAACATTGAATAACAGAAATTGATTTCCTTTGATTTTAATAAAGGGAGCAGCTATTAAAAATGTTAAAAGAAACCAACTAACAATAGTTCTGTAATTATAAAATTTACCTTTTGGTTTTTTTGGGAAAATAAAATTTCTTTTTCCACTTTCATCAATTGTTGCAATTGAGTCTCTAAATATTTCTTTATTCTCTTTATCCATTATAATTGCTACTGTATAAAAATTTAAACAAATTTAAAGTTAATTGATTTATTATATGGAAACAAAAGTGACAAAAAAAGGAAAAGAAGTAGATTTATTTTTTAACTATTATAAACCCACTTCTTTTCCTCAAAATATCTTATTATTTTTAATAAAACAGGAAGTATTAACTGAAAGTAAAATCACAAATAAGCAATATATCTACTAATAATTAATGATTCTAAAACATCACACTTCCTTTTTTATATTACTCTTCAGGCCAAATAATATCACCTTCTGCAGACTTTGGATTTGCTGGCTGTGTTCCTTGCATTGAGATAATATAACTTGCCAATTGAATTCTCTCTTCTCTACTAATTGTACTTTCCCAAGCAATCATTCCTTTTCCTGGTCTTCCACCATTGGTTAATGTGTTAAATATATTTTTAACTCCACCACCTAATATCCATACATTATCTGTCAAGTTTGGACCAATACTTCCTCCTAAATCTGCTAAATGACAAGCTGTACAAGTTTTGGATGTAAATAATTCCTTTCCTTTTGCAATACTTTCAGCATCTGTTAATGCCACAATATTACTGTCATCAAACAACTCTGGATTTGCAGCTTTATAGGCTTCTACTTGAGCTTTACCTTCTGCAATTTCCGTTGCAAATTCTTCCGCTTGGCTATATTCTTCAGAATTATAAAATACCTGAATGTAGTAAAAAACACTAATTGCAATGGTAATATAAAAACCGTATAACCACCAAGGAGGTAATACATTGTCTAACTCTTTAATACCATCATAATCATGTTCTAACAAAATGTCTTCTTCTGTTCCTAGCTCGTGGGCTTTGGTTAAAGATTTCATAAACTTTTTCCAACCCGATATGTTTTCTGAATTTTTATTCATCTGATTTTTCTTTAGTATTAGTATCGTTATCGAAAGGTAAATTACTTAAATTATCTATTCTTCTTTTTGGAAGTTTAAAAACAAATACTATCATTGTTGAAAAAACTAAAAAGAATAAGACTAATGAAATTATTGGATAAATTTCAACCCCTTCAATACTTTCTAAATTGTGTTTTATAAATTTTAACATCTATTCTTATTTTAAGGCTGTATTATTGGCTTTAATATCTGTACCTAAACGCTGTAAATAGGCAATTAAAGCTACTATTTCTTTGTTTTCAATATTACTTGATCCATAATTTTTAACAAACTCAGGGTCTTGTCTCAAATTATTTTCAATTTCTTTAGCTTGAGTTAATAATGCTTGTTTAGCTCCTTTAATTTCTTCTTCGGTATACGGTACTCCAAGCCCAACAAGTCCTTCCATTTTACTTTCTAAATTAGAGGCATTCATATCGTTTTTAATTAACCAAGAATAACGTGGCATAATAGAACCTGGAGATGTAGAACGCGGATCTAGCATATGATTAAAATGCCAGTTGTCGTTATATTTTCCACCAATTCTATGCACATCTGGTCCAGTTCTACGTGATCCCCAAAGGAATGGGAAATCGTAAACAAATTCACCAGCTTTTGAGTATTCTCCATAACGTTCAACTTCTGAACGGAACGGACGAATCATTTGCGAGTGGCAATTATTACAACCTTCTCTAATATAAATATCTCTACCTTCTAATTCAAGTGGTGTATAAGGTTTTACACTCTCTATAGTTGGTATGTTCGATTTTACTAAAATTAACGGTACTATTTCTACCAAGCCACCAATTAAAATAGCAACTGTTGTTAAAATTGTAAATAATACAGTTTTTCTTTCTAACCAAGTATGAAAACCTTCTCCAGCAATACGTTTACCACTAATTTTTTTCAATGGTGCGGCCTCGGCTAATTCATCTTCTACCGTAGAACCAGCTTTTGCAGTTTTTATAATGTTAATTGCTAACAATACAAATCCTGTTAAATACAATGTACCTCCAATTGCACGCATAGCATACATTGGAATAACTTGTGTTACGGTTTCCAAAAAGTTACCATAAACTAATGTTCCATCAGGATTAAATTGTTTCCACATAAATGCTTGTGTAAATCCAGCCACATATAACGGAATTGCATAAAATAATATACCTAAAGTACCTAACCAAAAATGTGTATTTGCTAATTTTTTAGAATACAGTGGTGTTTTCCATAATTTTTCAGCTAACCAATATACAATACCTGCAATCATAAATCCGTTCCAAGCTAGGGCTCCAATGTGTACGTGACCAACAATCCAATCTGTATAATGTCCAATTGCATTTAAGTTTTTAAATGATAGCATTGGTCCTTCAAAAGTTGCCATACCATATCCTGTAATTGCAACTACAAAGAATTTTAATACTGGATTTTCACGTACTTTATCCCAAGCACCACGCAAGGTTAATAATCCGTTTATCATACCACCCCAAGATGGGAAAATAAGCATTACTGAAAATACAGTTCCTAAATTTTGTGCCCACTCTGGTAAAGCTGTATATAATAAATGGTGAGGTCCTGCCCAAATGTATAAGAAAATTAAAGTCCAGAAGTGAATTATAGAAAGTCTATAAGAATACACAGGTCTATTGGCTACTTTGGGTACAAAATAATACATTAACCCAAGTACAGGTGTTGTTAAGAAAAACGCTACCGCATTATGTCCATACCACCATTGCACTAAAGCATCTTGCACTCCAGAATACACTGAGTAACTTTTAAATGCAGATACTGGCATTTCTAAATTATTAAATATGTAAAGAACAGCAATGGTAATTACTGTGGCAATATAAAACCAAATGGCAACATAAATATGTCGTTGTCTTCGTTTTAAAATAGTACCAAATAAGTTAATTGCAAATACAACCCAAATTAAAACTACAACAATATCTATAGGCCATTCTAACTCTGCATATTCTTTTGAAGATGTTAAGCCTAAAGGCAATGTAATTGCAGCTGCAACAATAATAGCTTGCCAGCCCCAAAAATGAATTCTACTTAAAACATCGTTAAACATTCTAGTTTTAAGTAATCTTTGAGTTGAGTAATAAATTCCTAAGAAAATACCATTACCCACAAAGGCAAAAATTACCGCATTGGTATGTAAAGGACGTAAACGACCAAAACTTAACCACGAAATTGCATTATCTGAACCTGTAAATTCTAATAATCCTGGGAAAACAAAAAGTAGTGCTACTAAAAGCCCTACTAACATTCCTACAACTCCCCATAGAATTGTAGCCCAAAGAAACATTTTAACTATTTTATTATCATAATAAAACTGTTCTTTTTCCATACTTGTTTGATTAATTGTTAATGATTATATATTTATTCTTGTTGATTTTCTTTTTTCTCTTTAACTAATTCATCATCAAATAGCATTCTAACGGACGGTGTATAGGTATCTTCATACTGCCCAGATTTTACTGACTTGATAAAAATAATGAAAAAAAACACGGCAACAATAATACTAACGCCTATTGTTATGTAGACAACTTCCATTTTTTAGTTAATTAGTTTTTGATTTTGATTTAAACACAAAAATATTATTTAATTTGTAAAATTGTATGATAAATATCATACAATTTTATTCATATTTATATTTTACTTTTTAAAATTATAGTTTCTTTGAAACCCAATTTGTTAGAATAGTTACAAACACCACAATTGTAATTGAACTTAATGGCATTAAGATTGCAGCAACCACGGGAGTTAACATACCCGTTAAGGCAAAATACAAACCTATAACATTATAACAAAAAGATAAAATAAAACTGACCTTAATTATTGAAATTGTTTTTTTAGAAAGTGTTAAAAACTCTGGTAATTTGTTGAAAAGTTTAGCATCTAGAATAGCATCGCAAGCTGGAGAGAAGACATTTACATCTTCAGAAATAGAAATTCCTACATTACTTTGCGCTAACGCACCTGCATCATTTAATCCATCACCAATCATCATTACCTTTTTATTTTCACCTTGAAGTTTCTTTATAAACTCTAATTTATCTTCAGGTTTTTGATTAAATTGAAAAACTGTATTTTTAGGTAAAAGCTGCTCTAAATATTGTTTTTCACCATCATTATCTCCTGAAAGAATTACCAAATTATAATGCAATCCCAATTTGTCAAAAACTTCTTTTGTTCCTTCCCTATAACTGTTTTTAAATAAGAAATAACCTTTAAAATTGTTATTAATTTTAACATAAATAGAGGTTTCATTTACAGCAACCGCTTTTGCTTCAACAAAACTAGAGGCTCCAATTTTAAAGATGGTATTGTTAATTGTTGCTTCTATTCCCTTTCCTAAAATCTCATTAAAACTAGATGGCTTATCTAACAACGAATCTATATCTAAATATTCATACAAAGATCTACTTAGTGGGTGATTTGAAGCTCTAAGAACACTTTTTAAACCGCTTTTTTCTTCATCTGTTAACGGATCTCCAAAATAAGTGAGCTGCGTTTTATTACTTGACGTTATTGTACCTGTTTTATCAAAAATAATAGTATCAACTTTAGAAATATTTTCTATCGTTTCTGAATTTTTTAGATAAAACTTTTTGTATCCAAATATGCGTAAAATATTTCCAAAAGAAAATGGAGCAGACAATGCCAAAGCACAGGGACAGGCAATAATTAATACCGCTGTAACAACATTAAATAACATTTGAACATTATAAAAATACCAAAAAACACCTCCCAGAAAAGCTATTATCAAAATTGCAATCGTAAAAAATCTACTTATAGAATCTGTTATGTTTTTTATGGATTTTTCGTTAGATTTATTAAAAACATCATTACTCCATAATTGCGTTAAATAACTTTGCTCTATAGAACTTATTACTTCCATTTCTATGGCTCCAGCAGTTTGTTTTCCACCAGCAAATAATTTATCTCCAGATTTTTTTATAACAGGAATAGATTCTCCTGTAACAAAACTATAATCTATAGCGGCATTTCCATTAATTAAAATTCCATCTACTGGAATTAATTCTTCGTTTCTTATTAAAAGTCTATCTCCCTTTTTAATATCTTTTACTTGAATATTAGTTTCTTTATCGTTTAAAATTAACGAAACTGCAATTGGAAAGTACGATTTGTAATCTCTTTCAAAAGATAAAAAATTATAGGTTTTTTGTTGAAAAAATTTACCCAGCAATAAAAAGAAAACCAAGCCAGCCAAACTATCAAAAAAGCCAGAACCAATATCTAAAAATATTTCAACAGAACTTCTAATAAACAATACTGAAATTCCCAACGCAATAGGAACATCTATATTTAATGTTTTATGTTTCAATCCTTTATAAGCAGAAGTGAAATAATCTTTTGCCGAATAAAATACAACTGGCACAGCCATTGTAAACATTAACAACCTAAACAAATGTTTGTATTTTTCTAACCAAAATTCATCTACTTCAAAATACTCTGGAAATGATAGTAACATAATATTTCCAAAAGCAAAAGCTGCTATAGATACCTGATAAATTAGTGTTTTATCAACTTTATTTATTTTTGAATCCGCATCTTCTAAACTTATATAAGGTTCGTAACCAATAGAAGTTATTAACTCTACCAATTCTTTTAAGTTAGTATGTTTGTTTTTGAATGTAATGCGTAGTATCTTTTTTGGAAAATTAACCATCGAAATAGTTACGCCTTTATTAAGTTTACTTAAATTTTCTAACACCCAAATACAAGAACTACAATGTATGCTAGGTATATAAAATTCTACTACAGAAGTTTCGGTATCATTAAATTCTAAAAGCTTTTCAATTATTTCTTCGTTCTCTAAATAATTATATTTTCCTTTAATATCGGAAGGAATTGTTCCTGGAGAAGACTCTAAATCGTAATAACAAGTTAATTCATTTGTATTTAATATTTCATAAACAGTTTTACAACCATTACAACAAAAATATTTATTATTAAATTCTACCGGTTTTTTGCCGCAATCTGTACCGCAATGATAACAATTATTTATACTCATGTTGTTAAATTAACATTGCAAAACTATTGATTTCTTGTAGTATAACAATGACAAATATCATATTTTAAAGCTAATTTTTATTATAAATTTTTGTAAATTTGCATCGTTTTAATTTAAACTTATGCCGATTATATGTCGAACTGCAGACAATGTATTATTAAAAGATTTAATGCCTTAAAAACATTAACAAATGAAGAATTAGAAACATTTTCTGATCATAAAACAACTCTTCTTATAAAAAAAGGGGAAAATTTAATGACAGAAGGTAATACCATTAATGGTCTGTATTGTATTAAAGATGGTAAAGGAAAATTAACAAAATTAAATACAAACGGAAAAGAACAAATAATTAAATTTATTAAGGGTGGTGATTTATTAGGTCATAGATCTTTATTAAGTGAAGAGTTAGTTGGTCTAAATGCCATTGCACTTGAAGATATGCATGTTTGTTTTATTCCTAAGGGAGATATTTTAGATACAATTAAAGACAATAATCAGTTTTCTCTAAATTTAATGAAAAATATTTCTCATCAATTAAATGAAGCAAATACTTTAATATCACAAATGGCTCAAAAACCTGTTAAAGATAGGTTGGCTGAAACGTTATTGCATTTAGAAGAAGTTTTTGGAGTTGATAATGAAGATTTTATAGATGTTATTTTAACACGAGAAGAAATTGCAAATACTATTGGAACTGCAACTGAATCTGCTATTAGACTGTTATCTAATCTAAAAAAAGATGGTGTTATAGATTTGCATGGAAAACGCATTAAAATTTCTAATAAAAGTGCTTTAAAAAATATTTCTGAAGGATATTAGTTTAAAACAAACTACATATACAATAAAAAAACAGTCTAAAATTAAAATTTTAGACTGTTTTTTTTATAAATATATTTAAATTTCTTAAATCATAGAAGCAGCAATACGCTTATAAATACCTTTTTCAAGTTTTTCACGAATTGCAGAGAACGATTCAATAGTTATTCTAACATCTTCTAATGTATGTGTTGTTGTTGGAATTAATCTAAGAATAATTAATCCTTTTGGAATTACAGGATATACAACAATTGAACAGAAGATTCCATAATTCTCTCTTAAATCATTTACCATTGCCATAGCTTCTGGAATATCACCTTCTAAAAATACTGGAGTAACACAAGTGTTTGTTTTGCCAATATTAAAACCGTTTTCTTTTAATCCATTTTGCAGTGCATTCACGTTTTCCCAAAGTTTTTCTTTTAACTCTGGCATAGTACGCAACATATCTAAACGTTTTAACGCTCCTTTTACCATTGGCATAGGTAACGATTTTGCAAACATTTGAGAACGCATATTGTACTGTAAATATTGAATAATATCTTTATCCGCAGCAAAAAAGGCTCCAATACCAGCCATAGATTTTGCAAAAGTTGCAAAATATACATCAATATCATCTTGTACGCCTTGCTCAAATCCAGCGCCTCTACCACCTTCACCTAAAGTTCCAAAACCGTGTGCATCATCTACAAGTAATCTAAAATTATACTTTTCTTTTAAAGCTACAATTTCTTTTAATTTACCTTGTTCTCCTCGCATCCCAAAAACCCCTTCAGAAATCACTAAAATTCCTCCATTATTTTCTTCGGCAATTTTAGTAGCACGTTGTAAGTTTTTTTCTAAACTTTCAATATCGTTATGCTTATAGGTATAACGTTTACCGTGGTGCAACCTAACACCATCAATAATACAAGCGTGAGAATCTATATCATATACTATAACATCGTGTTTGGTTACAAGTGCATCAATTGCAGAAACCATTCCTTGATAACCAAAGTTTACTAAATATGCAGCTTCTTTATCTACAAATTCCGCACATTCATTTTCTAATTGCTCATGGTATTTTGTATGCCCAGACATCATTCTAGCTCCCATTGGGTAAGCCATTCCGTATTCTGCAGCAGCTTCAGCATCTGCTTTTCTAACTTCTGGGTGATTTGCTAATCCCAAATAATCGTTTATACTCCATGTAATTACTTCCTTTCCATTAAATTTCATCCTATTAGAAATTTCACCTTCTAACTTTGGAAAAACGTAATAACCTTCAGCTTGTTTCGCCCATTTTCCTAATGGACCTTTATCTTTAACTATTCTTTCAAATAAATCTTTCATATATATTCTTTTGCAAAAAATGCAATATTACATTTATATTAAGTGGTGCAAAGTACGGTATTTTTTTTGTGCTATTCAAATGTTAATATTACAAAAAAAGAGGCTAAAATTAAATTTTAAAGCCTCTTTTTTTGTTTTCAGAATCATTTATTTAATAAATTCAACTTCTTGATGTGCGTGTTTTTGGGAATCAAAAAATCCTTGTTCCTTCATCCATTCATCACAATATATTTTTTCCATGTAGCGTGATCCGTGATCAGGTAATATCAAAACTACTTTAGAATCCTCATTAAACATACCTTGTTCAGCATATTGCATTGTAGCCTGTACAATTGCTCCGCTTGTGTAACCTGTAAACAAACCTTCGGTTACTGCTAATTCTCTAGCTCTGTGCGCTGCTGCCTCATCTGTTACTTTTTCAAAAACATTTATTACCTCAAAATCTGTTGCTGTTGGAATTAAGTTTTTACCTAAACCTTCAATTCTATATGGGTATATTTCTTTTTTATCAAACTCACCTGTTTCATGAAATTTTTTCAAAATTGATCCGAAAGCATCAACACCTAAAGTTTTAATGTTTGGGTTTTGTTCTTTTAAATATTTTGAAACTCCAGATATTGTACCTCCAGTACCACTAGCCGCAACTAAATGCGTAATTTCACCTTTGGTTTGTTCCCAAATTTCTGGTCCTGTAGTATTGTAATGTGCTTCTGTATTTAAATGATTAAAATACTGATTTATATATACTGAATTTGCAGTTTCGGCATGCAACCTTTTAGCTACTTCATAATAAGATCTTGGATCGTCTGCTTGCACATGTGCAGGACAAACATATACTTTTGCACCCATTGCTTTAAGCATATTTATTTTACCTGGAGCTGCTTTTGATGTAACTGCCAAAATACATTTATAACCTTTTATAATACTTACTAAGGCCATACTAAAACCTGTATTACCAGATGTAGTTTCAATTACAGTACTTCCTTCTTTTAATATTCCTTGCTTTTCAGCTTCTTCAATAATATGCAATGCAATTCTATCTTTCATAGAATGCCCAGGATTAAAGCCTTCGTATTTAGCGTAATAGTTTCCGGGAAGATCTTTTGTTATTGTATTTAGCTTAATTAAGGGAGTTTCGCCTATAAGTTCTAGAATATTGTTACTTATACCTTTATTTTGTGTCATTTTAAATAGTTTAATTAAAATATCAAAACCTAAAATTAAAAATTCTGATTAATTATCTACAATATGCAAATTTAATATTTTTTTTTAATTATTGTGTAACTTCTAAATCAATAATAAAACTATAGTCTCTTGCAATCTCTTTTAAAGCATCAAACCTGCCGGAAGCCCCGCCGTGTCCAGCTTCCATATCTGTATGTAACACTAAAATATTATTGTCTGTTTTAAAATCTCGTAATTTAGCCACCCATTTTGCTGGCTCAAAATACTGCACTTGAGAATCATGAAGTCCTGTTGTGACCAACATATTTGGATAATTTTGCTTTTTTACATTATCATAAGGAGAATATAATTTCATATATTCATAAAACTCCTTTTTATTTGGGTTTCCCCATTCATCATACTCTCCTGTTGTTAACGGAATGCTATCGTCTAACATAGTTGTAACAACATCAACAAAAGGCACAGAAGCAACAACTCCATTAAATAATTCTGGGTTTATATTTATAATAGCTCCCATTAATAATCCACCTGCAGACCCACCGCTGGCATATAAATGTTTTGGAGAAGTATATTGTCTATCTATTAAAAACTTTGCACAATCTATAAAATCATAAAAAGTATTTAATTTGTTTAAAAGTTTACCGTTTTCGTACCAATTTCTACCTAAATACTCACTTCCTCTAACATGGGCAATTGCAAAAATAAAACCTCTATCTAATAAACTTAATCGTGTAGAACTAAAACCTGCATCAATTGTGTGACCATAAGATCCATAACCGTATAAAAGTAATGGTGTGTTTTTACAAATTTTAGTGCTTTTTTTATAAACTAATGAAACTGCTATTTTTGTTCCATCTTTAGCTGTTGCCCATAAACGCTCACTTTTATAATTAGTTTTATCAAATTTACCACCTAAAACCTGCTGTTCTTTTTTAACATCTTTAGTTTTATCATCTACATTAAAATCTATAACAGAGCTTGGTGTGGTCATAGAATTATAACCATAACGAATTACATTTGTATCGAATTCTGGATTGTAGTAAACTCCAGCCGAATAGGTTTCCTCTTCAAAAGGCAGGTAATAATCTTCTGAATTATCCCAACGTATTATTCTAATTTTATTAAGTCCATTACTGCGTTCTTCTAAAACTAAAAAATCTTTAAATATAGAAATATCTTCTAGTAAAACATCTTTTCTGTGTGGAATAACATCTACCCATTTTTCTTTTGATGTTTCTAGAATTGAAGTTTTCATCAACTTAAAATTAGTAGCATTATCTTTATTAGTTAATACATAAAAACTATTATTATAGTGCGCTATATTGTATTCTAAATCGCGTTCTCTAGCTTGAAAAACTCTAAATTCCCCAGTTGGATTATCCGCTTCTAAAATTCTATATTCTGTAGCAACAGTACTGTGCGAACCAATAATTAAATATTTATCGGATTTTGTTCTATAAATATAGGTACTAAACGCTTCTTCTTTTTCATAAAACACTTCTACATCTATAGCTGGATCTGTTCCTAGAATATGACGAAATATTTTTTCACTTCTTAATGTGGTCGGATTTTTCTGCGTATAAAAAACTGTTTTATTATCTGTTGACCAGGCTGCTGACCCTGTTGTATTTTCAATTTTATCTGAAAGTATTTCTCCAGTTTCTAAATCTTTAAATTGCAATGTAAATTGTCTTCTACCAATAGTATCAACACCAAATGCAACATATTTATTATTAGGACTTATGGATAAACCTGAAAGTTTGTAGAAATTATATCCTTCTGCCAACAAATTAACTTCAAACATTATTTCTTCAACAGCATCTAACGACTCTTTTTTACGTGCATAAATTGGATATTGTTTTCCAGCTTCAAAACGCGTAGTGTAAAAATAATTATTCTTTTTATAAGGAACAGACTCATCATCTTCCTTTATTCGAGATTTCATTTCTTCAAATAAATCTTCTTGAAACTTTTTAGTATGAGCTGTTTTAGCTGTGTAATAATTATTCTCAGCATTTAAATAGTCAATTACTTTTGGGTTTTCTTTATCATTTAACCAGTAATAATTATCTATTCTTTCATCGTTATGAATTGTTAATTTTTTTTCAATTTTTTCTGCAATTGGAGCAGAAATCTTATTTTCAGACATTTTAATCTTTTTTACTAAGTTGCAAAAATACTATATTTGCGCTTGTAACTTGTTAAAATTAAAATAAAATGTTTGGAGATTTATCTGGTATGATGGGAAAACTTAAAGAAGCTCAAGAAAAAGTTGAAGCTACAAAGGTTAGATTAAACACTATTTTTATTGATGGTGAAGCTGGGAACGGTAAGGTTAAAGTTACTGTAACAGCAAATAGATTGGTTAAAAATATTACAATTTCCGAGGAGCTAACAGACAAAGAAGAAATTGAAGATTATTTGTTAATAGCCTTAAACAAGGCCTTAGAAAAAGCCCATACAATTAGTGAGACAGAACTTGCTGCTGCAGCAAAAGATGGCATGCCAAATATTCCTGGAATGAATATGTTTAAATAGCTTGATTAAAAATTTATTTCTAAAACTTAATCAATAAAAAACGTTTCTTCAAAGCCTATTAAATATACTTTTTCCTCTGCTCTAGTTACTGCCGTATATAACCAGCGTAAGTATTCAACACTTTGCCCATTAGGCAAATAAGGCTGTTCTACAAACACTGTTTTCCACTGTCCACCTTGCGATTTATGGCACGTAACTGCATATGAGAACTTTATTTGTAATGCATTAAAATATTTGCTGTTTTTAATACCTAATAACTGTTTGTATTTGGATTTTTCATGTGCAAAATCTTTACCAACTTCGTGGTACAATTTATTAGATTCTTCATAAGATAAAGATGGCGTTTCTGAAGTTAAGGTGTCTAATAATAAGACAGTATCGAAAGGTTTTTGATTTGGATAATCAATCATTCTAACTTTAACTTCAGCAAATCTAAACCCGTATAGTTCTTTGGTATTGTAAATTTGTAAAATTTCACAAATATCACCATTTGCAATAAAACCAGCTTCACTAGAATCTTTTAACCAGAAATAATTATTTTTTACAATCATTACAAAATCACCAGTAGAAATTTCGTTTTCTTGTCCTCTTATTTTACTTCTAATTTGTTGGTTGTATTGGTTTGCACGTTTATTAGAACGCACAATAAATGCGGTATCTTCAACACCAATATTGTCGTAAGCAGCATTTATTGCATCTTCAATATCATAACCATCTATTAACCTAATTAAATCTGGATATCCCAATTTAAATTGAAACGTTTCATAGCCATTATTCGCAATAATAATACGTAATTCCGTTGCGTTAATTAAAACTCCAGAATTTTTATGTTGTCGCATTACCTCATTCAATTCAATTTCAGTGACTTCTTTATTATAATTAAGTGCCAATTTATTAGCATCTAACGCAGGACTTATATCTAATTTAACTGGTGGTAATTGGGCAGTATCTCCTATAAAAATAATTTTGCATTGCACTCCAGAATACACATAAGAAATTAAATCGTCTAACAAAGAACCTTTATCAAATAGTTTACCATTAGTTGGGCTATCCGGAATCATTGAAGCTTCATCAATAATAAAAATTGTATTGGTATGCTTATTTGGTTGCAAAGTAAAATCTACACCACCTCCTTTATTTTTTTTTGGAAAATAAATTTTTTTATGAATTGTAAATGCTTGTCTGTTAGAATATCCAGAAATAACTTTAGCAGCTCTACCTGTTGGTGCCAATAGCACCGCTTTTTTCCCAATCTTCCATAAATTATTAACAACAGTACTAATTGTTGTGGTTTTACCAGTACCTGCATATCCTTTAATTAGAAATAAGGATTCTTTGGTAGTATCAAAAATAAAATTAGTCAAATGATCTAATAAAATATTTTGTGAATTAGTAGGTTCAAATGGGAACTTTTCAAGTAGATTTCTGTAGAAATCTGATGGTGTTTTAATCATATTTTTAATAAAATTCAAATATACAAATTGATTTTACCATAAAAGTTTTTCTCATTAAAAAAAATTTGTAGATTTGCGTACACACATTAAAAAAGAAAATTCAAATGACAACAATTTTGATTATCCTAGCGGGTATTTTGGTTACAGGGCTTTTAGCGTATGCTATTGTTAATTATATTCCTAGAAAATTACATTGGATAGTTTCAATAGTACTAATTGGACTTGCAGCACTTTTAGTTTATAAAATTAACTTTGAAATTAGAAAACCAATTAAATTTAATAAAGAGAAAAAAGAAAGGTATGCCAAAGTTATTACTCACCTAAAACTTATACGTGATGCACAAGTTGCACATAAAAAAGTGACAGGAAAATATACAGCTAATGGAGAAGATCTTATTAAATTTATTGATACCGCTAAGTTTGCCTTAACACAAACTAGAAACGTACCAAAAACCATAAATGTTGGTGGTGGTATTACAAAAGAAATTGAAGAAAGAGTTGTTGATACAATTGGATATGAAGATGTTAGAAATCAATTTACTGGAACTAATTATAAAAATATGATGCAAATTCCAGAGACTGACCAAAAATTTAAAATTGAAGTTGGTTTTATTGAAAAAATAGCAGGTTTAAAAGCTCCTGTTTTTGAAGTAAAGGTTGATAAAGCACTTATTTTAAAAGGAATGGATATTAATTTAGTAAAACAAGAGAAAGAAGCAATTGGTGGTGAAGAAATTAGAGGTGAATTTGTAAGAGTTGGTTCTTTAGGTGAAGTTAGCGAAGACGGTAACTGGCCTCCATTTTATGATAAAGGAGATAAAAAAGATAACGAATAATTCTTTAGATTTTAAAAATCTAGAAGAAAACCATTTATCCATCCAACTTAGTTTGGATGGATTTTCTTTTTGTGTATATAATAAACCTAGCAATCGATTTGCTGTCTTTGCTAAATACGAATTTACAAATACTCCTACACCTTTTGAACATTTAAACTTAGTAAAACAATTATTTTCGCAAGAAGCATTGCTACAACTAAAATATACATCTGTTAACGTAACGCACTTAAACAATTTAGTAACTCAAGTTCCGCTACCTTTTTTTAATAAACAGAACTTAAAGGACTATTTACAAAATACCATAAAAGTACTTGATAATGATTACGTTACATACGATAAAATAAATAATTCTGAAATAGTTAATGTCTATATACCTTTTGTTAATATTAATAATTTTTTAATTGATATTTACGGAACATTTATATTTAAACACTCTTCAACTGTATTGATTGAAACACTTTTAAATCAATTTAAAAACCAAAACAACGCTTGTTGTTTTGTAAACGTTTCTAATTTAAATTTTGAAATAGTGGTGTTAAAAAATAAAAAACTAGAACTATTTAATTGTTTTTCTTTTAAAACCAAAGAAGACTTCATTTATTACATTCTTTTTACCGCTGAACAACTTAATTTAAACCCCGAAGAGTTTAATTTAATTCTTTTAGGCGATATAGAGAAAGAATCTGAATTATATACCATACTTTACCAATATATTAGAAATATTAAATTTTATGAACCAAAAGAACAGAAAACATTGGTGAATGGAATTTCGGCACATGCCAACTTTACAGTTTTAAATCAATTTTAATGCGTATAATTTCAGGAAAATTCAAAAGTAAACGAATTCAAGCTCCAAAAAAATTACCAGTCAGACCAACAACTGATATGGCCAAAGAGGCTTTATTTAACATTCTAAACAACCTTTATTATCTTAATGACCTAGTGGTTTTAGACTTGTTTTCTGGAACTGGAAATATTAGCTACGAGTTTGCGTCAAGAGGAACTACAAATATTACAGCTGTAGATGCTAATTTTGGTTGTATAAAATTTATAAATGAAACTTCTAAAATTTTAGAAGCCGATATTCATACTATAAAAAGTGATGTTTTTAAATATTTAGAAAAATCTAACTCAAAATTTGATGTTATTTTTGTAGACCCTCCATATGATTTCGAATTAGAAAAATTTGAAAAGATTGTAAATCAAATTTTTGAAAATGAATTACTAAACAATAATGGTTTGCTTATTGTTGAACATTCTAAACACACCAAATTAGATACACATAACAAACTAAGCTATCAAAAAAAATATGGTGGAAATATGTTTAGCTTCTTCGAAAATTCTCAAGATACTGAAGATATTAAGGTAGTTGACTAGATTTATGGAAATAGATTCCTGCCTTCGCAGGAATGACAAGATAGTTTAATAAAAACTTAACTCCTTTAGACTCTCAACTTTTCAATTATGATGGGCTTCGACGCTATTTAAACTCCGCATAGCAACGAAAACTTTAAACTACTTTCAACAAACTAAAACAACGACTCAATAAGTTGTTTTTCTGAAATCCCCTCGGCTTCGGCTTTATAATTTCTTACAATTCTATGTTTTAAAATTGAAAAAGCTACTGCTTGAACATCTTCTATATCTGGTGAAAATTTACCATTAACAGCTGCATTAGCTTTTGCGCCTAAAATTAGGTTTTGAGAAGCTCTTGGTCCTGCACCCCAATCTATATAATTATTTACCAGTTCTGTTGCGTTTGAAGAGTTTGGACGGGTTTTAGAAACTAATTTTACCGCATATTCTATAACATTATCAGCAACGGGTATTCTTCTTACTAAATGTTGAAAATCAACAATCTCTTTAGAGCTTAGTATTGGGTTAATAGTTGGATTCTCATCATTAGTAGTGTTTTTAACAACTTCAACTTCTTCATTAAACGTAGGATAGTCTAACTGAATTGAAAACATAAATCTATCTAATTGCGCTTCTGGCAAAGGATAGGTTCCCTCCTGCTCTATTGGATTTTGAGTTGCTAACACAAAAAAGGGTTCTGCTAAAATATGATGATGACCTGCAACAGTAACAGAGCGTTCTTGCATTGCTTCTAACAAGGCTGCCTGTGTTTTTGGAGGTGTTCTGTTTATCTCATCTGCTAATATTATATTGCTAAAAATTGGCCCTTTTATAAATTTAAAATGACTGGTTTCATCTAATATTTCACTTCCTAAAATATCTGATGGCATTAAATCTGGTGTAAATTGAATACGTTTAAAATCGAGTCCTAAAGTTTGAGCAATAGTATGAACAATTAAGGTTTTTGCCAAGCCTGGAACACCAATTAATAAGGAATGTCCTCCACTTAAAATCGATAATAAAATATGGTCTATCGCTTTATCTTGACCTACAATTACCTTAGCTATTTCCTTCTTTAGAGTTTTATGTTTTAGAACTAACTGTTTTAAAGTATCAACATCAGACATATTATTGCTTTTTCCAGTTTTTACTAAACTCACATTTTTTAAAATCTTTGTTTATTTTAATATAGGTATCTTCAATTTTATCTTTTGCCCATTTATCAATAGTTTCTTCTTGTTTTTTCTGTAAAGTTAATTGTTGAATCTTCTCATAATCATCAATAAAATTAGCTGTATGCGTCTCATTTTTACTTTTTAGTAAAATAATTTTATGCATTTTAGATTCACCTCTAACTTCATCATAAAAAGGTTCTGTTATTTCACCCGCTTTTAAACTACTAACTCTTTTATATAAGTTTGGATCCATACGAGTTAAATCAAATTGTGTATCGTTTGTTTGCGGATTTAAAATTAAACCTTGGTTATTTCTTGTTGCAATATCATCAGAATATTTACTTACAGCTTCTTCAAAAGTAATTTCTCCTTTTAAAATCTGCTCACGTATTTTTGTTAATTCCTCTTTTGAAGCGTCTAATTCCTCTTGTGTAATAATTGGTTGAATTAAAATATGACGTACATCTCGCTCTTGCCCTTTAACTTTTTCAACTTGAATAATATGAAATCCAAATCCAGACTCGAACGGTTCAGAAATTTCGCCTTCATCTAAACTAAAAGCAACTTCTTTAAACTCTTTAATAAAGTTAGATTCTCTGGTAATTGTATATTTTCCACCAGCTCCTGCTCCATTTCCAGAAACGGCAGGATCATCAGAATTTATTAAGGCTTTTAATCTAAAACTATAACCATCTTCAATATCCTTCTTAATGCCATTTAATTTTTCAATAACACGGTTGGTTTCTTCTTCAGTTGGTTTTAAAGTTTGTACAATTTGAGCCAATTCAATTTCTGCACTAAATTCTGGTAAATTATCATCTTTTTCAAGATTTTTAAAATAGGTTCTTACTTCTTCTGGAGTAACATCTATTTTTTCTGTGATACTTGCTTTTTCTCTTTGAATTAATAATTGTTCGTTTTGAATGGTATATAATTCTGTTCTAAGATCTTCTTCATCTGTAAAACCATAGTATTCAACAACTGCTTCAATAGAACCTAATTGCTGTCCAAAATATGCAATATTACGTTCTACTTCCGAATTAACTTCTGCCTCAGAAACTTCTATACTATCAATTACAGCGTGGTGTGCTAATAATTTTTGTACCATTATCTCTTCTAAAATTTCGCAATCTGTAATATCTAACTTACCTTCAATACGTTGTTTTAATTCTTTTTTAAACTTATCTATATCAGAGTCTAAAACAATATTTTTACCAATTACAACGGCTACACCATCTACTTTAATTCTTTCTGAATTTGAAGTGGTTTTTGTTAAACTATCTTGTGCATTTACGCCTGTAAAAATTAAAAGTAATAGTGCTAAAGTTATATGTTGTTTCATTTTAATAAGTTTCAAATTGTTGTTTTTTTCTTGCATCATCTATTAATGTTTCTTCTATATTTCTTAATAATAATAATTTACGCTGGTGTAAAATCATTTGTTTAATTGTTGGTGTTATATAGCTTTTAGGAGCAGTTTCGTTCCTCTTTAACACCTCTTTTATGGTCACCAAATATAAGCTTAAAGAGTCTTCTTTTTGAATAAAATTATCTTTTTTTAATAATTGCTCCTTATCTTCATTCTTTAAGATGGCTACTTTTGAAACTAGGTCGGTATATTTTACCCAAACCGAATCGTTTAAATGGTGTGATTTTAAAGATAATTCCGCTGCATGAAGACTGTCTAAATCTCTTTTTTTAGAAGATTTAAATAGCTTTATCAATTCCTTTTTGTTGTAAACATCTTTACCTATTTTAATAAACTTTAGCCTCAATAACTCTTCGTTTAATTTAAAATTCTGGTTGTTTTTAGCATAAAATTCTTCAATATCATTTTCTGTAATTGTAGTATCTAAATACTGTTTAACAACAGCTTCTTTATATGAATTTATAAATAAATCTTCTCTATATTTTTTTACTAAACCTTCAAATTCATTTGCTTTACTTTCTAAATTAAGTTGGGCTTTTGATAATAAAAGCTGTTGCTTAATCCAGTTATTAATAAAATTATTTACAAGTAAAATACTATCGTTTTTAGCAACATCTAGAGGCACCACATTTTTTAAATCTTTTTTGTATAAATATGTATTATTTACACGTGCTATTGCTTCTTGAGTATCGTCTTTAATTGTAAAATAATTACACGATTGCAATACAAAAAACAAGAATATGTAACCTATTAATTGTTTCAATTTTATCTTTTATTTAATTTAATTAATCTCTTTTTTTCTGATTTATTAATTTTAACCTTGTATTTTTTATGTAAAGTTTCAATCCATAAATTTTCTAAATAATTTTGATAATCACTAATTACAACTCCTTTAATACTTGTCAACTCTTTTTCTTTGTATTTAGTATTTTTAAAAGTATTAAAGTAATTAGAAAGCGCAATACTATCTTTAGATTTATCCCAAACTTTTTGCTCTAACAAATCAAACAATAACAATCCTTCTTTAAATTCATTGTACGTTGCTGCAAATTCTTTATTGGAAAATTCTAAAGTTTCTTTGTAATAATTTAAAACTTCTTGTTCTTTAAATTTACTGAATGCACTTGAAACATGTTGGTAATTAACGGATTTTAAATACGCTAAAAATTCCAACTGTTTTATCTCTTTTTTATTTATTGTAAGTATTGTTGAATTTTGATTAGCTAGAGTGCTCAATTCTTTGGTTTTAAATTGATTCAAAACCTCGTTATTTACAACAATTTTATACGAATTTAGCAATCTATTAATTACGGATCTTCCAATTAAATTAGAACGATCATCACGCTCAACTCTTCGTGTTAAACTGGTTTTTATAGTTTCAAAATTTTCTAATGGATACTTTTTTAATAATTGCACAATATGCCAACCATACTGGGTTTTAAATGGCTTTGAAATATCATTAACATTTTTTAAACTAAAAGCCACTTTAGAAAATGTTTCAACCATTTGTCCGTAACCAAATTTATTAAGTCTACCACCTTTAGAAGCTGTTGCCTTATCTTCTGAAAACTTAGCTGCTAAATTAGAAAAAGGTTCGTTATTTTGAAGTAAATTATAAATAGAATCAATTTTAGATTTGCTTGAATTTAAATCCTTATTCCCAATCATTATATGAGCAACTTCAATTTCTCCAAGAGCTGGTCTAATTTCGTGAACTTGTAAAATGTGGTATCCAAATTTAGTTCTAAAAGGTTTAGAAACGTCATTTTTTGCAGTTGAAAAGGCAGCACTCTCAAAAGGATACACCATTTGAAATGCTGTAAAAAATCCTAAATTCCCACCATTTTGTTGTACTGATGGATCCTCAGAAAATTGTTTTGCAACTTCGGCAAAAGAAGTGCCATTTACAATTAATTTACGCGCTTCAATTATTTTTGAATAGGCGGCTAAAGTATCTTGTGGAGTTGCATCGGGTTTTAAAAACACTAAAATATGACTTGCGTTTATTTCTTTTTGAAGTCTTTCGTATGCTTCTGAAACTAATTTCTCTGTAATATTTTTGTCTTTTAAATAAGGCTTAACCAACCTTTCTTTATAATCATTCAGTTCATTAATATAGCTAGGAAACGTATCTAATTTAAGGTCTTTTGCTTCTTTAACTTTAAGTTTATAATTAATAAACAGTTTTAAATATCCCTCTAAGCTATTAATAGAGTCTGAAATTAAACTTGAATTTTTATTGTAATTTTCAAGAAATTCTTGTGTATAAAAAGGCTCATTATCAATAGAAAATAATACCGTTTGCTTGTTTTGTGAAAAACCGTTCAAACATATTAAAATTGAAATGATAAAAAAATAATTTAACTTCATATAACACTAATTTCCTGTTCTATACTTATAATTTTAATAGTATTTAAAACGGTGCAATTTATTTTATATTTTTTAGTTTTTAAGTTAATAAAATCACAAAGATATGATTCCTTCTATTTTTTCTGCCTGTTGATATTTTAAAATAATATCATCTGGTTTTTTCATAATAATATGAATAGAGACACTTGTATATTTCCCTGTTTTTGAAGTTTTTTTGGATAATACTGCTCCTTGGTGATTGAACAAGTTTTCTATAGCATCTATTTTTGATACTTCTGAAGGAACAATAAATTTAAAAAGATATTTTGTAGGAAAACTAGTATCTTGTTTTAATTTCTTTTTTAGTTTTTTATAAAATTGTGTTCTATTGTCCATGTATTGTTTTTAAAAATAAAGTTTACAAATATAATACCAAGTGTAAATTGTTAATATATTACTGACAAAATTACATTAATATTTTTAGTATAATTTAGTGAATACCTTATTTTTGTAGGATGCAACATAAAATTGTAATAACTGGTGGTCCAGGAACAGGAAAGTCTACTGTAATTGATGAATTATCAAATAGAAATTTTCTGTGTATGCCAGAAATTTCAAGGCAAGTAACTTTAAACGCTCGTGAAAAAGGTATAGAACAACTTTTTTTAAAAAACCCCTTACTTTTTAGCGAATTATTGTTAGAAGGTCGTGTAAACCAATACATTGAGGCTGAGAAAAAGAACAACAATCTTGTATTTTTTGATAGAGGAATTCCAGATGTACACGCCTATATGAATTATATTAGTATAGATTACCCAAAAACTTATGTAAATAAAAGTAATTTATACCGATACGACTATATTTTTTTAATGCCTCCTTGGGAAGAAATTTATATCTCCGATAATGAACGCTATGAGGATTTTGAACAAGCCCTAGCAATTCACAATCACTTAGAACGTACTTATAAAAAATTAAAATATCCAATTATTGAAGTTCCAACTGGAACAGTGCAACAAAGAACTAATTTTATTTTAACTTGTATTCAACAATGATTACGCCGTTAAAAATATTAAAAACCTATTGGAATTATAACGAATTTAGAGCACCACAAGAAGAAATTATTAATACTGTAATTAAGGGTGAAAATTGTGTAGTTTTATTACCAACTGGAAACGGAAAATCTTTATGTTATCAAGTTCCTGCATTGGCTTTAGAAGGTGTCTGTATTGTAATCTCACCTTTAATTGCATTAATTAAAGACCAAGTAGAAAGTTTAACCGAAAAAAATATTAAAGCAATTGCTTTAACTTCTAAACTATCTCAAGAAGAAATAGTTGTAGCTTTTGATAATTTACAATTTGGTGGCTATAAATTTTTGTATTTATCTCCAGAAAAATTGCAATCACCTTTTATTCAAGACAAAATAAGACAATTAAATGTTTCTTTTATAGCAATTGACGAAGCGCATTGTATTTCAGAATGGGGACACGATTTTAGACCTTCATATTTAAAAATTACCATTTTAAAAGAATTACAACCAACTGCAACATTTATAGCTTTAACGGCAACTGCAACTAAAAAAGTATTTGAAGATATTACCCAAAATTTAGAGATTGAGAATGCTGTTGTTTTTAAAAAATCTTTAAAACGAACGAACTTAACATACAAAGTAATTTATACCGAAAATTACTATGCAAACTTGCTTAAAATATTAAATTATATAAAGGAATCTGTAATTATTTATACCAATAACAGAAAGCAAACAAAAGAAGTAAACAAGTATTTACAGCAACAGAATTTTAAAAGCACCTATTATCATGGTGGATTATCTTTAGAAGAAAAAAACGCTGCTTACGAAACTTGGATCGCCGACAAAACCCCAATTATGGTTGCTACAAATGCTTTTGGAATGGGAATTGATAAACCAAATGTGCGTGTTGTAATACATTTAAATATACCCAATAGTTTAGAAAACTATATACAAGAAGCAGGAAGAGCTGGTAGAGATGGAAAAGAATCGTATTCGTTAATATTAACAAATGAAGCCAATTTATACGATGCCGATGTACGATTTAAAACCACTACACCAACTACAAAATACATTAAAGAAGTTTATTTTAATTTAAACCAGTTTTATAAAATTTCATTTGGTGAACAACCTTTAGAATCTTTTAACTTCTCTATCCAAGAATTTTGTGCCACTTATAAATTAAATATTTTAACAGCATACAATGCAATAAAAGTTTTAGAAAGAGAAAATATTATTTTATTGGATGAAAACTTTACAAAAAAATCTACATTAAAATTTACTATTGGCAATAATCAATTATTTAATTATTTAGAAGAATACCCTTCAAAAAAGGACTTAATTAAACTAATTTTAAGAAGTTATGGTGGTATTTTTGAACATCATACAATAATTGACGAATTTAAATTATCTAAAAAGTTAGGAGTTTCAAAAGAGCGTATTATTGCAACTTTAAGAGATTTAAATACTAACGGAATTGTAACTTATAATTTTGAAAACTCAAACTCTAGACTCTCATTTTTAGTAATACGAGAAGATAATTACACCATAAATAGCATTTCAAAAAATATAGAAAAACAGTACTCTATAAAATACGAAAAATTAACAGCCACCATAAATTTTATTAGAGATACTAAGACTTGTAGAAATATACAACTACTTAACTATTTTGATGAAATTATAAAAGAACCTTGCGGTAAATGCGATGTTTGCGTAGCTAAAAATGCACCTACAGAAACCACTGCTTTACTTTTAACTGAGATTATAAAACTACTAAAAATACAAAATTTTTCTTCGCAAGAGTTGTCTGAAATATTAAAATGCAATCAAAAACAACTCTTAAATTCTCTAAAAATACTCTTAGAAAAAAATAAAATTGCCATAACTTCGCAAAATAAATTTAAACTAAACCTTTAATGAAAGATTTAAGAATTGTATTTATGGGAACACCTGAATTTGCAGTAGCAACCTTAGATGCTCTTGTAAAAGCAAAATTTAATGTAGTAGGAGTAATTACTGCTCCCGATAAACCAGCTGGAAGAGGAAGAAAATTAAATGAATCTGCCGTTAAAAAATATGCTTTAGAACATAATCTAACTATTTTACAACCTACCAATCTAAAAGATCAAGAGTTTATTACTGAT
>Ga0193958_1000074_pt1 | contig 47592 bp, 43 predicted proteins | sample FB_1_MG_FD_140320 | JGI IMG/M metagenome (GOLD analysis project Ga0193958, IMG submission 140320) | Microbial mat bacterial communities from the Broadkill River, Lewes, Delaware, United States - FB_1_MG | ecosystem: Environmental > Aquatic > Freshwater > River > Microbial mats | place: USA... | reverse complement strand
TTCTTATGCACCACGTTTGAACAGGGAAAGTAATCCGTAGGGTGGCAATAGCTGCGCCACTGCCCCTTATATTTTAAGGTGAAAATTTACGCAGCGTATTCCACCTTTTTAAGGTTAAGGCTCGTCATCTAAGGCATTCCTTGAAGATGGTGGAATACGCTGCGCTATTGCCACCCTACAAAAAATTAGACATTAAGCGCGTACTACAAAATATTATAATGAGAAAAATATTGCTTTTAATCCTTAACTTAATGGCAGTGACGCTCTGCGTTGTAATGCAGTCAAGGAAGCTCCGCGTCCTCCCCTCTAAGCTAACACTGTGGCACTTTAAGCAAGATGACGCAGAGCGTCAGGGACGGGATTCCAGCGCGGAGCGCGTGGAACCAGATAATCATTAACTTAATGGCAGTGACACAGGCGCGTGAGGAACGAGGGGATACAATACCATGACAACAATTTAATTAATTTGAACGTTCAATAGAGAAACGTGCCAAAAATAATAAGGCCTCTTTATATTCTGAATCAGGAATACAGCTTAACACTTCCATAGCTTTATTCGCTTCTTGCTGTGCTGCTTCACGGGTATATTCTAAAGCATTTGTTGCTTTAATTGCGGCTAAAACCTCATCAATATACTCCACACCACCTTTAGTAATCGCTTCACGTAATACAGCTTTTTGCTCTGCATTACCGTTACGTAAAGCATAAATCAGCGGTAAAGTAGGTTTACCCTCCGCTAAATCATCCCCGACATTTTTGCCCATTTCTTCCGCAGAGGCAGAATAATCTAAAACATCATCGATCAACTGAAAAGCTGTACCCAAATGTGCACCATATTGCGCCATCGCTTCTTCATATTCGCTAGGTTGCCCACTGATCACCGCACCTAATTGTGCAGCCGCTTCAAATAATTTAGCCGTTTTAGAACGAATAACTAATAAATAATTTTCTTCAGTGGTATCAGGTTCATGGCAGTTTAAGAGCTGTAAAACTTCCCCTTCTGCAATCACATTGGTCGCAGAGGAGAGAATTTCCATCACCCGCATACTATGCACATCTACCATCATTTGGAAAGCACGAGAATAGAGGAAATCACCGACTAAAACACTTGCCTCATTGCCCCAAATACTATTGGCTGTTTCCTTACCACGACGTAATTCAGAGGCATCCACTACATCATCATGCAATAAAGTAGCTGTATGAATAAACTCTACAACTGCTGCTAAATCAATATGATAACTCTCTTGATACTGAAAAGCTCGGGCACTTAATAAGAGAATAACAGGGCGTAACCGCTTACCCCCACTATTAATGATATACTTACCGAGTTGATTGATTAATACCACCTCCGAGCTTAATCGTCGCTCAATAAGTTGATTAACCGCGTGCATATCTTGACTAATTAAAGTCTGGATAGTGACTATATCCATAGTTTTTTAAAATTCATTTCTAGTGTGTAAACGGGAATGGCGTAAAAGAAATTTACGTGATGAACCCAAAAGGGACACAGTAAAAAGTAAGACAAGGCTGTTATTAATGCGAATTTTCATATTGTTAGGCAGTATTCATGCATTGCTTGCTGTCAGTCTGGGGGCATTTGGTGCGCATGGTTTAAAAACATTGCTGACTGTCAATCAATTAGCAACTTATCAAACAGGTGTACACTACCATTTAATCCATGCCTTAGCACTTGTCTGTGTCGGTTTGCTTGCCTACCCCCTGCAGTCTAAAAAAATAATCACCGTTGCAGGGTGGTGCTTTTTTTGGGGCATACTGCTTTTTTCAGGCAGTTTATACCTCCTCAGTCTGACCTCCCTTCCCCCCCTTGTAGGCTTGATAACCCCCATTGGTGGTTGCCTCTTTTTATTGGGCTGGCTAAGTATCAGTATTGCTGCTTATAAACAGCCTGAGTAATCTTGTGTTCTGTGGACACAGGTAAACGTGCGCATATTGTCGCAAAAGATGACCATGCTGTCACATTAAATTTATTATTTTTTTGATTTTTCTATCAAAATAACTGGATTAAAACTGAGAAAATCCTTGTTCTTGTTGCTGCCTTTGTATTTCTGCTAGTTTTGCTAAGCTAAGCTGCAAATCATGTTGCTGACAAAACTGTTGTAATTGTTTTATACCTTGATTAAATTGTGGTGAAAGGCTGTTAAATTTAGGGTAGATTTTTTGCATTACTTGCTCATCTAATGCCTGTTGCCATGTGATACCTAATTCAACTGCTACACAAATATATTGATGCATGGTCTCCATCGTGCGAAAAGCAAAAGGGGCGTAAGGGTGAACTAACGCCCAAAGTGTTAATAATTCCTTTCCATAAGACCATGACTGCATAAACTGCTGTAACAATTCTTTTTCAACAGGTAGCTCAATTAATTGGGTACGATCATAGACTTTATCCGAAAACTCTTGGGTACTGGCATCACGATTAATGGTACCAATAATCATTAAATTAGGAGAGAGTAGAACCTGCTCTTCACTCGATAGCTCAATATAAACACGTTCCCCGCGCCGCCGTACTTCCATTAAAGATAATAATTTTGCTAAATAATGCTCCACTCTTGCCACATTCATTTCATCTAAAACTAAATGATAAGGGCGGCTTTGTTCACCATATTGGCAATAATGAGCCGCTGCTTGTTGGATAAAGCGACTACAAGCACTGTGTTGATAGTGATCACGCACGGGGTTATAAAAACCAAGTAAATCTTCATTACTGTGCCAATTCGGCGCAACGGGTACCAGTAAATATTCTGCATTGACAGCTTGTGCATAAGCATGGGTTAACCATGTTTTACCTGTACCACTCACCCCTGTTAATACGACCAATTCTTGTGTTTGTAATGCTAAATGATAACGACGTAAAGAGGTTTCACTGATATATAATTTACATTGTTTGAAGCGTTCAACAATAGATTTAAAATCCAGAGGTGAGGCAAGTATGGTTTCTGTTGTGGGTATTGATTCTATATTTTTATACTGGGGCTGAGGGACTTCATATTGATGCTGTAAATACTGAATAAACGTCGACATATGCTGATAATGATAACGGCAACGTTTTGGTTTATGCCCAGTACGCGCGGCCTTAGTCAGCAAAATAAAATGACTGTTTTTTAAGGTTTCTAATAAACTTAGTACGTCGGTATGACGCAGTTTTACATCTGTTGCAGAAGCTAATACAGGGTAATTTTTTACAGGAAATTGTAATGCCTGTTTTTTTAGCTGCTGTTCCGTAGCATAACTGATTTGTGGCTCTTCTAACATGATATGCACATGCTGGCGCGTCACCACAAAAACCGCAAGCTGTCCTACCCAAACAATCAAGCGTTTTGTATTAATATGTACCGCCCAACAAGCAGGATGTTGCTGATGAGCTTGCCACAAGCTGTCTACTACAAAACGGGTAATTGCTTGGCGTACTTTGGTACTGTGAACCAGCTCACTCATCAGCTGCGCCATTTCCTTAGACATGGTTTGGCATTCCTTGCATGTCTTCAAAAGTAGGAATTTGGGTCATGTGTTTAACATGCACATCTTGCTGTGGATAAGGAATAGTAATCCCTGCTTTTTTAAAGCTATCCCAAATAGTTAATAATACTTCGTGACGGGTTTTAAAAATACTATGCGTATTTAAATTAATAAAATAATCAACTCGGAAATTAATCGAAGAATTTGCAAAATCCCATAAAGTAATACTGTGATCAGGGTCTGTTAAAATGGCACTGTGTCCTGTAATAATCTTACGTAAAATCGTATCAGCAATATGTAAGTCATCATCATAGCTAATACCAATCATTAAAGTGGTGCGCATCACTTTGTCACTGTGTGTCCAGTTAGTAAAACTATTTGAAATAATTTCTGAATTTGGTACGATAATTTCCTGATGATTCCATGCACGAATTGTCAGGGAACGAATCCCAATTTGGGTGACTGTCCCTTCATGTTGTCCTGCAATATTAACAATATCACCTGTGCGCAATGGACGTTCTAACAACAGTAAAATCCCGCTGATAAAGTTATTGGCAATATTTTGTAAACCAAAACCAATCCCCACCCCTAAAGCCCCAGCAAAAATAGTTAGAGTGGTCAGATCAATCCCAACAATACGCAGCGTGACTAACAAACCAATTAAGACAACACTGTACTGAGTAAATACAGATAAACTATGACGGATACCTAAATCACTGATACCTGAATAAATCCAGCGGTAAGTAATTTGTCGGAACCACCCCCCTAACCAAAACACCATCCATAAGGTCACAACCCCAATTAATACATTGGTGACCGTTACCGTGGATTTACCCAACGTAAATAAGCCATAACTTAAAAATTCACTGATTTTCTCTTGAATTGCTACATCGTTATGCCAGCCATTGACTCGGAATAACACGGATAAAGCCATGATAAATAGCGCAATATTCAGTAGTTTATGTAATAAAGGGATTAAGTCCTGCGTCCATAGCAAACCATAATTACTATGTTTTAAGGCAAGATTTTTTAATACATTGATAATATCGCGCATAATCCCCCGCACAATTAACCAACCTGTTAATACCAGTAAAAATAAGCTTAAATGCTTGGCAACATTCCAACCTAAATTGATATAGCCCATCAAGCCACAGACTGCGACCACAAAAATAGACATTGGCACTAATAAGCTGATCACCCGAATCACTAAAAACCAATAGCCTTGTAACTGTGGTAATTCGGTATGTAAAACAGATATCACTAAATTACGAATACGTAACACAGGCAAGAGAGTAAAAGATAGAAACAGCATAAAAGCGGTATCAATCACATCTCGTAAATTTAATGATAGGGGAAATAAATGCGCTAATGCGGTATCAAAGAAAAAGAAACCTGTGATCACCACTAGCCACGAAATATGCTTATACAACTTAGAACGGCGTTTAATATTACGTAGTTTTTTACTGGATAATAACAACCATGTTAAATTAATCGGTACTTTCACCCCCAACCAAAAAGCAGCAATAAATAAGACCAATAATAAACTGGTTTCACTAGGTTGGATAAACCATAATACGATTAAAACTAAGCCTGTAATAATCACACTAAATTGATTTAAATGTAATAAGCGCATACTGATTAATAAGCTATTAATCGCAAAGCTGCGTTTAGCAATTGAAGACAGTGTGGCATAGATTTGTGTCAGCGTTAAACGTAACCATACAAACAAGCCTAACCAAATAATTGTTGCAACAGCAATAATACCCCATGTTTGATAGCTGGCTTGTTTAATGGCTTGTGCAATACTTTGATAGATATCACTGACTTCTCGTAATAATAAAGCAGGTAATGCGATTAACTCTTCTGTTAATGATTGCCACTCGATCAAGGTACTGGGTAGATGACGGCGTAACAATAATTGTTGTTCTTGTTTGACTGCGTAAGTATCTGCTAAAGTCGTGTGGACAGCTTCCGCTGAGACTAATAAAGGCGGTAGGCGTTTACTTTGCTGACTTAATAAACGTTCTAATTCCTTGAGTGCACTCACTCCTTGGCGATAGTATTTTGTATGATCTTGACGTGACCAAATACGCCCTCGCTTAATTAAATTTTCTTGTTGCTGGTTTAAGAGAGCAAGCTTACTTTCTAAGCCCTGTTTAATCTCTTCAATTTCTTCTAGCAATCGCGCCATATCATTCACTAGCTTTTTAGATACCACTAATTGTTTACGATTATCTTGCAAAGCCTTAATACGTGATTCTAATAAAGTCAGGCGTAAATTAACTAAACTTTGCTGGGCTTTTTCATCTGTGGCATAAATGTGTAAATTTAAAGTATAACGCTGCGCATCATTGGTGACTTTTTCTAAACGTTGACGAAAATCAGCTGCACGGCTTAAATAGGTTTGATGTTCTTGTTGGATAGCGGTTTCTAAATCTTGTTTAGCAGAATGTTGGCGAATATTTTGTAATGCCTGATACCACTCAGTAATCAATTTATGATGGGTCGTTGTTAGGTTTAAGCGGGTTTGTAAAATCGTCGCATACTCTGCTTCAACACCTAACACCCGCGTCAGGAGATCAACTTGCTCACGCGCATCTGCTAGCTGTGTTTTATATAATTGGGTCTGAGAGGGGTTTTTTGCCAAGCTCACTAATAACTCTTGTTTATCAGTTAATAAAGCTTGTTGATTTTGAATGGTGTCTTGTTGGTTTTTTAGGATTAAGCTGACCTTATCGCGATTTAAGGCAAGCGTTTCCTGCTCTAACATGACGGCATTGGTGACCTTATCAGTCACATCCTCCACCTGCAAACGAATTAACTTATCAGGTAAAGCCAACTCTTCATCATTCACCTTATCTTTATAAATTCTTAGATTTGTCCGCTCTTCATCAACAATACGTTGACGCTGTATCAACACTTCTTCAGTTAATAAAGTTGATTGAGCTAGATGGCTTAAACCATTTTCATTCAATAGTGTGTTACTTTCTGCATACACCATTTGAAACACCATCAAACTCAGCAGAAAACTTAAAAAATAAGGTAAGCGATTTAGAAACATAAGCGACTCAACTGGGGGATTTATTCTCTGTATGCCATCCCCTAACATGGTATAGTAACGCGTCCCATCTCTCCATATTTTTATGACAAAAAAAGCGGCATTGATTAGTTTTATATTATGCAAATCACTGAACAAGAATTAAAAAAACATACCCCTATGATGCAACAATATTTAGGCATCAAAGCAGAGTACCCTGATATTTTATTGTTTTATCGGATGGGTGATTTTTATGAGCTTTTTTTTGATGATGCACAACGTGCAGCTAAATTATTAGATATTACCTTAACCGCACGAGGGAAGTCAGGCGGAAACGCGATTCCTATGGCGGGCGTGCCTTATCATGCAATTGAAGGCTATTTAGCAAAACTGGTGCGTCTTGGGGAATCCATCGCTATTTGTGAACAAGTCGGTGATCCTGCCACCAGTAAAGGGCCTGTTAAACGTGAAGTAACCCGTATCATCACCCCAGGGACTTTAACCGATGAATCCTTATTAGAAGAGCGTCATGATAGTTTATTGGCGGCGGTATGTGGAGATAAAAATCAATACGGGGTTGCCACCCTAGATTTATCCAGTGGACGCTTCACGGTGTTGGAAGTAGACAGTGATAGCTTATTACACAGCGAGTTGTATCGTCTGAATCCTGCGGAGTTACTAATTAGTGAAGAAGCCGCTTTTACGGTCTCAGATAAATTAGTCACCCGTACCCAAGCAGATTGGTATTTTGATTATAAAACCGCTTATCAATTACTCACACAGCAGTTTAATACTAAAAATTTAGAAGGTTTTGGCTGTGAACAGCTTCATCATGCGATTCGTGCCGCAGGCTGTTTATTACATTATGCAGCAGAAACCCAAAAGACGCATTTACCCCATATTCAAGCTTTGCGCTATGAGCGTCGTGAAGACAGTTTATTACTGGATGAAGCCACACGCCGAAATTTAGAATTAGACAGTGGTTTGGCAGGTAATGAAGCAGGACATACATTAATCAGCGTACTGGATCAGTGCTCTACCCCTATGGGTAGCCGTTTATTACGCCGTTGGTTAAAACGCCCATTACGCAATACGAAACAGCTTAGTACACGCCACCAAGGTATTGATGCTTTATTACAACATGATCAAATAGATGAATTTTATCGCTTATTACGTGGGATTGGTGATATTGAACGTATTTTAGCCCGTGTTGCTTTAAAAACGGCGCGCCCACGGGATTTGGTGCAATTACGCAATGCTTTACAACTTTTACCTGATATACAAACTTTACTTGCTGACATTGATTATGTGCACTTATGTGAACTGGCGACGCAGATTGGTGAATTTCCTGATTTATCCGATTTACTCACTAAAGCCATTATTGATAACCCGCCTGTCTTAATTCGTGATGGCGGGGTATTGGCGCGGGGCTTTGATGAAGAATTAGATGAACTACGTGATCTGAGTGATAACGCCAGTCAATTCCTCATTGATTTAGAAAACCAAGAGAAAGAGCGAACAGGGATTGCCACCTTAAAAGTTGGCTTTAACCGTGTGCACGGTTATTACATTGAAGTGGGAAGAGCACACAGTGATAAAGTGCCTGAACACTATACTCGCCGCCAAACTTTAAAAGCGGTAGAACGCTATATTACAGAAGAGTTAAAAGGCTTTGAAGATAAAGTCCTCAGTGCACGAGAACGGGCGTTAAGTCGTGAAAAATACCTCTATGAACAATTGCTAGAGCATTTATTAACACATTTACACCCTTTACAAGTTTCTGCCAATGCACTGGCAGCTTTAGATGTACTCAATAATTTTGCTGAACGCGCCAATACCTTAAATTTAAATCCCCCTGAGTTTAGCTCTGAAGAAGGTATTAAAATTCGGGAAGGGCGGCATCCTGTTGTTGAAGCGGTGCAAGGTGATACGCCGTTTATGCCTAATGATTTACTATTAGATAAAAAACGACGTATGTTAATTGTCACAGGACCTAATATGGGGGGGAAAAGTACCTACATGCGGCAAACTGCGCTGATTGTATTGATGGCACATATTGGCTGTTTTGTGCCTGCGCGAGAGGCGACAATTGGCATTGTAGATGGTATTTTTACCCGTATTGGTGCCAGTGATGACTTAGCAGGGGGACGCTCTACTTTTATGGTAGAAATGACAGAAACGGCTAATATTTTACATAATGCGACTCGCCATAGTTTAGTGTTAATGGATGAAATTGGGCGCGGTACCAGTACCTATGATGGTTTATCATTGGCATGGGCGTGTGCGGAAGAGCTGGCTAATAAAATTCAAGCTTATACTTTATTTGCTACCCATTATTTTGAATTAGTGCATTTACCTGAAAAGTTCCCCAGTATTGCAAATGTGCATTTAGATGCGGTAGAGCAGGGGGAAAAATTAATTTTTATGCATACGGTTAAAGAAGGCGCAGCTAATCAAAGTTATGGTTTACATGTCGCATTATTAGCAGGTGTCCCGAATCATGTAGTGACTGAGGCACGTATGCATTTGCAGTATTTGGAAGCCCAACAACATACAGTCGGCGCGCCACAACAAACAGAATTATCCTTGACTCCTGCACCTGCGCCTGTAGTAGCAGCAGAACCTGTCACTGTCTTTGAGCCACACCCTGTATTAACACGTTTACAAGACAGTCCACCCAATGATATGACCCCACGCCAAGCATTAATGTTAATTTATGAATTGTATGATTTGATTGAAGAGCATTCTAATTAAATAATTGCTTAAAAATATCAAAGGAGATCCCTCATGCGCTCACAATCTATTATTTGCCAAAATAGCCAAGGTCAGCACCTTATGCGATATTGGGAATGGGGAGCAGAAGATAATCCTAATGTGGTGATTTGTGTACATGGTTTGACCCGCAATGGGCATGATTTTGATTTATTAGCAGAGGCTTTAGCAACAGAGTATCGGGTTATTTGCCCAGATATTGTAGGGCGTGGGGAGAGTGATTGGTTAGATAACCCAGAAGATTATGCTTATCCTCAGTATGTAGCGGATATGTTAAGCTTGCTAGCAGCGTTAAATTTATCCTCTGTACAGTGGGTGGGCACATCAATGGGGGGAATTATAGGGATGTTCATTGCAGCCCAAGCTGATACTCCTATCAAGAAATTAATCTTAAATGATATTGGCGCGTTTGTGCCACAAAGTGCCTTACAGCGTATTGCTGAATATTTAGTTTTACCGCCTAAAACTTTTCCTAATTTAGCTATGGGAGAGCAGCATTTGCGCCGTGTACATGCGCCTTTTGGTCAATTAAGCGATCAACATTGGCAAAGGTTAACAAAAAACAGTTTACGTGCATTATCTTCAGGAGAATATCGTTTTGCTTATGATCCTGCAATTGCTTACCCTTTTCAGCAGTTGGCATCATTGCAAGAAATTGAAGCAGTGGATTTATCACCTGTATGGGCAGCAATTACTTGTCCAGTTGCCTTAATTTGTGGTGAACAATCAGATATTGTTACAGAGGACATTCGCCAGACCATGCAGGCGGATCGCCCTGATATGCCAGTTGAAATGATTAAAGAAGTAGGACATGCGCCGATGTTATTAGAGACAGCACAAATTGAGATTATTAAAGATTGGTTGCAAGCCTAGTATTTATAGGGTGGAATAGTGAAGTATATTCCACCACTTAGCTTAGTATTGTAATGAGGAAAATAATTAGCGTGAATGGTGTAATTCTTGCCCCAACATATCAGGCGTAACCAATACAATGCCATCTTTGATTAATTGGAAACGTTGCTGATCTTTTTCTAAATCAACACCGATTTCTGTGCCTTCAGGAATCACACAGCCTTTATCAATCACTGCTTTTTTTATCACACTGTTTGCGCCAATTTTTACATCAGGTAAAATCACGCTGTCTTCAATTAATACGCTGTCATTGGCGATAACATTGGAGAACAGTAGGGAGCGTAAAATAGTTGCCCCTTTGATAATACAACCTCCTGAGACCATCGAATCTACCGCGCCTAGGCTTTGTTTTTCATGGTTGCGTATAAATTTTGCTGGGGGAAGTTGTTCTTGGTATGTCCAGATTGGCCAATTTTTATCATAAATATCCAGCTCAGTATCAACGGAGACCAGTTCCATATTGGCATTCCAGAACGCATCAACAGTTCCCACATCACGCCAATACGGTTGTTTTCCTGTGACGGGATCGCGGAAGCGATGGGCGAAAATGCGATCATTGTCAGCGATGAGGCGGGGGATTAAATCTTTACCAAAATCATGGGTGGAGTGTTGATCATCCGCATCTTCTATCAGCTTTTTATACAGATAATCGGCTTTAAAAACATAGATTCCCATTGATGCCATTGCAACATCTGCATTATTTGGCAGGGATTCAGGTTGAGCGGGTTTTTCAGTAAATTTAGAAACACGTCCTGTTTCATCAACGGTCATCACGCCAAAGCTTTTTGCCATTTCAATTGGGGTTTCAATACAGCCGACGGTCATATCTGCGTTGTTTTCGTAGTGGGCGGCAATCATCACCCCGTAATCCATTTTATATATGTGATCCCCTGCGAGGACTAAGATATATTCGGGTTGGTGATTGCGTAGGATATCTAGGTTTTGATACACCGCGTCGGCGGTGCCTGAGTACCATGAGGCATTGCGTAGGCGTTGTTGGGCGGGCATGAGTTCAACAAATTCGCCGACTTCCCCCCGTAAGAATCCCCAGCCTTTTTGGATATGGCGGATCAGAGAATGGGCTTTGTATTGGGTGATGACACCAATTCGGCGGATATCGGAGTTTACACAGTTGGAGAGGGGAAAATCAATAATACGAAATTTACCACCAAAGGGGACGGCTGGTTTTACGCGCCAGTCGGTGAGCTGACAGAGTCGTCCGCCCCGTCCACCTGCTAATACAAGGGCAATTGTGTTGCGAGTTAAACGGCTCACATAACGTGACGTTTGCTCAATATTCATAGTTTGTACGGACTCCCCATAATACGGTTTATTATTGTATTAGGTTGTTATTTGATGGTTGTTTTGTTTTCAGGCTGCGGTTGAAATGTACCCTATCCACATAGTATGGCAAATTTTCATAGGAAAACACACGTTATTTAGCTTATGGTGGTGAATTCATAGGTAAGCTATATTTTGCAGGCTAATTAATAACAATTTATTTGTATGTATGCAAGTTTTAATCAAGGGGGAGGTGTTGGTTTGTCAGTTATTAAAAGGTGGTAGCATTAATAACCATATATTAACTAGTAAAATTCATATAATAAAATTAATCTTGTTATTGAATTTTTTACGGATTTTACCCATTTTCTGGAAGTTACTTGATCCCTTACCTGTTGGGGATCATGAGATTTATTTTAGGGCGAAATGTGATGATTTTGAGCTGGCAGTGACTTATTTGTTAACTGTGAAATAGTTTAATAAAGTATGTTCCTGTGTAAGAGTGCACAGGAATAAAAGGGCTTTATTGCTGGCTTATCTTTTGTGTATATTCATAATTAGCCATCATTGTTTTTGTATTTGGGTGATCTGCACCTAGTTTATCTTGCATGATGGTCACTGCTTTTTTATATAGAGGTAAAGCTTTTTTATAATCCTTTATTGATACATATAGATATGCCAAATTATGCAAAGTGATAGCAACATCAGGATGCTGGCTGCCTAACACTTTTTCACGAATTTCTCGAGACCGCTGATACAAGGGCAGAGCCTGCTCATACTCTCCCATCCTAATAAAGGAAACATAAGCCAAACAACCCCCTTTGGTAGTTCAGCTTGGGTACGAGGGATACTTAAACTATCTGCTATCACATGTGCACAGCTCAACACATGCCGAGTTGAGATCAGTACCCCACCCCCCATAGGTTTATGGTTTTCTTTAACGATACAGGCTAAAGATTTATTCAATGCCGACATAACGCCCCCATGCCATTAAAAATAATGAATAACGCACCGTAACACATGACATGATAAAAGGGTATAAAGCAAAGGTAAACTATCAATAGGACATTGACTTTATACTTTTAAAAAAGAAAAAACGCGGTGACCTTATATGCAACACCACTACAATATATTTAAAATAACGACACCAGTGAAATGATAAATCATAGAATCTGTTTAACTTAACTGCGTAACCTCAGTTACTAAAGAAATTTTTACCATAAAAAAACGGGAGCTAAGCCCCCGTTTTTAATTAGACATGATTAAAATTCATGCTGTCTTATGTAAGATTAATCATCAATACATTTAACAGGCCATGAAATCCCTTCAACATCGTTATAACTGGTTTCAACATGCACACTTAATGCGTTATCAGCGGCACAACTATTGCCCCCTTCATTCACATTCCATGCATAAATGTTTAAATCATTACCTGTGTGCACAGCAAATAAAAGAATATTTTCATCAAACATTTCTAATGCTTCTGTTTGCCCCGGTAAATCATCACATATTAAATTGATGTTTTCACCATCCCACGCCCATAAGTTACGATTCTCTGTAGCATATAAAGTAGACCCATCAAAGTTCCAACTTAAAGCTTCAATTCTTAAATCAGATGGACTCGGTGTAGTGGCTTGACCTGTTGCAGTATCAATCACTGCTAAACCTTCACCATCAGCCCATGCCCATAAAGTATTATCTTTAGGGTTAAAGGAGATTGCAGACACTTCCCCTAAACCTGTAGAGCCAATACCTGTAATCGCGCCATCAACAGGATTAACTTGATATAAGTAACCATGTGGATGTTTTGAGCTAGGATCATCACCAGATGTTGCATAAATTAAACGTTCTGTAGGATGAATATCTAAAGTTTCAATATCATGCCCATAATAACGTTTACCTAATGATTCAACCGCTAAAGTCACAGGATCAATAGTGAAGAATTGACTATCGTTTAAGCCAAAATCTTGTACACCGTATACTTTAGGTGCGCTACATGAAACACGTGGTGTGGTGTCTTTACTGCGGAATCCAAAGTCTACAGTCAGTTCACTGTAACCTTCTTCACTTTCAACTAAAGTAATCGCCTGACTGAAGATAGCAGAATTTTCTTCAGAACTGATACCATTATTATCATGATCCACTTTGTTGTTAACATCTGTTTCAGTCGTTGTTGTGACTAATTCAGCCAGTGGTTGACCTTCAATAAAGTTACTGCCATCAACACGGACGATGTACGCGCCAGCAGGTAATTTATCAAATAAGTAGTAACCTTTTACCCCATCTTTAGTAAAGGTCGTTGTAGTGGTCACCATTGTATCAACATCAGCAGTGTAAACACCGTTGTTATCAATATCGCGGAATAAGGTTAACTTAACATCATTAATACCTTTTTCAGACCCTACTGCATAGACACCATTCTGATCTTCATCAAACCAAACACGGTTTCCTAAGCTTAAGTTACCAACAGGTAAAATCATGCCTGCATCCCAGCTTGGGTCAAAGCCTTCTAATAAGTTAACAATCTCGGTAGTACCTGTTGTAATACTTACATCAGAATCATCAATATCAACAACACCAGATTGTCCTTGTGTTGTGAAGCGTGCACCATAAGGTAAATCAAAATGTACAAAATATTGACCGGGGTTCAGCTTATCAAATAAGTAGTAACCTGCATGACCATTTACGTCATTGGCAGTTTTAACTTGTTTAACTTGCTCATCTGCTGCAATATCTGCAATACCATCACCGTTATCTTTAAATAAAGTAACAGTCACGTCATTCACACCTTTATCAGCACTTTCATTTTGTTTACCGTCTTCATCCGCATCAAACCATACGTAGTTACCAATTGCTGCACTGGCACTTTTTACAATCCCTAAATCAACGGTTAAATTACGACTGTAAGTTTTTAGCTCAACAATTTGAGAAGTTTGAGTTTCAGGGTTTACATCAGAATCTAACTCATCTTGTGCATCGCCTTCACCACGGTTTGCTGGAGAGACAACATAACCAACAGGTGGGTAGAATTTAACAAAATAGTTTCCTGCTGCTAAAGAAGAAAAGAGGTAGAACCCAGGGCGTTTATCTGCATCATTAGCACTTAAAGTAAAGCCAACTAAGACATCATCAGCAGTATTAGGTAAGGTGTCTTTCCCCGGTTGATAAAGCTCAGCACGTACGCCATTGATACCATTTTCTTCTGGATCTTGGATACCATTGCCGTTTTTATCATTCCAGATGTAATCACCTAAAATAGCAGGTTGGAAGTCATCCACTTCAATCCCAACTTTAATCGGCTCAGAAGGTAATAATTGGGTGCCTGTATCCATACGCGTTGCTACATAACCAAAAGAGTTCCATGCAATCGTACCTAATGGCGCGTCAATAGGTGCATACATAGGCCATGTGAGTTTTAACTCATCCGCAGGGGCTAAGACCACATCACCAAAGTCAAAACGTAAAGAGCGCACACTGGTAATATCTTCAGGTAATACTGCAGACCATGCAGGATCAACACATCCAACTGGATCACTTGGTAAAACTTCAGTACGACATGGGTTTTCAATAGTACTGTAGAAAACTTTAATACCATTGGCAGCTTGTACCGCACCAATTAATTGAGGCTGCCATGCAGAATCACGATTTGATAAATCAATTACACCTGTATCATTAAGGAAAGGTAAAATATCAACCACAACCACATTGGTCATTGAAATATTACCAGTATTCTTAACAATCAATTGGTAATCTAAACGACCTGCTAAGGATGTTTTACCACTATCAGGGTAACGATGCCACTCAGTATCAAGTAAACCTTTTACCCATTTCACCGCATCCATTGAGGCAACAGCACTGACTTCAGTAGCAGGTTTAGTGGTAGCACAAATAGTATCATCTGTTGCACCATTACCATTTAAATCAAGAATATCAACTTCTTTTTTCTTACAACTACTGATATTTAAGTTAGTCGTTGGATCTTCTACTGCTACATAAGCTTGGTTAGCAACTTGCCCTGGGGTAGCGGCTGAATCAACAGTTGTAACTAAATCAATAAAGAACCATTTATTAACTGGGAAGGTATATGCCGCATCACCTGTCCATGACCAACGTAATAATGTACGCCCCGTACCTTGGAAATTTTCCACTTTAGTAAACACTGGCTCAGGCATATCAGCTAAGTCACGGCGTGTTGTTTTCCAACTTACAAATTCTAAGTTAGCAGGTAATAAATCAGATAAAACAGGGTTAACTAATTCACTTTCTAAATTCTTAAAGCGAATACTGTATTTAACTTCTTTACCGGGGGTCACAATAGCAGGGCTAGTACGGTATTTTCTAACGTAAGGTTTAGGTTTACTTTCAAGAATCCGTGTATTACGGGTTGATATTTTAGTGGTATGAGTCGGCTCACCGTCTAAAATAAAGTCATAATCAGCATGACCACTATTTTTAATAATATCACCAACATTAACACTATCTTGAATAGTAGAATAAAAACCAACTACAGAGCTACGAGTGTAATAAGCAGGTAATTCCGCTATTTCCCATTTTAGAGCGGTAATGTACTCCCCAGCAGCTAAGCCTAATGTATTGACTTTTATTGTTGTATTAGAACTTGTAACAGCTGTCCAATTTGCATTAATACTGGTTTTATAAGCAATATCAATATTTAAGTCATTGTGTGCAACACTGTTACGGTAAAATTTGCTAACACGTAATTCAGCAGGAATTTCATCACTGATAACTACATTATTTAATGCATAATCAGCTTGATTTTTTACATAAAAATTATGATGTAATAAACCTGCTTGAATAATTTTACTGTGTCCACCTTTATAGAATTTTAAGGGGTGTTCACCAAAACCTACCCCTGCATTACTAGGGAGTTTGATTAGGTGATCAACACTAGATTCTAATTCTAATGAACCACCGCCTTTTACAAAGTTGACATTTGCCACACCAAGATTTGTTACACTGGTTTCTTCTGTAAATGCAGTTTGAGGGTATAATATGTTAATACGTGGGGTAAAGCATGAACCAACAGATAATTTACTCAGGTTCCATGTCACACTATGTGTTGCTGCATCATAAGCACCACTATTTGTTGCACTGATAAATTGTGCATTAGGGTATAATTTATCTGTTAAAGTTAAGCCATCAAGGTTTAATGTACCTAAACCCCCTTTATTACATAAATATAAACGATAGCTAACATCTGAACCAATATAAGGCTTGGATGTATGTAATTTTTTCTCAAATGTTACATAAGGTTTAGACTCTGCTGTGACTGTTAAACTATTTGCTGTGACAGTATCAGCATTGCTGGCTTCAATGGTTGGGGTAAAAGTAGCGGTTGCCCCATTTTCAGTTGTACCATTAGGAAAATCAACAGTTAAACTTAGCTCACCTGTAGATCCTGCTGGTAATGGATTAACAAATATCCATGTCACTTTTCGCTGGCTCTTACTGTAATAGTGTGACTCAATATGCACAGAATCAGTTGGGGCAACATGTGAGTAAGCGTTATTTAATGTCGCAGGTAAAATACCAACAACTTTAGTATTTTCACAATGTTCTGTGGTACTTGCACAGCGATAACGTAAACTGTAAGTAAAAGGTTCGCCTGCTTTCACAGTTGTCTTACTAACGGTTTGCTCAAGAGATAGCTGTGGTTTTGCTTGCGCAGAAACACTCATAACCATCGCAAGTAATAACAATAAAAAAGGTATTCGATTTAGAAACCTTGAGAGAATATATGGCATGGTATTCATGTCTATCTCCGTGTAGTGATGAATAGAAGCAAAAAATAATGATGCAGAACTGAAAGCAAAAAATTAGAGGAAATTAAGCAAGTATAATGCCCAAAATAAACACTATTTTAATTTATATAAATATCTGGAAAGGGGGAAAGTATAATCGTTAAAAATATATACTATGTGTCTATACTATATACCAATTTAAATAAAATAAAAATGGCTTTTCATTATAAATAAACACTGTTATAAATAGCACTATTTTTATTAATATTTCTATATGTTTTAGTATATGTATTAAAGTAAAAATAATACATAACACTCATAAAATATGATGCATAAAAGCAATTAAAAAATAATAATGATATTTATAAAGAGACAAAAATAATGAGCTCAGAAACATTTTCTATTTTTAAGTTAAAACTAGGTCCTATGGATAATTTTATTTATCTTATTAAGGATCATGCAAGCCAACGTGCCGCAGTAGTTGATCCTGCTTGGGATGTCGATAAAATTATTGCTTTGGCTGCGTTACAAAATGTCACGATTACAGATATTTTACTTACCCATAGTCATCATGATCATATTAATGGCTTAGAGCAATTACTTACTCACAGTGATGCACAACTGCATTTATTAAAATCAGAAGCCCAATTTTGGGGACAAAAGCTTGATTTACCAACCTTACATCATGGGGGCGATCACATACAGCTAGGTAAAACAAGCATTGAAATATGGCACACCCCAGGGCATACCCCAGGGTCAGCCTGTTTTTATATTAATGGGCACTTAATAACAGGTGATACCTTATTTGTTTTTGGCTGTGGTCGTTGTGATATGGTAGGGGGTGACCCTGAACAAATGTTTCATACCTTAAGACGTTTGGGGGCTGAAATTCCTAGCAGTACAATTATTCACCCTGGGCATGATTATGCTGTGGTAGAATCAACAAGCTTGGCAGAACAACTACAGGGTAACCCGTTTATGTTATGTGAAACCTCTACTGATTTTATCAACTATCGTATGCATATACATGGGCAAACACGCAGCACCCCTTATGCTGCCTTATCTAAACATGAACTTCATCATTGCCTAAAAACATAAAACACCCTAAAAAATAACGCTTAAAAGTCAGTTTTTATACATGGATGATCAACAACTTTTACGGTATAGCCGTCATATTGTATTACCTACTATCGATTATGCAGGGCAAGAAAAACTATCCCAATCGCATGTATTCATTATTGGTATGGGTGGCTTAGGATCTATTGTTGCCCCTTATCTTGCCTCAGCAGGTATTGGGCAGCTTAGCCTTGCTGATTTTGATCAGGTTGATTTATCCAATTTACAGCGACAAATTATTCACCGCACTTCAACAATAGGCGAAAATAAAGCCACATCAGCCTCTCAGCAATTAGCTGAACTTAATAGCACCATCCAAACCATCCCTATTACTGAAAAATTAAACGATGACGCATTAATTCAACAAGCAAAAAAAGCAGATTTAATCATTGATTGCAGTGATAATTTTGCCACACGTTTTCAATTAAACCGTATCTCTGTCCAAACAAAAACGCCGCTTGTATCAGGAGCGGCGATTCGTTTTGATGGACAAGTCAGTGTTTTTCACCCCCAAGATCCTAAATCTTGTTGTTATCATTGCTTATATGATGAGAGTGCATTAGAAGAGGAAAATACTTGTAGCACAACTGGTGTGCTTGCCCCACTGGTAGGAATTATTGGCAGTGTTCAAGCAATGGAAGCTATTAAGCTACTTATTCACCCCAACCGCCCCTCATCTTTAAATAAATTGATAACATTTAATGCACTAAGTAGTAAGTGGCGAACAATCACTATTGCAAAAGATCCTGACTGTAAAATCTGCCACCTGTAATATTTTATTAACAGTTTTGACTGTATTAATTGATGATAAATAACAGATTAACCTATGTAAAAGTTATGATTTTTTGGTAATATATAACTTTTAGTTATCTAAAAAATACAATTCTTAATCATTAACAAAGCTTATACCTGTATTTATTTTTATCAATATTTATATAAAAATAGATATTTAGACTTGAGATCAAAGACTATAGGCGTTAAAATGCCACACTTTCATAAGCGTCGTTACATAACTTTCTTTGTGAAAACAAAATACTGAGTTAATTACTTTCACATATTGATGTGTTAGTAAATGTGTAACAGTTTATTTTTTCCATCAATCGATGGAAAAACCAAACGCAAAATTACCTTTTTAAATTACCTTTCTAAGGACAACTGTAGTATGCACTGCACCTTATTAAAATCGAAATTACACCGCGCTTGCGTCACGCATGCAGAATTAGATTATGAAGGTTCTTGTGCAATTGATGAAAACCTGTTGAAGCTAACAGGCATGCATGAATATGAACAGATTGAGATCTACAATGTAACCAATGGTGAGCGTTTCACCACTTACATTATTCGTGCAGAAGCTGGTTCAGGCGTTATCTCAATTAACGGTGCGGCTGCACATAAAGCACAACCAGGTGATCGTGTCATCATTTGTACTTATATCGGCATGAGTGAGCAAGAAATTGCACGCCATAAACCCGCTTTAGTTTATCTTGATGAAAATAATAATGTGACAGGAACTAGCAACGCTATTCCTGTACAAGCTGCTTAAAAAATAAGTAGCAGGGATGCAATAAAAACTTGCATCCCAAAAAAAATTATAGCATAATGCTTATCTTTACTGGAGGCGCGTAGCTCAGTGGTAGAGCACCACCTTGACATGGTGGTGGTCGGTGGTTCGATCCCACTCGCGCCTACCAAGCTTTATAAAGAATTCTTTTCTATCACTACATAGTTATTCATGTAGTATATGCCTCCTCACATGTATACATAACTCAATTGAATATTTCCCATGCCTATCATCACGCTTCCTGACGGTAGTCAGCGTCAATTTGATACTCCTGTATCTATCTATGACGTGGCTGCAAGTATTGGTTCTGGTCTTGCTAAAGCAGCTTTAGCAGGTAAAGTTAATGATCAATTAGTTGATACGTCTACGATATTAACGGATGATGTTAACCTAGCCATTATCACCGAACGTGATCCTGAAGGTTTAGAAGTGATTCGTCACTCTTGTGCTCACCTATTAGCACAAGCTGTTAAAGCCCTTTATCCCAAAGCACAAATCACAATTGGTCCTGTTATTGAAAATGGGTTCTATTATGATATTGCTTATGCGGAACATTTTAGCCCTGATGATCTCGAAAAAATTGAGAAAAAAATGGCGGCTTTAGCAAAAGAAAATGTGAGTATTTCCCGCTCTGTCGTTCCTCGTGATGAAGCTATCGACTTTTTTACCCAACAAGGTGAAGTCTACAAAGCTGAAATTATCGCAGATATTCCTGCTGACCAAGATGTCTCCCTATATGCACAAGGTGATTTCACCGATTTATGCAGAGGACCTCATGTCCCCAGTACAGGAAAAATTAAAGCCTTTAAACTAATGAAATTGGCTGGGGCGTACTGGCGTGGTGACAGTAACAATGAAATGTTACAACGTATTTATGGTACAGCATGGGCAAACAAAAAAGATCTAAAAGAGTACATTACCCGCTTAGAAGAAGCTGAAAAACGTGATCACCGTAAATTAGGGAAGCGTCTTGATTTATTCCATAGTCAGGAAGAAGCCCCAGGGATGATCTTTTGGCATGATAAAGGCTGGCAAATTTATCTGACAGTACAAGATTATATCCGTCGTGTATTAGCCAAACATGACTACAAAGAGGTACACACCCCTCAATTAGTTGATCGCAGTTTATGGGAAAAATCAGGACACTGGGATAAATTCGGTGACATGATTTTTACCACCCATTCTGAAAATCGCGATTATGCAGTCAAACCAATGAACTGCCCTTGTCATATTCAAATTTATAATCAAGGCTTAAAAAGTTACCGTGATTTACCTCTACGTATGGCTGAATTTGGTTCATGCCATCGTAACGAGCCATCAGGCACTTTGCACGGTTTAATGCGTGTACGTAACTTTGTACAAGATGATGCACATATCTTTTGTACTGAAGAACAAATTCAAGATGAAGTATCTGCTTTTATTGACTTAGTATTTAAAGTGTATGCTGACTTTGGCTTTAACGATGTTCTTGTCAAACTCTCCACACGCCCTGAAAAACGTGTAGGGGCTGATGAGATTTGGGATAAAGCAGAACAAGCACTAGAACAAGCCTTAAATGCAAAAGAACTTGACTGGGAACTACAACCCGGTGAAGGGGCTTTTTATGGGCCTAAAATAGAATTCTCTCTCAAAGACTGTATCGGACGTGTATGGCAATGTGGAACCATGCAAGTTGATTTTTCCATGCCTGGACGTTTAAGCGCAGAATTTGTTGATGCTGATGGGGACAAAAAAGTGCCTGTTATGCTTCATCGCGCCATTTTAGGATCGCTAGAACGTTTTATTGGTATTTTAATCGAAGAACACGCAGGATTGTTGCCTACATGGTTATCTCCCTTGCAAGTTGCCGTATTAAACCTTACTGATAAACAAAGCGATTATGCTGAAAATGTGGCAGAAAAATTAACCAATGCAGGCTTTCGTGTAGAAGCCGACTTGAGAAATGAGAAAATAGGGCTTAAAATTCGCGAGCATACTTTGCAAAAAGTTCCTTACCTTCTCATTATTGGAAGTCGGGAATGTGAAACACAGCAGGTAGCCGTACGGACATGTAGTGGTGAAGACTTGGGTGCAATGCCACTTGAGCAATTTATCCAAACATTACATGATGAGACCGTCGGCTACATTTAGGAGGAAAACAAACCATCGCTGCCGATAAACGTAATACTACGCGCTTAAATGAGCAAATCACTAGCCCCAATGTTCGATTAATCGATGCAGAGGGCGAGCAAGTTGGAGTTGTCTCCATTGAAGATGCGCGCGCAAAAGCTTTCCAAGCGGAATTGGACTTAGTGGAGATCGTGCCTAACACACGTCCCCCCGTATGTCGCATTATGGATTACGGGAAGTTTTTATTTGAACAAAATAAAAAACGCCAAGCTGCGAAGAAAAAACAAAAACAGGTTCAGGTTAAGGAAGTTAAATTCCGTCCTGGTACTGATGACGGAGATTATCAGGTAAAACGACGCAACCTGATACGTTTCCTAGAGGAAGGGAACAAGACTAAAGTCACCTTACGCTTCAGAGGTCGTGAGATGTCCCATCAAAATATTGGACATCAACTACTGAAACGTATTGAAGCTGATCTAGCTGAATATGGGAATGTTGAACAATACCCTAAGTTAGAAGGTCGGCAGATGGTGATGGTCATTGCCCCTAAAAAATAAAATGTGTTCATGTAGAACACAAATGCGGAGTGTATAATGCCAAAATTAAAAACAAATAAAGGTGCGTCAAAGCGTTTTCGTCGCACTGGTTCAGGTGGCTTCAAATGTGGTCAAAGTCACCGTCGTCATATTCTTACTAAGAAAAGTACGAAACGCAAACGTCAGTTACGTTCACCTAACATGGTGCACGAGTCTGATGTACGTATGATTAGTCGTTTACTTCCTCACGTGTAAGGATAGAGAGAGATGCCAAGAGTAAAACGTGGTGTTACCGCCAACGCTTCACATAAGAAAATCTTAAAAGCGGCTAAAGGTTACCGTGGCGCACGTAGTAAAATTGTACGTGTTGCTAAACAAGCTGTAACTAAAGCAGGTCAATACGCTTATCGTGACCGTCGTCAGCGTAAACGTCAGTTCCGTGCTTTATGGATTGCACGTATTAACGCGGGTGCACGTGAGCACGGTTTATCTTACAGTCGTATGATTAACGGCTTAAATAAAGCGGGCGTAGAAATTGATCGTAAAATGTTAGCTGAATTAGCTGTTTTTAATAAAGATGCGTTTGCAACTTTAGCAGAACAAGCTAAATCTAGCTTAGCTGCTTAATCGATTACACGTTAGCATATACTATCCTTATTTTGCTGTCTCTTTGCTTATTTTTCATGCATCGTGTTGCACTGAAAAATAAGCAAGAAAAAATGCAGTTTTATACGTATATACAGTTTTCACAAGTATGTCAGCTAAGCATGACAAGCTTGTTACGAGAATTTTAAGAGGAATCCTATGGTTACCATTCGTTTGTCACGAGGTGGCTCTAAAAAACGTCCTTTCTATCATGTTGTTGTCGCTGATTCACGCGCACGTCGTGATGGTCGTTACATCGAGCGTCTTGGTTTTTTTAACCCTGTTGCCTCAGAAGGTACTGAAGCATTACGTTTAGATATGGACCGTATTAATTACTGGTTAAGCAAAGGTGCACAAGCATCTGAGCGTGTTGCTAAATTGGTCAAAGGCCATGAAAAAGCACAAGCTAGTCAAGAAGCTGCTGCTTAATTTTATATGTCGGGTAATACAAGCGTCATACTTGGGCGTATCAGCGGTGTATACGGGGTACGCGGGTGGCTTAAGGTGTATTCGTATACCAAGCCTATAAAAAATATCCTGAAATATCCTGTGTGGCAATTGTCCCAACATGGTAAAAAGTGGCATGTGGAAATTGATCAAGGACGGGCACATAACAAAGGGATTGTGATTCACATCAAAGGTCTTGATGATCGTGATGAAGCACAAAAACTGGTCGGTGCTGAAATTTTAATTAACCGTGATCAACTTCCACAAATCGAGGAAGGCGAATATTATTGGGCTGATTTAATCGGTCTAACCGTCAAGAATACCGAAGGGATTACATTTGGCAAATTGGATTACCTATTAGAAACAGGTGCCAATGATGTATTTGTAGTCAAAGGTGAACGTGAGCGCTTAATTCCTCTGTTGTTTGATGATGTGGTTGTGTCTATTGATCTCGATGCTCAATTAATTATTGTTAATTGGGATGAAGATTTCTAAGTCATTTTATCGGTTCAGAAATCAGTATAAGGTCGAGATGAATGCACATTGGTGTAATTAGCATTTTTCCTGAAATGTTCAATACATTGCGTTGTGGTGGGATTACTAAGCGCGCCCTTGATCGTGAGTTGTTAACATTGGACTGCTGGAATCCTCGTGATTTCAGTGATAACAAACACGGTTATGTGGACGACCGCCCCTACGGGGGAGGGCCTGGCATGGTCATGCAGGTAAAACCACTGCGTTCAGCCATTAAATCGGCTGTTAAAACGTTAGGAGAAAACACCCATGTCATCTATTTATCTCCCCAAGGGAGAACACTTGATCATCAAGGTGTATTAGAACTCGCACAATATTCTCAACTGCTATTTGTGGCAGGACGTTACGAGGGTATTGATGAGCGTCTTATTGAAGCTGATATTGATGAGCAATGGTCAATTGGTGATTATGTACTAACCGGTGGTGAGTTAGCTGCAATGGTCATGATTGATGCCATTACCCGTCAGTTGCCTGATGCATTGGGACATGAATCGTCTGCCGTGGAAGATTCATTTTATGCGGGTTTATTAGATTATCCGCATTATAGTCGTCCTGAAGAAATTGATAATCAACGTGTTCCACCTGTTTTATTAGCGGGAAATCATGCTGAGATTGCACGCTGGCGACATAAACAGTCCTTAGGTCGTACATGGCTTAAGCGTCCTGATTTATTGCAAAAGCTCGCATTAACAGCTGAACAACAATTATTGTTAGACGAATTTATTAACGAATATAAGGAAAATTAGACAGCATGAATATCATCGCTCAGTTAGAACAAGAACAAATGGAAGGCAAAAACTTAACCCCATTTAGCGTTGGGGATACTGTTGCTGTCCAAATTCGTGTTAAAGAAGGTTCACGTGAGCGTTTACAAACCTTTGAAGGGTTAGTAATTGCAAAACGTAACCGTGGCTTACACTCTGCGTTTACAGTACGTAAAATCTCTCATGGTGAAGGTGTGGAACGTGTATTCCAATCTTACAGCCCATTAATTGAGAGCGTGACAGTGAAACGCCGTGGTGATGTACGTCGTGCTAAATTGTACTACATGCGTAACTTAAGCGGTAAAGCTGCACGTATTAAAGAAAAAATCGTTCGTAAATAAGCGTATTGTTACAATACGCTTAATTAAAAAAGGTGGCTTCGGTCACCTTTTTTTTTGTATTATTTTTTAAGCTTATCAGTGCAAAAATAAGCACTGTATCCTAGTTAAAAAATGCTAAGATGTATTTTAGAAAATAACTAAAATACAAGGATGTTAAGTCCACTATTTATTTTTTTCAGTCTCAAGTATGTATATAACGATATAATTACAGCAATCAATTGAGATTAAAAATAGATACAAATCAAAAAATATGGTATGTTTATCAACTTTTCACAAAAGTTTATTAACTACAAATCAACTTTATGGGGCTTATAAATTTCACTCATACAAGTTAACACTCGTGTTTAATACCTACTATCTATTAAATTGAAATTCCGTGATGAATGGGAGGCCGAAATCACATGGCCAATGAAAGTAAAATGACGACTGGAGCCGACATCTTAATCCGCTGCTTAGAGGCAGAGGGTGTTGAATTTGTTTTTGGGTACCCCGGTGGTTCTGTGTTACACATTTATGATGCATTGTTTAAAGCAGAGAATTCTGTGGAACACATTCTCGTGCGTCATGAACAAGCTGCAACACATGCTGCTGATGGGTATGCACGTGCAACAGGTAAAGCAGGTGTGGTACTTGTGACCTCTGGACCTGGGGCAACCAATGCTGTAACAGGGATTGCGACCGCTTACATGGATTCCATTCCTATGGTCGTGATTACAGGACAGGTTCCCAGCAGTCTAATTGGAAATGATGCTTTCCAAGAAGTTGATTCTGTAGGTATTACACGTCCGTGTGTCAAACATAACTTTCTTGTTAAAGATGTTAAAGAGTTGGCAGAAACGGTCAAAAAAGCATTTTATGTTGCAACCTCTGGTCGCCCCGGCCCTGTTGTGATTGATATCCCTAAAGATATCACCGCCCATACAACAACATTTGAATACCCACGCACTATTGATATGCGTTCTTACAAACCTGTCACCAGTGGACACCCTGGGCAGATTCGCAAAGCGGCTGAAATGCTATTAACCGCTAAACGCCCAATGATTTATTCTGGGGGTGGGGTTGTATTAGGGAATGCATCTAAAGAATTAACTGAATTTACCCGTTTATTAGGTTACCCAATTACCCAAACATTAATGGGCTTAGGGGCTTTTCCTGCGACTGATCCACAGTCCTTAGGGATGCTGGGGATGCATGGTACCTATGAAGCCAATATGGCAATGCATGAGTGTGATGTCTTATTAGCGGTTGGGGCACGTTTTGATGATCGTGTTACAGGAGAATTAGAAAAATTCTGCCCGTATGCAAAAATCATCCATATTGATATTGACCCCTCTTCCATTTCTAAAAATGTACCTGTTGATATTCCTATCGTTGGGGCTGTTGATAGTGTGTTAGCAGAAATGTTGCAAGCTGCACGTGAATCAGGTTTAGTTCCTGATACAGATGCTTTAGCTTCATGGTGGGCACAAATTGATGCATGGCGTGCAACAGAATGCTTACGTTACAACCGTGGTAGTGAGTTAATCAAACCACAGTTTGTGATTGAAAAATTATATGAAGTGACACATGGTGAAGCCTTTGTAACCTCTGATGTTGGACAGCATCAGATGTGGGCAGCCCAATTCTATAAATTTGATAAACCGCGCCGTTGGATTAACTCGGGTGGTTTAGGCACAATGGGTTTTGGTTTACCTTCAGCAGTTGGAGTACAACTTGCTCATCCAAATGATACGGTTGCATGTATTACAGGTGAAGCCAGTATTCAAATGTGTATCCAAGAGCTGTCTACATGTAAGCAATATGACTTACCTATTAATGTGATTTGCTTAAATAACCGTTACATGGGTATGGTTCGCCAGTGGCAAGAAATGTTTTATAACAAACGTTATTCACATTCTTACATGGATGCATTACCAGATTTCATTAAATTAGCAGAAAGCTATGGACATGTTGGGATTCGTGTCGAGAAACCTGAAGATGTAGAAGGGGCATTACGTGAAATGATTGGTTTACGTGATCGCTTAGTCTTTATGGACTTTATTACAGACCAAACTGAAAATGTTTTCCCAATGGTTGCCGCTGGTAAAGGGCAACACGAAATGATGTTATCCCCAGAAAGAGAGCTGGCTTAATCATGCGTCATACAATATCTATTTTAATTGAAAATGAAGCAGGTGCATTATCACGGGTTGCAGGCTTATTTTCTGCACGCGGGTATAATATTGAGTCATTGACGGTTGCACCAACCCAAGATGCCTCCATGTCACGTATGACGATTGTGACCAGTGGATCAGATAACATCATCGAACAAATCACAAAACAACTGAATAAATTAGTTGATGTGATTAAGTTGATTGATTTAAGTGAAGGCGCACATATTGAGCGTGAGTTGTTGTTATTAAAAATTAAAGCAACAACAGGTAATCAACGTGAAGAAATTAAACGCCTGACTGATATTTTTGGTGGACGCATTATTGATGTCAATGATTCCAATTACACTGTTGAACTAACAGGTAAAGGAACAAAAATTGATGCGTTTATCAAAGCCATTGAACCTCCATTGATTGTTGAAGTTGTACGCTCTGGGGTGTCAGGGATTGGTCGTGGTAATAAGAGCTTACAAGTATAAGCTTAATTAAAATTGTTTAGGGATTAGTTTGTGGTGAACATGCAGTTCACCACCTCCATTGAAGAGAGATAGTTACATGAATGTTTATTACGATAAAGACGCCGATTTATCCTTAATTAAAGGTAAGAAAGTTGCCATTATCGGTTACGGCTCACAAGGTCACGCACACGCTAACAACTTGAAAGATTCAGGTGTTGACGTGGTTGTTGGGTTACGTGAAGGCTCTGCTTCTGCTAAGAAAGTAGAAGGTGCTGGCTTAGCTGTAAAAAACATTGAAGCAGCTGTAGCTGAAGCTGATGTTGTGATGATCTTAGCTCCTGATGAGCATCAAGCACGTTTATACCGTGACAGTGTTGAGCCAAACATTAAACAAGGTGCTGCCTTAGCTTTTGCTCATGGTTTTAACATCCACTTTGGTCAAATCGAAGCCCGTGCTGATTTAGACGTTATCATGATCGCGCCTAAAGGCCCTGGTCACTTAGTTCGTTCTACTTACACACAAGGTGGTGGTGTACCAAGTTTAATCGCTGTACATCAAGATGCTACAGGTAAAGCAAAAGAGATCGCTTTATCTTACGCTTCTGCAAACGGTGGTGGACGTGCTGGAGTTATCGAAACTTCTTTCCGTGAAGAAACAGAAACTGATTTATTCGGTGAGCAAGCTGTATTATGTGGTGGAGCGACTGCATTAGTACAAGCGGGTTTTGAAACTTTAGTCGAAGCTGGTTACGCACCTGAGATGGCTTACTTCGAATGTTTACACGAGTTAAAATTAATCGTGGACTTAATGTATGAAGGCGGTATCGCTAACATGCGTTACTCTATCTCTAACACAGCAGAATACGGTGACATTACACGTGGTCCTCGTGTTGTAACTGAAGAAACTAAGAAAGAGATGGCTAAGATCTTAAAAGAAATTCAACAAGGCGAATTTGCCCTTGAATTCATTAATGAAAACTTAGCTAACGCGCCTACATTAAAAGCAAAACGTCGTATTGCCAGTGAGCACCAAATTGAAGAAGTTGGCGCAAAATTACGTGGTATGATGCCTTGGATTAGTGCAAACAAATTAGTTGATAAAGACAAAAACTAATTGTTACGCTGTCTTAAGTAATACACGCGGTTTACTACTTTTTAGTAGTAAACCGTGTTGTTTTCTCTTTTTATCTTTCATTAAAGTAAGCGGTAAATTATATCGTGGATAAAACTGAACAGCGTAAGTATCGTAAAAAAGGCATCTATCTTCTCCCCAACCTTTTCACCACGGCTGCCTTATTCTCTGGTTTTTATGCCATTGTTGCCAGTATGAATGGACGGTTTGAAGCTGCAACAGTTGCTATTTTCATTGCTATGGTTTTAGATGGCCTAGATGGGCGTGTTGCACGGATGACAAATACCCAAAGTGATTTTGGGGCGGAATATGATAGCTTAGCAGATTTAGTATCGTTTGGTTTAGCCCCTGCACTGGTAATGTATAACTGGTCATTATCACAGCTAGGGAAATTAGGCTGGTGTGCTGCGTTTATTTATACCGCTGCCACAGCATTACGTCTAGCACGTTTTAATACCCAAGTTGGCAAAGAAGATAAAGCTTATTTCCAAGGCTTACCTAGTCCCGCTGCTGCTGCAGTGGTTGCAGGATTTATTTGGTTTTGTGAAGATTTAGGTATTGCAGGCAGTGATGTACAATTATTGAGTGCTATCTTAACTGTATTAATTGGTATTTCTATGGTCAGCAATCTACGCTACCGTAGTTTTAAAGATTTAAATTTTCAAGGACGTGTTTCCTTTATCACTGTATTTTTTATTGTCTTAGCATTTGTATTGATTGCAATCAGCCCTGCTCAAGTATTATTTATTAGCTTTACCATTTATGCCGTTTCAGGCCCTGTACTGACACTGAATAAATTACGCCATCATCGCGCCACCCGCTTTGGTAACGATGACTAATTAAAGTATAAAGATAAAAAGTAGAAATGTTATGTTGTCTGTACATACCATTTCTACCCTTTCCAGTTTTCTTATAAACTTAATTTAAGCCCATACTTAAACCATACCACCAATCTAGTTCACTAGGTTCCTCTCCCCCTAATGTTGCATACTGCCACTCTGTCACGCCCAATATAGAAGATTGGTACAATACCTGATCTTTTCCTTCAATACGCCCCACCACCACTTCTGAACCATTTGACCATGTACAACGATAATAATCATTATTATCAGCATGAATCTCAGGAATTTTAGCTTCACTTATTTCTGCATCAATAAAAGGTTTCCCTGGGAATAAATCAGGGTACTGCGTATTTAAAAAACTAAATAATTGGTCAGATTTCCAATAAAAAGCATGACGCGCCACTTCTGAGAGTACATTATCCATTCCATGTAAATCTAAAGCTTCAGTAATAAAGAAAATACCAAAAGAATCAATATCAAAATTTAAAAGCGGTAAATTAACCTGATGACCAATTAAGCCATCCCCTGTGGCAGAGACAATATCAAACTCTGAGCATTGCGCAGAGCAGGCGGTAATTTGAATAATTTTATTAGGAAAACTAACCAAAGGCTCTGTGATTTGTGCAGCATTAAACGTATAAGCAGTTAACCCTAATGATGTCGCTGCATAGGCTGCTAAACCTCCACCTAAAGAGTGCCCTGTAGTGACAATATTTCCTGTTGGGGAATTTTCTACAACCGCTTGTGCAACACGTAAGGCAAAATGGTATTGTTCAATGAATTCTGTATTTTTTGTTAAATTATCAATATCTGTAATAATATCTCTAAAATCACTGGTACCTTCATAAGCAATCACTACTTTTTCACTGGCATTATTCCAATATACTGTGGCATGAAAACCATGCGCATCTTCAATAATACGCGCCCACTCTTCTCGCTCTCCCCCTAAGTAAATTACCGCTAAATCTGCTCCATCATAAGGAATATCAACAACTTTATGCCATTCTCCTGTAGAGGTATCTATTGGTGTTTGTTTATCATAGATAAAGTTACTTAATTTAGCATAAGGTTCTAATACATGTGCAAGTTCATTACCATAGCTATTAATACCCGTATTAATACGATCTTCAGTATTGGGTTTAAAAGAAAAGAACTCACTGGTAAAGCGAAATGTTGAAGCTGCTGAAGGATTGTTTTTTTCAGTAATTTCGAGTGTATAACGTCCTTTAGTCACTTCAGTGGAAATATAAAATTCATTATTTAAACCACTATTATCATCATAAATAACAGAATGCCCATCTTGATCAAAAAGCTCTGCTGCCACATCAATATCATTATTAATGCTATACAAAGTTAACAACCCAGCGTGTTCAGTATCACTGATTTCAATATTATAACGGTGAGTACTTTGTGTACTCATCTCTGTTATAAAGGTATTTTTAACTAATACCTTTTGTTCTTGTACATCATTTTCTGCCAATACATGGCTATAGTGACCTATTAATAAAAGACTGCTTAGTATCAATAAATAACTACGCATCATTCACTCCATTACTAAAAAACTTTATCCATAATACGCTAATTTTCATTATTATTTATCTTAAAAAATAAAAAATTTAACCCATCCATAGTATTTGGAAATATCTTAATAGATCACATCATAAGAGCAGCCTTTTTTATATATTCAAGGGGTTTACCCTGCCAAGACTATTTTTTTAGCTTACCTGACAATCTTATTCCATCACGTATATTTATCCCCATTAATATTAAATTTGCTGCACCCGCTAATAATTCAAAAGCTTGAACACTATAAAATAGGCTATCAAAAGAACCAGCTGCAGCCCATTGGTTTAAAAAAATGGCTGAAGGAAGCAAAATTATCAATCCATTTACCCCAATAAATGGCATCCTTCTTTTTTTACCATTAATTATGCACCCTTTTCTATATTTAGAAAGTGCAAAACCAGTCCCCCCTGTTATCATAACTGCTGGTACTAGTATAAATAGCCCAGGCATTACAACAAGGCTTTTTACTATCACAATTTGTTCATGTGTTCCAAATAACTCAACAATTATAGTTGATATGAAAAATGTTGTAATACATAGCGTTGCAATGATCGCCATGATGAAATGAATTTTACTTTTTGTTTGATAATTAACTTTCATATTCTTCTCCCCACGGATACATACGAGGAATAATAATAGTTAATAGTGTTGCAATAACAATTGCAGCAAATAAGCCATAGAAAAATACTGTCCAAGTTGTTGGTTTCATTACACCTAATGCAATAATAAGAAATAACATTGGTAAATCTAGGTAATGTGTAAATGTAGGTGTCAATTTTGCTCTTTCTAATTTAAGCTCTGTCGTTACCTCACCTTTATCCAGTGCATTTTTTGTAATACGGCGAAGCCTCATAAAATAAAGCCTTGTAATGGTATTTCCTTCAATAAATTCAAAAATAAATAAACCGACCATACCAACTAACCAAGGTATTTCTAAAAAATCCAATCCCCCATAATATTGATTAATAAACCAAATACCTGAACCAAGTAAAATTAATGCACCAGGGACAACAACCCCATCATAAAACACAGCAATATATCGAACCGCCTCAGAAAAACGAACTAGATCTGTATGTTGTCTTGAACGTAAATCAGTAAGCCACACCCCTAGTAAGCCACCCCCCATTAAAATAGCTCCAAGCACATGAAAATATTTTAAAATATGGTAATCCATTTACTCGCTCCCACATATAATTTGACAATATGTTACCATTATAGCTTGCAGTTCAAAAAATGACAACATGTTGTCTATTAGCCATATAAAGGGTAAAACAATGAGCCGAACAAGTGAAGGCACTTTAATGACAGAGATTATTTTAGAAATATTCAAGCTTAATGGCTTACTTGTTTTAGAGGGTGATCAGTTAACAAAAGAGTTTAAATTAACCAGCGCACGTTGGAAAATACTTGGGGCTTTAGCAGGGGCAGATCAGCCAATGACAGTACCTGATATTGCCAAAACAATGGGACAAACAAGACAGGCCGTTCAACGGCTAGTTAATGAAATGCAAGAAGATGGCTTACTAACAACTCAAATTAACCCACATCATAAACGGGCTAAATTGCAGGTTTTAACAGAAAAAGGCAAAACATCCTTTGAGGTTATACAAAAAAAACAAGCTCCTTGGGTAAATGCTATTGCTGCACAGTTTAGTCCCTCTGATTTAAAAAAAGTTAATTCGGTATTGACTCAATTAATCAATACACTTGAGTCTTAACAAAAAAATACCAGCATCTCTTTCCTCTATTTATAGAGTCAGGATGATTTATTATGATGTTTGATGCTGAAGAATTAAACCCAACCTCCAACCTTTAGCATTAATCATCATACAAAAAATACTCATCAACCAATTACTAACATTCGCTATAGTATTTTATTTACTATCAATTTGAGTGTTATCACTTCTAAAATTTTAAAAGTAAAATAACCATTTGATTTATTTGTTATATGGAAAATAATTACTTGTTGCACCATAGTTTTTAACAGTGTATAAATTAGCTAGAATAAGAAAAAGGATTATGTTAAAAAATCCAATATGTTACTAATAAAAAAATAATAATATAGATTTCTGAGGCGAGGAGATATGACCTATGATGACCCCATCAAGACAACACAAACTAGCCAATTATCGTGCTCAGTTTTTTCAAGGTGAAACAGAACCAAAAAATTTATTACCCCCCAATATTCATACTTCTTGGCAACGCTGTGTGTCAAGTGGCTTAAACCCTGATGCTTGGTTAGATATTGATATTATTCATCAACAACAGTTACACGATTTGCAACATCAGCATGAAGCGTTACGCCATAGTGTTCAAGCTGCCATTGAAACCCTTAGTACTGTATATGCTGGCATACCTTGTCAATTTTTACTTATTGATCAATACGGGGTTACGATTGATGTAATTCAAACCCGTAGTGTGAGGGATCAATTTGATTTTTTTAAAATTAGTGCAGGGACAAACTTACAAGAACAAAAATTAGGTACCAATGCACCCAGTTTAGTATTAGATACAGGACAAGCAGCTCATGTACATGGCTTAGAGCACTTTTTTTCCTGTGTCACCGCTTACACCTGTACCGCCGTCCCCATTCATGATAGCAGTGGTGGGTTATTAGGTATTTTAGATTTATCAACCACAACTGATTATCATCATTTTCATAATATCCCTTTATTAACCAATGTTGTCCAACAGGTTGAAAATCAGCGATTAATGTCTGAATTTTCTCAACATATCATACTAAGCCTACACTCTGATCCTCATTATTTACATACACCACAGACAGGATTACTTGCCTTTAGCTTAGATGGCTATTGTGTTGGAGCCACTCATACGGCAATACAATTGCTAAATATGACACACCAGCAACTATTACAAGTAAACTTTATTGATTTATTTGATAGCAGTACAAACTATCAAACAGGTTTACTCAGCCTTCACACTTCACAAGATCAACAGTTTCAAGGTTTATTTTTACAGCAACATCATTATTTACATACTTCCCCCTCTCCTTCTACAACCTATAATAGTAAAAAAACCAAAAAAACAACCTCCTCATTACCTAATGAAATTCGTTCTATTGCAGGAGAAGATGCCCAATTAGCTAAAAATATTCAAAAAGCCCAACGCGCCTTTAAAGCAGGGATTCCTATTTTGTTACGTGGGGAAACAGGGACAGGAAAAGAGGTGATAGCTCAAACTTTACATAGTATGACATTGGGGAAAAAGAAACCTTTTATTGCAGTTAACTGTGCCGCTATCCCTGAAAATTTAATTGAATCTGAGTTATTTGGTTATGCTGAAGGGGCTTTTACAGGGGCAAAAAAAGGCGGTTTAAAAGGTAAAATTCAACAAGCAGATGGGGGGACATTATTTTTAGATGAAATTGGTGATATGCCTTTAAGCTTACAAGGGCGTTTATTACGTGTTTTACAAGAACGCGTCGTTACTCCCTTGGGGAGTCATAAGGAGCAAGCTGTAGAGATTGCGGTTATTTGTGCCACCCATCGCCCAATACAAACTATGATTGATGATCAACAGTTTCGTGAAGATCTTTATTATCGCTTAAATGGCTTTAGTTTATTATTACCTCCTCTACGTCAACGGGCTGATTTTGATCAATTAATTCAGCAAATTTTAGCCACACACAGCCCTGATAAAACCTGTTACCTTGAACATGATATATTAAACCTTTTTACAACATACCACTGGCCAGGGAATGTACGCCAATTAAGTTCAATTTTACGCACTGCGGTTGCTTTATTAGATGAGGAAGAGGTATTAATTAGTTGTGAGCATTTATCTGAAGATATTTTGATAGAACTCAGTTCAGATAAAAAAGAAGCTCATTGCACCGCCTGCCATACAGAAAATACCGACTCTACTAAGGCAACTCTACAAACAGCAGAACTGGATCATATCCACAGAGTTATAAAAGAACATAATGGCAATATTTCTGCTGCTGCTCATGCCTTAGATATCAGCCGTGCCACTATTTATCGCAAACTAAAACGTACCACGCACTGATAAAAAAGGGGTGATTATGCATCACTATAATATAGTGGTATTAGGAGCTGGGATTGCAGGTACAGCCGTAGCAATTGGCTTGAAAAAATTAGGCTATCATGTCGCGGTGATTCAACAAGCACGGCGTTTTAATGCTATAGAAGGCTTATCCAAACGTGTTTTGCAAGGTTTACATCATGCTGGCTGTCTTCATGCCTTAAAAACAGTCAATGCTCCCACACCTCGCTCAGTTTATTGGAATGGACAGCATAATGATGCCAATGTAGAGCACTTAGTTGAACGGGCTGTATTTGATAAAGGTTTATTAGCAGATTTAGCCACTTATGACATTCCTGTATACACGGGAGATATCAGTAAAATCAAAGAAAATGTGGAACAGTTACACATCAGCTACAAAACAGAGCAAGGTGTACAAAGTTTAACCACTGATTTTATTGTTGAAGCCCGTGGGCGACGTACCCCAAGTCAAGGCAAAGCCCTGCGTGGTATTGATACCTTAGCTATTTTATTACATTACCGTAATCATCATGCACATGTTGGCTCACAACTGTGTAGTTTTACTGATGGCTGGGCATGGTATGCCCACTTACCTCACATGCCTCACGCTTATCTACAGTTTAGTATTAGTGCAAACCACCCTGCGCTACAGGGGCACACAAAACGTGCCGAGCTTGCCGAATACTGTTTACAGCAATTGCCACGTAAATTTATTGATCAACACGAATTAAACATTGAACATATCAGTGCACGTAATAGTACATCCACTTTACATCATGAGGTGGTGAGTAACAGAATGATTCGTGTCGGCGATGCGGCAATGGCAGTTGATCCTTTATCAGGGAATGGGGTTTTTCAAGCTTTATCCAGTGCCCTCATCGCGCCATCTGTGATTCATACCCAGCTTACCATGCCTGAAAATACCACGATTGCACAACAATTTTATGCTGAACGCATTGAAACCCTTTTTTATCGCTTTGTACGTATTGGACGAGATTTTTATCGTAATGAACAGGGCTATAATGATAATGAATTTTGGCAGACGCGCCAAGCTTACCCTGATAATGAGGAAGCCCATGCCGCGCCTGATCCAACGCAGGTTAAAATAGCAAAAAAAGCAGTTGTTAATAAAGGAGTGATAACAGAGGAGGAGGTGGTTATCAGTGCAGACAACCCACTAGGTATTTGGCATATTGAAGAAATTAAGCTTGCTCCTTTAGTACGCTATGTACAACAACATAAAATTACCCAACCCCTTGAATGTCAGCAGGCATTATCACAGTATTTTAATGTTACACAGGAACAACTGCATCCTATTTATCAATGGTTAAAAACACAAAAATTGATGTAATCTAATAAGTATAAAAATAAAAAATTTTTTTGTCATTAAAACTTCATTAAACATTCATTTCACTGTCACGTTTCCTCCCTAAGCTGCGCCTGTTAATGACACACCTCTCTTTTATTTAAAGCACAGCTCCTCCCTTTTTCATTAAGGATTATGAGACAATGAAATTTAAACTCACGGCACTGTCTATTTGTATAGGTATAAGCTTAGCTGTTCCTACCAATGCTGCTGTAGAAACACCTAGTAAATGGTTTACAGAAGGTAGTCAAGCAGTAGAGCAAGCCAGTACCTTGGTTGCTAATACAGGCAAAGCTAAAAATGTTATTTTATTCGTTGGGGATGGAATGGGCATTTCTACCGTTACCGCCGCACGTATTTTAGAAGGACAATTACGGGGTGAAAATGGAGAAGAGAATCTATTAAGCTTTGAGAAGCTTCCCTATGTTGCTTTGTCTAAAACATATAATACTAACCAGCAAACGCCTGACTCTGCTGGGACAATGACCGCAATGGTCTCAGGTATTAAAACCAAAGCAGGTGTGATTGGAGTCAATCAACATGTCACCCGCGCTAACTGTGCCAGCATGAAAGGTAATACAGTACTGACTTTATTGGAAGGTGCAGAAGAGTTAGGTTTATCCACAGGGGTTGTTACCACTGCACGAGTCACCCATGCAACCCCCGCAGCAACCTATGCACACAGCCCAGAACGTAACTGGGAAGATGATCATGACTTACCAGAAGAAGCAAAAGAAAATGGCTGTCAGGATATCGCAAGTCAGCTTATTGATTTTTCATATGGTAATGGTTTAGAAGTCGCTATGGGGGGCGGTCGACGCAGCTTTTTACCTCGTACTGAAGCAGATCCTGAAGATGAAGGAAAAACAGGTGAACGTGATGACGGGCGTAACTTAACCCAAGAGTGGGTAACTAAAAATCCAAACAGCACTTATATTTGGAATCAGGCTGAATTTGATGCCTTAGATACCGCAACCACTGATCATGTATTAGGTTTATTTGAACGCTCACATATGGAATATGAGCATGACCGCCCTACGGATACTGCAGGCGAACCTTCTTTATCTCAAATGACTGAAAAAAGCCTTGAAGTTTTATCACGTAATGAAAAAGGCTATTTCTTAATGGTAGAAAGTGGACGTATTGATCATGGTCATCATGCAGGCAATGCATATCGTGCCTTAACAGATGCGATTGAGTTTTCTAATGCAGTTAAAATGGCTATGGAAAAAACAGATCCTAAAGATACGTTAATTATTGTCACCGCTGATCATAGCCATGTCTTTACTATTGCAGGTTACCCAACACGTGGAAATGATATCCTAGGGAAAGTACGCCAAAATGGTAAAGATGGAAATCCTGCTGAAGGGTTTGCTGTCGATATGTTAAACCTCCCTTATACAGCATTAGGTTATGCAAATGGACCAGGATATACAGGTGCATCTGATGCGCAAGCTGAAGGCAGTAAAAGTTTTTCTCACTACCCAGATAGCTACAGTGGTATTACACAAGGTCGCCCTGATTTAACTAATATTAATACTGCCGATCCAAGTTATTTACAAGAAGCCGCTATTCCATTAAGCAGTGAAACACATGCTGCTGAAGATGTAGCTATTTATGCACGAGGGCCTAGTGCACATTTATTTCACGGTGTACATGAGCAAAATTATATTTTTCATGTCATTGTTGATGCAGTCACTAAGTAATTTGTTACGCTATTTTTAACAAATTTTCATAGGGATAGGGGCATATGCCCCTATTTTTCCTTTACATATATATAAAATAAGTAACTCATATGATACATGCTTCTTTTTCTTTACCAACAAGTATTTTTTTATATAGTATTATTGTGATGATATTACAGTATTTACCTCAATGGAGTTATGCAGCTTCTCCTTTACCTGCTATTGCCTGTAAATATGAAACCAGTGTGATTCAATTAGCGCAACGCCCTAAACGAAATAGCCACACATGGCAATTTTGGCGTGATAATAAAACCGTTGAAATATTCAACTCTCATACACAATTGAGTGAAAAATGGATGATTAGCTCAAAAGATGAAATCAGCTATTTAAAAGTATTTCATAGTCACCAGCAGGTGATTGAATACTACCCGAGTGATTTACGTAGTTTACATAGCTATCCAGAATGGGAAAAAATTACTCATTTAATTGATGTGCAATTATTGAAACAATTAAAGCATACTTCAACAACAACTTTATTTTCTCAAGCTGCAAAGGTTTACCAAGGTCAATTTAAAGGGGTAGATATTAAAGTTACATGGCTAGTGAATGCAGAGGTACCTGCTGAAATACAAAGAATATACCCTAATAAACAAGTTATATTAACATTGAAAAATTTAATGCCACTGGAACAATCTACTCTAGTGCGTCCTGATTTTTCTCAATATAACATGATGGATTATGCAGATATTGGTGACAATGAGGCTGATCCTGTATTAAAAGCTATTATGCCGAAACATGATCATGCTCATTAATTGAGATATAGACATGGGTTAGAAAATACTAACCCATAAAAAAATTAAAAACTACCCTTATGAGTTTGTCTTACATTCTCCCACATTAGGCTGTGTATCATAGCCCATATTGATGGTTACAGAAGGTAAAGGCGCGTTAGGGGGGTAAAAAGCAATATCTACGCGCCGATTTCGCTGGCGATCATTTTTACAGCGGTTACTGGCAACAGGGCTATTTTCTCCTACTGCCTGCTGTTGAACACGTGCCACAAATACCCCTTTTTTAATTAAATACTGTTTTACTGCATGAACACGCTTTAAACTTAATTGGCGGTTATATTCAACATCCCCTGTATTATCAGTATGCCCAGTTAATAAAACAGTCACTTCTTTATGTTGAATAAGTTGCTGTGCAACCTGTGTTAATACTGTTTTTTCAGTTGTACCTAAGTGACTGCTATTCAATTTAAACTGAACAGCTGCTTGCCACCCCCATTTTAGCCCTTCAGGAGCAGGAGGTGGAATGAAGTGTTCCGCCGCTACAGAAAAAGTAGCGATACATAACATATAACCCATACTTATTATCTGCCAACAACGGCGGTTTATAATCATTACAGTGTCCTTTTTTAGTGCTATTCAGCTTCAGGAGATTGTGCTGCTTTTGTTGCAGCAGCTGCTTTAGCCGCTTCAGCTCTTTTTTTCTGCTGGGCAACTTCTGCTTTTTTCTTTTGTAACTCTTTGGCATGAACAAGGCTACCATTTACTGCCGCGCCCATTTCCATTTCAATCAATTGATAGTATACATTTCCATTTACACGCGCGTTAACGGCTAATTCAATATGCTCTAAAGCATACACATTACCATTCACTTCTCCATTAAGAATAATATTAGAGACACGCACATCACCTTCAATTTTACCTTGTTCACTCAATGTTAAGGCAGAACCAGAATCCTCTGGTGCACTAATATTTCCTTTTACCACGCCATCAATGTGTAAGCCGCCTGAAAACTCAATATCGCCTTTTACCTCTGTTCCTTGACCAATTAGGGAGGTGATATTAACTTTCGTTTGCTGTTTCTCTTTTTTGCTCTTGCCCCACATAAACGGGTGACTCCTCAGTAAGAATTGTATGCCATGCAAAGCTTAGACGTTGTGAAGACTTTGCTGTAGGTGTTTTAATTTCAAGTTTAACTTGTTCAGGGGTGAAATCATTGGGTAAAATCCACCGCCCTTGTAAGCGTTGGAAATAGTGTAGATCAAATCCCAAGTTTGTAACACTTTTTTGCCCTAAATCACTTAAATTAAGGGTTTTAACTTTACCCGCTTGTACTCCAGTCAGCTTAATTGTTAAAGTGCCTGTTAAGCGTTTTGCATTTTGAGCCACTTGGGTCAAAATAAAGCTATATTCATAATGATTGGTGGCTGTGTTCATCACCGTAAATTTTTTTATTTTAATCGAAGGATGTTTAATTTTACCTGCAATTAAGCTTTTGTAGAACGTTAATTCTTCTTTTAATTCATGATGTTCATGCATTAAATTACGCAAGTTTTGTTGCACATCTAAAAAAGTATGTTGTTCAATACGAATACTGCGCTTTATCGCTACTAAGGCTTGTTCAAGTTGTAGGTTTCTATCTGCTAATTTTTTATTAATTTCATCATTATCAGCTTGAATATTGACATATAAAAAAATACCTGCCAGCCATAAAATAAGCACGGTTAAAATAAGCAGGAGTGGACACAGCCACGGGCGATGTTGATGTACAGACATAATAAAAGCTTTTTAGATCACGTGTTAATTAAGAGCGACGTTTTAATAAGGGCGTGGTAGCAACAAGTAAAAATAACAACATCGCAGCCACGACAACAGAAGGACCTGCTGGAGTGTCCACCTGATAGGATAAGCCTAAGCCTCCCACAATACTGATTCCACCCAATACACTGGAAAATAATGCCATTTGTAAAGGAGTTGTAGAGAAATAACGCGCTGTTGCAGGGGGTATAATTAATAAAGAGGTAATCAGTAGAATACCCACAATTTTCATTGCAATGGCAATAATTAAAGCAATCATAAGCATAAAGATAAAGCGAATACGGGCAACGGGTACACCTTCTACTTGAGCCAATTCTTCATGTACAGTTAGTGCTAATAAAGATCGCCAAATAAAACCTAAACACAGCAACATGGCAGCCCCACCAATATAAATCCAATAAATATCTGTTTCACTAATGGCTAATAAATCCCCAAATAAATAGCTATATAAATCAATGCGCAGCTCTTCTAAAAAGGCAAGTACTACTAAACCTAATGATAAAGCACTGTGGGATAAAATGCCGAGTAAGGTATCTGTTGCAAGGCGTTTTTGTTGTTGTAATAAAACCAATACAATTGCTAATAAAACACAAACAACAATAGTGCCAATATTTGGACTAATATCAAGAATAAACCCTAATGAAACGCCTAACAAGGCAGCATGTGCGAGCGTATCACCAAAATAGGCCATCCGCCGCCATACAATAAAGCAGCCAATCGGACCTGTGACTAAAGCAAGCCCAATCCCCCCAATCAAAGCACGCCACAAAAAATCATCCATTTGTGCGATTCCTATTTACTGTATTCATGATGATGGGTATATACGGCCAACTCTTTTGCTCCCTGTCGCCCAAATAACTTTAAATAGGCAGGGTGTTGAGTCACAGCTTCAGGGTGTCCTTCACAGCATACTTGTTTATTAAGACACACAACATAATCGGTTGCTGCCATCACAAGGTGTAAGTCATGGGAAACCATTAAAATACCGCAACCTCGTGTATGCTTAATACTAGCAATCAGATCATATAAAGCATATTGCCCTGTTACATCCACCCCTTGAATGGGCTCATCTAATACTAATAAATCAGGTTGCCGTAATAAAGCTCGAGCTAATAATACACGTTGCAGTTCTCCACCTGAAATGGCTTGAACTGCACGTTTTAGGGTATGTTCTGCACCTACTTCGGCCAATACATTACAAATAGCTGTTTTAGTTGATTGCCCACCTAGGCGTAAAAAATCATATACGGTTAGCGGCAATACAGGATCAACATGTAATCGCTGGGGCATATAACCAATACACAGATTTTTTTTCCTAATCACCTGCCCAGATTTGGGTGTGACTAACCCTAATACAACCCGCACTAAACTAGATTTACCCGCGCCATTAGGACCAATTAATGTCACAATACTTTGATTATGCACAGAGAGTGAAACATCATGTAAGGCTTGATGCTGATTAAATTCTAAGCTAACATTCTTAACTGTTAGCAATGCGTCAGAAGTGGGCATAAACGTCTCTTATTTAGTTTGTTGGCACTGTAAACAACGCCCACTTAGCTCAATGGTTTGTTTATTAATTTGAAAGTTTAATTGCTGGGCACAATGCGTTAAATTATCCGTTAAGCTAGGCAACTCAATTTCAGCAGTTGTCCCACAGCTATCACAAATAAGAAAATGTCCTACATGTGGCTGTGTTGGATGTAAACAGCCAATAAAAGCATTCAATGAGGAGATTTTATGAATCAAGCCTTGTTGCATTAAGAAATCTAAAGCGCGATATACAGTAGGCGGGGCAATAGTCTTACCTAATTGCAGCTCTAAAGCATGTAATACATGGTATGCACCTAAAGGTTTATGGTTACCCCAAATAAGTTCTAAGACTGTTTGACGTAATGCAGTAAAACGCACCCCACGCTGTTGGCAAATAGTCATAGCTTCCTTCACCGCTTTATGAATGCAGCGTTGGTGATCATGTTTTATTCCTATCATAGAGGCGGGAATAATGCTCTCTGTCATACCAATACCAAGTTTATAAAAATAAGACTATATCTATGCATTTATTGCAGATGTTATAATATAACACATCTAAGTGGTTCGTATATTAGGGATTTTTTGTGTTATGTCAAGGTGGCTAACACAGTGCTTTGTCATAGTAGGTCATAAGGCTGTATTTTTACTTGATAATAAGGAAATAGAATGGCGCGTATGCATACTGATGAGCTAAAACTCAATACATTACATAAACGTTTATTGAATGATTACCAGCATGATTTCCCACTTTCCCCACGCCCTTTTGCAGAGATAGCCCAACAACTTAATACCACTGAAGATGAAGTTTTAGAAGCTTTACAGGCTCTTACTGATGAATCAGTTATCAGCCGCTTAGGTGCTGTTTTTCGTCCTCACCAAGTGGGGACAAGTACCTTAGCAGCCATGGCAATTCCACAACCTTTATTACAAAAAGTCGCTGATTATATCAGTGCATTACCTGAAGTAAATCACAACTATGAACGAGAGCATCGTTTTAATTTATGGTTTGTACTCACTGCCAGTGATGAAGAACATTTAACAGATGTATTAGCTGAAATTGAAGCTCACACAGGATTTAAGGTAATGTCACTGCCTATGCTAGAAGATTATCACATTGATCTTGGGTTTAAATTAGAGTGGTAATACACGCTTTAAATAGCCATTAAGAAGAGAGCAGCATAACAGATTGTTCAGTGATTTTTTTTTGTAATAAATAGGTGGACATCATGCCTTTACCTTTTACTTTAATATTACCGCGTGGTGAGCACTCAAAATGTCCTTCAAGATGTTGATAAGTGGTTGCTGTCAATTGAATATGATTGGTGACCCCATGTGATTCCATACGGCTGGCAATATTAACAGTATCCCCCCATAAATCATAAATAAATTTACGAATTCCAATCACCCCCGCCACCACTGCACCACTATGTATGCCAATTCTTAGCTGAATAGGATAAGGGCTGGTTTGATTAAAGCTTTGTACTGCCTGCTGCATCGCTAATGCCATGTCTGCAATCGCAACAGCATGATCATCACGAGGATTAGGCACACCTGCAACAACCATATAAGCATCCCCAATTGTCTTAATTTTTTCAACCTGATACTGTTCAGCTAAGTGATCAAATAAAGTAAAAATTTGATTTAACAAACCAACCAACTCTGTCGGGCTTATTTTAGTAGAAAGTTCTGTAAAACCAACAATATCAGCAAATAGTACTGTCACATCATCATAGTGTTCAGCAATAGGAGAAACCCCCTGTTTTAACTGCTGTGCAACAGGGGAAGGTAAAATATTCAGTAATAAAGATTCTGCTTTTTGATTAGCAAGAGCTAAGTTTTGCTCACGCTGTTGAATGGTGTGAATATGAGTTTGCAATTCTTGGCTCATATGTTGAAACGCCCGAATAACACCGCCTAATTCATCATTACGTTTTATCATATTTAAACTAATTAATGATTCATGATTTTGTTGTTTACTCAGCTTTAATAATGCTTGATGCAACTGTAAAATAGGGTTTAACACTAAATACCCTAATGCAAACAGTGCCACAATAATAATGACAACACTAATAATTAAAAATAAGTGAATAATATGCCATGTGTAATTAGCAAGCTCTGTTTTTACATGAGAAATATCAAAACGCAAAATAAGGTAAGTACCTAAGGCATCAGGGCAATCATCTCCTTGGCAAATACGCTGCCCCTGTAAAAAAGCTTGGCAAATACTATATGTTTGCCCAAACTGATGAATTGACCATGCCACATCATAACGTGAACTATCAGCACTTTCTTGCTCAGTCACCATTTTTTGTTCATGCACTAGTTGATTAAAACTTAACTCAGGGTACTCCTGCCCAAACTCCCCCAATTTAATGCCTGTTTGTGCATCATAAATTATCCCCCCTAATACAGGAAAATCATCAATTGCTTCTTGTGACGCAGCTAATAAAGTATCAATATTGACAGTGGTAATTTGGCGAGTAATATAGGTAATTGGGACTAAACTTGCTAAGCCCACTTCTTTTACTTGTGATATCAGTGCATCCTTGCGTTGGGTTACTGCCGTAAATACCGTTAATACACCAATAACAAGAATACTCAAAATTAACCATATAATGATTTTATGAGAGAGGCGTGCTTTTAATAAATCAATACATTCATACACGATAGAAGACATAGTAAACAGTTTCGCAAGTCAAAGAGTCGTTATAGATAGTGACCGTGATTAAGTTTAAAATCTTCGCTGCAATAACGATGCCGCAAAAAAAAAGGATACAGAAGGCAATTCTGTATCCAAATCTCGTAAATAAAGCGAATAGTTAGTGAAACTATTTTTTAAGCTATTTTGCTATATTATCAATCGCTAACTCAAAAGAGGTAGTGATTTTGTCATTAACGTTCACTTTATAACTACCAGCGGTTAGGTTTTCGATGTTTAAGGGCACAGAGAGCTCAAAAGGACGTAAAGCATCAGTACATACAGTATCTTTTGGTAAAGGTAAGCCATATACATTTACTGCAAAAATACCTTCAGAGTTACCATTTACTGCACGTAAACTAGCAGGGTCAACCTCTTCACACCCATTACGGTAATTCCCTTTGATTTGTACCTGTGCTTGTAAAGGGAAAGATTCTAATAAAACCACCTCACTACTTTCCACCATCAATAGCTTATCTTGTACAAAAGGAGGTAATTCTCCCCCTGAATCTCCTGTACCATCACCACTATCAACAGGAATACCATCTTCTATAGGAGGTGTATCTCCATCTGTTGCACCTGTTCCATCCCCTCCATCAACAGGTAAATTAAAGAAAAATGACTGAGTCATTTGCTCATTCACCACTACATTATATTCCCCACCAGCAACACCCTGCAAATTAAGCGGAACAGTCACAGTAAAGTCTTGAGCTGTTGCAGTAGCTGTATCACATGCAATAAGGGTTGGGACTACCTTCATTTTTAGAGTAATCGCAAAATCACCTTCCGCATTAAGTTGTGCAACGTCAGATACATTATCTAATGCATGACATTCATCAGGTAAATAACCAGAAATAGTGGCTTCTGCACGAGGAGGTTGTTCTGGTGTATTAATCAGTGCAACATTAACATTATTAATGTGTGCTAAATCACCTTTTACAGGATGAGGTGTACCCTGATCACTAATCATAAATGTTTCAGTGATTTTCTCATTCACTGTCACCTTATATTCCCCCGGCTTTAACTCATCAGTTACCAAAGGAATCATAACCTCAAATGGCTCAATTGCTGTCGTACATGCTGTTTCTTCATCTTTAGCAGAGCTTGTTGCCATAATACTCACTACAAAATCACCATTACCTGTCAATGCCAATGACTCTGGTAATGGAGCTAATTTTTGACAGCCATCTGTTAAAATACCTGCTACACGTAGAGTATGACTGCTTGCCTCTGAAATAATTTCCACTTCATCAACTTTTGCAAACGTCTTATCAGTTGTAACAGGTTTTTCAGAATCAACAGGTTGCCCAAAATCTGGATCAATATCTTCTCCTGCTTTTTCAAACCGCTCAATTTCCCGTAAATTAAACTGTAAAATTTTACCATAAAACTCAGTAGAAAAACGTGCACGGTAAATTTCATCAACACCTTCAATTTTCACGCAAGGAATATAAAGCTGGCTGCCATCATAAATAGCCGTGCAATTCTCATTTTTTAAAGACAAGTTTTGTGACTGGTTTACTTGAATTTTCTGACGAAACTCCTCATTAGCAGGTAAGGTTGCCCCAAAAGCACCATCAAATTTTGCATCTAATGTAGTCTCAGCACCTTTAGTCGCAAAAAAGATAGCCCGATCACCCACTTCATAAAAACCACCACATGAATGATTAATTAAACCATCCAATTTTACTTCTTGCGTACCTTCCCCTTTAAAGTATTCATCAATCTCAATTGTTAAAACATTCCCTTCACTTGCAGTGACCTGTCCCTCAAATACATAACTGGCTTCATCGACACGTTGACTAATTGTACTAGGCTGTGCCCCCGGTATGGGTGAACATGCCAATACGGCTGAAGAGCCAAGCACGCCCGCCAGTAAGCCAGCAAGTATCCAATTGTTTTTCTTGATAGACACAATAAAACTCCCGAAAAATAAAAATAGATTAATTTATGTAGACGAATGAGATATGTGCTTTTGTCCTAAATGTAATAACATTTAGAAAAATTTATTCTAAAGAGTTTAATAACTTACAAAGATGTAGCATTAAAAGAAGTAGTAAAAGAGGGAAATCTAAATCATAAATTTTAGGTATAAAAAAACCGGCATAAAGCCGGTTTTTTTATAAAACACAAAGAAATTAATAATTAATTAATCTTCTTCTGTTTCCTCAGTTTCAGGTCTATCGACTAATTCGACAATAGCCATTGGTGCTTTATCACCCGGTCTGAAACCGCATTT
>Ga0193958_1000073_pt1 | contig 47679 bp, 36 predicted proteins | sample FB_1_MG_FD_140320 | JGI IMG/M metagenome (GOLD analysis project Ga0193958, IMG submission 140320) | Microbial mat bacterial communities from the Broadkill River, Lewes, Delaware, United States - FB_1_MG | ecosystem: Environmental > Aquatic > Freshwater > River > Microbial mats | place: USA... | reverse complement strand
CCCGCTATACAACTCTTTATGGGCAAACTGATGCGCAAGATTTATCCCGCTTTTTCGCAAGGAAATGGACTGGATGTGCAGGCGCTTAGTCAAGACCCAAAGGTAGTTCAAGCCTACCAAAATGATCCCTTGGTTCATGCTAAGGTTTCTGCAGAAACTGCTATCGGCATGATTGAATGGGGACAAAAGGCCCTAACTACCGCTCAACAACTGCAAAAACCCGCTCTACTAATCCACGGTAGTGCCGATCGAATTTGCTCTCCCCTTGGTAGCCGCCAATTTGCCGAAACAAGCCCTCTTGCAGCCTTTAAACTTTGGGAGGATGGTTACCATGAGTTGCACAATGAAACTTTTCAAGAAGAACTTTTTGCTTATATTTGGGAGTGGATGCAGACTCAAGGCTAGTTGCCGTCTCTATCTACTACATAGAAGTACCTAAATAAAAATAGAATAACTATGAATGTTCGTGAATTCTTAATGAACCTGCCCTCTAAAATTAGCCCGGAAGCTATTGAAGGTAAAGAAAGTTTGTTCCACTTCCTCATCTCAGGAGAAGAAGGAGGTAATTTTACTGCCCGTATCAAAGATGGTAAGGCAGAGGTGATCGAAGGTCTAGAAGATGAGCCAAAATGCGTGATCAAAACTTCTGATAGCGTGTTTAGCAAGATCCTTTCTGGGAAACAAAATCCCCAAATGGCGGTCTTTACCGGAAAACTCAAAATTAGCAATCTCAGCGAAATGATGAAGTTTGCTAAGGTCCTTGGTCTTATGTAAGTCGCTTTCCAGTTTTTGGACAAAAAGCCAGTATGCAATTTTAGCGTACTGGCTTTTTTATTGTTTTCCGCTCTATTTTTCTTACTGTTTGGAATTTGGGGCCCGCGGTCAGCTAGCCTTTGGCTAGCTGACCGCCGCTATGCTGCGGGGCTCACAGGACTGTTCGGCCCTTCAGCCGCCTTTGGCGGCTTCGGTCTGGCCTTCGGCCACCCCTCCGCAGCGCTGGGCCGCTACTGTGGGTTGAAACCCACAGCAAATGCGGTATTGCTTCGCAATATTTTATAGAATGAGGGCTGAACCCCTTCATTAAGCTAACTCTTTTGGCCTTTTATCTAGCTCACCTTAGTCAATCGATCCTCCTCTAGTTATGGGCTGAAGGGTTTAGCCTTCGGCCCATTTTATTGGGGCTTGCATGGCCGCCCTTTTTGCTGTGGGTTTCAACCCACAGGTCGATAGGATATAAATTTTACCCCTAGGCTAAAATGACAAGGGCTTAAATACAACCGCATCCAATATTTCGCTGCTAAGCCAAGCTAGCTAATCTGTAGTAGGGGAGGTCCAGAAAAAAAGATCGGACAAATTAGATAGGGCCGGAGCTAAATGTAAAGATACAGACGCCTCTGGCTTGGGGCCGGAGCTAAATGTAATGATACAGATGCCTCTGGCCTGGGGCCGGAGCTAAATGTAATGATACAGATGCCTCTGGCCTGGGGCCGGAGCTAAATGTAATGATACAGACGCCTCTGGCTTGGGGCCGGAGCTAAATGTAAAGATACAGACGCTTCTGGCTTGGGGCCGGAGCTAAATGTAAAGATACAGACGCTTCTGGCCTGGGGCCGGAGTTAAATATAAGGATGCAGACGTCTCTGGCCTGGGGCTGGAGCTAAATGTAAGGATACAGACGCCTCTGGGGAATCCCCCAGCGTTAAAGTTCAACATACTACAGGCTCATTATTATTCATTTATTTCTCGATGAGAGAAACAAAATTTTAAAGAGCGGCCCATTGAGTTAGACTGACTTTAGTAGAAAATTGTATTTTTAGGCAGTTCCAGCTCGGCCAGAGCGTTTTGGTCCAAAAGGGCGCGAAGCGCCCGCGGCTGAGGGATGGACAGCAGGGCCGCCCTAGGCGGCAGACCCAGCAAAAAAGCGCCTAGCGCTTTTTTGCGCAGGGCCGAGCAGTCCTGCGAGCTGCGACACAGCCCGACCCGACCAAAGGGAGGGGCAGCCCCAAAAGAAAACATCAAAAAACATCCTTTTCCTTGAATGTAGCCATATTTATTGCCCGCCGATTAGGTCTAGGGGCGGGCCCCTCTTTTTCAAAGACCATTATGCGCATTGCCATTTTGGCCATCGCCCTTTCGGTAACCGTCATGATTTTGGCCACGGCCATTGTGCGGGGCTTCAAAACCAGTATTTCGGAAAAAGTCTTTGGCTTTTGGGGGCATATTCATATTACGACGAGTAGCTCGCCCTCTAGCTATGCTTTTGAGGCCCAGCCGATGAATAAACAGCAGATTTATTATCCCGATTTGGGGCAGCAGGGCCCCATTTACTTTATTGAGCAAACTACCGATAGGTTTGGGAACCCCCAAGAAGAGGAACGACAAACCAAAGCGGGCTTGCGGCATATACAGGCTTTTGCGCAGAAAGAAGGGATCATCAAAACAGCCGAGCAAATTGAGGGAATTATCTTGCGTGGGGTAGGAGAGGACTATGATTGGGGCTTTCTGAACAACTATCTGCTAGAGGGTGAACTGCTAGACCCTAAAAGCGAGGAAAATGCCAACCATATTCTAATTTCGGAAGTAACTGCTAGGCGATTGAACCTTAAAGTTGGGGATGATTTTCGGATTTATTTTGTGCAAAATGGGAGCTCGCAGGCGCGAAAATATAAGGTCAAGGGCATTTTTAAAACGGGGCTAGAAGAATATGATCGTCGTTTTGCTTTAGTCGATCTGCGCCAAATCCAGAAACTCAACAACTGGAGACCTTATCGAAATTATGGGCCAGATTTAGAGTTGCATGAAGAAAATATTTACCTCAAAGGTGTGACAACAGCTAGCTTTGAAGAAAGTCGAACTGCTGTACAGAACTACCTCAAAGCGGGCCAAATTCCAGACTTCTCAGACAGCAGCAGCCAGTCCGTGATTGTTTCCTCCGTTTTGGCGGGAGCTAGAGGCTGGTCCTTGGGGGATACTATTAGCCTGCGGCATTTTGACTTTGGAGAAGAAAAATATGTTTATCGCTTTATCATTGCAGCAATCTATCAGGCTCCAGCCAATTTGCGTTGGGAAAAAACGATTTTTGTTCCTTGGCAGGCATTACAATCGCCTAACGATTTGCTCAGTGAACAGATTTCGGGTTTTGAGATTTTTGTCGAGGACATTGATGATCTAGACGCTTTTGGCGAATATATCAATTATAACACCTTGATGGGCAAAGATAAGTTTGCCAACACGATTAAGGAGGTAGAGCCCAATATTTTTGATTGGCTCAATTTAACCGATATGAATGAGCGCATTATTATTTTGCTCATGATTTTGGTTTCCATTATCAATATGACCACCTCTCTCATGATTCTTATCTTGGAGCGGACCAATATGATTGGCGTGCTCAAGGCTTTGGGGGCGACCAACTGGAGCATTCGGCAATTGTTCTTATACAAGGCGGGCCAAATCATTATTTACGGTCTATTTTGGGGAAACCTTTTGGGAATAGGACTTTGCTACTTGCAACAGACCTTTGGTTTGATCCGCTTGCCTGAAGATCTCTATTATGTATCTGTTGCTCCTGTTCAATTGGAATTTTGGCCCATCTTTCTGCTAAATTTAGGTACTTTGTTACTTACCTTATTGGTCTTGATTATTCCCTCTTGGTTGGTGGCCAGCATTGCCCCCCTCAAGGCCATACGCTTTAAATAGCGCCCAAAAAATAGATGACTTATGCGAAAACTACTGCTGCTTTTGTTGGCCTTTTTGGCCAGCATCTTCCTCCTAATCCTATTGTTTAATACCTTGAGCTGGCGCTCTATGCAAGCTTATCCGCCAGCAGCCGAAAAGGCTTCTTTTTCGGTTAAAAAGGCCGCAAAACGTTTGCGTTTAGCTATTAAACGCCCTTCTCCAAAGCAGCAGCAGCTTGATCGTCTGAGTTGGGAAGGCTTTCTACGCCGCTATTACCCGAGTTTGGTCAAACATCCCAATACAGAACTTATTGTATTGGGAGAAAACCTAACGCTTTTACATTGGAAGGGCAGAGACCTACGCCTATTGCCCTTTTTGGCGGTCACTTACATTCAGTTTAAGGAGCCCGATTTAGATAATTTGCCCGCTTGGACTCATGGCCCTTATTCTGGCGAGCAGCAAGATGCCTTTGTTTGGGGATTGGGGAGCCAAAGCGGTATGGCCAACGCCATAGCCTTTTTAGAGGTCTTTCAACAGAAGCTAGCCGAAAATAGCTGGCCCGAACGCAGTTTTTATCTGCTCATGGGCCCAAATGATAGGGCTTCTGCCGAACGGGCCGCTCGCTATTTTAAGCGCAAAAATCTGCGCTTTGAGTTGGCCCTTGGACCAGAATCAGATATTTATACCGAAAACGAATTGGGCTTAACTGCTCCCATTGCAGCCCTAGCGATAGGGGAAGTGCAGACCCTAGAAACCAAAATTTGGCAGCGGGAAGAGGAGCAATTAAAGGCGGCTTTAAATTATTTAGAGGAACAGAAATATAGTTGGAGCCAAGAACAGTTTGCCTATCAAGCCATTTATCCCTACCTAGGTCCAGAACTGCCTTTTTTTAAGCGTTTTCTTTGGGCTAACCGAACTTATTTAGGCGATTGGAGTAATAACAGTTTGGGCCAAGTGCCTATTTTGGCTGCTTGGAAAAATGCACCGTTAATTAAGGAGGAAAAGGCGGGCTATTTGCGTTTGGAACAAACCTTGGCGCCTCATTACACTGCTCAAAACTTCCCCGCCCTAAGAGGGTATGCAGACTCTATTGCACAAGATATTTGGGGGGACAGCTTGTTGAGCTCTAGCAGGGGCTTTGCCTATGAGCTCTTACAGACACATATTCGCCAAATTTTTTCAGAGACCTTAGTTTTGCCCACTGTTTTGCCCAAAACGACTTGCTATCGGGCCAATTTACAGCCTTATTGCCAGCAATATTATCATTTTTCGCCTTGGCGCTTTGATGCTGTAGAGCGTCTGCGTTTAGAACAGCGAGAGGATGAGCGTTTGGGCCTAGACAATTTTGCGAGGGGCCTTCAATTCTACGAACAATTGCTCGAAAGTCTGTTGTTTTCATAAAATTTGGGGCCTTCGGCTGGCTCGGCTTCGCCTCGGGCTGCCGCCGCTATGGTTACTCCCTTTGGTCGTCGAACTGCGGACTAAAGTTCTTGTTGTCGGGCCGCTTAACGGTGTTTTTTTAGGCTAGACAAGGGCTTCGGTCATAAAACTAGGGGTTCAGAACAAGGTGTTTTGAACCTTTTTCAGCCTTTTGGGGCTTTAAGCTTCTGAACGATAAAATTAAAAAAGCTGCCCGCTCTTTTTTACCTTTGCGTTTGGCTAATTGGCTAGGCGTTAAATGGCCTAGCGCTGTGTAGGGGTGGCCCGCAGGGCCAGACCGAGCAAAAAGCTGCGCTTTTTGCGAAGGGCCGAGCGAGCAGCGAGCCCCGCAACATAGCGGCGGCCAATTGAGGCCAAAGGCCGAACTGGCCGCAGGCCCCAAAACCATAATAACTAATAATAGAAATGGAACAAACGATAAAACAGCGGCAAGTAGCTGCTATGATTCAACGAGAATTTTCTGTGGTCCTCCAAAATGAAGGCCGCCTCATTTATGGAGATGCCTTGGTAACCGTTACGCGGGTGCGCATGAGCTCTGATATGGGCATTGCTTATATCTACCTTAGTGTATACAATAGCGTATACAAGCAGGAAGTTATTAAGGAAATGTGGGAAAATTTGGTGCGTTTACGGACCGAATTGGGCAAGCGTATTCGCAAACAAGTACGTCGAATTCCTCGCCTTAAGTTTTTTATTGATGATACCTTGGACCAAGTAGAAGAGATTGATAAACTCTTTCAGAAAATCAACGGAGAACAAAATACAATGCGCTCGATGAAAGATGCGCAAAAGGACCGTGAAGAGGACTAAATTCCCGAACTTATGCGTTTAGCCTTTTGGATTGCCCTACGTTATATTTTTTCTAAAAAATCGACCAATGCCATTCATTTGATCTCTGCCATCTCGGTTTTTGGGATTGGCTTGGGAAGTATGGCTCTGTTGGTCATTATGTCGGTCTTTAACGGCTTTGAGGAGCTACTCCAAAGCCTGATGAATAGCTTTAAGCCCGAGCTTTTGGTCTCGCCCATAGAAGGTAAAGTTTTCTCTCCTAAGGAAGAGCAGATTTTGCGTTTGCAAGATCATCCCGATATTTTGGCCCTTAGCCAAACCTTAGAAGAAATTGCCCTTTTTGAGTATGAGGGCCGACAAAACTTGGGTAGTCTAAAAGGCGTAGATCCTGGTTTTTGGGAAGTTTTGAGCTTGGATACCTGTATTGAGCGGGGCAAGCGGCCTTTGCCTAAAGATTTTGCTGATGATAGTCAACCAGTGGGGTTATTGGGGGCTACTTTGGAGCATACTTTAGGAGTTCGGGCCCTTCGCGATCGGCCAGTAAAGATTTTCATGCCCAAAAGAGAGCTCAAAAAGTATACGGCCACAACGGGCGAGCCATTTCGCAAGCGAAACTTTTATCCGGGGGCTATTTATGCAGTTCGGCAAATTGACTATGATAATATGGCCATTTTGCCTCTAGCTTTTGTTCAAGATTTATTGGCCTATAAAGCTGGGGAAGTTTCGGCCCTAGAGTTGCGTTTGCGGCCAGGCGTCAATGAACAGGCTGTTCAAGCTGCCGTTCAAGAAATTATGGGTCCCCATTTTAAGGTCCAAAACCGCTACGAGCAAGACGAAGCTTTTTATAAAATCACCAATATGGAAAAATGGGTGGGCTTTCTAATCTTTGCCTTTACCCTCGTTTTGGTCGCCTTTAATATGGTTGGTGCGCTCTGGATGTTGGTTCTTGAAAAAAGAGCCGATATTGCTCATTTGCAAGCCATGGGCGCTCAAAAATCGCTTTTGCGCAACATCTTTTTGGCCGAAGGTTTTTTGCTCTCTGCCTTTGGTCTCATTGGCGGCTGCCTGATGGCCTTTTTGCTTTGCGTTCTGCAGCAAGAGTTTGGCTTAGTAGCCCTAGAAGGCGCCGGCAGCAACTTTGTGGTACAATCCTATCCTGTGAGTATGCGCCTAAGCGATTTTCTAATTGTCATTATTACTGTTTTAATTATAGGAACTGGAGCCGCTTATTTGCCAGCTTTGCGAGCTAGCCGCATTAGTTCTGGACCAAATCAAGCCGATTAACATGCAACGATTAGACTTCATCTATTTTAAGGATAGCCCCAAGGGGGGGCGTGGCGTTTTTACAGCCGATTATATTCCCAAAGACACCTTAATCGAGATTTGCCCCGTTTTGGTTCTCTCCAATGAAGACCGAGAAAAGATTCATCAGACCTTTTTGCACGACTACTATTTTTTGTGGGACAAAGAAGGCAAACAGGCTGCTATTGCTCTAGGTTATGGCTCTTTATACAACCATTCTTATCAACCCAATGCCTACTACCAGATGAACAAAGATGGTCAATCTATTGATGTTTATGCAGGCGAGGATATTGAGCCAGGTCAAGAAATTTGCTTTAATTATAACGGCCAACGCTTTGATGAAAGTCCTCTTTGGTTTGAGGCAAAATAGTTTATTAAAAATTGGGGCCTCAGCAGCTAAAGCTGCTGCGCTATGTTGCGCAGCTCGCTGCTCGCTCGGCCCTTCGTCGCTAAAGCTCCTTGGTCTGCGGCTTCGCCGCACTGCTCCACAGCGCTAGGCCACAAAAAAGCGAGCTCAGCCTTCTGGCTGAGCTCGCTTTGTGTTAATGCGTTTACATTTCTAAATTGGCCCCTCAGGTAATTTATTGGCTGGGCGCAACTGCAGGCGGATAAGCGTGTTGACATTTTCGTCTAACTTCATCTCTTCTTGATAAGGCTCAATCAAAGCTTGGGTACGAATTCGGCCCAAGGGATAATTTTGCCCATCTTGACGATAGTAGCCTACAATTTGCTGCAATAAATCTCCCATTACAAGTGCTTGTTGATGCGATTTCTCTCCTAGGAGTTCTGCAGCTTCTACTCCACGATCCAAAGCCACTGCGCTAAGGTCAATGCGCAAATCTCCTTGTTGAATTTTAATCCGTACATCTTCGGGCAAAGCCATCCACCATTGTTGCATACTTTGCAAATTAGTTTGGCGAATATTGCTTGTCAACAAATGGATATCGTGATCAAAGCTCTTCAAGTCCGTAGCTACTTTTTTTAGAATATGAATAGAGGTTGAGCCTTCTGTGCTTTCCACCTCTGCTGTTTTATTAAGCAAAGTAGTATTGACTCGAAAAGTCATGTCTGGGCTACTCCCAATAATTTCTTCTAGTGCCTCTCCTGTCTGCTCAATTTGTGGGTCAGTTTGCGCAGGCTGCATTTTGGCTTCATCGGTAGAGCTCAGTTGAGTAACTAGTTCTAATTCTACCTCTTTTCTTTGAATTTGCTGCTGCACATTTTTGGGCAATTGTTCCCACCAAGCGCGTAAAGCAGCCAGGCGGCTAGGCGATAATTTCTTTTGGCCCAACTCTTCTTCTTTCATAGCAATTTCAATAGAATGCTCCTTCATTTCTAGGCGCAATGAAATGCTATCAGCCACAGCAGGCTTTTTCAAAAGTTGTTCTTCTGGCGCTGTATTTTTAGCCGAAATTTGGCTGAGTGCTGCTGCATCATTCAGTTCTGGCTGGCAGCTATACAGACAGAACAAGAGAAGGATTAAAGATCCATATATATGCTTCATAGATGTAGTGAGTTGAGCAGCTAAGGTATAAAAAATAAGTACTACAATTGTAGATATATCTATATAACGTAGAACTATTCTTAATTGCTTAGTCAACAGGCAATTTTATTAACATTTTCTTCAAAAATATTGCCATGGCCTTAAGCTTTCCTTCTGATCAACAGATAATTCCTTTTTATTCGACCAAAAGATATATTATAGGCTATAATGAAGTCTTTTGGGCCAATAAAGCCATGAGATTCAGCATAGATTTGGCCCATTTCAGATCATCGGCATCTAGTAAAACAGCAGCGGCTTCAAAGCGAATGCTATTTCCTTCCCATTCAAAATGCCCTTTCCAGTGGCGTTCTAATCGTAGGAGTTGATGAATCAATTCTTCATCCAAGAGATTTTGGACAAAAGCGTCTTTTTCAGAGCGGAGTAAAAAATTATCATCGAGTTTGGCCGCTCCAATTTGGATGTCGACCCAGCCCATTTCCGATTGGATTTGACTCAGCAGCGTTTCTTGGCCCAAATAAGTTTTGGGAAACTTTTTGGGTAGCGTCAGTTCTATACGAAACTGATAACTATCGGCTTTGATAGCACTGCGGCTATATTGTTCCATATAAAGTGGAAAGCCTTCGAGTTCTCCTTTAGCTGCCAAGCGAAAAAAAGCCTCATTTTGCTCGGCAGCTATATTTTGGGCTTGATATTCATCTAAAAGAAATTGCCATTGGATTTGCATAGCCCGCTTTTGTCTTTTATTCCAATAAGCCAACAAAAAATAGCTACCTAATCCCACTAAAAGTACACTTCCGAGTAAGGCAAATAGCAACATTAGTTCTTAATTTTTTTAGCTGAGCAAGCGTATTCAAACTGATTGTATCGAATTTTAGCTCGGCCGAGAGTAGTTGCATCTCTCAGGTCGGCTGCGATATAGACTAATTCTTTACCAGTAAAAGCAGAAAGTCTAAGTTGATCTTTTTGGATAGTCCCCTCTAGGTAAATTGGTTTTTCTGTAATGCCTGATTTCAACTCGGCATAAACTGTATTTTTATCTGTTTTTAGGCGAAGCTGCCCTGGAATAAGATTTTCATCTTTATCTAAAATATCTAGTGCCCAATTGCCATTGATGTCATAATCTGGCGACATATGTAAGTCTTTAAAGCGATGGGGGCGACTAAACTTTGCATAGAGTTTAATGGGCAAATCTGCTCCTTTGGCTGCAGCTCCTTTTACCATATAATTTCCCTCCATTAGGTCTACTTCACGAATAAGTTGCAAGTAGTTTTTGGTCCCTTCAAAGTACACAAAAAGCGTATCGCCCCAAAAACGAAGGCTATCGGCATAGTTGCTATCTTGGCCATTATAAAAAAGCAAGCGGGGTTTTTCGACTTCTTTGCTACTAAGTGATTTGAAAAGAACGGGAATGCGTTCGGCATCTTCACCTTCACCAAACATAAAGACTGCTCGCCAACCACCAGGAGCAATTTGTTGAAAGCCTTCGCCATTCTCAATGGCAAAGCATGCACTTAATAATAAAGTTAGCGAGAGGCTTGTTGCCGCCCATATTTTAGACATATTTTTCATCTGATCGATTATTTTTTGATTTCAACATCAAATTGTCCGCAAAGTTAAAGAACTAGCCCATAGTTTTAGGAGTTTATTCGGCTATTTTATGTCCTTTTTGGTCCTTAATAGGCGGCGCAGCCGCCTGCGAGCGTAGCGAGCCATGGCCCAGCGCTGCGGAGTGGGTGGCCGAAGGCCAGACCGAGCCAGCTTGCTGGCGAAGGGCCGAGCGAAGAGCGAGCCCCGCAGCATAGCGGCGGCCGCCCCAGAAAGAAGGGCGGCCGCGGGCCCAAAAAAAGAGAAGCACTTTTAGAAGCACTTCTCTTTTGATTATCTATTGATTGCAGCTTTTACAGCATTTTTTGTAGTATTTATTGGAGCTATAAAGGCTCACGATGGGAATATCGACCGCAATGAATGCGCCCCAGCGCCAACCGCTAGTTTTATCGATATTAAGGCTAGCATTGGTTACCTCTCTGAGGTTGGGGCCAAGTTGGGCGCCAACGCCGATAGAAAGTGGATATTTTGGCACCCCATAAATGAGATAAGCACCTGGAGCAAATACATTTTCCATTTTTAATTCGGGTAATTCGCTCACATTATCTTCACCTTCAGCCTCAAAACGGAAAGTAGTCAAGGCGCCCAAATCAATAGCAGAGGCCAAAATACTTATTGAACCTGCACTTTTGAAGCCCCAGTTGAAACTTACTCCAATAGGTGTAGCCAAAGAATAAAAGCTACTGTTACCAACACCATTCAAGTGCTCTTGTCCTGCAGAAAGTCCAACATAAGCATTGATAGCCACACTAAAACGAGAGTATTTTTTGATGGCAGAGCCACCGGGAGGTAAAGCAAAAGCCGAAATAGCTTGGCTCACTTCTTTAGATGATTTAGCTTGTACCGCCGTAGCGATAAAGCTGCCGTATTTCATCAAGTTTTTGCGCTCGCAAGCATAATCATCTTGGGGCAACAGCTTTTCGATAATCACCAAAGTATTGATTACAGCAGAAGTATAATGTTTTTTACGAATGTTTAGACCGAGGGTATTGAGGTCGCCCACAATGCCCAAATAGCGGTCAACAATACTATCTTGTTCTGTAGTTGCACCAACTAATTGCTTTTTAAAATTATAGCCTTCGAGCAACATATTCGAGACCCCTTGTGTAAAGTGATAATAGTCGTCAAACTCCAATTCTTTCTGACTTTCGTCTAGGGTTGCACCACCTTTTGCTCGGCGGCGGGCATTTTTTCTGGCGCGAATATCTTTAGCAATACGTTGTACATTTTTGCCCTCATCGACAAAACGTTTAAGATTATTGACCAGTGCGCGCATCTTAAGATTATCGCCTCGTAGGGCTAACAAGCTTTCGCCCAAGGTTTTGTCTTCATCAATTTGATAATCTTTGCCTTTTTGGTAAAGCAAGCCAAAGAAAATATCATTAAAGGTAGTATCTCGAACGAGGTCAACCACTTCATTAGGCGTTACCCAATAGCCCGATTGGTCTTTTTGTTCTAAAGACTTAGAAAACAAGCCCAATAATTTGAGGTTGCGCTGCATCACAGGCACAAAGGCGGCACTATCGTCTTCTGGTGTAAGCACGTGTAGATAGGCATCTTCTGCCATATAGCTGACAATTTGAGCGGGTGGTGTCTGCTCTTGCAAGAGTTCGCCCACCTTAAAAAAGTCGCTCATCATGTGGCGTTGCATAGGACTTTTAATACGTGATGAATTTTGCACAAAATCATCCAAATGATAGCCCAAATCATTGAGATCCGTCAAGAAGCTTTCTCTCAAAACTTCCCAAAAAGCATTGAAGCGATAAATATCTTTATCAATTTGGAGCAAAACAGCAGAAGTTGTGGGAAAGAGGTAGCGCATCTCCTCTGATTCTTCTACTTTTTTCTGAAAATCTTTAAAAAAGGCAATTGTCAATTCTTGTTTGGTACGATTGACCAAAAAATCGGTCAAGCCCATAATAAAAGTAGAACCAGGCATACCCAAACCACTAGCGGCCCCAGCCAAATCGCCAATGGCGCGCTGTCCGTCGCCCTCTACACCTCGGTCTTCCTCGCCCATTACTAGCGCCAAATAAGGGGCAATAAAAGGATTATCCTCATAGGCTTCGAGCACATCGGTTTGACTAGCTGATTTAGCCAAGGGGCGATCCAAGTTGTAAGCCAACAATTTGATCAATTCTGATTGAGCTGATTTAGTCAGCATTAAATTCCCATCTTCATCCACCATCTCCCGAATTTTTCGGGCATCGTGAATCATCTGGGCCTCTAGGGAAGGGCTTAGGGTAAAAATGAGCAGTAAAGCTGCAAAATAATGGAGATAAGTTTTCATACGAATACAATTAGATATAATGAATGTTTGTTTTGGAAATGGTTTTGGGGCCTGCGGCCGGCTAGCCTTTGGCTAGGTCGGCCGCCGCTATGCTGCGGGGCTCGCAAGTCTGCTCGGCCCTGCGGCGGCTTTGCCGCCTGGGTCTGGCCCTTTGGGCCACCCGCTCCGCAGCGCTAGGCCAAATAGGCTGGGCCAGTTAGTTAAGCTTTAGCCTCAAAAACAATTACTCGAGTAAAATGAAGGCGGCCCAATAATAGGGATTCCGATACTGCTTCCGCATTTCGTCTTGGGCCAAACGGAAGGCTTTATGGTAATCGCCCAAAGATAAATAATGACGATAAAAGCGCTGCATCAGCTCAGAGGTCTGAGCGTCGGGCACCTTCCAAAGACTAATAATGAGACGTTGGGCCCCCGCCATTTTAAATGCTCGTTGAAGGCCCATGATCCCTTCATTGTTATCAATGTCGCCTTTTCCTGTTTCACAGGCGGAAAGGACCACCAATTCTGTTTGGAACAAGTTGAGATTAGACACCTCATAGGCACTAAAAATCCCATCGGCTAAGCCCTCAATAGGTGCTCGCCCTTTCCATACATAATTGATATTGGTTAAGGCCAAACCAGAGCGGAAAAGGGGATTTTCAATCTCTGCCAGTCGTTCTTCAAAAGTTTTTTCTTTTTGTTTTTGGGCCAAGGCTTTCCGCAAATCGGTTTCTACCTTTTGAGCGGGAAAAAAATAGCCATGAGTAGCCACATGCAAAATTTGAGGTTCCTCTTTGTTAATATGTTCTACTACTGTTTCTTCTAGCGCATTTAGGCCCATAATTTTATTTACCTGCCAGCTTTCCGTCTGAAACTGTTGAGCAATTTTATTCACCTCTCTTTCGGTCCCTTTGAGGTAGAGAAAATCTTCTCCACGACTTGCACCAGCCTTAGGTTTGGGCAAGTTTGCGGCTAGTGCTTCTTCATTGAAAGCGCCAAAATCGGGAATATCTAAATCTCCCAGTCTAATTTTTTCAAAGGGCAGTTCTACTTTTTGGGCCTCTGCTACCACTTCAAGTTCGGCTTGACTAAGGTCAAACTTTACTCCTCCAATCAAAGAGATTTTAGCCATTTGACTAGCCGTTTGCTTTCGAAGGAGATCACGCATAGCGCTGTGATAAACAATATCGTGGCGATCCATTAGACGGAGTCGAGAGAAATCATCCACTCGTAAAGTGGCAAAAGCAATTTTAGCTAATAGTCCAGTAGGACAAAGATGGATAGTTTTTGCTCCCTCCAATTCTTTCTCCATGGGTTCCCAAAGCATAAAATAGAGATTATTACTCTCCAAATCATCGGTGATATAGTTTAGCCCCGCAGGAGAAACCTCATTTTGTAGACTCATAGCCAGCTCGCTCTCCATGCAAAGAGGGATCATTTTGGGGCATTCCCATTCAGGCCGCATGAGCATTCCATAATATTGAGCACTAATATTCCCATATTCATCGCTTCGCTCTAGGCGCAAAAAATCAATGGCTGCCTCATTTGGGCCTAAACGTTGCTTGAGTTGCGCTAAATTAAGTTGTTGATTTTGTTGTTCAAATACAGCTCTTAAGGCTTTAGAATCTCGGCTAATGCGTTCTTCTAGTTCCTTAATATCCTTTTCTAAAACTGTGAGTTGCACGCCTTCTGCCTTGCGTTCTTTGGGGCTAAGGCTAAGTAAGCGCGCCAATTCCTTTTTGAGGTTTTGCATTTCCTCAAAATTATTTTGCAAGACCACATTATCAGAAGCATAAATTACTTGGCGGATATTGCTACTAGTTTCTAGCGCCAAGCCTTTCACTCTAAAGTGGGCATTAAGGGCAGTTTGGACCAAATCGGGTTGGGGGTTTTCGGCCACAAATAAAAAGAAAGCATTAAGTCGCTTGGCCAAAGGTCGCAAAAACTCCAGTCGTTCCTCTTCAGGTAAGTCATTGTAGCTATCTTCTAGGCGTTTGAGATCAATATTTAGCGCTTGGCGATAGTGTTTTTCTGCCAAGGGCAATTGATTCCGCTTTTGGTAAAAGCTAGCTATTTGGAGATGTAAATCGGCTAATTCAGTAGGATCTTTTAGGCCTTTAAGGGCCATTTTTTGATACTTTTTGGCCATTTCATCCTCATACATGAGATCATAATAGTAAGCCAAAGCTTGTTGTAGAGAAGCATCGTATTTAAAATCGAGCAGCTTAGAATTATCCTCATAAGCCATGATTCGTTTAAAGATATCGTAGGCTTGTTCATACTCGCCTTCTTCGAGCATAGCACTTCCTTGGTGGCGAAGAATTTTAATATAATTCAGGGCATCTTTAAATTTCTTATTACGATTGATGCGGCCTTGGGTTTCCAATTCAAGCAATAAAACTAATGCCTGATCAAAATAGTCTTTGGCATCTTGATATTGTGCTAAGGCTTGCAAGGTTTGTCCAAAATCATCTAGAATTTGGACCAAAAGGCCGTTGGGCGCTTCTACTTTTTGTTGAGCAGTTTGTAAAGCTTCATAAGCTGCGACATAGCGGCCCGTTTTGCGATAAATTCGGCCTAAGCGATAATAAACCTCTGCTTCATTAACTACCTGTCTATCAAATTGGTCTGCATCGGGAAGGCGAAGTAACATTTTTTTATAGAGGCCTTCTGCCTTTACATAGCGATCATTTTTGTAATGCCAATTTGCAAAATCTTGATGTGCCAAAAGATAGCGCCCCATAAACACTTCTAAATCTTGTAATTCAAACCCTTTTAGACGGCGTTCAAAAAACTGTTGGCTCGTAGCCATATCCCAGCGATCATCTTTAAGCAGTTTATCCGTGATTTTTTCAAGCAATTCGACATAAAAAATAGAGATTCCCTCTGTTTTCTCATAGATCATCAATGCCTGTTCGTAGGTCGCTAATGCTTCTTGAGCCAATCCATTTTCTTTGCTATTTTCTTGCGCATAAAGATAGCGCGCCTTCATGCTTAAAACATCTGCATAATCATCATCATAAATACTGCCTTCTTCTTGGCGAATAAATTCTAAAACCGCAGCTATAATTTTTCGGTTACTCGCTAAAGATAAATGCGCCATAACAGGTTTATATACCTCATCATAAAACATGAGTGGTCGTTCTTCTAAAATGGGAATTAGTTTTTGGACAAAAACCTCTTCTTCTTCTGAAGAAATTGCCTGAATAGCTTCTTTCACATATTGAAAGCCCTTATCATAAACCAAAATGCCAGCTTTAATCATTTGAGCTCCTGCCGCTAGTTTATAAAAGGGTATTCTATCATCATTATCATAGTCGGCAATTAACAATTTAGTTTCCTCTTCGACAATAGCCCTCCAAGGTGCTGGAATTTTGGCTAAATAGATTTCCTCATAAGAAGGTTTATTATCTGGCACATAATCATCCTCAAAAATGCGATCAAAGTCTGTATCTGCAAGATCTTTAGTTGTTGCGGCAAACATCAAATCTTGAAAAGCTTTAAAGGCAACTTCATCATCTTGATCCTTTACGGCTAAGAGAGAAATCTTTAGGCGGATATCTAATTCATCTTCTGTTGTATTATAATCATTTTCCTTTTGGACTATAGCCAATTCTTCAGATAGGCTACGGCGTTCCAGCTCTTCATCAGTGTAGCGTTGGCTATCTTTGATGTATTTAATTTGGTAATAAAAGGGGGCTTTTCGTCCGCCATGATGCTTCCTGAGTTTTTTTAGAACAAGATCAACCTCATCTACAATATCTACATCGGTAAACTCATAAGCATAACCTTGATCACTATCATCAATAAAAGCTTTAAACTTTTTATAGAAGCGTTCGCTATTGATTTCATTCTTAGCAATCATAGCTCGAACTTCCATTTCTTGTGCAAAAAAGCGTTGCATTTCAGCAGGCATTTTTTTCTTTATGCTCATCACCTCGTCTAGTTCGCCTTCCTCCTTTAGGGCTAGTATTTGTGCTCGGAGTTGCATATAGCATTGAAATTTACTTCCATTGAGGATATAAGCATCTTTACCTCCTTGCAGTGCTTTATAAAGCAGCAAACTAATTTCTTGCAATAATAATCGTTCGGCTTTATTCTTTGCCTCTGTTTCTATTAGGTCTGATACATCTATAAAGTTTTCTCCTCTTTGGCGCTCAAAAGCTCTTTGCAGCAAAACCAATTTTCGAAGATTTTTGGGGAGAAAAGCCATAAAGTTGGCCAAATCTTCTTGAGGATATTTTTCTTCTAGTTGTTGAGCAATTAGAACAGATTGATCATGTGCGTCATAATCTTCTGTTTGAATATAACATTCAACCTGTTTACGCCAAGCTTTGAGGTGAGCCAGACTATGTTTGCCCGCCGTATACTTAGCCTTTTCTATTAGGTAATCACTATAGAGAAAACAAGCAGTTTCTTCTTCTAGTTTGGATAATTGGCTTTGAAACTTTTCTGATTCTGCCCCATATTCTCGTCCAAAGACTCGAAGAGACTGGGCAACCAAGCTATCTGGTTCATCACTAAGACCTTGTTGATAATAAAGCAAGGCCAAATCCATGGCCTTTTCGGCATAATTGGGATGTTCTTTTGAATTGAGGAGTTCTACTTCAGCTAAGACCTTACGGGCTTGTAAGACAGAATCTCCAAGGTTTTTTTGGCCCCAAGAAGGGAGCGCAGGAAGGATAAGAAAAAGGGCAAAAAGTAAACGTAGGTGCATAATGGGGAGTTTTATTGAGGAAATGGTTAGAGCTGGGCCATCAGTCCAGCTTATGCTTAGCAATATTTTGCGGTGGACAGGGCGCGAAGCGCCCGCAGGCTGAGCGATGCGAAGTGGGTGGCCGTAGGCCAGACCAAGGGCAGGCAAAGCCTGCCCGCAGGGCCGAGCAGACCTGCGAGCCCCGTAGCGTAGCGACCCGCCCGCAGGGCGGGGCAGCCCCTAAAATATAATAGTATTATTGGGATTCTGCTATTTATTCATGTTGTAATAAAAACCGAGGTTAAAACTACGTCCCCAGCGAAACTCTCTATAAGCATACTCTCTAGCTTTAAAAGTTTGCGTTTGCATGAAAGGGCTATCTAGGAGATTTTGTATTGAAAAGCGAAGTTGGAAATGGCGGCCTAGTGGTTTATTAAAGTGAATATCAAGGTTAGGGCGGGGTTGCTCAATAATATCGGGGGTGTTGCCGTAGAGCACATAAGCAAGGCGTTCGCCTTGAACTTGAAGACCGATATTGGCCTCGAAGTTTAGCTTTTTATTCTGATATTGAAGCAAGACGCTCATATTATAAGGTGATTGGCCAAAAAGTTGACGAAAGCTAGAGGGGTTATCTTTTTCTAGATGCATAAACTTTAGTTCATCTTCTCCTATTTTAGCTCGGGCATGCACATAGCTAAGATTGAGTTGTAAGAGCCAAGCTTCTCCCCATTTGCCCAGCATTCCTAATTCTTGGCAAAGCTCGAGTTCCATACCCAAAAGATAGCCCCAAGGAGCTGTTCTAAATTGCATTTCATCTCTAAATCCAGGTTCTAGGGTAGCCAATTCGATGGGGTTGATGAGATACTTAGCAAAAAAGCCTCCAGCCAATAAGCTATGTTGTCCTTCATAGCGTTCCCAGCGGACATCTAAATGTTGGAGGTGAGTAGGGCGTTTGGCCAGCTCAAGGTTACCTGTAATTTTATAATCTCCCATATAATCAAAAGACGTAAAAGCCGAAAGTTCGCGTAGAGAGGGGCGGGCAATAGTGCCAGAATAGGCTGCGCGGAACAAAACGTTCTTATCCAATTCATGTCGCAAGGATAGTGAAGGCAACAGCACGGGATATAAGTGATATCCATTTACAGAGATACTATCTTGATCGAAGCCAGTGTAGGCGTTAATCACGCTTTCTGCTCGGAAACCAGCTTCTAGCTTTGTTTTTGGCCCTAGGGTCCATAAACTAGAGGCGTAAGCACCCAAAAGAAGCTCTAAAGCCACATAATTATTAGTAGAATCGTAGGCAGTTTCGAGAAAAAGCCCTGGAACAATTGCATCATCAGTATCGGACCAATCGATATAATTGGCTGCTTGAATATAGTTGGCTGCACCTCCTCCTGTATAGGGCAAGTAACTGGTATTATAGCGGATTTGTCGTTCATCAAAGAACTGATATTTGGCAGTTGTTCGGAACCCCCAACTGAGGTTTTCTAGCGCTTTATTTTTATACTTTCGATTAAAGTTAAGCTGCCCTTCTCCGCTAAATGCCTGAATCTTTCGATAATATCTTCGGGGTTCTCCCCCCGCTGCTTCTAATATTCGATGATTTTGCTCTTCTCCAGTAAAATTATGAACCGTATAGAGCTCATTGAAGTAGCGCAAATCGGGTTGATTGATATCAGATAAGCTAGCCGAGACTACCCAATCAATTTCTAATTGTTCGTTTTTCCGCAAATGGCGACCAAGCAACTGCAAGGCGGCAATATTCTTTTGCTCAAAGTTCCAGCTTTCAGTGCGATAACGCGTATCGGTTAGGCCAGAAATACGCTCATAGCGTCCGCCCAGACCCTCTAGTTTTCTATAACTTTTTTCTGTTCCCAAGTTGTCCATAATAACCAAGGATATCCGGTTGCGACGACTTTTGTAAGAGAGTGTAAAAAAGAGATTGGCGCGTGTTTGTTCCGCATAAAAACGATCGCTCAGCTCTAGTTGGTTTTCTAACTCATAATTACTGTCATAATCGCCAATGAGGTGATGAATAGATGCATATCCATTTTCATACATCATAGAAGAGCGCTTGAAAAGTGCCACAAAAGCATAACTCAAAGAGCGACCTTTTTTAAGATCTCTTCGGCGACTAAAAGAAAAGTTAACCCCCAAATTAGGCCCAGGCATTTGGCTTTGAGTGCTAAAATTAGCTGGTACTCCCAAGGTCCTATTCCGAAGAGCTAAAGTCAAGTCTCTAGTTGAAGAACTTCCTCCTAAATTCAACACATCTGAGGGTAACCTGCGACTACCGTCATCTATTCCAAAAAAATCTAAACGCCCTCCCTCATACGTCTGAAAATCGGCATTAAAGCTAGAATGCCCATGCATGCCCAAATGAACTTGGGCTTGCAGTTGTTGTTGATCGGGAAATCTACGGGTTTCAATATCAATGATTCCTGTCCCAAAACTAGCCAACTGCTCTGCTGAATAGCCTTTATGCAAAATGATGTGGTCAATAATAGTTGTGGGAAAGAGATCTAATTGAATCAAACTATTATTCAAATCTAAACTTGGTAACTCGGCCCCATTGAGCAGGGTTTTTACATAGCGCCCTCTCAGCCCCCGAATAGACAATTGGTTGTTATTTTCTACATTAATCTGGGGCAGCTGTCGTAAGGCCTTACTCAAATCCTCATCGCCCGAATGAAAGACTGACTCTGCGGCCAAGGTTTCTATAATTTGCTGGCTACTTTTTCTATGTAATAACATACTCTGGGCCGAATAGCGATTGAGCTGCTGACTCTCGTGGCTTTCCTCTGCCTTGCCCCCCAAATCTATATCGGGGTTCCCCAAGCGAAAATAGGCCAAACGAATGCCCCCTTCCCGAATTGTCACCCCTTTTATCTCTTGCTTGGGTGCCTCCGCATGCGTACAAACCAAACTATAGACCCCCGCTGGTACCGACAATAACACAAAGTTACCATCCAAATCCGTTTGCACTTCTTTTAGCTGCTGCCCATTTTGCTCCAACAAAATTTGCGCCCCCACCAATGGCTTGGCCGCTTCTGCATCACTAACTTTCCCCCGAATAGACCCCGTTTGTGCTAAGGTGTAAAGGCTAATTAGCTGAAATAGGAAGAAATAAATATAGTTCATAGCATTTTATTATTTGTACAAAGGTAAACAAGCCAATAAAATGGACCGCTATTCTGTTCCTACTTTTTTGGGGCCTCCGCTGCGGCTTCGCCTTGCGGCGCTACGTTTCGCAGCTCGCTATTACTTGCTACGCTGCGTCGGCTCCCGTTGGTCGGGTCGCTCGGCCCTGCGGCCTGACGGCCTTGGTCTGGCCTAACGGCCACTGCTGCACATCGCTAGGCCTGCGTGTAGGATGGATATATAGCCCTGCAGGCTGAAAACCACAGCCAAATTGGGCCCCTATGATTCAGCTCTTTGGGGCTAGATTTTAGGGATCTTCGGTTAAGCTTATTAAGTGGATCTATGGCCCAGCGCTGCGCAGCCGTGGCCGCAGGCCAGACCAAAGCCGCCACAGGCGGCTGCAGGGCCGAGCAGACCTGCGAGCGGCGCAGCATAGCGGCGGCCGCCCTAGCCGAAGGCTAGCCGGCCGCGGGCCCCAAAAAAACAAAACAGAAAAGCACTAGGGCCTTCAAAATGAGTGTTTCAGCGGATTGGAAAATGTAAAAAAGGAGCTGCGAGTCCGCAAATCCGCAAAAAGCTTTGTATCTTCGAAGCTTGAAAGGGGGACGCCCCTTCGAACCTTAAAAAGTATAGCTATACCTATTCTTATGAAACAGTTTTCTTATCTGTTGTTGCTGGCCATTTTGGCTTGGAACAGCAGCACTTTACAGGCACAATCTGCCCGAAATCCATGGGGTCTTGGTATTTATCCAGGGGCCTATAGTTTTTATGCCCTAGAGGGAACCGATCTTTTTGCCCCTGAAAAATATGGCGCGGGCGTAGAGCTCTCGTTGATGCGCCGCATTGGCAGCTACTTTGATTTGGGCCTAGAAACCAATTTTGCCCGTTTAGCTCACCCCCTAGATCCTGCCTCTGCTTTGGCTGCGGATCAGGGAAACTATGGATTGCGCAGCAACTTTTTATCGGGCCAAATGGCCGTTCGTTTTCGCCTAGATGGTGGAGGTATTATGGATAAAAACGCTCCTTTTGTTCCCTTTTTTAAGGTTGGAGTAGGTGGAAGTAGCTATGGCGATTTTGCCAATTGGAGCATGTATGTCCCCATAGGTTTGGGTTTTCATTATCATTTGCCTAAAACACCTATTAGTATTACGGCCCAGTCTAATTACAACCCCCATTTTTTGTTGCCTGATGGCCAAGAGATGATAGGTTTTTTGCATCATTCTATTGGATTGACTGTACAATTGGGGAAAACCAAGCAGAAAACCGATAATACTGAATTTATCGAGTTGGCAAAACAAGAAGGCCCTAAGGCACCTGACCGTGACTATGACGGAGTGCCTGATGAGAATGACCTTTGTCCAGATATTTATGGTTCTCAGAAAACAATGGGTTGCCCTGATAGCGACGGTGATGGCATCAAAGATATTGACGATAAATGTCCACAACAAGCAGGTTTTGCCAACCTAGAAGGTTGTGCAGATAGTGATTATGATGGCATTATTGACCCAGAAGATGATTGTCCAGATATTTATTCTGAAAACACTAATGGTTGCCCCGATGGAATGGGCGGCGGAGAGGATTCAGACGGCGATGGTGTCCCTAATGTGGATGATCTTTGCCCAAATGAGGCAGGTTCATTTACCGCTAATGGCTGTCCAGATGCTGATGGCGATGGCGTACAAGATGCCCTAGATATGTGCCCAGATTATTATGGCACAGATGAGTATGCCGGTTGTCCTATGCCCAAAAAACAACTTGATAGCCTCAAGGCTTTAGTAGATGCCGTACGCACACAAAATGACTTTAATGAAAAAGGTTATACTACAACCAATGGCGGCAAAACTATTCAAGATAAGTTTGGCAATATTCTCGAGATTGATATTGATGGAAACATCATGAATGCCAAGACAGAAGAAAAATTGACGACTACAGGCGGCTACCGCCTAGAAAAAGGCCAAATCTTTAATGAAAATGATGAAATCATGAACATTGGCGATGATGGCTTCCTTTATGCCAATGGACAAAAAGTAGATACCGAAAACAACCTTTGGGCTTGGGGCTCTAACCCCGATCCTTCTGGTGCACGCACAGGAGGAATCAGCCTCGGTAATCCCGTTTCTGATAAGTTTGCTAATAGTAACCTAACGGGGTATGCTCCTGTCAAGCCGCTGTCTCCTCAAGAGGCCGCCTACTGCCAGCAGTTGGACCTCAGCGAGCTTCGCGCCGCTATCTATTTTGATTATGATGCTGGCCAAGCCGATGCCAACTCACTTCGTGCCCTCAACCGCATTGTAGAAGCGATGCGCCGCTGCGCTATTTTGGAACTACAGGTAGCTGGCCATGCCGATGCCGACGGCTCTGAGGTCTATAACCTGGAACTTTCTGAACGTCGTGCAAAATCTATCCTCCGATACATCAGGGGCGCCGGTGTAGTTGTCCGCCGTCTCAAATTTAACGCCTATGGAGAGCGTTACCCTATTGCCCCCAATGTAGAAGGGAGCAAATCCAAAAATCGCCGCGCAGAAATTCGCGTACAGAGAGCCTACTAAAATGGCAATCTATTGATAAAAGAACAAAGCAGAAGCATATCCCTTGCGGGTGTTTCTGCTTTTTTTTGGACCAATCAATGACTTATGTTTGACCTCATCCCAAGTTTTATTACCGCCTTTATTATTACCTTTTTTGCCATTCCCTCTATCATTAAAATTGCTATTGAAAAAAATCTCTGCGATGAACCCGGCGAACGACGTTCCCATAGCCGAAGCGTCCCCACCCTTGGGGGCTTAGGCGTTTTTGCTGGACTCATATTTTCTATTACTTTCTGGATCCCTTTTGATAGCGCAGCCTACCCCGCCCACCGCTATGTTCAATACGTACTTTGCGCCTATATCATTATTTTCCTAATCGGCGCCAAGGATGATATTATCCCTCTTAGCCCCGTCAAAAAGTTTTTGGGCCAAATTGTCGCCGCCTGTATTTTGGTCTTCAAAGCAGGGATCTACCTGAGTAGTCTCTATGGCATTTTTGGTATCAATGATATTCCTTATGCCCTAGCCGCCCCACTCTCGGTCTTTAGTATGCTGGTCATTATCAATGCACTCAATCTTATTGATGGTATCAATGGATTAGCCGCTACTATCGGCATTATTTGTTGTGGCGTGCTGGGCCTTTGGTTCTATCAATTTGGACGACTCGACCTAGCTATCCTCGCATTTGCTATGCTGGGCGCTTTAGCCGCTTTTCTTTATTACAATGCAAGCCCTGCCAAAATTTTTATGGGCGATACAGGTTCTCTTCTACTCGGCCTGACCCTCTCTGTTTTAGCTATTTCTTTTATCGAAAGTAATAAAGTTCCTCACGAGCATTGCTATATCGAATCGGTGCCCGCCGTGGCTATTGCTATCCTCATCATCCCACTCTTCGATACCCTGCGGGTTTTTAGCCTTAGAGCCATGCGTGGCAAATCCCCTTTTCAACCCGATCGCACACATATTCACCACATCCTCATTGACCTCGGCTGCAGCCATATGCAAGCCACTGCTATTCTCGCCCTCATCAATCTGCTTTTTATCGGTACCGCCTTTCAATTGCAATTTTTGGGCAGCCTAGAGCTCCTTTTAGTCCTACTATTCATTGCCGTTTTACTCACTAGCTTTTCCTTTTATCTCATCAATCGAAAACAAAGGAAACCACTCTAAAGTTATAGTTTTAGCCGTTTTGGGGCCTCCGCTGCGGCTTCGCCTTGCGGCGCTACGTTTCGCAGCTCGCTGTTCGCTCGGCCCTGCGGCCTGACGGCCTTGGTCTGCGGCTGCGCCGCACTGCTGCACATCGCTAGGCCTGCGGCGGCTTCGCCGCCTGCAAAGCGCAGTAGGGCCAGAATAGCCGAATTCTAGCAATTTCAAGACTAAAATTCTTCAATCCCATAGTTTTCCCCTATTTTTGTAGACCAACACCTTTTGATGATTTTCATTTGAAAAACGGCCAATCTGACCCGTTTTTTCCATTTTGAGACTAAGTAGATTACATGAAAAATATTCGCAATTTCTGCATTATTGCCCATATCGACCACGGAAAAAGTACCTTGGCCGACCGTATGCTCGAGATGACCAACGCTATCTCTGAACGCGAAATGCAAAGCCAAGCCCTAGATGATATGGATCTCGAAAGAGAGAGAGGGATTACCATCAAGGCTCATGCTATCCAAATTCAACATGAACATGAGGGAGAAACTTATATCTTCAACCTCATCGATACCCCCGGCCACGTAGATTTCTCTTATGAGGTGTCTCGCTCTATTGCCGCCTGTGAAGGAGCACTGCTTTTGGTCGATGCTACTCAAGGCGTACAGGCTCAAACTATCTCTAATCTCTATTTGGCCATTGAGCACGACCTAGAAATTATTCCAGTCCTCAACAAAATTGATATGCCCTCGGCTATGGTCGAAGAAGTATCTGAAGAGGTTATTGATTTGCTCGGCTGCGACCCCGATGATATTTTGACCGCTAGTGGTAAAACTGGAGAAGGAGTAGACAAAATATTTGATGCTATTATCAATCGTATTCCCGCTCCCAAAGGCGACCCAGAAGCACCACTACAAGCCATGATTTTCGACTCTGTATTTGATAAATACCGTGGCGTAATCGCTTATTTTCGCATTTTTAATGGCAAGATTCGCAAAAATGATATGGTGCAGTTCTTTAGCAATAAAAAGAACTTGCAAGCCAATGAAATTGGCGTACTTAAAATGATCCAACAGCCTGAAAAAGAGCTATCTGCAGGAGCAGTAGGCTATGTAATTACAGGAACTAAGGATTCTAGCGATATTAAAGTAGGGGATACCCTTACGCTACAAGAGAATCCCACCCCAACTCCCGTAAAGGGTTTTGAGGAAGTAAAACCTATGGTTTTTGCCGGTATTTTCCCTATTGACAATGATGACTTTGAAGACCTCCGCGATGCTTTAGAAAAGTTACAGCTCAATGATGCTTCACTCATCTTTGCCCCCGAAACTTCAGCCGCATTGGGCTTTGGTTTCCGCTGTGGTTTTTTAGGTATGCTGCATTTGGAGATTATCCAAGAGCGCTTGGAGCGAGAGTTTGACCAAAACGTCATTACCACCGTACCCAACGTAGGTTATTTTGCCTACAACAAAAAAGGAGAAGAAATTGTGGTCAATAACCCTTCTGAACTACCTGATCCGACAATTTTAGACCGTGTAGAAGAACCTTATATTCAAGCCCAAATCATTACTTCACCTGATTATATTGGCCCAATTATGAGCCTTTGTATGGAGAAGCGAGGTATGGTTAAAAATCAGGTCTACCTTACCACCAATCGTGTGGAACTTACCTTTGAACTTCCTTTAGCAGAAATTGTTTTCGACTTCTATGACAAGCTAAAGACTATCTCAAGAGGATATGCCTCTTTTGATTATACTCCAATTGATTATCGTGCTTCTGACTTGGTCAAACTCGATATCAAACTTAATAGTGAAGCAGTTGATGCCTTCTCTAGTTTGATTCACCGTGATAAGGCTGCTGCTTTTGGTCGTCGCCTTTGCAAACGTCTCAAAGAGATTTTACCCAGACAACAGTTTCAGATTGCCATTCAAGCCGCTATTGGGGCCAAGATTGTAGCTCGAGAAACTATTTCGGCTCTCCGTAAGGATGTTACCGCAAAATGTTACGGTGGCGATATTAGCCGTAAGCGTAAACTACTCGAGAAGCAGAAAGCAGGTAAAAAGCGTATGCGTGAGGTAGGGAATGTTCAGGTTCCTCAAAAGGCCTTCCTCGATGTCCTCAAATTAGGAGATTAAGCCTAAATTTATGAAAATCATCACAGTTGTGGCGGCCATCTGGCAAAGAGCAGATGGCCGTTTTTTTTTAGCCCAAAGAGCCCCAGGACAATCGTTTGCTGGTGAATGGGAGTTCCCTGGAGGAAAACTTGAGGAACAAGAAAGTGAACCCCAAGCGCTTATCCGCGAACTGGAGGAGGAGTTTGGCATTCAAGCTCAGATTGGTCCCTTTTTTATGGAGAGTTTACATCCCTATAAACCTCAAAAGACCATCCGCCTAAGGGCTTACTGGATTGCCTCAGTTCGAGGCCAGCCCCAAGCGCTAGAGCATGCTCAGCTGGCTTGGGTTTTGCCCCAAGAACTATTCAATTATCCACTTTCGCAGGCTGATATTCCCATTGCAAAAGCTTTATTAGAGCAACTAGATTAAAGGCCTAAGGACCTTCTAAAATCTTTTATTTATGTCTATACTCAAATATATTGTATTGTCTTCGGGCCTTTTGGCTAGCCAATTGGGCCAAGCACAAAAAACAACAGATCAACGTCCAGAAGAAGCAGAGGTCCTTCTCCAAAAACAATTTATTGAGGCTTCTAGAGAAAAGATTTTGGGCAACAGCAATGAGGCCTTAGCTCGTTATAAAGAAATTGTAGAAAAGGCGCCCAAGTTAAGCGCTCCCTACTTCCAAATGGCAGAACTCTATAAAGAACTCAAACAACCAGAAGAAGCCATAAAGGCTTTAGCCAGCTGCTATAAATTGGCTCCTTATGAGCCCAATTATGTTGCGGCCTATGCCAAAGCGTTGAGCCAACTGGGAAAAAATCAGGAAGCCGCAGCACTCTATCAAGATCTGGTTAAAAGCAATAAAGAAGAGCGCTACCTTCACGATTGGATTTTTTATTTGCTTCGGGCTAAAGATCAAAAAACAGCTCTTAAAGTTTATGATCGTCTAGAAAAAGAAAAGGGCCCTAAGGCGGATTATTACCTCAAGCGACATAAGATTTATGCCCAAATGGGCAAGAACAAAAAGGCACTCAAAGAGCTGGAAGCCTTGCAAAATAAACTGCCTCCCTCTGCTGAACATTATTTGCTTTTGGCCCAATACCAAGAGCGCTTGGGCCTAGAAAAAGAAGCCAAAGCCAGCTATAAAGAAGTATTGGTCCTAGACCCCAAACAAGCTGATGCCAATATTGCCATGGCGGAGGTTTTTCGGGCTGAGGGAGATTACCCTCGCTACTTAAAAGCTCTAGAACAAGTTTTTGCGGATGGGGGGCAACCTCCTCTGGCCAAAATTAAAGTCTTAGAACCCTTGGTCAATGCCTATTTGTCTGGTAATAGCCAAATTGATGGTTCTAGTTTGCAGCGTTTGGCCAAAAACATTCTTCAGCAGCATCCAGGTTATGCGCAGGCTAGCTTGCTTTATGGCGATTTGCTCAGCCAAGAGCGGAAATATGCTCAAGCAGCCCAAGCTTATGAGGAAGCCTTGGCCCAAAACAAAAACCAACTACCCATTTGGGGGCAATTGATGGCCAGTTATAATCGGCTACAGCATAGCCAAGCCCTATTGAAGACCGCTCAAGAATGTGTAGGTCTGTTTCCAGCTCAAGCACTGGGTTATTATTATCAGGGATTAGCCCAAAACCAACTAGAAGATTATACTGCAGCCAATAAAAGCCTAAAAAGGGCTATTGAGCGAGCCTTTGACCAACAACAGTTAAAGGCGCATGCGCAGGCGGCCTTGGGGCAAGCTTTGGCTGGGCAAAAGAAATATGCAGAAGCCGAAAAACAATTTGAGCAAGCTCGGGCAATTCTCCCCAAGGCCCCTGCGCCTATGGCTAGTTATTGCCAAAGCTTATTGGCTCAAAATAAGTCTTTAGACAAGGTCGAAAAAATGAGTAAAAGCTTACTCAAAGAAGATGCTTATAATCCGCTTTATTTAGGCATTTCTGCTCGTTTAGCTTATCTAAAAAATGACTATAAAAGTGCCCAGAAAGAATTTGGAAAAGCCTTTGATAATGGGGGAGAACGAAATCCGCTTTTGCAAGAACAATATGGCGATCTGTTGTTTAAAATGGGAGATATGGAAGGCGCCCTTATTGCTTGGAAAAAAGCCAAAGAGCTGGGGAGCGTATCGACCGTATTAGAGCGAAAAATTGAAAGCAAGAGCTTATATGAGTAAATCTGTGCGAAGAAAAACGGCCCTAGCCGCCTTGGGCGGCAGCGGCCTAGCGATGTGGAGTGGGTGGCCCGTAGGGCCAGACCGAAGCAGCTTTGCTGCTGAAGGGCCGAGCGAGCAGCGAGCCCCGAAACGTAGCGCCGCAGCTTGCTGCGGAGGCCCCAAAAAACAGTGCTTGCAATTCCTCCTACTTCTCTTTTTGTTGGCTAGTTTGGGTGCTTGTAAGTCTGGCGAGCGTTTGACCAAAAAGACCGAAGAGCGGACAAAAAAGGAGTTGCTCAATCACTTGAAAGCCCAATATATGGACTTTGAGTGGTTAGCGGCCAAGGGCAAGGGCAAATTGAAAACCGAAGAGGAAAACCTTTCTTTTAGTCTAAAAATGAGGATGCGGCGAGATAGTCTGATTTGGATGACCTTTAAAAAGGTGAGCGTAGAGGGCTTGCGCTTGCAGATTTCTAAAGATCGTTTGGAGACCTTAAATCGGCAGGCCAATGAATATCGGGCAGTGCCTTATGGCAAACTGGAAGAGCAGCTGGGGGTGAGTTTGAGCTTGCGAGAACTGCAAGATTTGCTCTTGGGAAATCCGATTTTGTTGGAGCGTTTAGACTTCAAGTTAAAGCAGGATAGTCAGTATTATCATTTGACGAGCCCCCTACCAAAAGATGGGCAACTAGAGCTTTGGTTGGATGCGGATTATCGGATTCGGAAAAGCCGTATTGAGCGGAGTGAAACAGAATTTATGACCGTTACTTTTGAGGACTACCAGGAGTTGAATGGTAAATATTTGGCCTTTACAAAGATCTTGGAGGCCCAAAATGCAGCGGGAAAATCCGTATATTTGAAGATTGATTTGAACAAAATAGAATTAAACGAGCCGCAGCGCATGCGTTTTAAGGTGCCCGATCATTATGAGCAATGGATTAACGGCTATAAGCAGTAGTATTTGTTTATTGATATGTTTGTGGACCCTGCCCTTATTGGGGCAGAGTCGGGCTGAACTATTGGCCAAACGCAAGCGCCTGAGCCAACAAATTGCGCAAACAGCCTCTTTATTGGACCAAACCGCCAGCAACAAAAGCCAAACCGTAGAGGAATTGGCTTCTTTGCAAAAGCAATTGGAACAACGACAAGAGCTTTTGGAGGTCTTGGAAAAAGAACAAATCCAATTGGCTGCTGAAACGAAAGAGCGAGAACTTAAACTGGCCGAATTACAAGGCCAATTAACCGCTTTTAAGGCCAGCTATAAAAAGGTTTTGGTAGAACTCTACAAAACGAAAAAGACCAGTTCTTACTGGGGGAATTGGTTGAGTTTTAGTGGCTGGAGCCGATCCTATCGCCAAAGTATTTATCTCAAAGAGCTGGAGGAAAAACGGCGGAGACAAGCCCTACTCTTACAAAAAACAGCCAATAAAGAGGCCGAGGAATTGGCCCAATTGGAAAAGAAGCGCATCGAGCAAGAACAACTGCTGATTGCCGCTAAAGAGCAGCAGCTACAGCTAGAAGAAGAACTAAGCGATAAGGACCAATTACTCAAAACGCTTAAACGCAAAGAAGGCAGCCTGCGGCAGGCCCTAAAAGCCAAAGAACGGCAGAAAAAGCAGCTCAATCGAAATATCGAAGCCGCTATTCAGGCCCAAATGCTCGCTGCCAAAAAGAAAGCCCGCGTCTATGAAGATGGAGGTAGTAGCAATAGCTACAAAACAAGTAGTAATCAACAATTTAAAACTAAAAAAGGGAAACTTCCCGCCCCTGTAAATGGTAGCATCATTGCTGCCTTTGGCCGAAGAAGGCACCCTCTTTTTGAAGAAGTATATTTAGAAAACAATGGAGTAGATTATCGAACAGCGGCCAAAGCCAGCGTCCGTAGCATTGCAGAGGGCCGAGTCGTGAGCCTTTTTGAGATACCGGGTAGTGGAAAAGCAATATTGGTCCAACATGCCAATTATTATAGCTCTTACGCCCATATCCAAAACGCCAAAGTAAAAGCTGGACAAAAAGTAAGTGTGGGCCAGCAATTGGCCGAAGTGAGCAAAGACCCGCAATCAGGAACCTATATCCTGCATTTTGAATTATGGGAGGGCAAGAAAAAGCTGAACCCACAACAGTGGTTACGCCCTTAGATTTTGAACGAACTCGAAGTTATATAGTATGTCAGAAAAGTGGAACTTAGGAGAAAAGAATTTTCAGCCCAAATTGGGCATCGAAAAGGCCGTTTTAGTGGCCGTTATTTTACCCAATCAGCCCGAAGAATTGGTGCATGAACATTTGGATGAACTAGAGTTTTTGGCCGAAACTGCTGGGGCGAAAACCGTCAAACGATTTACCCAACGCTTAGATCATCCCGATCGGAGAACCTTTGTGCGTAAAGGGAAAATGGAGGAAATTCGAGATTATGTAGAAGATAAAGAAATCAATCTGGTCATCTTTGATGACGACTTGACGGGTAAGCAAACTAGCTTTTTGGAAGAGGAAATTAAGTGCAAAATTGTCGATCGATCTAGCTTGATCCTCGATATTTTTGCCTCTAATGCTCAAACCGCCCAAGCTAAAGCGCAGGTAGAGCTAGCCCAAATGCAATACCTTTTGCCTCGTTTGCGGGGACTCTGGACCCACCTCGAACGCCAAAGAGGGGGGATTGGTATGCGGGGACCTGGAGAAAAGGAAATTGAAACGGATAGACGGATTGTCCGCGACCGCATTTCTTTGCTCAAAAAGAAATTGGCTAAAATCGACCTACAAGCAAGTACCCAAAGAAAAAGCCGTCAGGGCATGATCCGGGCCGCTTTGGTGGGTTATACCAATGTCGGAAAATCTACGCTGATGAACCGCCTTGGCAAATCAGAGGTTTTGGTCGAAAATAAGCTCTTTGCCACCCTCGATACTACGGTTCGAAAAGTGGTGGTGGGAAATATGCCGTTTTTGCTATCTGATACAGTCGGTTTTATCCGAAAACTGCCCCACCATTTGGTCGAAAGCTTTAAGTCTACCCTTGATGAGGTTCGAGAAAGTGACCTGCTCATTCATGTGGTCGATATTTCACACCCCCAATATCGCGATCATATTCGGGTGGTGGAGCAAACCCTCAAGGAGCTGGGTGCAGGCAGCATCCCCTGCCTCTATGTCTTCAATAAAATGGACCGCTACCGCTCAGAGGTTTTTGATGATTTCTTGACAGCTGAAGAAAGAGAGCAGCTCGAAAGCGAACTCAAAAAGCAATGGCAGGAGAAAACCCAAAATAAGGCCACCTTTATGGCCGTTACCGAAGATGAGGGCATTGAGGAGTTTCGAGAAAGCTTGGCTCAACATATCGGAGAGCTTTATATTGAGCGTTACCCGCACAAAAAGAACTTCTGGTTCTAAGGCCATCAAGGCCCTATAAAGAAGATAGCAAGTGGATTTAAGATCTGCTTGCTATTTTTTTGAGCCTCCGCTGCGGGTTGAAACCCGCAGTGATGGCCGAAGGCCAAACGGCCTAGCGATGTGGAGCAGTGGCCGTTAGGCCAGACCTAGGCGGCAAAGCCGCCGCAGGGCCGAGCGAACAGCGAGCTGCGCAACGTAGCGCCCGCCGAAGGCGGGAGGCCCCAAGACAATCTCTTCTCATCCAAAAAAATCTATAATTGATCTAATAAAAGAAAGGGTATTTAAAGAGCCTTAGAGTTATTTGTATCTTAGAGATAAGAGAAGTGAACTCATTATTTTACCCATAGAATTAGACTAGCCTATGTCCTCAAAAATTAGCATCTTTAGCTGCCTACTCAGTTTATGTTGTCTGAGTTGGAGTTGCAGTCCATCCGAAAAAAAGATAGAAGAAAAAGAAATGACAAAGTATAAATATGAAACAGTAGAAAACGACCCTTTGGGAACGAAAATCTACACCCTCAAAAATGGCCTAAAGGTTTATATGAGCGTCAATAAAGACGAGCCACGTATTCAGACTTATATTGCGACTCGTGCGGGTTCGAAGAACGACCCTGCTGATGCAACAGGATTGGCCCACTACCTAGAGCATATGCTATTTAAGGGAAGCTCTAAAATTGGAGCTTTAGATTGGGAGAAAGAGAAGCCCATGTTAGATGAAATTTCGGCCCTCTATGAAGAGCATTTCAAGGCTGATCCAGAAGCCCGAAAGGCCATCTATAAAAAGATTGATAGCATCTCTTTTGAGGCAGCTAAACTAGTAGCAGCCAACGAATATGACAAAATGATTTCGCAATTAGGAGCCAAAGGGACCAATGCCTATACCTCTTTGGACCAAACCGTTTATGTGAATGATATTCCATCTAACGAACTAGAGCGTTGGATGAAAGTAGAGTCAGAGCGCTTTAGCGAATTGGTTCTTCGTCTATTTCATACAGAGCTAGAAGCCGTTTATGAAGAGTTTAATATTGGGCAGAGTAATGATGGCCGCAAGGTTTTTCAGGCCTTTATGTCGGGCTTACTCCCCAACCACCCTTATGGAACACAAACGACCATTGGTACTAGCGAGCACCTCAAGCGCCCCTCTATGGTCAAAATCCATGAGTTCTTTAATACCTACTATGTGCCTAATAATATGGCCATCGTTTTGGCTGGAGATTTTGATCCCGACCAAACTGTAGAACTCATCGAAAAGTACTTTGGTAATTATGAAACTAAAGAAGTACCTAGCTTTGAGAAAAAGCCTTTGCCCGAGCGCAAAGAAATGGTTGTCAAAGAAGTAATTGGCCAAGAAGCGGCCGTTCTTGATATGGGTTGGGTTGCGCCTGGCGCAGGTACAGATGAGGCCCTAATCGCAGACATTGCCATGGGCATTTTGTCAAATGGCAAAGCGGGCTTGATTGACCTTAACTTGGTGCAAAAGCAAGCCGTAGGAAGCAATAGCACGGCCTTTTGCTGGACTGCCAATGATTATTCTTTCTTGGGTATTTATGCTTACCCCAAACCTGGCCAAAGCCTCGAAGAAGCTAAGGAATTAGTACTGGAGCAAGTTCGCAAGCTCAAAGCTGGCGACTTTGAAGACTGGATGATCGAAGCCGTAATCAATGATATGGAATATCGCTACCAAAAGTCATTGGAAAGCAACCGTGGCCGCGCTGGCCAAATGCTCGATGCCTTTATCAGCAATCAAGATTGGGCGACCGTAAATAATAAATTTGCTCGCATGCGCAAATTTAGCAAGCAGCAAATTACTGACTTTGCCAAAACCTATATGGGCGAAGATAATGGTGTAGTGGTCTTCAAAAGAGAAGGCAAAGATGACAATATTGCCAAAGTAGACAAACCCAGTATTACGGCCGTAGAGCCCGCTAAAGATACGCTTTCTACTTTCCGCCAAGCTTTTGAGGAAATGCCGAGCCAAAACCTCAGCCCTCAGTTTGTCGATTTCAAGGAAGCTATTCAACAGAGCCAACTTAAAGGCAAGGTTCCTTTTGACTATGTTCAGAATAAAACCAATGAGACCTTTAGCCTCTATTACATCCTTGAAATGGGCTCGCAGAATGATAAGATTTTGCCTATTGCCGTGCGTTATCTTCCCTTTTTGGGCACAGATAAGTACAGCCCCGAGCAACTCCAACAAGAGTTCTTCAAGTTGGGCCTCAGCTTCGATGTCTATACTAGTGGAGATGTAAGTTATGTGACTCTTCGTGGTCTCGATCGCTCTTTCCAGGAAGGTGTAGCTCTCTTTGAGCATATTCTGGCCAATGCCAACCCCAATGAGGAAGCGCTTGAGAATCTAGTGGCTCAAATCAAAAAGGATCGTCTAGATGCGAAAAAGGACAAGCGTCAAATCCTCAACAATGCCATGTTTAACTATGCTCGCTATGGCGAAAAATCGCCCTTTAGAGATATCTTGAGCTTTGAGAAAATGGACGCTTTAACTGCCGAGCAATTGGTGGAAACAATCAAGAGCTTGACCCAATACGAGCATTCGGTATTTTATTATGGAAGCCAAGAACAAGCAGATATTGCCAAGGTTTTGGAAATCGAGCACAAAATTGCCGATCAGTTGCTTCCTTGCCCCAAACGCCCCGATTATAAAGAGCTAGCCACCGAAAAGGACCAAGTGATTTTTGTTCCTTTTGCAGGCATGCCTCAGGCAGAAATCATGATGGTCTCTAAGGGAACGGAAGGCTTTGACTTAGAAGAAAATAATATGTCTCAGCTCTACAATGAGTACTTTGGCGCTGGTTTGTCTTCTGTTGTTTTCCAAGAAATTCGTGAAAAACGCGCTTTGGCCTATTCTGCTTATGCCTTCAATAGCTCGCCTGCCCGTGCTGAAAATGCGCATTATTTCCGTGCCTTTGTAGGAACACAATCAGATAAGATTAAACAGGCTATCCCTGCCATGAAAGGCATTATCGAGGAAGTTCCTGTAGTAGAGGACCAACTCAACAATGCTATTGGGGCCATCCTCAAAAAGCTAGAAGCTGACCGCCTCAAGGGCTCTGATGTTTATTGGACCTACCGCAGCAACAAAAAACGCGGCTACACCAAAGATCTTCGCAAAGACCGCTATGAGTTCTTCTCTGGCCTCAATGTAGAAGGCAAAGGAGGCGTAGAAGCCTTCAATAAATTCCATGAAAATAAGATTAAGAACCGTAAATATACGGTCTTGGTCCTTGGCGATAAGAGCCGTATGGATACCGATTACCTCAAATCTTTGGGCGATTATAAAGAGCTCTCTGTAGATCAAGTATTTGGTTATTAAACTGTTTTTGGGGCCTCCCGCCTTCGGCGGGCGCTACGTTTCGCAGCTCGCTGTTCGCTCGGCCCTGCGGCAGCAAAGCTGCCTTGGTCTGGCCTAACGGCCACTGCTACACATCGCTAGGCCGATGGCCCTTCGGGCCTATTCTAGCCCCAAAAGCTAGCCCCCAGTTTTGCATCTGCAAAACTGGGGGCTTTTTTTATCCCTTAAAAATATCTCTTCGGTGTATAGCTAAAAAATCAGGATTGGGCAAAAAGCGATTGGGTAAGATTAGACGCTTTTCTTTATAGGGCAGGAAAAATTGTTTGGCCCATAAACTGCCTTGTTCTCGCTCCAATTCTTCAGATAACAACAAGCAATAATTTTCATCAAAGCTAATTAAGCCACGATCAAAAGCTTTATCATGCAAGTTGTTTAAACATAATCCATTTTGTGGATTGAGCCGCTCTTTTTTGGCCCTAGCCCAAGGGACAATATGACTAGCGACCAATAATTCTAATTGAGATAGACCGGTCAAACAACAACGGTAATTATAATTGCTCAGGACCATTTTTCGAAATACCCACTGTTTTCGCCTTTGCTTTTGTCGCCCCCAAACATCCTCCCCAAACTCAAAAGAAGACTCTTGCTGAAGTAGTCCAGTTACAGCAGTCTGCTTACTTAAGAGCTCATCTGTCTGGGCCATCATCTCCTCCCAGTTTTCCTGAAAGGCATTCCAAATCTCTAGCTCCAATTTGGCCCCATTCTTCAACCCACTAATTCCCTGCGCTTTTAGGGCAGGATCTAAACGACCAAAGTTGCCCAACTTCATTTTTACCGCAGAAGGTTTACGGCCAATTAAGCTTGCACACTCTTGGACCAAAGGATGCTTATCTACAATCTTAGCAAAAGGAATTTGGCAATAATAATAAAAAGCAATTATGGTTTCTTCTCTACTCCATTTACGTCTTTTCTCTTGCATACTAAAACTCGAATTTAGAGCTCAAACGCCCCCAACGCAACCCTACCCTAGCTGGCAAATGGGCCAAATTAGCGGGTAGTTGGTAGGCAAAGACAGCAGGGTCTAAGGCCAAGGTTTTTAGCTTGGGGAGCTCGGCTAGCCAAGAAGGCAATGCTGAGAGATAGGGATTTTCGGCTAGGTCTAGAGTTTCTAGGGCCAACATATGACGCATGCTTTCGGGGAGCTCTCGCAATTGATTATTGGGCAATAAGAGGGTTTTCAATTTCTTGAGTTCCCCAATACTTTGAGGCAGCTGCTGCAACTGATTATTTTTTAGGCCCAAACTGCGTAAGGCCTGAAGCTGGCCAAGACTTTCGGGCAAAGTTTGCAAGCCCAAAGCATGCAACTCTAATATCCCCAAACGCTGAAAAATAGCGATGACCGCAGGCAGCTCTAACAATTTCTTTTCCTCTATACTCAAGGCATAAATTTGCTGACAAGCGGGCAACAACTGCTCAAAACTGGCCGCTTCCCACTGCTGTAAGTTAGGGCGGCTCTCTCCTAGGGCCAATAACTGCTTAATCCCCTGAGTTAAAGGCTGCAAAGAAATGCCATTGGCCTGCGCTAACTGCAAACCTAATTCCCAATTGCTGGGCAAACGACTACTAAATAGTTGTAAGAGTTTATCTATTGCTGACATACTTTATTTTATGCGTGCTACAGGCCCGATAGGGCCGCAGGCTGAGGGGCTGGAGCAGTGCCGCCAAAGGCGGCAGACCAAAGCCCAAAGGGCTGCAGGGCCGAGCAGACTTGCGAGCTGCGCAATGGCCCGACCCGCCCGGAGGGCGGGGCAGCCCCAAATAATTATTCTAGTAGCCACCGTGATAGCGACGTAAAAACCACTCTAGGCTCAAGAGGCATAGGAGCAAGAAAAAGATCCATTTGAGGTGGATAAGGCCCTGCGTTTTTAGACTATCAAATAGGACAGGTTTGGCCAAGCCTTTTTCATCAATTTCGGTAGCAAGTTGGTCCAATTGATCGCTAAAATAAAGCTTGCCCCCCGTTTGCTCGCTCATTGCATAGAGCAAGTCGTGCCGAGCTTGGGTCTCGAAGCGCTCCAACTGCAAGGCTTGCACACTAAACTGCCCCTCGGCGGTAAACGACTCGCCATTATAGCTAGTATTCGCCTTAAATTGGTAGTTACCTTCGGGAAAAATCCCAGCATCTAGGGCATAGGCCTGCTTTTCGTTCTTGGCCAAGGTAAAGTTAAATTCCTTGCCCTCCTCATTGTAAATTTCCAAAAAAGCATCGGGCTCATTGATGCGTTCATAACTGCTATTATAGAGCTCGGCGGCAAAGCGGATGCGTTCATTTTCGCCATAAACGCTTTGGCTGGGCATGGCTCTAAATCGGCGTTTATCGGCCTTAACGCTTAGATATTGGATCATTTGGCTAATAAGTTCATCAAAGAGGTTAAAGTTTTTGTGCTGCACATAGTCGAAGATGCGCCACTTCCAAAGGCCCTCAGCGGCCAAAACGCCCTGCCGAAGATTGCCCTCCTCGCCAAAGAGGAGCAAAGGGTAATCTGTACTAACACTCCCCACTCGCTGCTTGAATAAAATATCGGCATCTCCGCGGGCTGTAAATTCGCCAAAAGGGGCCTGCATGGGCGGCAACTGTGCGCCTACATCGGCCCATTTTTCATTAAGCGTAAAGGCTGTAAAGTTCTTTTGCGAAATAGGGGTAACCTCATTGGCTTGCCCATTGCCCAAAGAGCGGATATTCAATAAGCTTTGTGCTTGATTGTAAGCCGCAAAATCAGTCTGCGCCCCTACTACAAAAGCATGGGGAATCTTATCTTTTTTCAAGGCATTGAGCTGAGCCGTTATGGGGTAAACGGCTGAGGGCAATTGATGTAAAAGAACTAAATCATAGTCTTTGAGCTGCCCCTTAAAATCCTTGGGGTAAGCAAGCTCCAACTCATAGTTTTTATTGCCTTCCACTACCCGACGAAACACCCCCAAATCAGGATGAGGCGAATGAGCCAACAACAAGATTTTTTGACGAGCATCCAAGACCTCGATATAGATTTTTTTATGGTTGTTTGTTTTACTATACTCCTCTTCTACAGGACTCAGGACTAGCTCATAGCTTTGTAACCCTACCTTATCGGCAGGGAGGTTAAATTCAATAGTTTGAAAAAAATCTTTATCCTTAATGTTAATTGCTTCCTGATGCAAAACCCTTTGGCCCTGCCGTAATTCTAGGCGACTAGCTTGACCTGCACAGTTGTTGGCAGCTACATCTAATTGCACACTAAACTTATCTCCCAAATATGCAATTTGGTTGTTGTAGACCTCCTTAATGTAAAGGTCTTTTTTGGGCAGACTATCTCCTAAGGCAATCGTATAAATAGGAGTGTTAAGTTGGCCTGCAGCATAAAGCGGATTATTCCCTTGGTTGTAAATTCCATCTGAAGCAAGAATAACCGTAGCCAAATCTTGATTTCCATAGAGAGCTGAAAGCTCTTGCATTAGGGCCGATAGGTTACTACTTGGGTCTGTAAATTGGTAGTCAATACCCTGCCGTACGTCTTGCCCAAAGGCATAAGTCTCTAGTTCATAATCGGTCCCTAGCTTTTTTTGCAATGCAGTAAGTTGAGCGGCATATTTAGCCGAATCTACCTCATCGGCCAAAGAGCTAGACTGATCTTGGGCCAAAACCACAATAGGTTTCTTTTGTTCGACTACTCGGTTTCGCATGATGGGCTCTAAGAGCAACAAACAAATAATGAATACCGCTAAAAACCGCAGCCCCATTAAGAGCGGATTGAGCCAGCGAGTCGCCTCGCCAAAACGACGGTCTTTGACGTACAAAGCCGCAGCATAAGCCGCAGCTGTGAGCAAACAAAAAAGGATAAAGTAAGTCGGATATTGAAAAACAATATTCACAGTGTTCTATATTTTAAGTGAAGCTAGGCAAGTAGATACTTTTGTATCTCTTGGGGCCTCCCGCAGCAAGCTGCGGGCGCTACGTTTCGGGGCTCGCTGTTCGCTCGGCCCTGCGCGGGCTTTGCCCGCTGGGTCTGGCCCTTCGGGCCACCCCTTCACATCGGTTACTCCCGATGGTCGTCGAACTGCGCCCTAAAGGGCTTGTTGTGGCCGAGGCCCTTTGGGCCTACTATTTAGCGGCTTGATTATAATCGGCAATGAGGCGCTTAAGATCTCGCTTTTTATATTCCTTTTTTTCTATTTTGGCTACTATTTCGGGCTGATCGGCCAAATAGGTAGCCAGTTGTTTACGGAAACGGCGAAAAATTACTTCTTCCATGCTTCCTTTGCGTTCTAAATAGGTCTGGGTATAGCCTACAGTGCCCTCTATATTATAGTATTCATAGAGTTTGACCTTGACCTTACCAGGGTTGAGGCGACGCATAAAAACGGCATAACCCATATCCAGCTTATGCCGCCCCTTAGGGTGATAAACCTTAGACTCAAAGTAATAATCGGCCCCTGCAGGATGCCAAGATTTAATATCTTTAGCTTTATAGATTTTTGTTTCTCCCGTTTTGTTCGCTTTAAACTTGACCATAACTGAGCTTTTGCCTGGGGTCAGGCCGCCCATAACCTTACCATGAAGTGTATCGTAGCTGATTGTTACGATAAAATCTTGAGGAGTATCTTGCGCCCAAAGGCCCATAAAAGGAAGGGCGATACAGAGCAGACTCAATAGGGGTTTTAACATCTTTTGCGATTTTAAGGTCAACATTAAACGGTTTTAAACCCTTTAAGTTAAGAGGATAGCAAGGATTTTACAACTCACTTTCTCTTTTTAAAGGTTTCATAAAAATTTATGGTATGGGATTACAGGATTATATCGTTTGGGGCATTGGAATTTTTGCCTTTGGCTATTTAGTTTGGCATTTTTGGCCCCAAAAAAATGCCGCAGGTTGCGCCGCAGGTTGTAGCAACTGCCAGCAAGTAGATTGGCAGGCCCTCACCGAAAAAGCCGAAAGAGAAATGAATGCCTAAGCCCCAGCCAAAGGATAGGACAGTCCCCAAAAAAACTTAATACTGGCGAGCATTTTTAAGGCAGCATTGCTTATATTTTTTTCCACTGCCACATGGGCAAGGCGTATTGCGGCCCAGTTTGCGTCCATTATAACCAAGCATGGCTTGAGCCGCTAGGCGAAAATGCTGTTTAGTATCTTGTTGGAAAATCTTTTGCATTAGTGCGTAAAGCTCGGGTTCTCTTTTTTGCATGACTTCGGGCCGCTCAAAGAAATATTCGCTGGCCACGGCAAAAAATTCTACCTTGTTGGTGGCACCATAAGGATTCATATTTGATTTTCCCGCCTTGATATTTTCTATTTCCCGGTGCATAACTTCTAGCCAAGGCTCTAAGTATTGGTTTTGTAAAAAGACCTCGGGAACACCGTCATAGTTGCCATCGGCAGCATCTAATAAGTGAGCAAACTCATGAATACCAACATTGAGTTTATCGCCTGAATTTTGAAAGCCAGAAATTAGGGCTGGTTTTGAGAGAATCATCATCCCGTCCATAACGCCAGTGCCTACCATACCCCAAACGGAGCGGCCATGGCCCTCGGTGCGAAAATTTTTATCAAAAGCCCCAGGGTAGATAAGGATTTCGCCTAGGTTTTCATACTCCCAATCGGGAAAGCTAAAAACGGGAATTTCGGCGCTGGCAGCAGCTAGAACCAAGGTAAGATCATCCACTTCTGTTTTGACGCCCGTCACTCGGGTTTCATGCAAAAAAATTTGGATTTCGGTTTCAAAGCGTCGCTTATCTACTTCAGAAAGAGCACGATAAAAGGCCACATATTCCTCTAAAATCTCCCGCCATTTTTCGGGAAAAGGCGTGTTTTCTAGCTTTTGCCGCTCTCGGTACTTTTTGGTCAGAATGCTATATATATTGTAGCTGACGACAAAGTTGGTCAGTACAAGTATAATTAAGAGCTCGGGAGTAACAGCGCTAACAAAGGTAAATAGATGAAAGCTGGCGCTAATAATAAGTACAATGGCTAGCGATAGCAATTGATTAAGGCGGACTTTTTTGGCGGAGAGTAGCATAGGCAAATCTAAGATGAAGCTTGGTGTTTGGCTTGAAAATACCGCTTTTAGCTTAAAAACTGCTAGTTTTGTTCTCCAATATCTAGTTTATGATCTATACCATATTGCGCCAGCTTGTTCGATTATTACTCTTTGGATTTTTTCGTCGGATGTATTGGCGACAAAAGCAGAGTTTGCCTAAAAATGGCCCCTTATTGATAATTGTCAATCATTCAACGGCCTTTACGGAAATGCTCATTTTGGGGGCATTTCTGCCGCGTGCTATTTATTATTGGGCCAGAGCTTCAGTATTTACTAATCCTTGGGCCCGTTGGTTTTATCGGCAAATTCACATTTTGCCCATCATGCGAGCAGAGGAAGGTTTGCGGAAGTTAGACCAAAATGCTTCTACCATGCAGCAGTCGCAAGCTTACCTGCAAGAGGGCTTGGCGGTGGTCATTGCCCCAGAGGGAAATTGTGTGATGGAAAAGCGTTTGCGGCATTTTCGAACAGGAACGGCTCGCTTGGCGCTCTCTACTTTGGCCCAACTACCAGCAGGCCAAGATTTAGAAGTTTTGCCGATTGGGGTCAATTTTAGTCATCATAAAAATTGGCGGGCAGAGGTGAAAATTAGCATTGGCGAGCGCTTTTCAGTTCGCGATTTTGAAAAAGATTACCAAAAAGATCCGCAAAGAGGGGCCAAGTTATTGACTTATGCCATGCGAGAGGCTTTGGCCAAAGAAGTCATTTGGATTGAACGAGAGGAGGATGAAGAATTAGCCGAATATCTGTATCGTTTTGCTCGTCAGGGCCAAGGCCAAACCACTGGTTTCTTACAGGCCGATGCAGGTGCCTTGGGCGAAGATCAGCGTTTAACAGAGCAACTTAATGCATTAGAAGAAGAGAAAAAAACACAGCATTTGCTTGCTTGTCGAGCCTACTTTGGGGCTTTGGCAAAAGATAAATTACCCTTGGCCATTTTTCAGCCCAATCCAATTCCCCCTGTTTTATTTCTTTTATTTTTGCCGCTATATTTAACAGGAGGGCTACTTTCTTGGCCTTTATTTACGGTTATTCGGGCCTTGAGAGCGCATTTTATCCGCTCGCCCAAAAGTCAACATTTTTGGGGGCCGATGGCTATGGCATTTGCCTTGATATCTTGGATTCCCTACAGCTTAATTTGGACAATTTTGGGTTTGGTTTACTTTGGCAGCTTGGGCTTGATCTTGCCTGTATTGGTCCTTTGTCTTAGCTTATTTTATGTTCGGATGCGAGATGCTGCCCTTTTATTTTTAGCCAAATTGCGCTGGATGAAATTGGGGACTAGTAAAAAAGAAAACCTGCAAAAGCGAGGAGAATCGCTCTTGCAGGCCTTGCGTCAAGACTTCGATCTTTAGAACTGAAAAGTATCAATATCCTTAACGGTATTTTCAAACCAAGCAATAGGCTGTTGTGTCTTATTGCCTGTCCAAGTATCACATTTAAAGAAGTTGTAGAACAACTGTTTATTTTCTGGCCCAAGCTGCTTAAACGTTTGGGCCAGTTTATTTTCAGCTTCTGCTTTTCGACCCTTTTGCCAAAATTTCCATGCATAATAGGCATCATCATGTAGCGCAATGAGCTGTAATAGGCGTTCATCGCTCAAGTAATTCTTGGCAAAGCGTTTTGCAATAGCCGCATGATGTTTAGACCAATCTCTTCTGGGGCGCTGACTTTCCTCTAAATACTTAAAGGTATCGTGAATAATTGCAACCAAACGAAGATCTTGGCGTACATTGGCCGAAAAATTTACAGCATTGATGTTGGCTAAGACATCTTGGATATGAAAAAGAATTTGCCCCTCGGGATGACCAGGTCGAGGTTTACCCCAAAAGGCTCCGCGTAACCAGGCTGGATCCATTAAAAGAATCTGCTCTAGCTTGGTCTCTGGCTGAATATAATGCTCCAAAACAGCCCGTTGTCGGTTGACCGTTAACGGAACTTGAATGGGCCTAGGCGCTTGATAATTGAGGTTGAACATAAAATTAGGGCGTAAACTGCTTTTTAGCTAAAAAATAAGGCCCAATAAGGAGCCAAACTAGTCTTTATTTAGACCAAATATCTTACCAAGAATTAAGTTTTCTTTAGTAAATTCAACGATTGTACAAAGTCTTTTAATGTAGACGAAAATAGGGCGCTTTTGGTTCGAGGGATAAGGCTTAATACTATTTTTATTTGGGGCTGCCCCTCCCTTTGGTCGGGTCGGGCTGTATCGCAGCTCGCTGCTCGCTCGGCCCTTCGCCGCTTTCAGCGGCTCGGTCTGGCCTTCGGCCACTGCTGCCCATCCCTCAGCCGAGGCGCTATGCGCCTTTACAGGCGGCATTGCCGTCTGTAGATATGTAAAATAGACATGCATGCGAGGACAAAATTTTGATAATTAGTTGTTTATCTTGTCAAAATCCTTATCTTAGGATAATATAGTAGGTTCAAATATCCTGCTATTTTTTGTTCATTTTTTAAATTAAATAAACGTACAATCAAAAATGAAAAAAATCTCCTTCCTCTCCCTGTTTTTTCTTTTTGGGCTGTCTTTATCGGCTCAAAAATCTCATCAATTTGATGTGACGGATTTTCCTTACACAGATGTGCATTTACATTCTGCACTCAAGCCATTTAATTCTTTGGATGTTTGTAGTTATAGTATTTGGGAGCCTATCAATCATAATTGTGAGGGCAAGTTATCTAAACTATTTGTGAGTAGTTCTAAGGAAGTACCTCGTTACTCGCAATGCCATTTTGAGGGCTTGATGCGAGGAAATATAGGTCTTGGTTTTTTATCACTTACGCCTTTAGAAAAGGGGATGATGCATGTGCGTTTATTGAATGAAAAAAAGAAAGGAAAGGGGACTATGGCCTGTGTTTCAGGAGTAGAGCTTGACAATATGCCCTGCAAAAAAGAACAGATTAACTATTATGAAGATTTACGAGCCAATATCGACTATGTATTGGAAGGTGAGGGGCAAAACTATTATATGCAGGGAGAACCTAAACAGTATGAGGTCGCTCAAAGTAGCGAGCATCTACAGTCTCTTTTAGCTGATGAACACAAGTTGGCTATTGTCTTGAATATTGAAGGTGGGCACAGTTTAGGGCTTTCACTCGAAGAAGATGATATCTCTCAAACGGAAGAATATGCTGAGTTTTATCTGAAGAATATAGACAGAATGAAGGGCATTTTGCCTTTGACAGAGGGGGGCGATGAGTATTTGGAGTATCCTGTTTTAAGTATGAATATCAACCACTTTTTTTGGAATGGCCTTGGGGGACACGCTCGAACCTTTAGTGGATTGCAAAATTTTGTCTTCGGGGGCAAAAAAGGAGTAGGAGAGGGGCTAACTCCCTTAGGAAAAAAGGTTATCAAAAAGATGCTGGACCAAAAAAATGGTCGCCGCATTTTAGTCGATGTCAAACACATGAGTTTGGATGCCCGTCTTTGGTATTATAATTATTTAGAGGAGTTAAGGGCTCAAGGAGACACGGTTGGCATTATTAGCTCACACTCTACTGTTGCAGGTTGCTCTATTTATGATAAGGCATACAGCCGAAAGGATAATAAGAGCAAAAATAAAAATGCTTACCTTAATCGATGGACCATCAGTTTAGCCGATGAGGATATTCGCCAAATTCATCAGTCTAAAGGAATTGTGGGGATCATGCTCGATAAATACCGCTTGATGGGTAATAAAGCCAAAAAAGCAGTGAACAAAACAATAGAAGGTTCGGCTCAAAGAAGAAGACTTTATGTACATATCATTATGGCCAATGTCTTTGCTACTATAAAGGCCGTAAATGAACCTTCTGCTTGGGATATTCTAGCCCTAGGCTCTGATTTTGATGGCATGATTGCCCCTTTTGAGTGTTATGCTAGCTCAGCAGATATGCCATTTTTGGCTCAAGATATTTATGCCTTTTTAAAGGAACCAGAAGCTCTTTTTGATTTGTTCACAAAAGAAGAGGTCAAAGCTTTGATGTTTGATTTGAGTCCAGAAGAAATTTTGCGCAAATTTATGTATGAGAATGGAAAAAACTTTGCTCTACGTAATTTGCCTAAAAGGCAATCTGAAGGTTAAAATCAAAATTTTATATAGAGAAATGCTTGGATTTGCATTTTTTTAGGTAGAATTACGTCAAGGAGGCCAATATATTAGGCCAAATACCGTTATTGATAGACAAATAGAAATTAATTATGGGTTAAGGTGCTCTAAATATTTGGAAGTCTGAGTTTTGCCCCCTACATTTATTGTAGAATTCTATTTTTATCATTCTTAAAACTAATGCATTATGAGAATCCTAACCGCTGTACTTGCATTTGTGCTCGCTTTTAATAGCTTCGCATTTGCTGCGCCTCAGAATGAGGACAAAATGGTAGCTGTTGTTCTTCTTATGGACAACGGTGACGACAAAGAAGTTGTAGCTACTATCTACACTAGCCTTATGGCTGCTGAAAAAGTAGCCAAAGTCATGAACATTGAGATGATCGCTTCTGATGATCCTGTTGAAAATGATGTTTTCGTTTTCTCTCTAAAATCTGAAGAGCAGAAAGACGTAACCATGAAAATGTTCGATGAAGAAGGTTATGAGTTGGCTGCCCACCGTGTGATGGACCTTAATGAAGGTAGCAACTACAATGCACTTAATGTAGAAACTCTTGATGACGGGACTTACATGTTCCAGATTACTGATGAGTCTGGTGCTGAGCTTAACCGCAAAGTAACTATCAAGCGTCAGTAATTTTCTGTCGTCTGAAATGTATAGAGGGTAGCAGTTTGTTCTGCTGCCCTTTTTTTGTGTTTATACTTTGGTCCTTTTGCAGTTTTGCAGGCCCGGAAGGGCCGCAGGCCTAGCGATGCGGCGGGGTGGCGCGAAGCGCCAGACCAAGGCGGCTTTGCCGCCGCAGGGCCGAGCAGACCTGCGAGCCCCAAAGCGTAGCGCCGCAAGGCGCAGCCGCAGCGGAGGCCCATAAAAAAGCCCATAACAACAACTGTTGCTATGGGCTTTAGCTATTTAAGTAGGAGAAAAAATTATCCTTCTACAGTGCTTTTTTGCAAAAACTCTTTAATAGCCTTAGAAGTCATTGATTTAGGACGTTCTAGGGGCATACCTAGGGCACGAGACCAAACACCTGCTGCCAATACGCCCATAGCGCGAGAAACACCAAAAAGTACAGTATAGAAACTAAACTCTTTGAGGCCGTAGTGCATAAGTAGTGCGCCAGAGTGAGCATCTACATTGGGCCAAGGGTTTTTCACTTTGCCAAGATCCTGAAGGATTGGAGGAACGATAGTGAAGAGTTTCCAAACAATACTTACAATAGCATCATCCTTGATATACTCTTCGGCAAAATGACGTTGAGCGATATAGCGGGGGTCGGGCTGGCGAAGAACGGCATGACCATAACCAGGGATTACCTTACCTGCTTCCAGTGTTTGGTTGATATATTCTGTGATTTGTTCGTTAGTAGGGGTATCGGTACCTAGTTCCTCTACCATTCCTAATATCCATTTGATCACTTCTTGGTTGGCCAAACCGTGAAGAGGGCCAGCCAAAGCGTTCATACCACCAGATAGTGAGTAGTAAGGATCGCTAAGAGTAGATCCTACCAAGTGTGTGCTGTGTGCAGAGGCATTTCCGCCTTCATGGTCAGCGTGGATAGTGAGATAAAGGCGCATGAGTGACTTAAAGTCGTCATGCTCAGAAATTCCAAGCATATGAGCAAAGTTGGCTCCCCAGTCGAGACTAGGATCAGCAGCAATATGCTCATTGTTGTGGAACGTACGGCGATAAATATAAGCTGCTAGGCGAGGAAGTTTAGCAATCAAGTTCATGCTATCCTCATAGTAAGCATCCCAATATTCGTTTTTGGGCATACCTTCTTCGTAGCGCTTAGCAAAAACACTATCATTTTGTAGTGATAGGATACCCATGCTCAATTGGGTCATAGGATGAGTATCGGCAGGCATAGCATCTAGCATAGCTGTGGTACGAGCAGGAAGTTCACCTCTTTTCTTCCATTCTGTAGTTAGCCAGTTCACCTCTTCTTGGCTAGGAATTTCACCGACGAGCATGAGCCAAAATAATCCCTCGGGTAGAGGCTCTTTGCAGTTAGGCGCCTTGGGTAACAACTTGCGTAGCTCACGGATTGAGTAGCCTCGGAAGCGGATCCCTTCATAAGCATCAAGCTCAGAAGTCTCCCAAATCATACTTTTCATGCCGCGCATACCGCCATATAGCTGGCGAATAGCAACCTGGTCGATAATTTTATCTCCATGTTCTTTGAGCATTGCTCGGTTTTCCTGAAAGAGCGCAGCGGCTTTCTCCGCAAATTTTTGTTTTAAGGCGTCCATTTGAATTTTATATTTAAATGTCATTATCAGCGATGAGCTTGATAACTTTGGTGATAATATGGAAGGGGAATAAACCCGATGTAGCAACAAGTATATAATGAAAAAGTTGTTTGTGCTAGTTCGTTTTCTCCCTAAGTTTACAGTCCCATTTTGAGTAGGTGCAACAAGTATTCGCCATACCCACTCTTTTTATATTTCTCGCCCAACTGG